>Ga0209185_1000233_pt1 | contig 79315 bp, 70 predicted proteins | sample SidtaG_2_FD_187425 | JGI IMG/M metagenome (GOLD analysis project Ga0209185, IMG submission 187425) | Marine algal microbial communities from Sidmouth, United Kingdom - Sidmouth_Asex2 metaG (SPAdes) (version 2) | ecosystem: Host-associated > Algae > Red algae > Unclassified | place: Sidmouth... | reverse complement strand
TATTGCTATAGGTTTAATAGAAATAGATCAGGAGGAAATATTTTCAATCTTTTACTCAAAAGAATGGTTAACTATCCGCCTAAAACTAGTCGTGAAATTTTTGGTGTATCTTAAATGCCCTATTCAGAAATATTAATTAACGAACTTGAAAAATTCTGGGAGACAAATCCTGATTTTCGCCTTGGTCAAATTATAACCGTCGCTACAAGACCAATTAAACCTCACCCATCAACATTCTATATTGAAGACGATGAACTATTAAAAGGGTTGGTAGCTTTGAATAGTAATCAGCCAAGTCAAACAAGCCAAAAAGCGTATTGGGAAATATACTCAAATGTTTGTCGTATCGAACTCAATGAAATAACTGATGATTTAATTGAACAATACATTTCATTGCTAAGCAAGGAGAAATTCGAAGGAATAATAACACCAATAAAGTTAATGGAATTGAATGGAGCACCAATCGATGATAAAAATTGGATGGCAAAACAAAGTAATAGAATTACTAAATTGAGAAGTATATTATTATTCTTGAAGAATATGGGAAGATTAGTAGAAGTCGAAATCGGATATCAAATAAATAAATGAATGCCAGTGCCTAATCGAGTAGACGGTCCCACCAGCGATAACTGATGGGATGCGCCTCTCACACCACCGTACGTACGGGTCTCGTATACGGCGGTTCGGAATACCATAAACTACAATGCTCTTTGCACCATCGTAGCGTAGTCTTTTACTTTAAGCAAAGGCTATCGTGAGATTCCAGAGCGAATTTCAGACGATATTCCGTTCAGTCCTTCCCAGATTGTGAGACTTCAAGGCGATGGGTTTAGCATGCCTTGCTCGTTATCTTCTGGTACTATGACCTCGGCTGACTTCCTTCTCTATCTTTATAGAGTTAGGATCTCCCTGGGTAAGACACCGATCCTTCAGTTGACATCCTCGTGATCTACAGATGAGGGCATTTTGACCATGGGCTTTACAAAGATGTGCTTGCTTACCCTCCCTTAACTGCCTCCGTATCACGTTCCTGTTCGTAGGAGCCAACTTTCGTAGTCCTGCTTCCTTCAGATGAGCAATCTCTCACTCCACCCTTGCAGCTTACTACAGACTTCTGTCAAATTCGTCTGGTAGATCTTTCATCTACTGGATCGTTTTGGTTAGTTTTACTAACCGTGTCATGCCAGGCACACACATTAGATAACAGAGAATCTTCCCTTTGGTCAGACTCTCGTTATCAAGAACCGTTAGTCAGAAGTAAAATCAAAATTGAATAGTAAATATGAGTAGTCATTTTCAAGACTTAGAGTTTCAATTTGAAAAGAGATATTTCAGTCTTGACAAAGAGTATATTATTGAGCTAAACGATAAAACAGACGAAGCAAGAATTAATAATGTAGTTACTGGACTATGTGAAGATTTTTCGACAATAGGAATAATTAGCGAAGAAAACGAATTAATATATGAAATTGTATTTGGCTCTAATCTAAATGGTTTGTGGGGTAAATCTCTTAAACTTGACACAAAGTTAGCTCCAGGTGAAAGAGATGGATTAGTGTTGATGTTCAGTCAACAAATATCATTAAACACCAAGACGAATATGATTGATTTGTTTAACACTTTTCAATTTGCAAGGAGATCAGTATATGAAAGCTATAAATACTTAACAGTGAATCCCGAAACCTTTACGAAATACAATGATCCTAACCCTCTAATTATTGCAAAGAATGTAAAAGGAGTAATTCCTGTAAGGATAATAGATAAGACGGAATACTATAAAATGATTTTTGATAATATTGATTTAGATAATATTGACAAATCTACCAAACACGTATACCTAATGTATAATGAAAGAAATAATTATATCAAAATTGGCCAAAGCAAAAATCCTAAATTAAGAGAAAAGACATTGCAAGGCGAAGAACCAAAACTGCATTTATTGGCTATTTGGCAGGCACCGGTCAAAATTGAAAAAGAGCTTCATAGCTTATATAAAGACAAAAGTGTTCGAGGAGAGTGGTTTGATTTATCTTTTAGTGATTTGCAAGAAATAAAGCAATTTATGGAATCTCGTTAAATGAAAACCTCTGACTAACACAGGATGGCGATGGCATACCCTACGGGATACGCCACGTATCCTAATTCCGTTATCTTTCATAAGAATCAAAAAAGGAATTGAAGAATCGAAAAAGGATAAAATTTAATGCAGATTAGCGATAAAGAAAATATCAGAAGATTACTAAATGAATTATACTATGCAGATCTAAGAGAACTTGCTGAAAAATTGAATGATAAAGACTCAATGAAACTTAGAAGCAATACGAAAATTAGAGAATCCATTATTAACAATAATGATTTGCAAAAAATACTTGATTTGGTAAAACCAGATCAGAAGAAAGAGCTAAAAAGAATACCGTACTTAAGATTAATTCCAATTATTTCGATAATTCTGACATTAATAATATTCTACATTACAAGATATACTCCAAATCCACATATCTCTAAGTTCTCGAATTTTGAAGAGTTAATACATATTTTCAAGAAGGTTGGGTTAAACTTTAATGAAGAAGAATACACTATACATTTGAATAGATTTAAGGAGCAAGACACATCTTTTGATGACTTAGCAATTCCTTTAGGAAACATTCAAAACAATGGAGTTATGGGATTTGCTATCTGGGAGGAATTCGATAATCTTGAATTAGCGTTATTTTATTCTGAAGAACTATACTATGAGGGTATATCTGTTTTTGTTGGCTATACGGAAGAATATCATGAAAATTTAAAAAAGGAAGACATTTCCAAATATTATGTATGGTCCCCATCTGAATCTGTTTTTTTCGACAGATGCAAATCATGTGATGTAGCCAAAATATTTGAGAGTAGAATTCGTCCTGAAGTAAATGGTAGAATGGTTACTGTTATGCAAGTCACAAAAGATGGACCTCAAATAGATATTGAAAATGGCAATGATTTCCAAATATTTATTACAGAAGGAGAGTTCAAGTACATAAAAGATATAAAAGGCCTCCGAATTATGAAACTTATTTCTGAAGTACGAACTGGAGAATACATATTCAACAAGGAGGCTATGTTCTCGAAAACCTGGGCAAACATTATGAGGGTCAAAATATTTCATGGAGATCCACCAAATATGGATGATAAATACTTCTCAAAAAATTCTTATATACCTAATAATTTCAGAAGAATTCATGTGATTGATTCTTTAGAGAACATTGAAAAATCTAAACCTAGGTTTATAAAGTACAGACACGGCCGAGGTCTGGCCTTTCCGAACACAGTTCAGGGAAGACAGGATATGGAAGCGTTTAATATATTACAAGACTCAATTGAAACATTTGTGAATAAATACTATCGCTTTAAGGAAAGATAGCTTTGAGGTACGAAAGATAACACTATGTGATGACAGCATATCCTCCTACGTCGGAGACGCTGCATACAATTATCCGTTGTACAAACCCTTCACAGCTTTTCACTTATTTTCAGTACATTTTTCTTGGACTAACGGTATGTCATACATCATCTTTGAGTTATCAGATAACTTAAAAATCTATGTATTATGAATCCGAGTATTAACGATCAATTAAAATCTTATGGTGACTATTTGATAATGAAAAACTTCAGTGTAGCTACCCGTAAGATATATCTGCGTACACTCAAGCGTTACTTACGCTTTCATGACTCTAAATTTAAAGGTCAACTAATCAATCAAGATACGACAAAAGAGTTTGTGATATACAGGCGCAAGCAAGGCAGGTCATGGTCTACATTCAATTGTGATTACAGCTCCTTACGCAAATACTTCTGAGAAGTCATACATGCAGAATGGAGGCTTTAGATACTGAGCTCCTCCAAAAGTATCAACTAACATAAAACTGCTAACGATGTGATAATAGCCACCGCTTTATCACAACTCCTGTGCAGATTGCTAAGGTAATCGGAGCTAATCCTACTTCTATTACTGATATATACTTATCCGTTAGACAATCGTAACCTTAATATTACATGTTGCTACTTAATAAACCTGCACTCTTAGATAATATTCTTATCTTAAAGTCTAAATAGCAACATAGCCTCACCTCATACAAATTACAACTGAAATGTATGAGTATTAAAAATCCACTTATATTCATTTGCGTTATTCTTTATTAACTAATACATGACTATCATTTATCAATATAATTTTAATCTAAATATGAAATATATTACGTTCGCAATTCTGTTTTTATTGAGTTTATCAGTCTTCTCGCAAGATGTAATAGTAGAAGATACTAATAAGCCTGAAGCAGAGTTTCATGCAGCAATTAACCCATTAGATTCAAATAACATTGTTTTGACCACTATGCATGATTATGGAGGGGTTCGAGACTTTACTATTTATTATACGAATGATTTTGGTACAACATGGAATGTAAGTGATTATCATGGATTACCTGCGGGGTATTTTGATGCAGCAGATCCTGTGTTGTCATTTGATGCAGCTGGTAATGTCTTACTAGTTAACCTTGCTAACGCTGGTATTAACGGCAATAATACAATATTATCTAAATCAACAGATGGAGGTGCTACTTGGTCGCTCGTTTCAACTATTGCAAGTGATAATACAGATAAACCTTGGTTAGCGATTGACAGATATAGTACATCTGCCTATTTCGGCAATATCTATGTTTCATTCGTAAAAAACGATGTAAACCTTTACACTATTGATAGTACATATCAAACAATCAATTCCCTTGTTATTCCTGATGGTGACCATCTTCCTAGTGTAGTAGTAAAAAAAGATGGAACCGTTTTTACTTCTTGCGTAGGGTTAAATTCTACTAGTATTATTTACGTACAAGAATACTCAAATGGAGGAAGCGATCTTATACATTCAACAGAGGCAGTTAGCTTTCCTAACTATGCGTTTAACGCCCCAGACATTTCATCTGGTTTTCAGCCTACAGCATATCTAGCTATTGATAATTCTGGTGGTAGTTATGACGGCCGATTGTATTTGAGTTATACAGCTTCCGAATCAATTGATCCAGATTATTTTAATGTGTTTCTTACATTTTCAGATGACAACGGCTTAAGTTGGAGCTCTCCCAGTATAGTTCATAGTGATCAACAAGATCAAGTGCAGCAATTCTACTCAAGTATGTATGTTAATGATATTGGAATCCTTGTTTTAGATTGGTACGACAGAAGGAATTTTGCAAATACGAATAAATTAACCGATTTTTTTATGGGTGTTTCGTATGACGGAGGAGCCAATTTTACTGAAATACAATTGAATACATCACCAACTGATTTTGAATTTGTTGTTCCTGCATCGAATTATTTTGGCATTGGAGAATATCATCAATTAGTGGCAACTAACGATACTGCCGTAGCTTTTTGGTCAGACGGTAGAACTAATGATGGAGACCTTAATATTTATATGGCAAAAGTAAATTTAACTAATGTTGTAAGTGTGGAAGAATTAAGTTCATTATCCAATAAAGTTACTATTTCTTCATTGTATCCTCAACCTGTTATAGATAATGCCTACACTGATATTGAACTTAAAGAAACCACCAATATTAAATATCAAATATTGAATACCTCAGGGCAAATATTAAAAAGCACGGATTGGATCGAATATCCAACAGGGAAGCATACATTAGAATTTAACCTCGATCAACCAGCTGGAGCTTACTTAATTGCAATATCAACTAAATACGGATATCTCAAAACCCTAAAGTTTGTCAAATTCTAATATGAAAAATTATCTATTCCCAATTCTGCTATTATTTTTTTTCGAATTGTATTAGTCTTAAATCAAAAATACATATCTCTATATAAATTTTAATGGCATCAAAAAAAAAGTCTGTTTTTATTAATTGTCCTTTTGATGATAAATATTATGACAAATTATCCATCATAATATTCATTATTGAATTTTTTGGCTTTGAAGCTTCAGTTTCAAACAGTGATCTTTAATGTTACATGTTGTTATTCGTAATTTTCATAACTTCACTTTTCATCAAATTTGTGAATAGTAATTGATGAACAAATTTCCATAATTGGGTGTTGGAATTTTGATGGTTTCAACTATTAGTAATTTATAAAATACGGGTATCATGAGTAATTTAAAAGAGTCAGTAAAAACTTATCCAAAAACTTTTTCGCATATAGGCATTACTGTTCCTAATATTAAAGAAGCCGTTAAGTTCTACACGGAAGTTTTAGGATTCTATGTAATCATGGAACCTTCAACAGTAAAAGAAGAGAAAGAAACAGCCATTGGGCAGATGTGTATTGACGTTTTTGGAGAAGGCTGGGGGACTTTTAAAATTGCTCACCTTTCTACCGGCGACAAGATTGGTTTTGAGCTTTTTGAATTCAAAGAAAGTGAGGAATTAAAACCCACTTTCGAACCCTTCCGTTCTGGATTATTTCACTTTTCAATTCAAGACCCCGATGTTGAAGGACTTGTCAAGAAGATTGTGGATGCCGGAGGTAAACAAAGAATGCCAATTAGAGAATATTATCCTGGAGAAAAACCGTATCGCATGTGTTACGTTGAAGACCCTTTTGGAACCGTGTTTGAAATCTATTCTCACTCCTATGAGCTACATTATGCGCAAGGCGCATACAAGTGATGTCTAATCATGCTATGATCTAATGGGAATACGATCAGATAAATCAGATGAAATATTAATAGACTCTATATCTTATTTTGGCACAGAAATGAGAATACCTATGGGTGAAAAATGGTCAAGAAGTGATTAGACGCAACATAAAAATATCAGTAGTTTTGTAAGGTAACATGAATATGCGAAAATCAATAACAAAATATATACTGCAAGTAATCTTAATTGTTTTTAGTGTCGTCCTTGGGTTATACCTAAGCGAGAGAATAGAAGATAGAAAAAACGAAAAGGACGCCGCAAAGTTATTATCAAAAATAAATTCAGAGCTAAATCGAAATGAAAAGATGTTGGATCATTGGGTACCTTATCATGGAGAAATACTTAATGCAATGGACAGTCTTACTAATGATGAAAACTTTATTAAGAATTTCATCGATGATGAATCAGCGATTTACGAGGCATTCAGCAGAGGAACTATTATGAGTGATATGCCTTCTAATGATGCATGGGACATTGCCAAGTCGCATCCTTTAATTGTAAATATTGATTATGACATATTGCTCTCTCTATCAAAGGTCTTTAATCAACAGAAGATCACCTACGAACCTATTCCAAAGCTTATAGACTTACTGTTATCTTCTGAATTTAATGCTTCGGAGACTGCTAAGCAAAATTTAAAATTATTCATAAATAAGTTGAATGATGTCTATAGCAGAGAGTTGCAACTGATTGACTACTATAACGAAGCCGATGAAATTCTAAAATTCGAAAATTGAGAGAAACAAATTCATCGACTGTCTAATAATACGCAGTTACTAAGTGTTGTAAATAACAGATTAAATAAAAGCGATATAGCATGTGACCTATTGAAAATCCATTCTTAGCTTTTAGGAATGACCAATTTCCTACAAGAATGATTGCACATCTTTCTTAGTAGCACTAATAGACTTGAGAATCCGATCATGCTCACTTTCCAGATGCTCGATAGTCCCTTTTTCTTCTTCGAGTAACTTATCGAATTTCATAAAGTTATCATCGATTTTCTCCTTGATACGTGTCGTGTAGTTATTTAGTTTTTCGGTGACTTCTCGTTTTATTCTTTCTCTTCCAGCTGAGACTTCTTTTTCGTATTGCTTGATTAGTTTAGACTTGTTAAGTGTCAGAGTCACACCAGCGAATATAAATCCTATAGTCGTCAGAATACCCCCTGTAATATCAAATACCAGTGTATTAGTCAATGTAGTAATTACAATGCCTACCACAGCGATACCACCACCTGCTGCTAGATTGCTACCTACATTACTCCCTGCAGATAATAGGTTTCGATCATAGAAGTTCTCCGTACGCTTAAGAAACCCTTCGAATGCTTTCTGTAGATCCCTCAGTACATTTGCTCTACGTTCTGCAATGTCTGAGAATATCTCGTGATTTTCTTTGAGTATCGTTTCACTGTTTTTGATCTTTGCATCTATGAGCTTACCCATATCTTGGATGCTGTCTGCGATATCGATGACGCCATCCTGTAGCTTATCTTTGAATTCTTTATTGATGTCATTCTCCAGATCCTTTGTGACATTCTCTAACCAGTCTTTAGGAGACTGACCTCCACCGAATGTAGAGCTAAAAGAACGCTTCACCATACTGAAGAATCCGACGCCAGAATTAAGTTCTTCTTTCTTCTTATTGGTTATGCGATCATAGCTTGCGATTAAGTTTTCTACAAGGACATTGACCTGCCTTTTTGTTTTGCCTTCTTGATGATCGAGTGTGTCTCTGATGTCCGCTCGGAATCGCTCATCAGCCTCGTATTGCTCTTTTCTAATTATGACACCTTTGAATATTTTGTCATTGATCGTGAGTGCAGTTTCTGCATTGTTAATCAACTTAAGATAAGGTGCTTTTCCACCTGTGATATTCTCATAGATATATTCTCTGACTTTTTTGAATCCACTTTCTTCTTTCTCACCATTAATTTCTTGCAGTGCTGATACGGCGAATACGTTAGGCCCAGGAATACCTTTTTTCATAGCTTGATCTTTCACTCCATTTAGATTGGTTGTTAGATCATCGCCTTTCATAAGGTCTTTTTGTTGGAGTATAAATATGATCTTCTTACGCCATTCTTCTTTTATATAATCAAAGAATTCCCATGATGATTGTCTGTAAGGATTCTTAGATTCGAAAACAAATACGATCAAGTCGGATGCTGGAATAAACTTCTCCGTAATCTCCTGATGATGGTCTATAATTGTATTGGTTCCGGGAGTATCTACTATGGCTATTTCCTTTAGTATCTCGACAGGTTGTGTTATACGCTTAAGGTAAGGACTAATATCTACAATCGATTCTTTCTCGCCATAGACTATTTGCTGTATTGTGTCTGTCATAGGTGACGCCGCAACTTTACAAATCTCCTTATTCGTGTCAAGTAGAGCATTTATAAAGCTACTCTTACCAGCCTTCACTTCACCGACTATGACAAACATGTATGGATCATCGATTCTATCTCTGATATCTGCTACTGTCTGCTTTAGCTCATCATGTGATATTAACTGGGTGATGTCATACAATGCATTGACGGCAGACTCTAAGCTACTTCGGTGATGCTTGACATTATTTTCTATTAGTGATTGACTCATCATTATCCTATTAGGTACACAATATTAGACTTTAAAATTAGCTAAAAGTCAGCTTGAGATTCTTTAAATATGTAATCGATTCTGGCCCTAAGTTAAAGAATAAGTCCATTATGCTTAGATCAGGCAAGAATGGAAACTTACTGCCGAAGACCTGCTCATACCCACTTTCCTCCACGGAGTATACCTTAGAGTCATGAGCTATATCGATATTCGAAACATTTTCTTGTCTAAATGCTGCTGTATGTTTCATCATTTCTATATCCAAAATATTGCAGCATATCTTATCTATAGCATCATATAGCTCTAATAATCCTTGAGGTTTGGTACTGAGCACATCTTCTATTTTGTCATAGTAAAACTCAAAATATGGGGATGTAGCATAAGCTGATCTAATCGTCTTAAGGTGGTTCCGATGCCAAGCTTCGTGATAGGAAATTTGGACTTTTGATATGGGAAGCTTTGTCTTTCCTTTCATCAGAGGAACAGATAAGGTGACTGGACCATTAGCGGAAGATATGACCGCTCTATTTCTAATCGTTCTTTTCTGATAATTCTCATGCACTTGCAAGACACAATCATACTGCTTACGCATAGCGAAGTAGGAGACAGGGGCAAAATATCCTACAGGCAGAATGATGGTATGATTTGATTTGTCCAATTATATATACTTTCAGATCAGAAATATGCAACTATGGAATAGATCACTCATATAACTATTAGAAAAATGAAATATATAGAGAAATATCTATCTCAAAGATGTGATTATACTTTAGATATTCCCAACGAAGATTTTACTCCAGAGATTATTGTTATAATACCTGCATACAATGAGACGATTGATTCCTTTAAGAAGGTTATGGCTTCTCTTGTAGATCAGAAACTGCCTAATTGCTCTTATGCTGTAATGATAATAGTCAATACTCATCTCAAAGATAACCATACCCTTAGATCCGAGTCCCAATTATTCTATAATGAGCTTGAGGCGATATCTAATGATATAAGTACATCAGAGGTAAGAATGTACCCTTACATTCATGATTTCTCGGTTAAGAAATCGGGCGTAGGTCATAGTCGTAAGATGCTTATGGATCTTGCTTTCAGATGGTTCCGAGAGCTACATATAGAGGGAGTCATAGTTAATCTCGACGCTGATACATTAGTGGCAGATAACTATATCGCAAGCATACATGATCACTTTAATCAACATCCAAGAGCAGAGGCAGCATCCATTAGATTTGAGCACACAATCCCTACTGATGCACATCCTATTATTGATTACGAGTTACATCTGAGATACTTTATCAATATGCAGCGGCTTATTAATCTGCCGTTTGCCTATCAGACTGTCGGCTCTGCAATGGCAGTCAGAAGTAATGCATATGCTAAGTATGGAGGTATGAATAAACGACAAGCAGGTGAGGACTTCTATTTCCTGCAGAAATACGCTAAAGCGCTCACTCTGACAAATCTAAATGAAACGATGGTCATTCCGTCACCAAGATCTTCAGAAAGAGTGCCATTTGGGACAGGTAAGGCTGTATTAGCCGCTCAGAGCGATTTATATAACGCTAATAGCTACAATTACAGATCATTCACAGAAATAGGCAAATGGACGAATGAAACACTTAAAGTTTTACTTAACAAAAACTCAGAAAGTACAGCATTACCCATTCCTTCATGTAATACTTTAAGTCAGTTCTTAGTTAATGATGGTTATGAAATTTACAAGTTATCGCTCATAGAAAATACTGATAATCAATTAGTTAGATACAAGTCATTCTTCGGCTGGTTTAATGCATTCCGACTCATGAAGTGTTTGCATTACATGCGAGATCATGGCTATCATGATGAGCCAATTGATATTTGTAGCAGATATTTATTTAAGAGACTAAATTTGCCTCATTCTGAGCTTAGAAAGGATAATCTGGTAACAATTAGAGAGTATGATCGAAATTGTGATTACAAGCCGACTCATCTGTGATGTCCATAATCAATGCAGAGCAGCTCGTATCTCAAGTCCATTAAGCACAACAGCTTCTTGCTCTACCCACCAGGCTAATCGATCATATACGACCTTTTCATCGAAATACTCCAATGCCATCTTCACGTAGATATGTCCATGCTTCGCTTCTGATATCCAGAGCATTTTGTAGAACTTATGCATATCTGGATCTGTCTGAGCATCAGCCACCATTTTAAATCGTTCGGCACCACGAGTTTCCACTAATGAGGCCAGCAGCAATCTATCCATGAATCGTTCTTCTCTTCCTGAGTGACAGAGCTTAAGCAATGCTTTGAGATAGGGATCTTCTCCTATGGAATGGACTAACGGAATTCCTTTCTCAGACATTAGTTTATAGACCATTTGGAAATGCTCTAATTCTTCGATGCCTGTCTCTATAAGTTCAGGAATAATGGCTTCTCTATCTGGATACTTAGCGACGAAGCTCATGGCCATCGCGGAGGCTTTGCGCTCACAATCTGCATGATCTTGCAAGAATGCATCAAAATCAGACATTACAGCATCTATCCATTCTTGCTTGCTGTCACAAGCTAAGTCAAGGGTTAACTTCATTTATAATATATGTCTGTGTCTAAGAACTTAGATTAAAAAAGACATACAATAACACAAGTAGGATAACTGTGATGACGCTGACGATTAGAAAAAACTTCTTTTCTTGCTTTTGAGCAGCCAACTTCGCTTTCTGTTTCTTTCTGGACTTTGCCATTTGTTTTGTTCTTTGTTACTAAATCTGACCTAAGATAAGAAGTATCTGTATAACCCAAAATCTAAATTACCAATTTCGCTTTTTATGCTCATAATATTCCACTACGGCTTCGTCGACGATGATATCCCTAGGCAGAATCTTCTTTTTCAGTATAATCCCATCTAAAGTTCTACATCGACTTAGAGCTACATATGTCTGACCATAATCGAATGCACCGCGACCTAAGTCTATGATGATGTTATCAAAGGTCTTGCCCTGAGACTTATGGATTGTTATAGCCCAAGCCAATCGGAGCGGATATTGTGTAAATGTACCTATGACATTAGTTTTAAATCGATTAGGGTCTTTCTCGTCTAATTGATATCTAAGCATTTCCCACTCTTCACGCTCCACATCTATGTGGATGATATCTCCATCTTTAGGTAGAGCTACGGTAATCTTATCTGACTCTAAATGTGTAACAGATGCAAGCGTACCATTGACAAATCGACCTTTTGGGTCATTACGTAGAAACATCACTTGGGCATCTACCTTGAGCCATAGGTGGCTTTCTGCAGGGCATACTTTAGCATTAAATTGTCCCTTAAGAGTGGCTCGATATTCATATATCGGATTAGGATTGACTTTGAGAGCTTCATTATTAATTCGATCCACAGTGGCGTTAGTAGCACAAAGTGTAATCGAAAGATTATCTGGTTCTGTAGCTTCGGTATATCTTTCATTGACTTCTTCCATGATATCATAATCGATCTGACGTGTACGGATACTGTCCAGTAAATTAATGAATCGACGTTCACTCTGACGATAGACCGTAGTGAGCTCTATCATCCTTAAATTGAGTTCTTGGAATACATGTGCTGAGAAGAAGTAAGGATTGCCATACTTTTCTTTAATGACTTGTTTTTCGAAATTATTAGAAACAACAGGCGGCAACTGGAATAGATCACCAAACACAACTAACTGAACACCCCCAAAAGGCTCAGGAGACTCTTTGTTAGCTCGCAAGAACATATCTATGCAGTCTATCATATCCGCTCTGACCATTGATATCTCATCTATGATGAGCAGCTTTACTTTTTTGTAAAATCTATGATTCTTTCTTTTATATATTTCCGTAGGATCTATCATTTTAGGTGGAAATTTAAAGAAAGAGTGTATCGTCTGCCCACCTACATTGAGAGCTGCGACACCTGTGGGAGCTAATACGACAGCATTTTTCTTAGTTGTTCTTTTTAGTATACTCAGCAATGTCGACTTACCGGTCCCTGCTCGACCTGTTATAAATAGATGTTCATGATGATTCTCGATCAGATCCAAAATAGCATTGAATTCATCATTGATTTTATATGGTATTTTTTCTATCAATTGGTGTTTTTGCAACTAATTATTTCGACATAAAATATCTCATTTCGGAGTCTAATTTCTTAGCTTTCGGAAACAAAAAATCATAAGCTTTTATAAATTCTTAATAGATATTAAATTAATACTTACAATTAATCATTAAGATATAAATGAAAATAAGTTAACGTGTCAATAAAGTGTCTAAAAGTTAAATGAATTGGTAGCCACGAAGTTACATATTACAAATAAAATTAAAGCATGACATGTTTATATTGTAGAAACAATAATATAATTATTTACTGCATGTAATTCAGCTTACGAAGAACAATAATAATGGAGATAATTTAATCTATATTATGACATTATGAGTTGACTAGAAAGCAGTAAGTTTATCACCAGTAAAATTATAATATGATCATTAGAGTTGTATACATATTTCTCTTTATTGCAGGATCTGCTTTAGGCCTCGAGGGACAGTCTAATCCTATAAACTTAATCCATATTGAACATGAAAATGTGGAAGTAAGAGTTGATCATTTTAATGAATTTAATACTATAGAATTACTTGAAGGTGACAAGATTATTAATGAGTTACAACTGAGTGATGAGTTTTTTCAATTTGATAATCTAAAAGTTTCTACCATTTATAATATCATACTGAGAGATACTACAGGTATAGAAAAAGTACGGTATCCTGTTGTTACAAAATCTAACTCCAGTGGAGAAATTAGAATCTATTTTAATAATAATACAGATGAGTCTTATTCTAATGGACCACTAGCAGATGGAGAAGATTCTGATGCTATAATAGATGCAATAATAGAACTGATAGATAATACTCAGTCTACAATAGATATGTGCAGCTACAATACGAATAATGAGCCTGTATTAGATGCTCTCAGACGTGCACATAATAGAGGGGTCAGGATTAGATTTATTACAGATATAGAGCAGAATAACTTTGGACTAGAGAATAATATACCTTTCCCAGTTTTACGTGGGTCTTTGGGACAAGGTATAATGCATAATAAGTTTATCATAAGTGATGCAGAAAGCGATGATCTGGCCTGGGTACAGACTGGCTCGACTAATTATACAAACCTTCAGATAGCTGACGATCCTAACCATATTATCATGATCCAAGATAAGTCTCTGGCGCAGGTCTACAAGGTCGAGTTCGAGGAGATGTGGGGTAGTGCCGATGATCTGCCTAATATAAGTAATGCAAGATTTGGAGATCAGAAAACTGACAATACACCTCATGTATTGGATATCAATGGCATCATAATGGAGTCGTATTTTTCTCCATCAGATAATACTGGAGATCGGATCATAGATCGGATAGACGATGCCGAGCATGAGATTAATGTATCTATGCTAATATTCACCAGATGGGAATTGCGTGATGCCTTAGCAGATGCAGCGAGAAGGGGAGTGCTTGTAAAAGTAATGATAGAAAAAGAAGAAGAATCGGAAGAAACCATAGAAACTATTACGAATGCAGGTGCTATTGTATACTTAGATAAGGAGGAAACACAACTACATCATAAGTACGCAGTAATAGATGAAGGCTATAATGATTCTGAAAATATCACAGTGACAGGAAGTAAGAACTGGACTTTTTTCGGTGATACATTTAATGATGAAAACACCCTTATTATCAATGATCCAGATATTGCAAATGTATTCCGTCAGGAATTTCAAGCAAGATGGAAAGGTGTGGCTACTTCTACTATACAAACAGATTCTGATAATATCCTTGAGGTCTATACAGAAAATGAAAACCTTCATATAAATTTCGATAAGACTATCAGTTCTACAATTATCAGCGGTATGGATGGAAGCTATGTTGCTATCGATAAGCAGAGTAAGAAAACCTATGATATTTCGCATTTGCACGATGGTGTATACGTCGTAGTTATTAATAGTGAAGGACGCCGTTATTCTGCTAAGTTTGTCATTCTATAATGTCAGACTCTTTCTTTCATTTCAAAGAATTTACTCTTAAGAATCAATCTGCAGCTTTCAGAATAAATACAGACGGAGTGATGCTCGGGGCATGGGCTGACTTATCATCTGATCGGACAATATTAGATATCGGAACGGGTACTGGAGTGATCGCTCATATATGCCACTACAAGAATAGAAATGCTCAGGTCGTAGCTATAGACATAGACCAAGAATCCTGCAATGAGGCTATATATAATGTCGTACATAATGATATAGGAAGTTACATCTCAATACTACATGTAGATGCAATAGATCATGTATATGATGAAGGATATGATCACATAATATCTAACCCACCATACTTTTCTGGAAGCTCATTACCTAAGGATAATAAACTGAAATTCTCAAAGCATAGTACTCACTTGTCGATCTCGAAATTCTGGCGATCGGTCAGTAGACTATCACATCAACAGTCGAAGATTTCCATCATCGTACCTTACCATGACCTTACATCTCAATATCAAGAAGCGGCATTATATGGATGGCGAATCTCCAGATTGACAGAAGTAAGTAATACGGAAATGAGCCCTCCTATAAGAGCTCTTGTAGAGTTTAAAAAATCCGATGCAGAGAAGACTATATCTCAGTTACATATCTATGAGCAATGTGGTATTAAGCAATCTAAATCATTCATAGAATTGCATAAGGATTTCTATCTGTAATTCTTAATTATTTTTCAAAATTGAAACATTCCATAGAATATCAACTCCCCCTTTCATCATGTCAACAAATGGTTTAATGTGGCTTCTCATTCATTAGGTCTATTTTTTCAGATTTAGTCGTGATTAAGTGTTTTCATTTTGGAAATTATCCTTAGATTTGCACTAAGTAGAATTAATCTAAATAAAAATAAGAGATGAAAACAATCAAACTTACAATCATATTTTTGTCGATATCTTTAATGTTTACCGGGTGTTCAGACGAAAATGACGTAGAAATCATCAATCCTACAACATATGAATTTACAAGGAATGGAGAGTCAACTGTAAACTTTACTGGACAGACAGAGAGAATCGGAATGGCGACAGAGCTTGTATCAGCTATGAAGGATTTCAGCCAGGATGAGGAAAAGCTTATAGAAATGTATGCTAACCAGACCCTATCTGGTGGTGATGCTAATCCATACACAGATGCTGGCCTTAATGCGTCTACTAAAAGCGTAAAGTCTAAAGTGGCTGCCTCATCTGATTTCTTTTCTACGAATAGTGCAGAATCTGCAGTGATTAAGGCTGAGATACAGTCATGGATATCTGCTCAGGTATCAGAAGTATTTCCTGCTCAGAATACATTAGCTGAGTCAGGTGTCGCAGGTCAGATCGCAGATGGGTCTTCTGTCAGATATGTCAATGCAAAAGGATTGGAATATAACCAAGCGGTTAGCAAATCACTTATAGGAGCGCTTATGGTAGATCAGATATGCAACAATTACTTAAGCTCATCAGTGTTAGATGATGGACAGAATATAAGTGATAATAATGATGGTATAGTAGTAGAAGGTAAACCATATACGAATATGGAACACAAGTGGGATGAAGCCTATGGTTACTTATTCGGTGCTGCTACGGATGTGGCTAATCCATTAGCTAGCTTAGGAGAAGATGCTTTCTTAAATAAGTATCTCGCAAGGGTGGATAATGATTCTGATTTTGCCGGAATAGCTAACGAAATTTTCCAAGCTTTTAAATTAGGTAGAGCTGCAATCGTTGCAGGTGATTATTCTGTAAGAGATGAGCAGGCTGAGATCTTAAGAGAGAAAGTAGCAGAAGTCGTCGCAATCAGAGCTGTATACTACTTACAGCAAGGTAAGAACGCATTAGATAGAGGAGACTTTGGAGGTGGATTTCATGACCTATCAGAAGGCTTCGGGTTTGTATATAGTTTAAGATTCTTAAGAAAATCAGATAGTAACGATCCATACTTTACAAGATCAGAGGTAGATAGTTATATGCATCAATTAACTACTGGGAATGGGTTCTGGGATATAGATTCTGCGACCTTAGATGAGATGTCCGCAACTATTGCTGACAGATTTAGTTTCACTGTATCTCAAGCTGCTAATTAGGAACTAATAATGCTTTATTTCATAAAACCTACCCGTAGTGGAGAGTAAATGAAAATTTTAATAATACACTTAGCAGCTTTTATATTTTATAATTAGAAGTATATGAAATTTAAGATCACTTATATAATATCAATCCTACTCCTTGTTGTGTATTCATGTGGAGATTCTGGTATGGAATCCATCGATGATAATTATGATCGAGGTGAGTTACTTAAAGGCTGGGCTGATGATATTATCATCCCAGCATTCGATACTTATCAGACAGAGCTAGGACAATTAGTTCTCGCCAAGGACAATTTTATTAGCGATCTAAATGCTGCAAACCTGACGATTCTTAGAGAAGCATATGTCGATGCACTGATGTCATGGCAGAGAGTCTCTATGTTCGAAATAGGAAAAGCAGAAGAGATAAATCTTAGAAGCTATACGAATATCTTCCCAACAGATGAGTCGAAAATAGAAAGTAATATAAGCATAGGTATTTATAACTTAATGCTACCATCTAATTATGTAGCACAGGGATTTCCTGCGATCGATTACATCTTGTATGGATTAGGTGATGATGACGCTAATATATTAGATGTCCTATCGAATGAGAATTATAGTAATTACCTTAATGATATTGTGAATAGATTAGATGAGTTAGGAAGTGCTGTCTACGCTCATTGGACTTCTGGTTATAGAGAAACATTCATAGGTAATGATGGATCATCTGCAACAGCATCTGTCGATAAGGTAGTGAATGACTTCTTATTCTACTATGAGAAATTTCTGAGAGCAGGAAAGATTGGAATACCGGCTGGTATATTCTCAGGTAGTCCGATAGCTAATTCTGTAGAAGCCCCTTACTCAGGTATTTATACTAAAGAATTATTCTTAGAAGGATTAAGTGCATGTCAAGATTTCTTCAATGGTGTCAGTCACAATGGGGCACCTATTAATAGCTTAAAAGATTATATGCAAAATGTAAGCAATAATTATGGGGTAGATGATGCTTCTGATCAGATTGTTCTTCGATGGTCTCTGGCTACGCAGAAATCAGAAGCCCTGTCTGCTAATCTAATGGATCAGATAGAAACAGATAATCTTAAGATGTTAGAGACATATGATGCACTGCAAGAAATTGTGTTGTTGCTAAAAGTAGATATGATGAAAACGCTTAACATACAGGTAGATTACATAGATGCTGATGGGGACTAACTCTCTTGATATAACAAAAATCTATTTCCAAAGAAATACAAAGGCTGCCTCATTGGCGGTCTTTCGTTTTTTATTTGGATTCATAATGATGGCTAGCATTGTCAGGTTTTGGTATAATGGCTGGATAGAAAAACTATATACCTTACCTCAGTTTCATTTTCATTACACAGGCTTCTCATGGATATCTATCCCTGATAATTTACTCTATATACTTTTCTTTTGTTGTGGACTTGCAGCTTTCTCTATTAGTATCGGTTATAAATATAAAATAGCAATTATAAGTTTTTTCTTAAGTTTCACATTTATCGAACTCATAGATAAGACGACCTATCTTAATCATTATTATTTCGTCTCCGTGATGAGTTTTATATTGATATGGTTGCCTGCTCATTGTAGCTATTCAGTGGATAGTTATATACGACCTCAGCTAAGATCAGAGTATGTGAAGACTTGGAATGTAGATGTTATAAAACTTATGTTAGCTATCGTATACATCTATGCAGGTGCTGCTAAGCTTAATAATGACTGGATGCTACAAGCCATGCCATTGTCTATATGGTTACCGACGAAGATGGATATTCCATTGTTAGGTTCCTTGATGCAAGAGCGATGGATGCATTATCTTTTTAGTTGGGGTGGGGCTGTGTATGACCTCTTTATTGTATTCTTTTTGATGTGGCGTCGGACTCGGCTTTTGGCATTTATGGCTGTCATTGTTTTTCATATATTGACACGAATCTTATTTCCTATCGGAATGTTTCCTTATATAATGATATGTTGCACAATGATATTTTTTAGTGCAGCATTTCATACAAAACTAATTTCTTCTATTGTTAAATTTGTGGGTATAGATCCGACACTATTTCAAAATAATCGAGTTTACAACTCAGGTGTAATGGAAAGTATATCTTTGGGAGTGCTTTCCTGTTTTATGTTATTCCAATTATTATTCCCACTCAGACATTTCTTATATGATGGAAATGTATTCTGGACGGAAAGAGGCTATCGCTATGCCTGGCGTGTCATGCTGATGGAGAAGACGGGTTATGCTAATTACAAAATCGTGGATGGAAAAACGGGTCGTCGATTCTATATACAAAATGATGACTTTCTGACAGCCCAGCAGCAAAAGGAAATGTCTACACAACCTGATTTTATATTAGAGTATGGACAGTATCTGGGTAATCACTTTTCCTCTCAAGGGCATGAGAATGTCGAGGTCTATGTAGAAAGTTATGCAGCACTCAATGGAAGAAGAAGCCAAAAGTATATAGATCACAAAGTAGATCTGATGTCTGTCGATTATGCTGAGTTATGTCGTTCACATATCACCCCGATGCATGATTAATAATGTCGCAATATTAATATTGTCATGCTTATATATGTTGTTGTCAAGCTTACAAGCTCAGCACACACTGAATGGTCAAGTTGTAAATAGTGAGAATAACCCTATAGTTGGAGTAGAGGTTTTTGAAGTCCAAAGTGGTGAGCTTTCTACCTCAGATAGCAAGGGTAATTTTGTATTTGACAATCTATCAGAGGGTGTTCATTATTTTACATTTTTTGCCAGAGATTACAAGACTACGACTGATTCACTGTTGATAGATCGTGATCTTAGTCAAGGGTTTAGAATGAATGCACTTAATATAAGTCTGACAGCTATAGACATAGCGGCAAAGAAAGAAGAAATATTCGCTATCAAGCGTATGAATGACATAGAAGGGACTTCTATATTCGCTGGAAAAAAGACCGAAGTAGTTGTTCTTGATTTGGTCAAAGGTAATCTGGCATTGAATAACGGTAGGCAGGTATACGCTCAAGTCGCAGGACTCAATATATATGAAGGCAATGATGGTGGCTTACAACTTAACTTAGGTGGAAGAGGTCTCGATCCTAATCGAACTTCTAACTTCAATACAAGACAGAATGGATATGATATCAGTGCTGATGTCTTAGGTTATCCTGAGAACTATTATACACCTCCATCAGAAGCTATATCAGAGATCAGGATATTACGTGGTGCCAGTTCATTGCAATATGGGACACAGTTTGGTGGATTGATTGATTTTAGGTTGAGGAAGATTCCTTCTTTTAAATCAGTGGAAGTGATCTCTACACAGACCTTAGGTTCCTTCGGTGCTTTTAATAGTTTTAATTATATCGGAGCTAATATAGGTAAGCTATCTATAAATGGATTCTATAATTATAAAGTAGGGTATGGTTATCGACATAACTCAGATTACAAGTCACATAATATCAACTTAAGTATTGATTATAGATTCTCTGATAAGACTTCTCTTGGCTTAGAGATGACCTCATTCTATTACTTAGCTCAGCAGGCAGGTGGATTGACAGATCAGCAATTCCAAACGGATGCCAGACAGAGCACTCGCGACCGTAACTGGTTTGAGGTAGATTGGAAATTATACAATCTTTCATTTAAGCATCAGTTATCTTCTTCTACTTTATTATCTCTAAGTGTGTTTGCATTAGACGCAGAACGTAATTCGGTCGGGTATAGAGGCAATCCCATAGAGCTCAACGAGAATCCAATCACAGCCTTAGATGAGAGAAACCCTCGTGGAGGTTTTGTTTTGCCCAGAGACCTGATCTCTGGTAACTTTAACAATTTTGGTACTGAACTTAGATCATTAACGCAATATGAGTTTTCTAATTTTAAGTCTGCATTCTTGTTAGGTGGAAAATTCTATAAGTCTAATAACCTTTCTCGACAAGGAGCGGGCTCTCGATTCAGTACCGCTGATTTCGAATTTTATGATGATTCATTTCCTGACTATGCTAATCAGTCGGACTTCACCTTTCCCAATCTTAACTTCTCTCTATTCGCAGAAAATGTTTTCTATATCAATGATAAATTATCTATAACTCCAGGTCTTAGAATAGAACATATTAATACCGCGAAAGAAGGTAGTTATCGTCAGGTAGTATATGATAATGCGGATAATCCGATTTCTAATATTGAACTTTTCGATGAGAAAACATTCAAGAGGAATTTCGTATTAGCAGGTGTAGGACTTAGTTACAAAAAAAGTAATAAGTTCCAATGGATCGCTAACATATCACAAAATTATAGATCGGTCACCTTCAGTGACATAAGGGTGGTTAGTCCCACATTTATAATAGATCCCAACATCACTGATGAGAAAGGACTGACTGCCGATGTAGGTGTCAGAGGGCGGTTAGACAAGGTATTCTCATATGAGGCAACGTTGTATTCTGTATTATATAACGATCGGATAGGAATCATATTAGACGATAGAGCTAATCGAGTGAGGAAGAATGTGGGGAATGCAATAATTGCAGGCACAGAATCATTAGTCAATGTCAACTTAATGAGATGGCTCAGACCGGCAAACAGTAATTTCCGATTAAATATGTTTCTAAATTCAGCATTTACATTCTCAAGATATATAAAGTCTGAAGAGATTAATGTGGTAGGGAAACAAGTAGAATTCATTCCTAATATCAATATAAAGTCCGGCATCAGTGCTTCCTATAAAGACTTAGAAATTTCTTATCAGTTCACATACTTGTCACAACAATACACTGATGTGCAAAACTCTAGTGCAGCAGGAATAGGAGATAATAGAAGTGGCATCATCGGGGAGATCCCAAGATATCATATCTCAGATCTGACGATGACTTATAACTACAGTTACTTCACAGTGAATGCAGGTATTAATAATCTATTAGATAGAGATTACTTCACCCGGAGAGCTACTGGATATCCAGGTCCTGGAATTATTCCTTCTGATGGGAGATCATATTTTGCGTCTCTTACTTTTAAGTTATAATCTTCTTCTTCACTGCAAGTAATACGATAGCTAATTCGACCTTCTATATTAACACTCACCTCGTAGGGAATAACTAATATGATGTGCTCTATAAGTGAAGGAATTAGAACACTCTTAATAAAGGGATCCTTCTCTAAGTTCAAGATGTAAAAAGCCTTTGTACCTAACACCCATACACCGTTACACCTTACACCGTACACCGTTACACCGTACACCGTCACACCCTTAAACCCTTAAACCCTTAAACCCTTAAGCCCTTACACCGTTACACCTTACACCGTACACCGTACACCGTTACACCGTACACCGTTACACCGTTACACCGCTATACCCAAACACCCTTTCTTCAAACCTTAGGTGGAAAAGTATCTTTTACATTTTCCTTAATCCAAACCATACATTCTGAGAAATTTTTGAAGATGTGCTCTTTAGGAATGAGATCTGGAATGATATCTATTCTTTCCATCATATACTCAGGTTGCTCTATTAATCCCACCAGCAATACTTGCTTTCCTTTTTGTACTAGATCTACTAATATATCCTCCATTGCATAGAGTCCTGACTGATCTAAGTAAGTCATCTTATCACAACGGATGACGATAGCGGACGCCGTATCTGGTATTTGATTGACCAATGATTGAAATTCACTGGTAGAACCAAAAAATAGCGGTCCATTTATGTGTTTAATAAATACTTCCTCACTTAATTCGACAGGAAAGTTTAATTCATCAACCCAGCTTTCTTCATCTTTGAGTGAAGTGATTTTTGATGTAGCTGATGTAATATCACCTATCTTCTTCATAAACATTAATGAAGCGATCACTAAACCTATACCCACAGCATATACTAAATTCCACACAGAAGATAAGATCAGTACGATAAGCATAATGATCACCTCTGGCTTTGGCATATATGGGATGGCTTTGAGGCCTTTGTAATCCATAACACCGATACCTACAGTTATCAAAATACCTGATAGTACAGCTGCTGGTATACGTGATGCGGTAGGTCCTAATAGAAGTAGAATTAACAGTAACAATAAGGCCGCGACCATACCTGATAATCTTGTCTTACCACCTGCATTAATATTCACTACAGTTCGTATCGTGGCTCCAGCACCTGGTATACCTCCGAATATGGCTGCTATACTATTACCTATTCCTTGACCGATAAGTTCTTTGTTAGGCTGATGTTTAGTCTTAGTCATATTATCTGCTACCACTGATGTTAGCAAGGAATCTATGGCTCCCAGGAGTGCCAAGGTCAATGCTGTGAAAACATATGGTGTAATATATGATAATTTGAAATCTGTGATTATTCCAAGATTAGGAATAGGTAGTCCGCTTGGAATCTGCTCTATAGGTCTATAATCGAGACCAAACCCGATGGCTACACCTGACATGACAAACAGGGCGATTAATGTACTCGGTACAGCTTTAGTTATTCGTTTAAATCCATATATAATAAAAATTGTCCCAAGAGCCAATAGTAATTCTAACCAATCTATACTTTTAAATGCTCGAGGCATTACTCTTAATGCCCCTAATACACCTGATGCGTTAGATCCAGCTAATGTCTTAGATTCTTTACTGATTTGTTCTTGTGATATGAGTTCAGCTCGACGGATGGTTTCCTTGAAGTCTTCTAAAACGAGTAGGCCTTCTCCGGCTTCTTCCTTCAGAATGTTGTCCAAAATGATTTCCTCTGCTTGTGGTTTGAATTTATTAACAAACTCTAAATCTTCTTTAGGATAATAGCCTATGGATGGCAATACCTGAGTGACCAATATAATAACTCCAATAGCTGTCATGAATCCAGAAACCACAGGATAAGGTATATATCTAATGTATTTTCCTATGCCGAGCATTCCTAAGACGATCTGCATTAGACCTGCTAATAGAAATACGGTAAGGATATAGGGCAAGGCCTTACTGACTTCTCCGTCAAAACTCGCAATAATGCCCGCAATCACTACCATACTGACAGCCGTCATGGGTGCAGTCGGTCCTGATATCTGAGTATCTGTACCACCAAATAAGGCTGCAAAGAACCCAATAAATATAGCTCCATAGAGTCCAGCACTTGGACCTAATCCAGAACTAACACCGAATGCTAAGGCCAATGGAAGAGCAACTATACCAGCAGTGATTCCTCCAAACAGGTCACCTTTTAAATGTTTAAAGTTAAAGCCGAAATCTAATTTCAATTTGATCTTATTTTAACTAGGTATTTCCATAAAAGGTGAATCAATAAACTCGCTAATCATCTAAAGTAAGCTTTTATATTTAAACCAATTCTAACTACATAGACAACCAGTTCTAATGTCTATTGCATATTAGGAATATCGGAAGTAGAGAATTCGTATAATTCATTTGCCTCTTTTTCTTTGAATTCTTGTACAAGTTTTAGAGCATCAGGAACTACATCACTACACATGGTAATCAGTGATCCTGGTTTTGCATTTTCTATAGCATAAGTAATGGCTTCTTTTTCAGTCTTACAAAGTTTTACCTTCTTATTAGGATCATGAGAGGTGATACCTTCTTGTAGTAGTGCAATAAGCTTCTCTTCTGTCTGTCCTCTGAGATGCTTGTCTTGTCTTATGATTATCTCATCAAACATTTCAGAAGCTTGGTGTCCCATAGCGATGTTATCTTCATCTCTTCGATCTCCTATACCTGCGATGATGCCCACTTTTGGTTTGCCTTCCAGATTTTCTATGAATTTGTGTAAGGCGGACATACCTGCTGCGTTATGTGCATAATCGAGAAGAACATTAAAGTTTTTAAATCTAAATAAATTAAGTCTACCCGGCGTCTGAGAAGGTGATGGTATGAATGATTCTAAGGCCATTTTGATTTCCCTTAAATCAAAACCTCTAACATAACCCGTTAATACAGCAGGGAGTACATTCTGGATCATAAATCTGGCCTTACCACCGAAAGTCAAGGGAACGTTAACAGCATTGACCACTCTCATTTTCCAATTACCCTTACATATCGAGATAAATCCATTTTCGTATATTGCTGAGAGTCCATTTCTTGCCGAGTGGGCTTTTATTCTTTCATTATTTTCGTCCATTGAGAATAGTGCCACATTGCAGTTGACATTCTTACGCATATTATAGACGAGTTCATCATCAGCATTTAGAATAGCGTAACCATCGGGTAGCACGGTCTCTGGTACAACACCCTTTAGTCTTGCCATTTGTTCTACCGTATTGACCCCTCTTAGTCCTAAGTGATCCGGAGCTATATTAGTGACGACAGCTACATCACAGTTATGGAATCCAAGACCAGCCCGCAACATGCCCCCACGTGCTGATTCGAGTACTGCAAAATCTATAGTGGGATCTTTAATAACAAATTCTGCACTTCCAGGGCCCGTACAATCTCCTCTTTCTAACATATGGTTTTGGATATATATGCCGTCAGAAGTAGTATAACCTACTTTGTAGCCCATCATTTTTACCATATGCGCTATAAGCCTAGTGGTCGTTGTCTTTCCATTAGTTCCAGTGACCGCTACGATAGGTATACGTGATGTAGATCCTGAGGGAAACAACATGTCTACCACATGAGAAGCTACATTACGAGGCAGCCCCTCTGTGGGTGCTAAGTGCATTCTAAATCCTGGTCCAGCATTCACTTCTAACACGGCTCCACCTGTCTGACTTAACGGTTTGGATACATCAGAAGTCATTAGATCTATTCCGCATATGTCTAATCCTACGACACGTGATATTCTTTCCGCCATGAATATATTTTCAGGATGTACTATATCTGTGACATCAGTAGCAGTTCCACCTGTACTTAAGTTAGCAGTATCTTTAAGGTTTAGGCTTTTGCCTTCTGGTAAGACACTTTCTAATGTCAGTTCATTATCCTTTAAGATATTTTCTGTCATTTCATTGACAGTGATCATGGTTAGTACTTTCTCATGTCCATAGCCTCTCCTTGGATCTTCGTTGACTTTGTCTATGAGTTTTTGTATGGTTGATTTTCCATCACCAGTTACATGTGCTGGTGTACGCTTGGCGGCTGCCACTAATTTGTAATTGATGACTAATAATCTATAATCATCTCCTGTTATATATTTTTCTATGATAACACTCCTTGATATTTTCTTTGCTGCATTAAAACCTTCCACTGCATCTTCCCAATTATTAATATTGATGGTAATCCCTCTTCCATGATTTCCATTAATAGGCTTTATAACTACTGGATAACCGATGTAATCGATGGCATCTTCTAAGCCTCTCTCTGATCTGACAATTTCTCCCTTCGGTACAGCAATATTGGCTTGCTCTAATAGATGCTTAGTATCTTCCTTGTCACAAGCGACCTCTACACCGATACTACTTGTGTCACTGGTAACTGTAGCCTGTATTCTTTTCTGATTGATACCATAACCTAATTGACATAATGAGTACTTATTAAGTCTTAGCCAAGGGATGCCTCTGCTGATCGCTTCTTCTATGATAGAACCTGTACTCGGGCCTAATCTCTCTCGTTCTCTGATTTCTCTGAGTTCTTGTATATCTTCTTCCAGATTATATTCTGTGCCTTCTGTGAGTGCTTCTGCTATTCGGACAGAAGCCTTAGCAGCATACTTTCCAGCTCTTTCCTCTAAGTAGGCAAATACCACACTGTATACACCTTCTTCCCCAAAACCCCTAGTTCTACCAAAGCCAACTTCCATGCCTGCAAGACTCTGTATTTCCAATGCGATATGCTCTATGACATGACCCATCCATGTGCCCTCTACCACTCTCTCAAAGAAACCTCCTGGTGATCCTACAGAGCATCTGTGCTCATACATACCTGGAAACATCTCCTTAAGCCTCTCATAGAAGCCATCTATCTTATTCGTCGGCATCTGTTCATATTCTTCCAGATCTAATGTCATCACAATTAACTTATGCCTTCTAATCGACCAATAATTGGGGCCTCGCATTGCTCTTATTTCTCTTATATTCATAGGTAGGTTTTTAGATTTGTACAGTAGAAACTTTTGGTAGATACTAAATATAAAAATTAGGAGTGTATTATCTTCAATTAAGGCTTATTTTTGCAAGAATTTTATTTTTCACGAATAATTTTAGATGTCAATTAAAGGATTACTAATACCTATAGGAGGTAATGAGGATAAGGGTTCACATGATGATGAGACGCATACATTAGATTATGTGCATGATGGGATACTCAGTAGAGTTGTCAGAGAAAGTGGCGGTCACGATTCCCATATAATAGTCGTAACAACGGCTTCTCAGATTCCATTAGAAGTTGCAAAGAGATACATAGAGGCTTTTGAGAGATTGGGATGTACTAATATGGAGGTTATAGATTTTAGAATAAGAGAAGACGTCGATAATAGTGAGACCATCAGGAAATTTAGCAAAGCAGATTGTGTAATGTTTTCTGGAGGTGATCAGTCTCGTATTGTAAATGTGATAGGTGGTTCCACCATACATGATATATTAATCAAAAGATTTAAGAATGAGAAATTTGTTATAGCTGGCACGAGTGCTGGAGCTATGGCTATGTCTCAAGAGATGATATCAGGCGGCAGTAGTACGGATTCTCTTGTTAAAGATTCGGTAAGAATGAGAGATGGACTGAATCTAATCCCTGGATTAATCATCGATTCACATTTTATCAAAAGAGGCCGTTTCGGTAGAATGGCAGAGGCTGTCGCCAAGCATCCACATCTTCTCGGTGTAGGCTTAGCTGAAGATACAGGATTGATAATTAGAGATTGCAATCATATTACCGTAATCGGTTCTGGGATGGTCATCTTATTTGACCCTGCTAATCTGACTCACAATAATGTGGAGATATTAGAACCAGGAACACCGATGACGATGGCTAATCTGACAGTACATGTATTAGCTAATAGCGATCGATTTACCATAAGTAACAAAGAAATAGAGGTTCTTCCTATTGAGGCTGAATTCGAGTAGAAATTTGAAAATTTATTGACAATCGAATAATCTTCTCCTTTGACTCAACTAATAATTAGAATCCTTGTTAAGATGTTTAGCTATATTTAATATACCTCAGTATCATCTAATTTGCTTTTATGTCGACTTCCTTATTTACAAGAGCCATACATCCAGCTAAGCAATTTGTTGTATTCTTTGGTTTCTTTCTTTTTTATGTTCTTGTAGTATATGTTTTGCAGAAGACAGAAGTAATAGATCTAAATCCAACAATGTACTGGGAGGGTTCGTTTACCACATTGATGATATACATCATATTCAGCAGTGCTCTGTCATTTTCTTATCCGAGCAAGACTCAGTACTTTGTGTCAGCTATCATTTGTTTTGTTGTTCTGATGGTCACTACTGGATTTTTGGCTCTATATTTTTCGGGCCAACATATAGATGTCGGAGGTGCTGGTTCATTTAGATGGATGTTTATGATGCTGACATTTTCATACCTTGTATTATTGACTATTGTAAATTCAATGTTTAAGATTTTAGAATTTGTCAAAAAACAAGACGCCAGATTGAGAGGAGAAGAAGAATAATTTATTTTCTTATCGTTGCTAATTTATACACACATGAAATTATTAAGTTCCTTAATAGTAGTCGCCACAATCTGCCTCGCAGCTTGTCAGTCTAAATCTAATAAGCTATCTGCTCAGCAAGAAGAGACGACTTCTGCTTACGAGAAAATTGTCAAGACAGAAGATGAATGGAAGGAGGTACTTAACAAAGATGAGTTCTACGTCCTCCGAAAGCACGGAACAGAAAGACCTGGAACTGGAGATCTACTAAATAATAAAAAAGATGGAGTCTATACGTGTAGAGCATGTGAGTTGCCATTATTTGACTCTGAGACTAAGTTTGAGTCAGGAACTGGATGGCCAAGTTACTATGATCCTATCAAGCCAGAAAACATAGAATTAGATATAGATTATAAGATTGGGTATGAAAGAAAAGAAGTGCACTGCGCAAGATGTGATGGTCACTTAGGTCATGTATTTAATGATGGACCTAAGCCTACAGGACTTCGTTATTGTATAAATTCTGTTTCCTTAGATTTTGTCAGTCGAGATGAAGTTAAGCCTTAGAAATTAGCTTTAGTTCACTTTAATCACAATCTTGTTCTTCTTACCATTTTCTACGAGAAGATATTCATCTTGTAATAAGTCATGACTACCTATAGCAAGACCAGCATCTGTAATCTTGGCTTTGTTAACACTGACGGCATTGGCTTTGACTGCTCGTCGGTATTCACTCAGTGAGCTGAATATAGCACAGTCTTCAGTGAGAAGATTTTCTAAATTAATCCCTTCTATAACTTTAGCTTTATCTATGGTGAAACTGCTCACCTCACCACTTACCATAGCCAGTGTATCAGAAGTCATAGACTGTAATGATTCCGTAGTTAATTTTTTATTGAATAATATTTCTGAGACACCTTTGACAGATTCATAATTTTCTCGTCCATGGATTCTCTCCGTCAGCTCCTCAGCTAATAATGCTTTTTGCTGTCTGGGATCATCTGCAAGGTCTTTTTCTCGGGCTTCTATTTCTGATCTATCCTTGAGTGTAAAGTATCGAGTGAATTTCTGAACATCTGCATCGTCTGCATTGATCCAGAATTGGTAGAACTGATATGGTGTCGTCAGTTCTGCATCCATCCACAAGTTTCCTTGCTCTGACTTACCGAACTTCTTACCATCTGATTTTGTCAGTAGCTTACTGGTGACAGCGTAAGCCTTAGCATCTTTCAGATTACGACGGATAAATTCTGTTCCAGAAGTAATATTACCCCACTGATCAGAGCCACCCATCTGGAATGTGCAACCTTCTTGCTCATACAAGTATTGGAAATCGTATGCTTGTAGTAGTTGGTAACTGAATTCTGTAAATGAAAGCCCCGACTCCAATCTATTTTTGACGGAATCCTTAGACAACATGTAACTCACTGTTAATGTCTTACCCACATTACGGAGAAATGAGAGCACATCCATATCTTTATAAAAATCAAGATTGTTCCTTAGAATAGCGCCATTAGGACTATCATTAAAATCAAGAAATTGCTTCATTTGATCGACCTGGTGATTGAGGTTGTTATCCAGTTCTTCGAAAGACTTAAGCTGTCGCTCCTGATCTTTGCCTGATGGATCTCCGATTCTACCCGTTGCGCCACCCATAAGAACAACTGGCTTATGACCAGATCGCTGCCACAGGTCGAGTACCATGACTTGTACATAGTTACCGATAGTCAATGAAGGAGCTGTCGGATCAAATCCAATATAACCTGTACACATTGATTTCTCTGTTGCTGCTTTTGCTTCCGGAGTCATGTCATGCAACATACCTCTCCACTGCATTTCTTCTATAAAGTTCATAGTCTTAAGATTTCAGAATGTAAAGGTATAAATACGGAGCTAATCTGAAAGTAGTTATAGCAAGTGATCTTTAGAAAAACTTGCAGGTAACAATTCTGATATGCCCGGCAACTCAATAATGTAAGACTCCTTAGCAGTTAAGTATAGTGGTATAGGCGAGCCTTGTCGTTGCTCAAACTCCTGTAGAACCTGCCTACATGCACCACAAGGCATACACGGATCTGGCAGAGCTTTCGCTGGATTATGAGCAGTAATAGCCAATGCTTTTATCTTAAAGGACTTCTCTGTAGCACCTAAATTGTATAATGCAACCCTTTCTGCACACATACACAAGGGATATGAAGCATTCTCTTGATTACATCCAGTATATAGCTTCCCTCCATCTGTCAATAGGGCAGCCCCTACATAAAAATTAGAATAAGGTGCATAGGCATAGCCTAATTGTATATCAGCTTGTAAGATGAGTTCTTGTATCTCTTTAGATAGTTCTGTGAGCTGATTGTATTTCTTATAGTTAAAGCTAAATGACATGAATACACTAATATTTAAAAGGATTTGTAAAATTAGTCTTTCTTCAGGTTACTTGTATTTTGTATAATTATCTACCTTACCGTCATGTCCATTATTATAGGCGGAAGCCCCAGTACTGGTAGTTCGTTACTCAGAAGAATGCTTAATCGGCATTCGCAAATCTTCTGTGGGTCAGAGACATCTATTCTTTCTAAAGCGGCACTGTATAATAATTGGAATAAAGATAAGATGAGATTATTCAGGAGCGGATATAACGGTCTTGTCAATGCAGGATGGCATCACTACAGAGGCTATGATTTAGAACACGATTATGGTATAAATGAGTCTGAACTAAAGCATGTCGTAAAGAAAGCGAGTTCTTTTGCAGAATTTATTTCCAATTGGACGACACTGGTTTTAGCTCGATCTGGTAAGGATATCTTCTCAGAAAAGACCCCATCCAATGCACATACATTACCGTTATATCTGGATCATATTTCTGATTCTTTTGCAGTTCATATCACTAGGCATCCATTAGATTGCATTGCATCCCTGATCAATCGTGGAATGAATTACTACAACGCTATTTCGGTTTATCTCTTGAATACTTCCGCCGCATTAGAGATCAAAGATCACAGAAACGCAAGACAACTAAAGTATGAAGACCTAAGTCAAAATCCAGAAGGAACAATGACTGCCTTACTGCAATCTCTTTCATTAGACTTTGAGTCAGATATGCTCACCCCAGATACTAATCCAACAGGTGTCACTCAGATGCAGGGATGGAATTATGATGAGTCAGCCAAGGTGTCTAATGGAAGCATTGGTAGATTTCTGAAGTTAGATAATAATGTACAAGAACTTATATTGACAGGGATAGACGCCTTGCATTCTAATGCATATTCGATAAGTAACATCAGGATTGCATCCGAGATGTTACAATATGAAATACCTCAACTATCACACTCTACATCTCAATCCAAGAAACATATCGCATTCTACAAGAAAAGTATGGCCATCGACAAATGGAGAAGATTGTATAGACAGTCTTATTATAAAATGAGTAATTATCCCATCTCAATAATAAGATCATAGATATATGTTATCGAGCAAGAACAGACAACGGATGTACAATTCTTTATTGCCAAAATATGGTGATAGAGAAGCAAATAATATCGTCGATTATTATGCAGATGCTATGACTGATAGGTCTGAATCTGAAGTTAGCGCTGATACAGAAAGATTGCTTAGCGATGAACCTGTCCAGTATGTATGTAATACTTCGTTTTTCTATGGGCATCGATTGTACATAGATAATAATGTACTGATTCCGAGACCGGAGACAGAAGAGTTAGTGCATTGGATAATAACGGATGTGAAGGATCAGAAAGTAGATATTCTTGATATAGGGACAGGGAGTGGTTGCATATTACTAAGTGTATTGTATAAGTGTCAGAATGCAACAGGAACAGGTGTAGATATAGAGGAGGAGGTAGTTAAAGTATTCGACAAGAACGCTTCGATTTTGGATGTCAATGCAAAATTCCAACAGTTAGACATATTAGACAACGATGAGAGTGCAAGCATGCCAAAGTTTGATGTGATCGTCTCTAATCCTCCTTACATACTGCATTCTGAGAAGAATAGGATGGGAGAGTCCGTCATCAAATATGAACCCGATGTCGCATTATATGTAGAGGATACTGACCCTTTGTTATTTTACAAAAAAATCATAGCAATAGGAGAGGGTCACTTAAATCTGGGAGGCGCTATCTACTTCGAGACTAGTGATCTGTATCATAAGGAACTATTAGAAAATGTTCAGGAATCTGAATTTCAATTTGAGTTTAGAAAAGATCTACAAGGTGCATTTCGAATGCTAAAATTATGGCGATCGTAATTGATTATGATAAGTACCTCCTAATTGACATTACATAATTAAGTAAAGATATAATCCATATTATTACAACTGTAAACTAACCATATGAATATACCAGACAGTAGCATAGCGTTTCCGATTAAAGATTATGATAGACTTTGTTTCTTAAAGAATATCGTCAAGAATCCTAACATAGAAATAGGAGAGTATACGTATTACGACGACTTCGAATCAGTAGAGAATTTTGAAAAGAATGTGAAGTATCTATTTGACTTTACTGGAGATAAGTTAGTTATAGGAAAATTCAGTATGATTGCCTCAGATGTCGTATTCATTATGAATGGTGCCAATCACCTGACTGAGTCTATCAGTGCATATCCATTTTCCATATTTGGAGGTGATTGGGCACAATCTATGGAAGGAAAATCATATCCTCAGAAAGGGAATACAGAAGTCGGTAATGATGTATGGATAGGATATGGAGCCACGATTATGCCAGGTACAAAAATAGGAGATGGCGCCATCATTGCGACAAAATCAGTCGTAGTCAAAGATGTAGAACCCTACACCATAGTAGGCGGCAACCCTGCAAAGCCAATTAAGAAAAGGTTCTCCGATGAGCAAATTGAGAGCTTATTAGAAATCGCATGGTGGAACTGGCCTATAGAAAAGATCACTGCTCATGTGGGTAAGCTCACGAGTATGGATATAGATTCATTACTCTAAAGTCAAATTATACTAACTACATAGTTTATACATTTATTAGAAATTAGGATTTAAGAAGCCCGAAAAATTTAATTATTAGTGCTGATAATTGGCATTGTTCATTTTAGTTTAATCTGATCTTTATGGCGTTAAAAACAATGGCCGTGTTTGACGACCATAGGGAGGAACGAACGATCTCAAAGAGTAGAGTCGGAAGGCTCTAAGTGAGAGAACCGCGAAGCGGATGGGATGCCAACCCACCCTCATTTGATAATCAGGTTCGTACATTATATTGTGACATTTAGTCACAATATTCTTAGCCAAGCTAAGATCATTATCTCCCACTTGTTTAGTCATAAATATGAGATTTAGCGTTAAGAAATGGATGAAGCCTTGATTTCTTAGTTTCGCTTCTTTTTCAAGAAATGAACGAAGGGTGCAGCCTTTGGTTGCATCAAAGGTCCTAAACGGACCTTTGAAAAGAGTGAACCCAAACATCAGTTTTTGGATGGGAAAGCCTGCCGGAGAGGCGAATTGAGAAGTAGTTGATATAAGGTACAAACATAAATGAACAGTACTATAATTATATAAAAGAGATGTTCTTCTATTACTATTTCCTTCAATGACCTCTCTATCTACTCCAATCCTAATTCAATATCCGAAATAATATCATGTACATTTTCTATCCCCACTGACATGCGAACTAATCCATCTGTGATGCCATTGGCCTCTCGGAGTTCTTTATCGATATTAAGATGTGAGGAAGTCGCCGGATGTAATAATAAAGTATCGACATTTCCAAGTGTGGAAGTAATAGAGCAAAGCTCTGTGCTGTTCATAAATCGTTTTGCAGCTTCCATACCACCATCTATCTCAAAGCTTAGCATTCCACCAAATTGATCCATCTGCATGGAAGCGACTTTGTGATCATGAAAGCTCTCTAAACCTGGATAATTGACTTTATTTACAAGCTTATGATTTTCTAAATATTGTGCAATAGTCATTGCATTACCACAATGTCTATCCAGTCTGACAGACATCGTTTTCAGACCGTTATGTACAAGCCATGCATCGAATGGGTTACAATTCGTACCCATCAGTTTCATGCTTGTCCAGATATTAGTTCGATGTTCTTCGTCCTTAGTGATAATGGCACCAGCAATGCCATTGCCGTGACCATTGATAAACTTTGTCGTAGAGTATACGACGAAGTCAATTCCTAAGGACATGGGTCTCTGTATGTATGAAGTGCAGAAGGTGTTATCTACTGCAGTTAGGACATTATGATTTTTTGTGAGATCTGCAAGTTGTTTTAGATTGATGCAGCCAAGTGTAGGATTGGATGGAGATTCACAATAGAGCAACTTTATGTTATTATTATTTTGTAGATGCTGTTCTACTTCCTCTACATCACTAAGATTTGCTAATATGACCTCTACACCATACTTGCTCATTATCTTAGAGAATATCTCTGAAGTACCTCCGTATAGATCCGCCTGAGTAAGAAGAGCATCTCCAGGCGATAGTAGGCTGATGCATAGTGTAGATATAGCTGCAAGACCAGAACTCGTCATAACACAGTAAGCGTCCTTCTCGCTATCGATGGCTTCTAATTGCGCCAGTTTCAGTTCTACAGAGTCTACTGTCGGATTAGCAAATCTACTATAGACATAGCCTTTTTCCTTACCTGTGAACACATCTATCGAATCCTCTAGCTTATTATACGAAAAAGCAGAAGTAGCATGTATTGGTAAGACATGTGGTGAGCCTTTACCGATCTCAATGTTTTCCTTAACACATATCGTATCGAATTTCAATTTATTAGCTCGCTCCATGGTTACTTTTGTGTATTAGTATTGCAATATAACTACCTTTGAAGCTTGAAAAAGTTTTCCAATATGTTTTTCTATTTCAAAATAATATTCTTTAGTGTCGCTAAGTGGCTGACGATGTGTCATCTCCTATTGTGTGTCTATCATATGAATGCACAAGGCACACCTTCATCTGACTCCACTCAGGCAGAAGAAATTGCTTATAAATTACGTTTTTTAGATGTTTCGATAGATCGAGTATACCCAGTTAATTCCTACGGGCGTAACTTAGAACGTAACTTGACAGGAGCAACCCTAAGTTATCTGATGCAGCTTAAGAAGGAGAAACTGGATTACTTAGGTTTTCAAGCTAATTTTGCTTTTATAGGCTCTAACAGTAATGATTTTCCAGATGCTAATGTAAGAACTACATCATATGTATTTGGGAGCTTGCTGATGTACCGTCATTTTCCAGATCTATACTTTTGGAAGATAGAGCCATTTATAGAAGCCGCTCTGGGACCTCAGTTTTATGTCACTCAGACAACAACTAATTTCTTTGACGAAAGCGAATCTGCTAATGTTGATTTTGATGAATTTGATACCAGCATCGCTTATGGTTTGGGCATAGGATTTACACTACATATCTATTCCAGTACATTTTTCTTTACTAAGTTTAGTTATTTCGGAGGTACAGCTGTGACTTATTTAGTAGATAGAGATAATCAGTTTCCATTTCCATTAGACAACTTCAGACCAGAGACGACGCAGACTAATTATCTCAAGGCTCAGTTTGGCTTCACATTTACTTTATAATAATATTTATATGCAAGCAGATACTGAGACAAATGATAGCAATGAGGAGCGAGTTGTATATGAGCATTACAAAATAGTCGTCGATCCTAAGCAGACATCTATGAGAATAGATAAGTACCTACTGGGAAAACTAGAGAAGATATCCAGAAACCGTATACAGAATGGTATAAAGGATGGCTTGTTATTAGTCAACGATAAGGTCATAAAAAGTAACTACAAGATTAGACCTAACGATGTCATAGTCGTCAACCTGCCTGAAGAGCCAAGAGCTAAAACTAAAGTAGAAGGAGAAGAAATTCCGTTAGATATAAGATATGAGGATGATGACATTATGATCATATATAAGCCTGCTGGGCTTGTCGTACATCCAGGAGTAAGCAACTGGACAGGCACACTTGTGAATGGTCTCGTGCATTATCTGGAGAATAAGAATCTACCAGTCATGGAAGGGAATACGCCTGACAGACCTGGTCTTGTGCATCGGATAGATAAGAATACATCGGGCCTCATGGTTATCGCTAAGAATGATCATGCTATGACACATCTGGCTAAGCAATTCTATAATCACACGATAGAAAGAACTTATTATGCACTCGTATGGGGAGAACCGGATGATCATAAGGGAACGATCGATGAGTACTTAGGTAGGCATCCTAAAGATCGGATTAAGATGCATGTATTTGTAGATAGAGATGAGGGAAAGTCAGCTATCACGCATTATGAAGTGATAGAGCCGATGTACTATGTCAGCCTGGTCAAATGTAACTTAGAGACTGGGCGTACACACCAGATACGTGTGCATATGGCGTACCTGGGTCATCCATTATTTAATGATACCATGTATGGCGGCGATAAGGTTAGAAAGGGTACTGTTTTTTCTAAGTACAAAACTTTTGTGCATAATACATTTAAGTTGATTCCTCGACATGCTCTCCATGCTAAATCATTAGGATTTATACATCCGACGACTAACGAGCATGTACAATTTGATTCTGATCTTCCTGAAGATATGGTCGCTGTATTAGAAAAATGGAGACATTACGTCACACACCAAAAGAGCAAGAAATAATGACGCTGAATGATAGGATAGAGCTGTTAGTGACATTAGGTGAGACGATAGATCATGATAGTAATATGGATATATACGGATCTGCCCGTAATAATAATCCATGGTTTACCATAGAGAATATAAAGCAAGCGATAGATGCGATCAAGCATTCATTTCTTAATCGCAATAAGATCACTGACTGGCTGAGCAATTACAATGTAGAACCTGCTACGACTAAGACGGTAGGTCTTGTAACGGCTGGAAATATTCCGTTGGTAGGTATGCACGATTTAATGTGTATTTTCTTATCAGGACATCACGCTATGATAAAGTTATCAGATAAGGATACGATACTACCCACTTATTTTATACACAAGATGCTTGGGCTTAATCAAGAGATTGGAGATTCTATACAGATAGTAGATCGATTAGAAAATTATGATGCGGTCATCGCTACGGGTAGTGATACCACAGGTAAGTATTTCGAACAATACTTTGGAAAAGTGCCTCACATCATACGTAAGAATCGGAATGGGATAGCAGTCATTGCAGAGTCTGATACAGCAGAATCATTGCAGAATATCGGACATGATCTTTTTGACTATTTCGGTCTAGGTTGTCGCAATGTCTCTAAGGTATATCTCGAAAAGAATGTAGATGAAAAACTTATATTCCAAAGCATAGAAGATCACAAAGAAATTATCCATCACAACAAGTATAAAAATAATTACGATTACACCTATGCTTTGTACTTGATGAACAAAGAAAAATTTCTTACAGATGATGTCTTGATCCTAAGAGAACATAAGGATATTGCATCTCGTATAGCTTGTCTGCATTATGAGAGATTCGATGATAGGAAAGATATAGAAAAAGAGCTTAATGCAAATAAAGACAAAATACAATGTGTCGTGTCTTCTGAGCCTGTTGGAGAATTTAAGCATTTTAGTTTTGGTCAGGCTCAGTCACCTGCGATCGATGATTATGCAGATGGTGTAGATACTATGGATTTCTTATCTAATCTATAAGCAAATATAAAACCGATGACAAAGCAAGAAGTAGCGAATGACATCCATAGAATATTAGAATCTCTGTACGAAGAAGTACCGATTCCCTTAGATCATAAAGATCCATACACACTCCTAATAGCAGTATTATTATCAGCACAGTGCACTGACAAAAAAGTCAATCAAATTACCCCATTATTATTTGCTGAAGCAGATAATCCTCATGATATGATCAAGCTAACTGCTGATCATATCCGATCTATCATAAGACCTTGTGGACTAAGTCCCCGTAAGTCAAAAGCCATACACAGATTATCAGAGATTCTAATAGAAGAACACAATTCAGAAGTACCTCAGAGTTTTGAAGCATTAGAAGCATTGCCAGGTGTAGGGCACAAGACGGCATCAGTGGTTATGTCGCAGGCATTTGGTATACCTGCATTTCCTGTCGATACTCATATACATCGGTTAGCATACCGTTGGAAACTAAGTACTGGTAAGAATGTCGATAAGACAGAGAAAGACCTTAAGAAATTATTCCCTCGTGAGATTTGGAATCGACTGCATCTACAGATTATCTTCTTTGGACGAGAATACTGTCCTGCTCAGAGGCATGATCCTAATGCTTGTCCTATATGTAGTTTGTATGGGAGGAAGACTTTGTTTAAGTAAGGTCAGTCTAAGAGAAGTTTAGAATTTCATTTATTTGAAAACTCCTTAGATTTTACATATCCAAAATGTTTAAATGTCCTCATTATGTGCTTATAATTTGCATCAGGAATTGCAGGTCTATGTATTGTTAAGACACTATCTACTTTTGGAAATAATTCTTCAGGAGTGTGCACAAAAATTAAAAGAGCTTGACGAAAACACGTAGACTTTAACAATAAACTATCATCATGCATTTCAATAATATCTACTAGTTCTAATGTTAACTTCTTGTCAGTAATTCTGCATAAGTTTACAATAGAGTCAGCGTATTTAAGATCAACGAAGTCTGAGGCAGGACGGCCTTTTACAATTTGATGTGCTCTTTTGTCATAGGACATTGGAATATCTTTGTATTTGGCTCGATAGCCGTTTTCCATAAAAAACAGAGAATCAGCTACATATTGATAAGGTATAGCTTTTGGATCAGTACGATAATATTGATCCTCTTGATGCATTTCAGTAAGTCGATCACAATCGATACTTAATTCTATGGTTGCGAATTCTTTACAACAAATCAGAGTTATCAACAGGAATGATATGAATAAGTAAAAAAAAACGAGTCTAAAATTCATTGTAACTTATTTGTATAAAACTTTAGGATAATTTTCTTTCTATTCTTGGCTCTTAAAACCACGAACTAAAACAAAGAGAGTTTTAGAATCATTGACCACCCAACTTCCAATAAGTCTTCTGCCCACTTCTTTCGGATGTAAGGGTGTTTCGTGCACTTGCTTTAAGTCCATTGTATATAATCATTCCGATGTCTCTTATGACCATTTTTGAATCTCCAAAATAGGAATGACCAGAAAAACCAGTATCAGCATTGCTGGCATCTATCACCTCTATACCATCTAACAATAATATTTCTTCAGTGATTTCGCCGGCACGTCGGACTCCATTGATCTTTGCAGATAGCTCTAATGCATGGTCGTCAGAGGAAGCATATAAGGTGACATTGTCAGATTGTTCGGCGAGCTTCGGTGCAATTTCATTTTTGAAAACTTCAGCATCAATATCTGGAGCACTCAATATTATGGCTTTCAATTGTTTTTCATATTCTGGATGTTTCTCTAATAATTGTATCACGGCTTTCGACATAGCTCTTGTCCCCATACTATGTCCTACTAAGTAAATATCATGATTAGGCAATGTCTCAATGACATCTTTCACAAAGTTCTGAATATTCGCAATACAGGCCTCTACAGTTTCTGAATCTTTCCAGTATCCTACTTTAGTACCCTGAGATGGCCAGCTATAAAAAATCGGAAGTCCAGGAAAATTTAAGTCATAAGCCATCTGAGCAGTTCTCTGTGCAGCTTCTTCAAATGATACAAAGTATCCGTGCACAAAAATAAAAGCCTTCTTAGAATTATCACTTTTTAACTCATTGAAATAATTCTTTTTCAATTCAGTTTTGGCCTTAAGAACTACGACATGTTTATTAGGATCCTCAGTCAGCTCTAGTTTCCATATTGAAGGTCTTTCAATATTTCCCCTTACATGAGATGCCGGTATAGAAACATCACAAGTGCCATATTGTACAGATCCTTTCTCACCACTAAATTGAATCTTATCGCTAAGCTCTGATGAGGCTATGGCTTTACGATCTGTTGCAAAATATGTTTTTACAGTAGAGTAGAGCTTGTCTTTCTGCATCCCACGAGGCTTAGGGATGATCTCTTCAGTTCGTTGTTCTACAACTATTTGTTTTGTTGGCTTACAACTGCTAAAGAGGGAAATTAAAATCAGGAATAAACCAATAGTCTTGATTGACGTCATAATTATATTCTCTGCTTTCATATATTATAATTTATTCGTTTGTATGTTTCCAAATATACAATTGGATAACTACAAGGTATGCTTATTGGTACTGAAATTTAGTGTTTCGTTATCAATCTCATTTTATTTTTCACTGAAATTAATCCGTGGCATCCATGTTATCACTTTAAACCCATGAAGCTGACAATAGAAAGAGAATACCAAGAAATAATTACTCCCCCTCTTTAACTCCATCGACAATCTCCTTTAACTTAAGCATACATTCAATAGGTGTCATGCTTTCGATATCGATAGAATTGATAATTCCTTTGATGGCTTTCATTTGGCTACTATCTTCATCGAAGATACTTAGTTGCAGATGCTGAGAGTTAGAAGCATTATCTAAGCTTTCTTTGACCCCTTCTTTTTGGGAAACAGATTTCTTTTCTAAAGCGATGAGAAGTTCTTGGGCTCTTGTGATTAGGTCGTTAGGCATACCTGCCAATTGTGCTACATGAATTCCGAAACTGGAATTGCAAGCACCAGGAACTAGCTTACGCAAGAAGATGATTTTATCATCTATTTCCTTAGTGGCGATATTGTAATTGTGCATCCTATCAAATGTCTCTGCCAGCTGACTCAGCTCATGGTAATGAGTGGCAAATAAGGTCTTAGGCTTCCCATTGTGCTTATCATGGAGATACTCTGCGATAGCCCATGCTATGGAGATGCCATCATAAGTACTGGTACCTCTTCCGATCTCATCTAAGATGATTAGACTTCGCGGGGATAGGTTGTTGAGTATGCTGGCTGTCTCATTCATCTCTACCATAAATGTAGATTCTCCACTCGATATATTATCTGTAGCACCGACTCTTGTAAATATCTTATCGACTATACCAATATGTGCCGACTCAGCTGGAACAAATGACCCTATATGTGCCATTAATGTAATCAGCGCTGTTTGTCGCAGTACAGCTGACTTACCTGACATATTGGGGCCTGTTATAATAAGGATCTGATTAGAGTTATTATCTATTGTAATATCATTCGGTACATATGGATTCTCTGCTGATAGTTGGGACTCTATGACAGGATGTCGTGCTGACTTGATATCAATGATATAGCTATCGTCTACTGTCGGCTTGGTGTAATTTAGACTGATCGCTACAGTGGACATAGAACAATAGCAATCGAGTTCCGATATTTTCTTTGCATTGCTTAAGAGTACAGAGACATACTTTTCTGTCTTAGCTATGAGGTCTTGGAATAGCTTCTGCTCTATGGTATTGATCTGTTCTTCTGCTTGGAGGATCTTAGCTTCTAATTTTTTGAGAGCATCATTGATGTATCTTTCGCTGCCTTTGAGAGTTTGTTTTCTTACCCAATCTTCCGGTATGAGATCTTGATCTTTGAATCTATTAGTGACCTCGAAGTAATATCCGAATACGTTGTTGTATCCGATCTTAAGCGAACTGATTCCAGTCTGTTCGGCTTGCTCAGCTTGCAATTCTAAGAGTATATCTTTGCTGTTCTTGGATAATGATTTCCACTCATCTAATTTCTCATCGTAGCCTTCTTTGATGACATAGCCTTTGCTTAGAGAAATAGGCGCATCCTCTCTTAGCGTTTCAGATATAAGCTCGTTTAGTTTGACACAAGAATCTATTTCGCTTTGTAACTTATGCATGGATGGAGATTCTGAGTTCTCCATAAGTTTCTTAAGTTCGACAGTAGTAGAAAGAGTGTTTTTAATAACGATCAATTCTCTAGGGTTTACTTTGCCGAGAGGTATCTTGGAGCTGAGTCTTTCTAAGTCACCTATGGTCTTCAGCTGATCGATGATATTTGTTCTGAGTGTTTCATTTTGGAATAAGTAGTCTACTTTATCTAAGCGACTATTTATAACGTCTAATTCTCTAAGTGGTAATACAATCCACTTAGTTAGCATTCTGGCTCCCATAGGAGTTGTGGTCTTATTGATCACATCATATAGAGACAGACCTGTATCATGCAGACTTCTGACCAGCTCCAGGTTTCTTATGGTAAATCTATCCAGCCATAGATACTTGCCGGATTCCATCCGTGTAATATGATGGATGTGGGATATATTTTTTTGCTGTATGGTGGATAGGTAATGCAGTATCGTTCCTGCGGCGATCTGACTAAGTGGATGATCTTGCAGTCCATATCCCTTCATAGAGATCACGTTAAAATGTCGCTGCAGAATCTCCTCGTTATAGGCACTCTCATAGAACCACTCATCTATCCCAAAAGTATAGATGCCATCTGATATTCTATCTTCTATAATATCAGCTTGTGACTTAGAGTATATAATCTCGTTAGGACTAAAGGTCTGAATGAGATTGTCGATCGCTTGCAGACTGCCTTGGTGTGTGATAAATTCTCCTGTGGATATATCTAAGAATGCAATTCCTGCTTTCTTACCGTCGAAGAAAATGGAGGCTAAGAAATTATTCTGTTGAGCATTTAATATAGAATCATTAGTGGTGACTCCAGGTGTAACCACTTCAGTAACGTCTCTTCTAACGATCTTCTTCTCCTTACTTGGCTTTTCCATCTGCTCGCAGATTGCCACACGATATCCTGCCTTGACCAACTTAGGTAGATATGTATCCACTGAATGATACGGAAATCCAGACAGCTCTATCTTAGAAGATCCATTGTTTCTGGCTGTCAATACGATTCCCAATATTTCTGAGCACTTAATGGCATCTTCTCCGAATGTCTCATAGAAATCTCCCACTCTAAATAACAATAAGGCATCAGGGTGCTTGAGTTTGATCTCATTATATTGCTTCATGAGAGGAGTTATCTTCTTTTCCTTCTTCTTATTGGATGTAGAGGTGGCTTTGATAGGGCGAGTATTATTGATTAAGTGGGCTAATTTACTACAACATATAGAGAATAATCACCATATACGGATTGGATTGAAAATATTTTGGTTTATATCGATTATTATATACTATATTTGCGGCGTTAAAAACCTGACCATTCGATTAGCGAATTAATTAGGGTTGGACAAATTAAACCACACAATTTTAACTATAACATGCCAGTAAAAATTAGACTTGCCAGAAGAGGTCGTAAGAAAAGACCTTATTATCACGTAGTTATCGCGGATGCGAGAGCGCCAAGAGATGGAAAATTCATAGAAAACATCGGCTCTTACAATCCCATGACTGTTCCTGCAACAATAGAAATAGACAGAGATCGAGCTTATGAGTGGCTTCAGAAAGGTGCACAACCTACTGAAACTGTCAAAGCATTGCTCAAATTCAAAGGTGTATATTACAAGAAGCACCTTATGAGAGGAGTGGCAAAAGGTGCTATGACTGAAGAAAAAGCAATGGAGCTCTATAATCAGTGGATAGAAGTCAAAGAATCTAAAATAGAAGCTCGTAAAGAGCAAACAAGAATAGACAGAGAGAATTTCTGGAAGCAAGTATCTGGTGAGATTAAGCCTATGAAAGTGAAAGCTGCTAAGGAATCAGGTGATGCATTCAGAGAAGGTGGAGATGAAGCAGCACCCGCTGCAGAAGATGCTCCAGCAGAAGCAACTCCTATAGTAGAAGAAGCTAAAGCAGAAGAGCCAGTAGCTGAAACTCCAAAAGAAGAAGCTCCAAATACTGAAGAAAAGCCAGCAGTAGAAGAAGCTCCAGCTAAGGAGGAAAAAGTCGAAGAAGCTCCAAAAGTAGAAGAGAAAGTAGAAGCGGCAGAGGTAGTAGCTCCAGTGGCAGCGGCTGAGGCAGTCGTAGAAGAAGCTCCTGCTACGTCAACTAAGCCAGATGATTTAACTAAAATCGAAGGTATCGGTCCAGCTATCAGCAAATTATTAGCAGCACAAGGAATTGTAACATTTGCAGACCTTGGTGCTAAGAAAGCAGAAGATGTAAAAGCTATACTAACCAACGCTGAAGGAAACTTTGGTTTTCACGACCCTACAACATGGCCTAAGCAATCAGATATGGCTGCTAAAGGTGAGTGGGATGCATTGAAGAAGTGGCAAGATGAGTTAGACGGAGGAAAAGAAGTGTCTGCAAGCGCAGAAGAAGAATAGAGAGAAATTATTAATGGTATTTCTGAATTTAGAAATACTGTCTTATTGGATATATAAAGCCTAGTAAAGCCCTGTTGTTTTACTAGGCTTTACTTTAAATGATACAACTTTATTAGACATAAAATCTTACAGAAATGCAAGAACTCAATATCAAATACAAAACAGTACTCGACGACATCAAAACAAAAATTCAACTATCTGAGGAGCTCAAAACTTACCTCGACAGCGAAGAAGATGATGACTATAAGGAACTTGTCTCTAAGTTTGAAGGAGAGATACATGAATTATATGGAAGCGTTGCAGATGAAAATCCATTGCAGATAGAGTCTTTCGAATTATACTTATTAGATGAGGGATTTGAAGGTCTATACCTACCTAAAGTATTAGGTTATTCTGTGCTGAGAGGTCGAGTGAATGAAAGAGTGAAGTATGATAGACCACAGAATCATTTTAAAGCTATTCTTCTAAGCATAATTAACTCCTCGAATTTCGACCAAATAAAAAATAGAGTCGGACAATCGATCCAAATAGGTTTTGCATTAAGTTCTGATATCTGGATCACCAATATTCTTGCGATTATTACAAATAAGAGAGCTCAGGTATTCTTAGAATCTCAGAAGTTAGACAAGTATCGAGATGTCAAATTAAGAAATACAGGTCTTGTAAAATATAGAAAGCAGTTTCTAAGTCTTAATTTTCAAACTGCAGTTTTTCCAAATGAAAAAGACCAATTAGCATTAGAAGCAGATAGTATAAAGGACTTCTTAGTTTACAGAGCTACTAATACTTACAACAACGAGAACCTTGTACCTGTTCTTAAGGAGTTCGTCTCTAACGATCATTTCTATGATGAGAAAGTCTATTATGAAATTTGCATTCTTACAGGCCTGTTCTATGATTTAGGTACAGAAGGGGAGCAGAAGCTTAAAGCGACTTTAGACCACATTAGAGCTAATAACCCAGGAGCTAATGATCACTTCTTCTTATATGTAAATGGTCTTTACAATAGAGGCATCAAACTAAGTATAGAATCTGAAAAGAAACTATCTAATGGTGTATCAAGAAACTCAGAGGATACTATTTCTAAATACTTCAACGTATTAGATGAAGTCAATACTAAAGGATACATCCATACTGAAGCGATCAACTCAGTAAGAGAATTCTATTACAAGAATGAGGGCCTATCTATAGAGAATGAAGCGATCAGAAATTCTATATTATCAAAGTTAGGGCTCTTCCTATCTAATCTAAGTGTGGAGGATTATAACGAGTATTTTGAGATCAACAAAACTATGACAGCCTACATGGATGTCTTTAGTAATCAGAAGTTTAATCAGGATCTTAAGGATTTTGCTTTAAGTTATATCAAGAAATGCCTTAAGTTCTATAAGGACAAGAGAAGTAAGGAATATCAAGATATTAAGAAGTTCGTTAAGTCCACTTTTATAGATTATGGATTTATGAATGCTAAGCAAATTGTAGAACTCTTTAAGACAAAAAGAAAGCCAAGAAAGGTAGCTACTTAGTATTATAAGTCTTGTTTTATCGAAGGGAATGGTAGATTAGTCTGATCGAAGATTCTAATAATCTAGGAGATACTTAACTTGCTACCAATAGTAAGGCATAATAATGATACAAGATTTCTTTACATCTATTAAACACACAACACAGGCTCTTGGCTATTTATTTAAGCCATGGGTGTTGAAGTATCTCCTTATATCTGGATTCTTATCCATTGCAGCCTACGTTTTATTCTTTTATTTGATCTTTAACTTTGGCGATGATCTCGGTCACTTACTGATTGATAAGTTTACGGGTGAGTCTACTTGGACTTGGGTCATTAGTGCATTAGAATGGTTAACACGGATTATCTTGTTTGTCATAACGATATTCATATATAAGTATGTGGTTCTCATTATTACTTCTCCTATTATGAGTGCTCTCTCGGAGCAATGTGAGATCAGAATGATTGGATCTTCTAAAAGCACCCAATCCATCATGATGCAAGTTAAAAGTATGGCAAGAGGAATCAGGCTTTCTGTAGCAAACCTATCTAAGGAAATCACATTTGTAGTTCTATTATTGATATGTAGTTTTATACCGCTTGTAGGTCTTGTTACGACTGCATTGATATTTTTAGTAGAGTCTTATTATGCTGGTTTTGGTAACCTTGATTTCTTCATGGAACGTAGGTATAATGTTAGAGATAGTCGACAATTTGTCAAAGAAAATAAAGGTTTAGCAATTGGTAATGGAGCCGTATTTTTAGGACTATTATTTATACCTATCGTAGGTGCTTTTTTTGCACCTACCTTATGCACCATATCAGGTACAATAAGTGGTCTCGAAAGAGCAGAGAATTATGATGTCTAGAACTTCATGTATTTAAAGCTTTTTGACTTTCCTTTTTGAGATATCATGATCATGTATAAGCCATCCGTTAGATGTTGTAAGTCTAACCGATTTTGCTTTTCTGTCGTTATTATTTCTTGGTGGACTTTACTGCCATTTATATTATAAACAGAAACCTCTACATCACTGCTATTATCCATTAGAATAATTATCTCACCTATTCCTGGATTAGGATATATATCTACTGATAGAGCTTCAGTCTCAAATATTCCACTAACCATATCTATTACCAAACTTGTATCTACGACACAGCCCACAGCATCTTGTATTATGACATTATAGGTGCCAGGTGCAAGACCGCTTACTGAAGACGAGTTCTCTATAATCACGGGATCATACCAATTATAACTAATGGGTTGTAGCCCGCTCTGTAGTTGTATGTTGATAGCGCCGTTTTCAGTATTTGTATTCTGTATAATCGAGCTGAAAGTTATCTCCTCATGACTAGACAACAGAATATCATCGACTACAAGCTCACAGCCTAAATCGTCAGATATAGTTACACTGTAATTACCATTTTCTAAATCTCTAATGGATGCCGTATTATCATCGTTACTCCAATTATACTGCAAGCTGCCGCTACCTCCTGATGCTGACATATCAATAGTGCCTTCCGTATCATACCAGCATAGATTTTCTTCTATAGAAATAGTATCTACCTTAATCTCCTCAGGCTCATCGATGCTTATCATATCAGATACTCCAGTACATCCTTCGCCATCAGTTACTGTGAGATTATAACTACCAGCGATGAGATCGTAGAGCGTATCTCTTAAAGAATTTTTGATAATTTTCCTTCCTGAACTCCAGTTGTAGTCATATGGAGATTGTCCATTTTCGATTTCTGCCATAATACTTGCGGTACTATCACTGAAACATAGGATATCATCTACAAGGACTGTTCTTACATTAATGGCATTATTACGATTAAGTACCTCAAAGAATAGAGGCTCAGATTTACATCCTAAAGCATCGACCACTGTTAATGAATATAATCCTGAGCTAAGTTCAGTAAGGCCGTCAGATTGTGAATCTACGCCATCTGTTGTACTCCAATTATAACTATAACCTGACACGCCACCTGTAACAATCACATCTATCAATCCATCATTACTGCCAGGACAATCAACAGATAATAGGTTCTCTATATCAATATTAATTGCGGCAGGTTCTACGATATTTAAATCACTTACTATTGCACTGCATGCATTGAAATCCGTGACGGTAAGAGAATAGCTGCCGGCTACAACTTCTAACAAATCTTCGGTACGTGTGCCGTCTGACCAGAAGTAACTATATGGAGGTATTCCTCCATCGACAGATATATCCAGCATACCATCAGAACCATCTGAGCAGCTGACATCTTCTTGATTATCTATAGAAATACTAAGTGTTTGTGGTTCATTCACGATTATATTATCTATCACATTTTCGCATCCTTGACTATCTGTAATTGTCACTGTGTAGGTTCCTTCCTCTAATTGACTATTGATAATAGACATAACATTATTACTCCATAGAATATCATACGGAGGTATTCCACCTGTGATACCTAATTGTAAAAATCCATCATTACCACCGGGACAATCTACATCTCTCTGTATGGCTATACCTGCAGTGATGACTTGTGGACTTGTGAGTTGTATAGAATCTGTGATAGCCATACACCCATTAGTATCTGTTATGGTTGCCGAATAGAAACCGTCTAATAATTCTGTAGCTGTCAGACCTTCAAATCCTGATGTCCAGCTGATATCATAAGGAGGAAGTCCTCCACTGACTAATATGCTGATAGAACCATCAGCCTGACCACTACATATCGGAGAAGTAATATTAGAAATACTATAATTGATGACATTGTCAAAACCTACAAATATCGGTTCGCTCTCGAGCAAACAACCACTTATGTCTGATATGGTCACATAATAAATTCCAGTCCCTATGTTGGATAGAATAGGGGTTTCTGCACCATTAGACCATGAGTAATTATAAGGTGGCTGTCCATTGCTTACTGATATTTCTATAGTGCCATCAGTCAGTCCTAAACAAGATTCTTGTCCTATTTTGGCTACGGTATATTGCAGATCAGTCGTAGATACATCATCTCCATTTCCATTACAATTTTCGTCGATTAGGTTGCAATTAATTTCTGTTGCTGCAGGATTTATAAGAGGGTTACTATCATCACAATCATCTGAGTTGTCAGCATAGCCGTTGGGGGGCCTCGTTTCACATGAAAAGATTGTAGTTTCTGGAATCCCGAAACCATCTTGGTCTCGATCGAGGAAGTACTTAATAGGACTTACTGAATCCACACCTATAAGCTTAATCTGATCTATTGCTATGTCGTTTCTAATAGCGTTGTCACTTTTAGTTGCTACTATTCTTATAGAGCCTACAGCAATCGCTCGTGGAATAAATATAGATTGATAATTCCATGCATTGCCTTGGTTGCCACTGAGACTCCATAATGATTGCCAGCTGCCATCTCCATACTGAGCATCTACTCTTAAGGATTGTATTTGCGTACCATACATATGATAGTAGAATGAAATATTGCAATCTCCAGAATCAGTGACACTGATACAGTTGCTTTCTAATATGACATCTTCTGATGGACATTCTGCAGGATTATTTTCTATATAAATGTAGTTTCCTTTAGTTGTAATATCTGATGATGGACCAGTCCGCAGGGATAGGGTAGGACCGTTATTAATTAGCCATTGTGTACTGCTTTTTATATTATGCCAAAATGCAGAGATGATACATGTGCTGTCACATGATATGTCACATATAGGCAGTTCGTCAAATGATTCAGTAAAATTACTATTGCTACATGCTGTTGTAAATTCTAATACACAACTTGCATTACTTTCATTATTATCACTGCACAATGTGTTAATCGTTACGATATAAGTTGTATTGGATTCTAATCCACTAATTGTAAATGAGTTCTCATCACATTCTACAAAGTCCACAGATGTCTCAGCTAATGGAGCATCTATTTTCCTATAACTTATTTTATAGTTCTGACATATATCTACGTGTGCCCATGATAAGAGTACATTATCTGCTTCCACATTTTCTACAATAAATTCTTGAGGAATGGCACATAAGAATTCTGTGAAATTTATTTTTATAGCTTTCAGAATCCCTATATCTCCTGCAGCTCTATCGCATATTTCCAGTATCCAGTTGCCACTTGCATTTATACCATCGAAAATGTCTCTTAACTGATCTTCGGGTCTAAATTGTCCCACAAATGGAGGTGCATATTCTGTAATACTCTCACAAGCATAATCACTAAATATAGCTGGCGAGGTACAATCCAAAATAGATATATCACCATAATTATCCTTCCCATTTCCATGATGTCTGGATAGTAACGCTGACTCTCCTGTGGGGGAAGTTAGCCTTAGCTGTAGATCTGGCGGCCATGTATGATCTATTAATAATTCTACAGATGACATATCTATATCTTGTCCTATGGTACCACTGTTCTGGTTGCCTACATTAATTAGGAATTCTTGTCTATTGGGACAATTGTTATCAGAGATGGCCAATGTAAGATCACAAGCTGTATTATTATCGATAACAGTATTGTAGAAATAGGGGCCATTCCACAGACTTGTATCTGTAGGCGTACAGATACTTCTTATATAGATTTCGTATGTAGTCCCAGAGTTAAGCTGATCGAGATCGATTGATTGTTCTGTAATCTGAGATATGGTTGGAGTTAGAGTCCTACTGAATCCTTTCGTTCCCAGCTCGACTTCGTAATAAGCCACTTCGTCATTAAAATCTATCCAGGACATAGAGAAACCGAACTTAGAGGGGTTTTCAAACTTTGATAATATAGGAAGACTACAATCCTGACAAGTAACAGTAACGGACATATGTATCATCGATAGACATACTATCACTCTCCACATTATTGTACTTAGTGCTTCGATTTTGAATGTTGTTTTTATTCGTATTACAATCTTACGTTCATTTACTTAACGACTATATTGATCATTCGCTTCGGCACAACGATGATTTTAGCGACATTTTTTCCATCTATCCATTTCTGCACCTCATCTATTGTTACTACATCCTTTTCCATCTCATCTTTTGTAGCTGATGCATCGTAGATCTTAGATGTCCGTTTCTTACCATTGATACATATCGGATACTCGAATTGATCAGAGACTAAATGCTTCTCATCATGCACCGGATATGTCTGTGTATGCACAGATCCTTTCTTACCAGATAATGACCACAACTCTTCCGTCATAAATGGCGCCATCGGTGATAGCAACTGTACGAGAGGCATCAAAATACTTTCCTTATTACAATTCAATTTTCTCAACTCATTCGTACATATCATGAAAGCACTGATGGCCGTATTAAATGAAAACTTCTCGATGTCTTCCGATACCTTCTTAATAGTCTGGTGCAATACTTTTAGTTCATCAGCCGAGGCTGCATCTGACGACATAGTAAATGTGTCATCCTTATAAAACAAGCCCCAGAATTTTCTGATAAATTTAGAGACACCTTCGATTCCTTGCGTATCCCATGGCTTAGATTGTTCTATAGGTCCTAAGAACATCTCGTATAATCGAAAACAATCTGCACCGTATTTTTCTATGATGTCATCTGGATTGACAACATTGTAATATCGCTTAGACATCTTACCCACTTCTGACTTTGTCACAAATTGGAAGTCTTCGCTTTTGTTATCTAATAACTTACCATTCTGATAGGTGCCTGATTTGGTTATATATTTTGCAGTTTTGTAATCAGGTCTCCATGCTATAAATTGCTCTATAGACTCTACGTCCAGATGAGAATGAGCACTTCCATATGATCTAACGTAATCTATGTGTACGGGAAAATATGCATATTCATAATCGAACTGATCGATCATATCATAACTTACAAATGTTTTCTCCGCATCCTCAGACTTAACCATCGGCATGAATTCTATCACGCCCTGTATCATACCCTGATTAATTAACTTTTTGAATGGCTCGTTAGTAGGTACATAATCTAAGTCATGTAAAAACTTATGCCAGAATCTTGCATACAATAAGTGAGCAACCGCATGCTCAGCACCACCTACATACAAATCTACATCTTGCCAATAGTCAATGATATCCTTATCTGCAAAGGCAATGTCATTATGTGGATCCATATATCTTAGGAAGTACCATGAAGATCCTGCGACCGCTGGCATAGTGTCTGTTTCTCTAATACCTCCATCTGCTGTATGTGTCCAGTCTTCCATTCTTGCAAGTGGAGACTTACCGCCCTTAGTCGGTTTGAAATCTTCGGTGAAAGGTAGTTCTACAGGTAGATCTTTAAGTTCTACGACATTAGGCACACCGTCTTTATATATAATCGGAAATGGCTCACCCCAATATCGCTGCCTGCTAAAGTTAGCATCACGCATCTTGTAATTGACTTGAATGTGTCCTATACCTCTGGACTCTATTTCATTACACATTTTCTTAATCGCGTCTTTGACCTTCATGCCATTAATGACATCAGAATTAATCATCGTACCGACCTTGTCTTGTCTGCCTGAGTCTGCATGTGCACTCTTATCGATGACTTCTATGATCTCGATACCGAACTTTGTGGCAAATGCATTATCTCTATCATCATCAGACGGAACAGCCATAATCGCTCCAGTCCCATAATCCATGAGTACATAATCACTTATCCAGATAGGTACTTTCCTATCCGAAAACGGATTGATGGCATATGCTCCTGTGAATGCTCCAGTGACCTCTTTGACCTCAGTCATACGCTCTCTTTCAGATCTCTTATTAGCATATGATCTGTATTCTTCTATGGCAGATGACTGATCACTTGTTGTTATCTTCTGTACATACGGATGCTCAGGTGCCAGTACCATAAATGTAGCGCCGTATATGGTATCAGGTCGTGTTGTATATATTTCTACTTTCTCATCATGTCCCGAAAGTTCAAAAAATACAGTAGCACCTTCTGACCTCCCTATCCAATTCTGCTGTATGCTTACTAAAGAATTAGGCCAATCCAGATTGTCTAATCCATATAACAACTTATCCGCGTAAGCTGTAATCCTTAGATTCCACTGTGTCATGGCTTTTCTCTCTACAGGAAATCCACCTCGCTCTGATATACCATCTTTGACCTGATCATTGGCCAGTACGGTGCCTAATCCTTCACACCAGTTTACATATCCTACATTGCGATAAGCTAATCTATAGTGTGATAATATTTCTGTTTGTTCTACAGGAGTGTATCCATTCCATTCTTCTGCTGAGAATGTCTGCTTGTAACTTGCATAGGCAGTCGTCTCCTTATTACCGTTAGTCGAGAATGCTTTTACTAAGTCTTCGATCGGCGCTGGCTTATCAGTAGATGTATTATAGTAATGAGAAAATAATAATGTAAATATCCACTGTGTCCACTTATAATAAGCAGGATCACAAGTCTGCACCTCACGTGACCAGTCAAAACTGAATCCAATATTATCCATCTGCTTCTTATAGCGGACTATATTATCTGCGGTAGAAGCAGCAGGGTGTACACCAGTAGCAATAGCATATTCCTCAGCGGGTAGACCGAATGCGTCAAAACCTATCGGGTGTAATACATTATAGCCCTTCTGTCGCTTGTATCTACTATATATATCTGAAGCTATGTAGCCCAGCGGATGACCTACGTGCAGTCCTGCACCAGATGGATATGGGAACATATCCAAAACATAAAATTTCTCCTTATCCTTATCTATTTCTACCTTGTACAACCCCGACTCCTGCCATTGGGATTTCCATTTCTTCTCTACTGATTGATAATCGTAATGCATCTGCTTAGTCTATAATATTTCTTTTGTAAAATGTGTAAGGTACGTTGTCTCTATAACCCCACTTTTCTGTCCATCTATTCTTCTTATCCTTTTCTGTAATCTTGTATGTTTCTAATAAGAATATCTCCCCATTCTCATCGAATCCAGAGAATCCGGATTCATTGCCATACTCATCATAAGCGAATTTATAGACTCTGCTGATCTGACCATTTTCGTCTAAGATCATTTTCTCTGTCCGATTGCCTTTCTCGTCATACTTATATTGCTCTGCTCTAAGAAACTGGTCAGTCCCACCATCGAAGGCAGACTTAAGCATCAATACATCATACTCATAGACTAAGTCATAGTATGATAGCAATGTGGAATCAGCTGAGTAATATTTAGATCTCTTTTCCTTTGCAGCTTTGTTTATGTATTCAGTGCCTTTCAGTTTATTGTCTTTGTCGTAGAACTCCTGTTGGATAAGCACATTGTCTTTGTCATAATGCTTAATATCCTTGTAGGTTAGGTTACCAACTCCTACAGTATCTTTTTGTAAAATGATAGAATATATTTCTAATACTTCCTTTCTCGACTGATCCGTAGAATCGTCTCCACAACTTATTATCGTGATTGCTGCTATAGCTATTATGATATATCTTAACATTCTCATTGTTTAGTATGCGAATATACGTGAGTTAGTAGATATAAGAGACAATGACAGTATGCCATTTTCTTACTTCAGTAAATAACTTAGGGATAAGTGCAAAGAATCAAGTTTCAATTATGCTCCATCCAAGTTATAATAGTATTCTCATAGACTTAATCCTTAACTCTTTGATGGAATAACTTAATCAACCTATCAGGATAATCAGTTATGATCCCCTCTACTCCTAAGTCCATAAGTAGTTGCATATCTGCAATTTCATTAACTGTCCAGGGGATGGCTTGCATGTTTTTACTCTTGCAATATTTGACTAATTCCGCATCTACTAATTTGTAATTCGGACTATATACATGGGGTGTAAATCCGAGCTTATTGATATTGTCTGTTATTGAATCTTCATTTTCTATGAGGTAGACGAGCTTTACTGCGGGATACGTCTCATTAAGATATTGTAAGGTCGCAATATCGAAGCATTGTACAGTTGTCCGATCCATTATTCCAAGCTCACTAATTTCACCGATAACTAAGTCTGCGAATAACTGATATTCTGGATGGAAAATCTTATCACCCGCAGGTGTCCTTTTGATTTCAATGTTATAGAGGATCTTATTATTTTTTTCTTCTGTATGTCGTATGAGATCTTTAAGCGATGGCTTATGGACTTCTATTTTTTGCTGTTCTGGGAATCTTGAAAAATGTTTCATACCCACATCATAATTTTTTATCTCAGTATAATCCAACTTGTAGATATTGTGGTCTTTTTCGTTCTCTTCAGTGACAAGACTTCCATCTGGTTGAGTCGAGATATAATGAGACATATATGGGTCATGAGAGACAATAACTTGATGGTCTTTAGAGATAACTACATCGAACTCTAAGGTATGTACGCCTAAGTCCATCGCATGTAAGAAGGCAGGAATAGTGTTCTCGGGAAATAGGCCTCTGCAACCTCTATGTCCTTGTATATCTAACGTCATAATGTTATAATTGCACTGAATGAATAGAAGTAAAAAACTTAACACCCAAATTGTTTTCGTCATCAAGCTTATGCTTTATTGCAAAGGTAAATAGAAGATACTTTGTCTATCAGAATATTGCCTTTATGAGCAGTATCTCCATCGTCATTGTAAGCTTCGAACATGATATAATACATATCCTTGTCAGGTATAAATTCAAATAAAAACTTCTTCCATTCTTCGGACTTAACTGTGGGTGATGTAAATACTAATTGTTCTTTAGCATTCTTAGAAGAGCCTATCCAAATCTTAAGTTTGATAGGTGTATTGTAGCCGGTATAGTTGTCAGAAAATGCTAAGAACAATGACATACTGTAACATAACTCTGCTTCCATGGCAGAAGGCACTCTTTGGCTCAGGCACTCATAGCTGCCATCTTGTCGAGTAATGATTCCTACATAAGATTCTCCATCTTCTGGTTCATTATACACTCCCCAATAACCTGGTAAGATATCAGGAGTCGTTCCTTTAGATCCTGCAAACCATCCTGCTGGCATAGTCGCATCAGCTGGAATTCCTTCAAATGAGCCATTGTCTATAACTATCTGACAATCAGACGTATAAAAACAACAAATAAAGAAACTAAATATATAAATATGTTTAATATAATTGTTCATACCTTTGTATCGTATGTCTAAATTTTTTAAAAATAAATTCTCTTATAATCACGTATTTCTGCTAACTATTATTGCAGGGTACTTATTATTGCTGTTAAGCTTTTTCTGCTTATCGCAAATATATTCTACTCCAACTAATAATGTAATACCTGATCAAGAATACTTAATCGAGCTAAAGCAAAATACAACCCAGGAGCAGAGGAGTCATATTATTGATTCATTAAATCAGAATGAAGATATCAATAAGGTTGTAATGATTCCAAAGGAAAAGGTATTAGACTTTTTTGATATTCAGATTCCCGATACTTTAAGAGATAGTATAAATAATAGAAGCCCATTTTCTGATCATATTTCACTCCTTATTTCTTCTGACAAAAGTGATAGTGTGATTGCGGTTATAAATGCAATGGAAAGGGTAGCACGTATCAATTCCATTATAGCTGATGAGATTTCTAATCTTGACAATACATCGTCGGTAAGAACTTCATCTAAATCCGCTTACATCATATATACAATCTTATTACTATTAGTAATGAGCATCATTTATATAGGATTGAGTTTAGATTTTGAGAGGAATAGCAAGAGTCTAAAAAAACTACTACTAGATGGAGCGACACCTGCTTATCTACAATCAAATTATCAGAAAAAAGGCCTTTCAATGTCTATTAAGTCATGGATAGTAGCTTTATTTCTATTTATTTTGACTGTTTATCTATTAAAATCGGCTGTTTTAGATGGAAATTTGACCTTTAGTGTAGGGTTTTGGTCAATAGTTTGTCTGATCCCTTTAGCTTTAATTATTTTCGTCACATCAATTGTCATTTATACTAAAATAAAGACAATCATTAATACTTGATTATGTCCAAGAAGAAAAAAGTAGTCGTCACAACTAACAAGAGTAAAGCCAATCCAGCAGGAGGAGCCACTAAGGCAAAAGTTGCAGCTATAAGTTCTCGTAATTCTGATGCGGTATTGACTTTCAATAGAGAAAATTACAAATGGGTAATTATCGGAATCGTATTGGTTGCTGTAGGTATGCTACTCATGTTAGGTGGATTTAATGAGGATCCGAATGTGTGGGACGAAGGTCAGATCTATAGCCTTAGAAGAACATTGCTTGCCCCAGTCGTTATTCTTACTGGACTGTGTGTGGAAATATACGCCATATTCAAGTAGAGATTCTATGTGGGAGTTATTAGAGGCCTTGATATTAGGCATAGTACAAGGTCTAACAGAATTCCTACCTGTCAGCAGCAGCGGACACTTAGAAATAACTAAATATCTCTTGCAAAATGACAGCCTTGCAGAGCAAAGTATGCTCACTACTGTCTTTCTTCATTTTGCGACAGCTATAGCAACTATGGTTGTATTTAGAAAGGACATTTGGGATATCATCACATCACTATTTAGTCAGAATGGTCACGAGAGTAGGTCCTTTGTGGCTTATATAATCATCAGTATGATTCCTGCTGCATTAGTAGGCGTGTTTTTCGATGAGATCATCGAGAGTTTTTTCCATCAGAAGATTACATTCGTTGGCTTCATGTTATTATTGACTGCCGTTCTTCTATACTTATCTGAGCGAACCTCATCCGGAAACAAACCTGTCAATGTAAAGTCAGCTATAATAATAGGTTTCAGTCAAGCAGTGGCTATCTTACCGGGTATATCTAGGTCAGGTGCCACCATAGCAACCGCATTATTATTAGGTGTAGACAAATCTAAGGCGGCACGATTCTCATTCTTGATGGTGATTCCATTGATCTTTGGTAAGATCGCAAAAGATTTATTATCTGGAGATTTCAGTCAGAATATGCCTTCCTCATCTTATCTTATCGTTGGATTTTTAGCGGCATTTATAACTGGAATATTAGCCTGTACTTGGATGATCAAGATTGTAAAAAATGCAAAGCTGAGTTACTTCGCGATCTACTGTCTCATCGTAGGTGTTTCTGTCATTGCAATAGACACATTTCTATGATTGTAATAGACAAGGATAATATAGGACAAGAAGTGGATTACGAAGCGGGTTGTGTCTTTCTGGTCGATAAGCCATTAGATTGGACCTCTTTTGATGTTGTGAATAAGATACGGTTTGCACTAAGGAGCTTGTATGGTAGGAAGAAATTTAAGGTAGGGCATAACGGAACTTTAGATCCATTAGCATCAGGTCTGCTTATGATATTCGTAGGTAAGTATACCAAGCTTATACCTCATGAGGAGAACCATGACAAGAAGTATGAATCAATTATAAAATTAGGTGCTACCACAGAAAGCTTGGATCGTGAGATGGAAGAAATAGAACTCAAACCATATGATCATGTAGATCTGCAATCGATAGAAGAAGAGGCTCAGAAATTCTTAGGAGAATCTACTCAAGAAATTCCAGCTTATTCGGCAGCAAAGATTAATGGAAGAGCCATGTATAAATTGGCAAGAGCTGGAAAAGAATTCAAACCTAAATCAAAGCAAGTCATTATACATACAGTGGATGTGAAGTCTTATGATGCACCATTCATTGGATTAGATCTTCTTTGTGGAAAGGGCACTTATGTCCGAGCATTCGCAAGAGACATAGGACAAAAACTCAATACTTCTGCCTACCTTTACGCTCTAAGAAGAACAGAGATATCCAATTATTCTGTAGAAAAAGCGTTAACAATAGATGACATCTGTAAGAGCATCAATAAAGACAATTAAGTGAGTATTCAGGTACAAGGATTGACCAAAATATATGGTGACCAGAGAGCGATAGATAATATCAGCTTCGAGGCAAAGGAAGGTCAGATAACTGGGCTCGTAGGACCTAATGGTGCAGGCAAGAGTACGACGATGAAAATCCTGACTTGCTATATGCCAGCAGATAGTGGACAAGCAACAGTCTGCGGTCATGATGTGGTACACCAAGATCTTAAGATCAAATCTCTCATAGGATACTTACCAGAACATAATCCATTATATAAGTCCATGTATGTACAAGAGTACTTGTCATTCATAGCTCGTGTACATGGTCTATCAGACATAAGGACTAAAGTGGTAGATGCAGTTAGCTCGGTGGGATTAACTAAAGAAAAACATAAAAAAATATCTGCTCTCAGTAAAGGATATAGACAACGGGTTGGGATTGCACAAGCAATCATACATAATCCTAAGGTGCTCATATTAGATGAGCCTATCTCAGGTCTGGACCCTAATCAGATACAAGAAATCAGAGATCTAATACTTAGTCTTAAGAAGGATAAGACGATCATATTCTCCTCTCACATCTTGCAAGAAGTAGAATCTATATGTGATAAGATTATCATACTGAACGAAGGTAAGATTGTTGCAGATGATCAATTATCTATTCTGAATGAAAATGCAGGTACCGAAACAATCGTAGAGTTAGAGCTGCTCAATCAGATGAATGAAAAATATCTAAATGAAATAGATAAGACTATGCATATCACTTCTAACAATTCTAAGAATTACCTGATCAAGTTAGCATCAGGACGAGATATAAGAGAGGATATATTTGATGCTGTGGTCAGACAAAATAATAAAATCCTAAGCATGACTATGCAAAAGTCAAACCTCGAAAATGTATTTAAATCAGTGACTAAAGAAAACAGCAATTGATAAGTATATTTTATAAAGAAATAACAGCCTTCTTCAGCTCACTGACTGGATATATATCTATCATTATATTTCTACTAATTAGCGGTCTGTTCATGTGGGTATTATCCGATACAAGCATTATCAATTATAATTATGCGAGTATCGGTCAGTTGTTTACTATAGCGCCATTGGTATTTCTTTTTTTGATTCCGGCCATAACAATGAATACCTTTTCTGAGGAAAAGCAACAAGGCACTCTTGAGTTACTGGCCACTAAGCCATTAACAGACTGGCAAATTATCGGAGGTAAATATTTAGCTACCATTGGTCTAATTGTCTTGGCAATATTACCTACCCTGGTCTATTATTACAGCGTAGTACAATTAGGATCGCCAAAGGGAAATATAGATAGCGGCGGTGCCATAGGCTCTTACATTGGACTTATTTTTTTGGGTGCTATTTTCGCCTCTATAGGCTTATGGATGTCTAGTCTGACTTCTAATCAAGTAGTTGCATTTATTGTGACAGCATTCTTTTGTTTCTTCTTTTATTTTGCATTTAGCTTCTTTAGTGAGTTACCTATTTTCTATGGTAAGATAGATGCAGCTATACGAAGTATAGGAATAGAATACCACTATGAAAATATTAGTAAGGGAAGAATAGACACGAGAGATATCATATATTTTATATCGATGATCTTTCTATTTCTATGGTTGACTTATGTATCTCTTAATCGAAGAAAATGGTGATGAAAGGATACAGCCGAAAACTAAAAGTAATCGTACAGACGCTGATGATCATTGCAATTATCATCGTAGTTAATTTGATATCCGCTGAGTTATACACTTATGTAGATCTAACTGAAGACAAGCGATTTACGTTAGAGGATTCTACATTGGACTTATTAGAAGATGTAGATGATATTGTTACTATAGACTTATTACTGGAAGGGAATATGACCGCTGGTCTAAGCCAATTAAGAGAACGGACGCTTGAGATTATAAAGGAATTCAAATCAGTCAATCCTAATCTCGAATACAAATCTATCAATCCTTCTAAAGGAACAACTGAGCAAAAAAATCAGATAAGAAAGAACCTTAGCATAGATGGAATCTATCCTCAGAATCTTATGATCGTAGAGAATGATCAGCGAGTAGAGAAACTGATCTATCCCTATGCAATCATCAAATATGGAACAGTAAAAGTTCCTGTCAATCTCCTCGAACCAATGGGTAGAGGAGAATCTGAAGAGGCAGCTATTAATAGGTCTTTTACATTATTAGAATATAAACTTGTTAGCTCTATAGAGAAGCTATTCCGTAAGAAGATACCGATTATAGCATTGACAGAAGGTAACGGTGAATTACTCCAAGAACAGACCGCTAAACTATCCACTGAGATAGGACGTACATCAGAAGTCCGTTATATCAATCTGGACTCTATGTATCAGATCGAGAAAGAAATAGATGTCCTCATCATTGCCGGACCTAAGCGGAAGGTGTCAGATAAGTCACAGTTCAAAATAGATCAGTATCTCATGAATGGTGGGAAGATCATCTGGTTAGTAGATCAATTTGCAGTTAATCTGGATAGTCTCAATAATAACTCTATCTATGTTCCACGGAAATATGAGAATGGTCTGGAGTCTATGCTATTCAAATATGGGATAAGGGTCAATAGTGACTTAGTGCTCGATTTGGAAAATACTCGTATTCCTCAGGTGATCGGGCAGCAGGGTGGGGAAGCGCAGACGCAGTTGTTTAATTGGGTCTATCACCCACTGCTTCAGGCTAATCAAGAGTCTCCAATCGTCAAGAATATAGATAGGGTAAGTTCTACCTTTGTTAGTTCTATAGATATTCTGGATAACGATAAGGGTATTACTTACACACCACTGCTTACAAGTTCTAAGTATGCACGTCGTCAGATATATCCTATGCGATTAAGCTTTGAGATATTAAGAGTGGAGCAGAAAGTAGAAGCTTACAATAAGTCATATTTGCCTGTAGCTGTAATGCTGGAAGGGGAGTTCGAGTCTTTTTTTAAGAATAGAGTGACAGAGGAGATGAAGACTGGCTTAGATCAGATAGGTTCTTCATTTAAAGAAAAAAGTGCTGCCACCTCTCAAGTCATTATAAGTGACTCTGATATTATAAAGAATCTCTATGACGCTAAGAATAATAGAATTAGCCCGATGGGCTATAACAAGTGGAGTGAGTCTATCTATAAAGGTAACCAAGACTTTATTATAAATGTAATAGACTTTCTGTTAGATGATTATGGTCTAATAGACGCGAGAAATAAGTCTCAGAAACTCAGAATACTTAATCAAGTAGAGATTCAAGAAAATACCACCAAGTGGCAGGTAATCAATGTAGTAATGCCAGTTGTGATAGTTATTCTGTTTGGCTTGTTATACAATTATATTCGACGTAGGAGATATGCTTCTTGATTGAGTTTTATAGCTTTTCTATATACTTCTTAAGCATAATCAGTGCTTCTGGCCATCCATCAGTCACTGCCTTGTAATACCACTCCCAATTATCATTGTTACCTTTTTCGAATCCATTCTGTCGGACTCTAAGCATGGAGTAATTTTCATGTTCTTCTACATCAAACATAATAGTGAAAGGTCCTAAAATAGGTCTCTCAGAGTTAATATAGAGCATATCCTCTAAGTGCAGATGAGAACGAGAATTGAGAAGATTAATCCTTCCTGTACTTATAAACTTTATGCCATCTACAGATCTCAACCATGTGAGACAATACAATCCTCCATCCTTTTTCTGTATAAATGCAGAATCTACTCCCCACCATTCCTTCAGATGCTTATAATCAACCAGAGCGTCTATAATAACTGGAGCTTTAGCATTGATCCTTATTTCTGACAGGACGTAGCGTTTCATAGGTTATTATAATTTTAGCAATCGCTTTTAATTCTTAATAGTCTATGTCTGAGATTGATCATTATTTTTGGCATTCTAATATTTGTTCTCTTGTATTTTTTATACTAATCTCTCCTTCTTGTTCATTTATTACACATTTGAGATAGTTGATTATATTGTTCATTTCTATATCTGTCAGGTTCGTAATTGGAACCATCTCTACTACGGAGTTGGGTGACTTCTTTCCATTAATTATAGTGCACGAGATATTAGTGTAATCATAATTAATTCCAAGATTATCAAGGGAAGGGTAGAGGTCTCCCACCCCTGAACCGTCCGTCATATGGCAGTGACCACAGTTATCTAAGTAGAGTTGTTTGCCTTGCTGATAAGTATTATAATCACAAGATATAATTAAGGAAATTGCTATAGCTGTCACTATACTAATCCACTTTATATTCATCTAATAGCTTTTCTATATCACCAAATAATTCCGTGACATCTTCGGGATCAGTCCCTTGGGCAAAAGCTCTTATGTGTCGATTAGTATCCACTAATAGAATCAATCCTGAATGATCAAATCCTCCTGGTGCATCTGGATCTTCGTACGCTGTAACGAAGTACTCATCAGCCATATCTAACAATTCTTCTTTGTCGCCAGTGAGAAACATCCACTTGCGATCATCGACTTTCAGATCGCGAGCATACTTCTTGAGCTTCTCTGGAGTATCTCTTTTAGGATCTATGGTATGACTGACTAATCTGATTTTATCGTTGTCTTTATACTTATCGTATAATCTTAGCATTTGCTTTTTTACAACAGGGCAAATGGAAGGACATGAAGTGAAGAAAAAATCGGATAGGTAAATAAAATCTTTGAGGGAGTCGTGAGTTACGATGATACTATCTTGATTGATGTAACTATACTCAGGTATCTGATGGTATATTGTGTCACCATTCACCACCTCTCTCTCTCCTAAAATAGGAAGTGGTTCATTATTTTCTTGAGTGCAAGAGAATAATATTAACAGCAAAAATGGAATTAGATTTTTCATTTCTTATCGAGGAATATATTGGCATTTTCTATTGAGCTGAGCATTTGATCACTTACTTGCGTGATCTTAGTTTTCTCTACTTCTAAGTACTTTAATTTCTCTTGACTACTCGAGTCAGAAAGTGTTTTATACTTTTGGAAATCTGACATCCAAGACATCATTGCCTCGTCTGCATCATCGAGTTCTTTGAGTAACGACAGAGCCCTTTTGCTTTTATCATCTGATATTCTGATTCTCTTTTTTAATTTATTGATGTCAGATATCTTAGGCATGACTTCATCATGTATTTCTATTACTTGGTCATAAAGAATCTGAACTTCACTATCTGCTTCAGTATGCTTACATGCAGTGAGAATTGATAAAATAAAAAGAAGAAGAATCGAATATTTCATGATATTTACAACCAATTAATTATAAAGATGTTTCAAAGTTAGTTCTAATTTAGTAATTGACTCATATATGAAAAGATCAATTGTCTGGTTTCGTAATGATTTACGTCTACATGATAATGAGGCTCTCTTAGATGCCCTCAGAGATAATGATGAGATCATTCCGGTGTATGTCATAGACCCCAGACTCTTCTTAGGCTATAGTACAAGAAACATCAGAAGGACTGGTCCTCATCGTGCACAGTTTATATTAGAAAGTCTATCTGACTTAAGAGCCAGTCTCCAAAAAATTGGATCTGATTTATATGTGAGAATTGGACTACCTGAAGATATTCTTCCAGGGATAGCAAGAGAGTGCAAAACAAGATATGTCTACTGTAATAGGGAGCGGACGGCCTACGAGGTCGACGTACAAGATAAGTTAGAACATGCTCTATGGACGATCGGTCAGGAAATGAGATATTATCGTGGAAAGATGCTGTATTATACCGCAGACCTTCCATTTCCTATTACGCATTGTCCTGATCATTTCACCTCTTTTCGCAAGGAAGTAGAGAAGTTCGTTCCGATTAGACCACCTTTGCCGGGTCCACAGGAAGCAATACCAAAACTGACAGCAGACATAGAGCAGGGTGAGATTCCTTCATTAGAGTCACTTGATTATGATATAGACACAGTCAGTCAGCTATCCATTACTTTAAGAGGAGGAGAAACAGAGGCACTGAAAGAACTTAATTATTACTTATGGGAAACGGATAAAATAGCTACTTATAAGAAGACACGCAATGGCTTAATGGGTAGAGATTATTCTAGTAAACTTTCACCTTACTTAGCTCAAGGATGCTTATCCCCAAAGTTAATCTATGATGAGATAAAAAAGTACGAGAGTAAGCGTCAAAAAAATGATTCTACATACTGGTTAGTCTTCGAGTTAATGTGGAGGGATTATTTCAGATTTATGGCAAAGAAACATCAAAATAATATATTCAAACCATCAGGGATCAAGCAAGTCGATCATGTAGCAGGATTTGATAATCAAGTCCTATTTGATAAATGGTGCAATGCGACCACTGGTATTCCTTTCGTAGATGCTAACATGCGAGAACTAAATGCTACAGGATTTATGTCTAATAGGGGTAGACAAAATGTCGCCTCTTTTCTAGTAAAAGATATGCAGATAAAATGGATATGGGGTGCTGAGTATTTTGAGAAGCAACTACTGGATTATGACCCTTGTTCTAATTATGGTAATTGGAATTATATAGCTGGAGTAGGAACAGACCCAAGATCAGATAGGTATTTTAATATTCCAGTTCAGGTTAAGAAATATGATCCGCAGGGAGAGTACATCCAACATTGGATACCAGAGCTTGCAGATGCTCCATTAGACTTTCTGATTAATCCTTTTTCAGTAGACTACGGAATCTATGATACACTGGATTATCCGACTCCATGTTTGCATATAAAGAATTGGAACTAACTTGGGCCATGTGAATTATCATTATTATATGAAGACCTTGTTACTTCTAAAATGATATTATCACTGTTATTAGAATCTATCTTGCCTGCAACAAGTCTAAATTTATTTCTCTTTAGAAGTGTTACAGAATTGACATTCTCTTCATGGGTGTAAGCAGTAATGGTATCAAGGTTTAAGTTTGTGAATCCATATTTAAGAACACTCTTGAGAGACTCATCCATTATTCCTTTTCTTTGATATTTTGGATTTAGGTCATATCCTACTTCTGCAATTTTACGATTTTCAGAAAAATTACAAAGACAAATACTTCCAATCATCTCATCATTCTTTCTTTCTGAAATAACCCAGTACAAAATGGATTGATCGACTATGTCTGCATTAATTTTAGCTATAAAAGCAAGTGCTTTGTCTTTAGATTCTGTTCTTGGTCTTTTGACATATCTATTTACTTTTTCGTCAGATCGTAGATAACTTATTATCTTCCAGTCACCTATATTTGGTTTTCTTAGGATTAATCTCTCTGTTTTTATAATTGGAAACATATCCAGATTCACTTGATTTGTGCAGAGCTTCTCACGTTAAGATAACACCATCTGACATCTCCAGACATCGGTCACTTAGCTTAGCCAGTTCCTCATTGTGAGTTACGATGATAAATGTTTGACCTTGATCTTTTTTAAGCTTCAGGAATAGTTCATGTAGCTCTTCTGAGGTCCTTGTATCTAAATTGCCTGTAGGCTCATCAGCAAATATTATGCTCGGGGAGTTGATTAGTGCCCTAGCTACAGCTACTCTCTGTTGTTCTCCTCCTGATAATTCTGCTGGTTTGTGTTGCAGTCGTTCTGATAGCCCCAAATAATCAAGGATTTCTTTGGCTCTATCATTGACTAACTGAGTTTTTGTATTACTGATATATCCTGGAATACAAACATTCTCTAATGCTGTAAATTCTGGTATTAAGTGATGAAACTGAAATACAAAACCGACCTTCTGATTTCTAAAAGCGGCAATAGACTTGTCATTATAATTGCTAATATCATGACCATCTATTGTTACACTTCCTTTGTCAGCTTTATCCAGAGTACCTAAGATATGGAGTAGGGTACTCTTACCGCTACCAGATTTTCCTACAATACTAGTAATCGTAGATTTTCGGATCTCCAGATCGATTCCACGCAGTACTTTTAAGTCATCATAGGACTTATGGATATCTTTGGCTATTAACATATATCTAATCTATATAATTTAATCCTAATATATGAGTGAATTCAATATAAAGGTCAATATGCCAATTATGGTTATTCTAAAATGATAATTAGATAAGATTAACAAGTCTATAATTACCTTTACAATTAGATGAAAGTCTTACAAATAACTAAGAAATTTCCCTACCCAGCTAAAGATGGCGAATCTATTGCCATCTTAAGTATGGCAGAAGGCTATCATGCTGCAGATTCTGATGTAGATCTTTTAGCGATGAACACGCAGAAGCATTATGTTAGAAAAGAGATAAGAGATAATAAGCCCCACTTTTACAATTTTGTGAGAAGTATAGACATAAATTCAGGAGTTAGATTCTTAGCTGCATTTTCTAACTTATTTACACAGAAGTCTTATAATATTGAGAGATTTATATCTAGTGATTTTCGAGCTGCTCTTATAAGTCAATTGTCAGCTAATTTATATGACTTCATACAGTTAGAGACACTTTACCTTGTCCCCTATATAGAAGTTATAAGAGAATATTCAGATGCTAAGATAGTTTTCAGATCTCATAATATGGAATATGAGATATGGGAAAACCTTGCTAGAAGTGAGACAACTCTTCTTAAGAAATGGTATTATTATATTTGTTATAAGAGACTAAGAAAATACGAATTAGATAACATCAAAAACTATGACTTACTTGTTGCGATAACTGAGCAAGACTTGGCAAAATATGTAAATCTTGGCTTTTCCTCTAAAGCCATAGTAGCACCAGTAGGCATTAGAATCAAATCAGCATTTACTCATACCGTAGAACCAGATCAAAATGGGATAACAATCGGCTATATAGGCTCTCTGGATTGGCGTCCGAATCTTGAAGGACTGTTATGGTTCTTCGATGATGTATGGCCAATATTATTGCAGAAATACCCGCTGCTTAAATTCCATTTAGCGGGTAGGGGAGCGAGTAATAGTTTTCAGGAGGGTCTCCCACACAATGTAGTATATCATGGAGAAGTAGAAAGTGCTAATGACTTCCTCTCAGACTTAGATGGCGTTATTGCACCATTAATATCTGGCAGTGGTATCCGGGTAAAGATTCTTGAAAGTATGGCACTTGGTAAGTCTGTTATGTCTACAACTAAGGGCTTTGAGGGAATTCCCATTACGAATGGAAAACAGGCCATCCTGTTTGATCATCCAGATGAACTTGTTGGTTCCTTTGACAAATGGTATAATGATGCAACGTACAGATCAGCGATGAGTGAACAGGCACACACCCTTATACGTAATAACTTTAATATCAAATCAATTGCTATTGATATTCTGAAGGAAGTCAAATTAGTGAACAACCGATATAGATTGTAAAATCAATATAATTATTAGATAATCCTCATAAGTAGATAATTCGTTTATTTGCAGAGCAAAAATAAATCACCTAAGAATGAAAAAATATAATGAGCCAAATGGCTTAAATGATGTAGCAAAATTCCATAGCACTTTTGATCTACCGATATTAGACTTGCCTACTATTCCTAATCCAGATAGATGCATGTTAAGAGTGAATCTTCTACAGGAGGAACTTAATGAACTTAAGGAAGCGATTGCGCAAAATGATCTTGTCGAAGTAGCAGATGCATTATGTGATATCCAATATGTATTATCGGGTGCTATTTTGGAGTTTGGGTTAGCTGATAAGTTTACAGAATTGTTTGAAGAAGTCCAGAGATCAAATATGAGTAAAACCTGTAAGACATTAGAAGAGGCTGAAGCAACCTTAGAACATTATAATCATAGGGATGGTACCAAAGGGCAAATCGTGAATAGAGAAGAAGAATTTATAGTCTATCGTGAGTCAGATGGCAAAGTTCTTAAATCTGTAAATTACAGTCCAGCAAATATTAAAGACCTTCTATAAATTCTCTAACTTTTCTTTCAGTTCTTCTTTAGAAATTATTTCAGGATTCAGTGAGAGATTGCTAGACAATGCATCTACTGAAAATGTCTCTTGACTATAGTAAAAGTTTTGATCCCCGTCTACATATGAAATAGAAATCGCCTGAATTTCTGTCCCTGAAATAGGTAAATTATAGTTACAAAAATAACTGTTGTTTTCTGTTCCTTGAGCCTTAGTAAGGAGTTTGTTGTCTTTAGATAAGAAATATACAACAGAGTTAGCTGCATTAAGAAATTCTGAATTTAGGTTAATGCAAACATCACTAAGTCTCACTGCGCTATTATCATTACTTCCTATTGAGTACCAACCCGTTTCGGATACTGATAATTCATAACCATTGACGTTGACATTAGTTCCGTCCTCATTCTTAATTGTCCATGTGATGTAATCTATTGATGTTGGTATTGATTGATTATCGTAATCCCAGAGTATCTCACCATTATCTATGTAACCTTTTCCAATTATGATATCATCATCTATAATGTCTGAACGAAACCTGACTTTAATTTTCTTATCATTAATTAATGATAATTGTTCATTGTTTTCACTTGCTGCTAAATATATGCTGTATATAACATTGTCAACTCTAGTGCCTGTAAGATGTGTAATATTCTGGCTTAAGTAATCAGAATATGTAGCTAACTCCACGAAGTTAAACTGAAAAGGATAATTAGAAGATTCTTTAGCTTCGAAAAAAGAATTTGGATCCATTTCTATCTGCAGATTGTACTGACTTGTAATGAGGCTTTGCTCATTACTGTTGAGTATATACTGAGAAGAATTTGATGGTAGTAAGTTTCTTAACTCTCTCTCGATAGGCTTTAGTTCATTTGGTATAAACTCATCTTTATCCTTAGCACAAGAAAATAATAATATTAAACTGAGAGTAATAATAGTCAGTTGCTTCACTTTATAGTTTTAATCGATGTTCTTTGAATGTATAATTTTAGGCCGTAGATTATAAGAATCTATATCTGATTCCTGTTGACAAACCATACTTTATAAAAGAATGCTCTAACGGATTGTTATCATTACTAAATTGATCGTAAGATTTTACATTTAGACCTACATTCAGAGACATGTTTTGGTTTAGATTCTTAACTAAGTTAACACCAGCGATATATCCGACGGCTAACTTATCCTTGTATATTTTTGTTTCACTTTTATCCCCATAGTAGAATGGAGTTCCTTCTATATTCATAATACGACCTTCGTTCTGTGAGCTTAGGTTAAAATTAGGTCCAGCCTTTACAGCCAAGCTAAATGTTGGAGTTACAGGCATTTCAAAGCCTAAAAGTAATGGTACTTCTACCTGTGTAAATGTGTTATGATTAACTATTTCATTATATCCTATGATCGGTCTTATTTCAGTTTCTGTACCGACTTCATTTCCATTTTGATCCCTTATGATGTGAATTATTTCTTCCGAACCTATAATATCCTCTTCCTTATTATAGAATTTCATATTGATCTTGTCATATGTTAATCCAACTTCCATAAATAACCCCGAAGGATGTATGTAACCTAATCCAGTGCTAAAAGAATATGAGAATAAACTCTGCTCACTTTCATTTCTTAAGTTAATGTACTGTGATAATTCTCCTTGCTTACTGGCAAGTGATTGGGATGCATAAGAAGAAGTTATGTCAGACCATAGATATAAGCCCCTAAGGTTACGCTTGAAACTGGGACATTTTGTCCCTGCAGAAAACAATCTCTTTATCAAAGGTCTGTCATCTCCGTAATCTGAGGCTACAGATTGTATAGGTAATAAGTCTATAACTTGTGGATGTGCTATCGTACCAAATTTTAATAAGACAGAGTTTATACCACTATCAATTTTTTGGATGTTGGATTCAGTATCAGTTTTCGCTTCTACAATTGGACTAAAAGGACTTGAGCTAACTTGCTTAATTTCAGAAGCAGAAACATTACTTATTACTCCAATAGATGATGAACTAAATTGTGTGAGTGAATTATCAGGATTATTAATATTATTACCTATGTTATTATCTCGAGAAGTCTTAAGATTCTGAGTTTGTATTTGGGTTTGACTATTATATGAAAATTGTTGTTTTGCTTGAATTACTATTTCCTTTGGTTGAGTGATTTTAGATGAGCTGTGGTTATTGGAATTTATGACTAAGAATATTGGCAAAGCCAATACCGTAAGCATGAATACCATCCAATACTTAGGCTTATCAGGCTTAGTATCTATTCTCTTTTCTATATTATCCCATAGGGTAGAGGATACAGGCATTTCTGCATCATATAAGAGATCACGTAATTCTTTGTCAAACTGCTTCAACCCGCTAATTTTCTGTGATTTAATAATTTAGTTCTTAATAAAGCTCTTGCCTTAACTAATTGAGATCGAGAAGTACTTTCTCCGATTTCCAATTTATCAGCAATTTCTTTGTGACTATAACCTTCTATTACATATAGACTGAATACGATCCTATAGCCTTCAGGCAAGGATTGGACGAGAGCAAGAATTTCATCTCTAGAAATATCATCTATCACACTCGGTGTCGTATCGAGAGCATGTACATTATCGATGTCAGAATAGCTATGTTTGATAATATGTCGTTTCTTATACTTTATAGCCGTATTGATAATGACTCTTCTCATCCAAGATTCTAATGCTCCTTGGCCACTATACAAAGATAACTTGTTGAATATCCTGATAAATCCTTCTTGCAATATGTCTTCGGCTTCATTGCGGTCTCTTGCGAACCTGTAACATATCGCCATCATCTTGCGAGAATATAAATCAAACAACTGCTTACAACTATATGAATCACCATCAATGCACATAGCAATCAGATCCTTTTCAGTATGATTATTTAAGCTTAGTGGTGACATTAAGTGTACTCTATAATAATTTAGATACATTAAATTAAGAAAATGCTGCCTGAGTATCAAGCATTAATAACTATTCAGGTTCTATGATAGCATCGTCTATGATCTCGTTACCATCTCCATCCAGATCTTTAAATCCCGTGGCAGGGGTTCCATCTTCAAATTTTGGCTTCTCGATCTTAGTATCGTCTATTGTAATTTTTCCTTCTGAAAAAGCATCATATTCTCCTTCTGCAAATTTATCTGCTTTACTGAAAAAGTCATCTTTTCCTTCTAATAAAGAGCCGCTTGCATCTATAGTATCATCAGCAAATTCTTTTTTAGGTTTGAGTTTTTCTGCCTCAGCCCATGCATCCGCCTTGTCCATTGTCTCATCTAACTTATGTCCTACTTGTTCTTTCACATCCATCGCCTTATCCATAAGTTTGTCTTTAGCATCTAATACCTTCTCACCTACTGACTCACTGACGCTTTTACCCTGCTCTATAAGGTCTCCGCCTTTATCTATGACTTTTCCTCCGACATCTTCTGTAAAGTCTTTCATTTTATTGACTAATGGATTCTCACTTAATGATTCACCGAGATCGCTTACTTTAGACTTAGAGGATTCTATGATATTTCCACTCTTATCTTTTAGAGTATCTTTTAGCCCAGATGCCTTTTCCATTATGGAATCCCCTGTATCACTTACGATATCTTTAGTTTTATCTAATAACTCTGCACCTTCATCTAACATGAAGTCACTTGCTTTCTCTGCAGAATGCTTAGCTACAGATGAAGAAGCGAAAAATAGATTTTTTAAGTCTTTAATAATTCCCATAAAAATTTTGATTTATATAAAAATACTTCAAAAATTCCAACTTATGCCACAATTAGAATAATTTCATATTTATTGACTTGGTATTACATTTATGCAAATAATGAGAGCAAATGATCGCATTAACTACTATCCAATTAAGAATTATAGAAACCCTGGAGAAATACGAGTCTTTAAAGGTCATTAGCAGTCATGTTAATGAAATAGAAATTTCCTTAAAGGAATCTTATGATAAAATGAAAATTTTGGATAAGAGATTGGACAAAGAACTTAAGGATATAGAAGACTTAGAAAAGATCGGAGTTAAGTCATTATTTTATAAAACCTTAGGAAATAAGGAAGCCCAATTAGAAAAAGAAAGACAAGATTACTTAGATGCTTCACTAAAGTATAAAGAGCTAAAACAACGAATAGAATTACAAGAATACGAAAGAGGAATTCTTGCAAAAAAGATAACCCAACTTCCTAAAATCAAAAAGAAATTAGATGACTTAAAGTCTAAAAGAGAAACTGAAATACTGTCATCTTCAGATATAAATTTAAAAAATGAATTTAGAGAATTATTGAATCGACTTGATACATTAAATTCATTTCACGTAGAATTAGAAGAGGCTATAAGAGAAGGGGAGAAAGGAAAAAAACTGTTAATTGCTTTGATTTCTTTTCTTAAGAAAGCTAAAGATTGGGGTAGATGGGATATGTATAGCAAAGACAGACATACGAAATATATGAAACATCGAGCCATAGATAATGCAGTTAAGGTATTAACAACAACTCAACATCAGCTAATTTTATTCAATAGAGAATTACGGGATATCAATGAAAATAGTATTGAGTTTAACCTTGATGTTGCCAATTTTAATAAGTTTACTGATTTCTTTTTTGACAACTTAATATCAGATTGGATCGTACAACAAAGGATAAAAAGTTCTTTGAACAATATCGTTTCTACGAACGATCATGTATCTGAACTAATCCAGCAATTAAGTAAAGAATTACAAACCGTAGATAATGAGATTTCTATAATCCATAAGAAAAGAGAAGAATTACTTTTGACTACTTAGCTATTAAGAATTTGGCTTTAGAAGTATTCCGCTATTTACAAAATGAGAGAATTTATTAGATGAAAAAGAAACTGAAGAAGAAAATAAAACAACTATTTAAATACAGGAAAATACCATTCCTGCTTAGCTATCTGCCCAAAGAAGATAGAAGATGGTTACAGAGTAAACTGATTAAGTTACAAGCTGCTATCTATGACTTGGACTTATACTTAGAAAGTAATTGGGAATTAGATTCAGATAGATTAGATGAATATTGGAATGGAATATTCCAATGTTTGGAAGTACTCGACATCCGAGGTACTGAAGCCAAGGAACTGACTAAGCATATTAGGAAATACCAATTACATGAGACTCAACTACGAAAAGGTACTCTTCCGACAAGACTTACAAGAGAATACTATTACTATTATAAATCCTGCGATGTCCGGTTAATGAGAAATATTATTGCCCTTTACAGTGAAGAGTATGCCCAAGAAATATCATTATCAGATTGGAGATATTTTGATTTGGTTACAGAGATAGATGATGATATAGAGGATATATTTGAAGATCAAACTACTATAAATGGTAATCTATTCAATATCTTAATCCATGAGCAAGGTCTTAAGAAAACGGCAAAAGAATTCGAAAACCTGCTAACAGAATTCGAGGAGAAATCTCAAATTCGAATAGAAAAGTCTAAGAACAAAAAGCAAAAGAAAATACATAAATGGACAGTGCAGTATATACAAGCAACAAAGAAGCTATTGAAAATTAACAGAAAGAAGATTAAAAAAATGGGGTTAAAATCTAACCAAGGATTATTTAGCTATTTAAAAGAATAGTCGAAGAAGATTATTCTTTCTAAAGAATTTAGAAATATGAATAAATAAATTTACATTTGAGAACTAATGGAAGTTGTTCTATAATGATTGGCTAGTGTCGGATTTTCTGGCACTAGTTTTTTTTTGTTTAGTCAGCAGTTCTCATATTCTAATTTAGCCTATAATTTATATTATGTTAAGTAGGCTTTTCCTTCTACATACCCTTCTATCACAATAATTTACCTTATTATTATCTGATGCTTATATATGTTATAGTCCCATACTATAATCCTTCTCACAGAATGTGGGCTGAAGGTATTAAGATACACAGCAAGTTCGAAATTGAGATTTTTTCTATGCCTCCTCATTATTGGTCATGGAGAATGCAAGGCTCTGCTTATACCATGGCTAATGTAGTTAAGGATTCTGGAAGAATACCAGATCTCTTTTTGGTGACTGATATGCTCGATCTTTCCCTTTTCAAAAATTTAATGCCAACTGAATGGAAAGTTCCATGTATCCTTTACATGCATGAGAATCAGTTAACCTATCCTATATCCCAATATTCTAAAACCAAACATCAAGATCTATCTTATGGATATTTAAATTATAAATCTTGCCTTGTTGCTGATTACGTATTATTCAATAGTACTTATCATCAAATGGTTTTCTTGGAAGCTTGCGTAGAGCTACTTAAAAAAATGCCAGACTACAGAAATCTAAAATCTGTAGATTGTATCACTAATAAATCATCAGTTATTCCAATTGGTTTAGATACTAAGTTGCTCGAAGAAGTCTGCTTAGGAGAATTTAATTCAAATGAAATAAAAGTTCCTACCCTATTATTTAATCATAGGTGGGAATACGACAAGCAACCAGAATTATTTCTTAAACTTATTGAACTATTAGAAAATCAAAATTTTAGTTTCAAAATAAACATAACTTCAAAAATTTCGGAAGATTTAAAACGAGAATTAATTCACAAATATGGTGCTTATATAGACCATATTGGATATTTAGAATCTTACAATAGTTACCTTAAGGTAGTTTCTGAGTCTAATATATTGCCTGTCACTTCCATACATGATTTTTTCGGCATAAGTGTTTTAGAAGCGATCCATAGCGGTTGCTACCCTATTCTTCCAGCAGATCTATGTTACCAAGAACATTTTTTAGAATACACAGATAGAATCTTTTACCATTCAGAACAAGATTTTTTCGATAAGACATTGGGCTGTATAGAATCAATCAATAAAGAATCAACTGACATTAAGAATAATTATGTTCTAAAAGACTTTTCATGGGTAGATATTATAAAAATTTATGATATGTTTTTCTACAATAGTTTTGATGGTAATTTTTAATTCATAGTTTTGTACTTCCAGACTTAAGACTATATTTTTTGGGCATATTATTTTTATTTATGTCTCACAAAATATACCTTAGCATGGTTTTCAGATCAATATTCCAATCGTTCCTAAGTATTCTAATTATACTTTTGAATGGTTTACTATTCCCACAAACCATCTATTAACAACTTAATGTTTTATTAAGTTGGTGCTGATCAATTCTTTATTTATTAAAAAAGTTTTTAATGTGATTGTCCCTAACGTTTCCATGTCTATGGAAATATAATGTTAGAGTCATTCTATATTCCACTCTATAAAAGTGTTTACCGGTGTTTATTAGTCGATTTTTTATGATTAGATAATAATATTCTAATTTATTATATACGTGTTTTATTAATTAAACTGACGCACAATATTTAATAATGGTAAAATCATTACTCCCTCACACGGATGCTAATTGCAAAAAAGCATCTGTGTTCTTACGTTTAAGAATTTTTGCAAAAGTGACTACACTATTGGCTTTAATCTGCATGTTTTCTGCAGATTCAAATGCCCAATTGAAATTAGGTGACAATATGAACAACATAGATGATGCATCTCTACTTGAGTTAGAGAGCACCAGCTTAGTTTTTGTACCTACTCGTATGACTTCCGCTCAGCGTGATGCAATAGCAACACCTTTAGAAGGAGCAATCATCTACAATACAGATTTAGATTGTATTCAGGTGAATAAGGGTACTGATACCGTGCCTGAATGGCATTGTATTGAAGCCTACTTATTACAGTTGACAGGTACTCAGAGGGATGCATTGATCTTTCCTTCTACTGGAAAGATTATTTATAATCTTGACTTAGATTGCGTACAGGTTAATAAAGGCACTCCGACTAATCCACTATGGTCTTGTCTTGAAGGATCTGTAGGACCACAAGGCCCGAGAGGTCCTCAAGGTGATCCTGGCATGCAAGGTCCACAAGGTGCTCAAGGAATACCTGGTATCCAAGGTAATCCAGGGCCACAAGGTCTACAAGGTCAAACAGGACAACAAGGCCCTCCAGGACAGCAAGGTAATTCTGGTCCACAAGGTAATGTAGGTCCACAAGGTGATCCAGGGCCTCAAGGCAATGTAGGACCAAGAGGTCCTCAAGGTAACACGGGACAGCAAGGTATTCAAGGTCAACCTGGCCCCGCTGGTGTTCAAGGTGTAGCTGGTGCCCAAGGCGCTTCGGCTTATCAAGCTTGGCTAAATGCAGGAAATACTGGTACAGAAGCAGATTTTATTGCTTTCATATCAGGTGCTTCTGCATACGAGATATGGTTAATGTTTAATTCTGGTTCTATGGCTGACTTCTTATCTTCCCTACAGGGGGCACAAGGTAACCAAGGAGCTCAAGGTATACAGGGTCAACCTGGTGTACAAGGACAAACTGGTCCTCAAGGAAACCCTGGACAAGCTGGACCAGAGGGACCTCAAGGTCCTGCTGGAATACAAGGTGAAAGAGGAGAAAGAGGTCCTCAAGGAAATGAAGGTGCTCCTGGACCACAAGGAGAACAAGGAATAGCTGGATCAACAGGTCCAATGGGTGCTCAAGGAAATACTGGAGCCACAGGATCTACTGGACTTTCAGCATATCAAGTTTGGCTTGCTGCTGGAAATGTTGGATTAGAAGCAGATTTCCTCATTTCACTTAGAGGAAGTGTCGGACCACAAGGGCTGCAAGGAATACAGGGAGTTCAAGGAGCTCAAGGATTGCAAGGTAGTCCTGGAAATACAGGAGACATTGGACCAGAAGGTCCACAAGGTCCTGTTGGAGACAGAGGCCCTCAAGGTAATCAAGGTATACAAGGAAATATAGGCGCAGAAGGACCAAGAGGTCCTACTGGTGACCAAGGTCCCCAAGGTAATCAAGGTATCCAAGGATTAACTGGTTCTCAAGGACCACAGGGTGAAAGAGGGCCTCAAGGTCTCGTTGGATCTACAGGTCCTGAAGGTCCGCAAGGAGATATTGGTTTGCGAGGACAGAGAGGAGAAAGAGGTGTTCAAGGAGAACAAGGTGTTCCAGGACAGAATGGAACTAATGGTACAAATGGTGCCCAAGGAGATAGAGGTCCACAAGGAGAACAAGGTATTCAAGGATTGACTGGAGACAGGGGTCCTCAGGGAGAACAAGGAATTCAAGGTAATCCTGGTCAAAACGGAACAAATGGTGCCCAAGGAGATAGAGGTCCACAAGGAGAACAAGGTATTCAAGGATTGACTGGAGATAGAGGTCCTCAAGGAGAAAGAGGTGTTCAAGGAGAACAAGGAATCCAAGGTAATCCTGGTCTAAACGGAACAAATGGTGCACAAGGAGACAGAGGTCCACAAGGAGAACAAGGTATTCAAGGATTGACTGGAGATAGAGGTCCTCAGGGAGAAAGAGGTGTTCAAGGAGAGCAAGGAATCCAAGGTAATCCAGGTCAAAATGGAACTAACGGTACCAACGGTGCACAAGGAGACAGAGGTCCACAAGGAGAACAAGGTATTCAAGGATTGACTGGAGATAGAGGTCCTCAGGGAGAAAGAGGTGTTCAAGGAGAACAAGGAATCCAAGGTAATCCAGGTCAAAATGGAACTAACGGTACCAACGGTGCACAAGGAGACAGAGGTCCACAAGGAGAACAAGGTATTCAAGGATTGACTGGAGATAGAGGTCCTCAGGGAGAAAGAGGTGTTCAAGGAGAACAAGGAATCCAAGGTAATCCAGGTCAAAATGGAACTAACGGTACCAACGGTGCACAAGGAGACAGAGGTCCACAAGGAGAACAAGGTATTCAAGGATTGACTGGAGATAGAGGTCCTCAGGGAGAAAGAGGTGTTCAAGGAGAACAAGGAATCCAAGGTAATCCAGGTCAAAACGGAATAAATGGTGCCCAAGGAGACAGAGGTCCACAAGGGGAACAAGGAATTCAAGGTGTTCCTGGTGATAGAGGTCCTCAAGGAGAGCAAGGAATCCAAGGTAATCCAGGTCAAAACGGAATAAATGGTGCCCAAGGAGACAGAGGTCCACAAGGAGAGCAAGGAATCCAAGGTGTTCCTGGTGACAGAGGTCCTCAAGGAGAAAGAGGTGTTCAAGGAGAACAAGGAATTCAGGGATTACAGGGTAACCCGGGACTAAATGGAACTAACGGTACAAATGGTGCTCAAGGGGACA
>Ga0209185_1000232_pt1 | contig 79378 bp, 65 predicted proteins | sample SidtaG_2_FD_187425 | JGI IMG/M metagenome (GOLD analysis project Ga0209185, IMG submission 187425) | Marine algal microbial communities from Sidmouth, United Kingdom - Sidmouth_Asex2 metaG (SPAdes) (version 2) | ecosystem: Host-associated > Algae > Red algae > Unclassified | place: Sidmouth... | reverse complement strand
CCCACACACGCCCCCACCCCACGCCGAACGCTCCCCTTCATCTCAGGACCCTCCCGACATGACCCGCAAGCACCTCCTCGCCGCGGCCGCCCTGGCCCTGCCCGCCCTGATGCCCCTGACCGGCTGCCAGCCGCAGGGCGAAGTCAACAAGTACCGCACGCAGTACCGAACCGCCCAGGACCAGATCCTGGACCTGCAGGCCCGCCTGGCCGACAAGGACCGCCAGCTCGAAATCATGCGGGGCGCCCGCAACCCCAACCTGGACATGCAGAGCCAGCTGACCGACGCCGAGGCCAGCCGCGCAGAGCTGGAGGCCGAGATCGTTCGTCTCCAGGGACTTCTGGAACGCGCCGGCACCACGCCCATCCCCGTCGAGCTGGCCGATGAGCTCGAGAAGCTCGCCCAGGCCAATCCCGACCTGATGAGCTACGACAGCCTGACCGGGGCCATCCGGTTCCGCAGCGATGTGACCTTTGCCCTGGGCAAAGCCGACGTGCGTGCGGCCGCCGTGACCATCATCAACAAGCTGGCGAAGGTGCTCAACGCGCCCGTCGCCGCCGACTACGAGGTACGCGTGGCGGGTCACACCGACAACGTGCCGATGAAGAACGCGATGAACCGCCAGCAGTACGGCGACAACTGGGGGCTCTCCACCGCCCGCGCCGTGTCGGTCATGAAGGCCTTTGCCACCGCCGGCATCCCCGAACAACGCATGAGCGTCGCGGGCTACGGCGAGCACCGCCCCGTCGAGCCCAACGGCGACAAGGGCAGCGCCCGCAACCGCCGGGTCGAGATCTACCTGGTACCGATGCCCGCCGCGTCGGGTGGATCCTCTGTTTCCACCGCTCCCGCTCCCACCACCGACGCCGCCCGCGACCCGGTCGCCGAACCATCCGACGGCGGAGGCGTGAGCGAGTTGCTGGACGTCACGCCCGTATCGGACGAAGACGCCCCCGAAATGTTCAAGTGACCGGCCACGCCCGCCGGTCCACGGCCTCCCGGCCGCGGTTGACAGGACGGTGGGCAACGCTATTTTGTGTGGCCCGGTCCGCAGCGGCCGGCTCCCTCAAAACGGGAGTGTAGCTCAATTGGTTAGAGCACCGGACTGTCGATCCGGAGGTTGCGGGTTCGACCCCCGTCACTCTCGCTTCCCGCACGCAGAAGGCCCCGCCACTTGGCGGGGCCTTCTGCGTAGGGCGGGGCCTTCTGCGTAGGGCGGGGCCTTCTGCGTAGGGCGCCGGCCGCCGCGGCAGCGGTGGGGCGCGCCGGGAACCCTCCGCAGGGTGCTCCGGTTACGCTGTCCGGAGCGGCGGGCGTCCGGAGCCCCGCCCACGTGTTCTGCGTTCTTCAAACCGTGTGTCACTCCCCCCAAAAAAGGTATCTCTTCCATGGCTCTCGACCTTATGCAAATGATCCGCGCCGCCCTCCCCGACGACATTGAGGACCAGCTGGGCGGCCTGCTCGGCAGCGACCGCGCCCAGGCCGGCGCGGGCCTGAGCGCCGCCCTGCCCTCCGTGCTCGGCGGCCTGATCGACAAGACCGGCAGCCCCGAGGGCGCCAACGCAGTCTTCGACCAGGTCAAGGACGACGACGGCGGGCTGCTGGACCAGCTGGGCGACCTCCTGAGGGCCGGAGCCGGGGGCGAAACGGGCGGAGGGCTCGGCGACGTCCTGCAGCGAGGATCGGGCCTGCTGGGGCTGATCTTCGGCGGCCGGCAGAGCGGCGTGATGGGCGTGCTGGCCAGGGTGACGGGGCTGGACGACAGCAAACTCGGCATGCTGCTGGGCCTGCTGGGACCGGTCATCATGGGGGTGCTGGGCAAGCACCAGTCGCAGGCCGGCCTGGACGCCGGCGGCGTGGCGGGGCTGCTCGCCGAGCAGAAGGAACCCGTCCGCAGAGCCCTGCCCGCGGGCATGGGCGACCAGCTCGGGTTCGCCGCGCCGCCGCCCGCCCCGAGCCCTGCCCCCGCGGCCCCTCCGCGTCCGGCGGCGCCCGCCCCGGCCCCGTCCGGCGGGGGCGGGGGCATCCTCAAGCTCCTGATCCCACTGGTCATCCTGGGTGGGCTGAGTTACTGGGCCTACACCCACTTCACCAAGCCGGCAGTGTTCCCGCCCGCCAATCCCGACATGGTGTCCGACCCGGCCTCTGAGCTCATCGACCTGCTGGACCGGGCCACCACGTCGGTGGCCGGTGTCTCCGACGAGAAGTCGGCCCGTCAAGCAGTTCCGCAGATCGAAGCCGTGACCGTCGAACTGAAGTCGTTCAACATGGACGCGATGCCTGAGGCCGCCCGCGGCCCCGCACGCCAGCTGATCGACCGGTTCCCCGACTCGATCGCCCCGATCGTGGAGACGCTTGAAGGCATTCCCGGCGTGGGCCCGATCATCAGTCCGGCCGTGGATGCACTGCTCGCCGCGGTCGCCGGCCTCACGGGGTGACGGTTTGACCGTTCGGCAGACCGAACGACCTGCAGTGCTTCGACGCCCCGGCCCACCGGGGGTTCGATTAAGGCGGACGTTGTCGCCCTCGTCGGCCGTCGTGGGCTTATTCAACCCCCGCAACGCCCCTGCACGGCCAGGGGGCAAACCCGGACCCCGGTTGCTGGGAGTGGGCAGTGGTCGAAAGCTTTTTTTAGCTTTTCGGTGGTTGGAGATCCCGGGGCTAGTCCCCCCCCCTCACGCCGCGTTGCCTGCCTCGCCCGCTAAAAAAAACGGTTCTTCCAGGATTTTCGGGGACGTCTTGTGAGGCAATAAGGCATTTTTAACCGCCAAGACGCCAAGACCGCCAAGGAAGGCACCTGCCGGGTATGTCTGGATCATCAGAGTGATCCGCAGGCTTCCGGGCGAAGAGCACCATGGAGACCTTCCCGTGTGCGTGGACACGGCACGCCAGTGGTCGTTGCGCCGGCGGCCACGGCCTTTCTTGGCGGTCTTGGCGTCTTGGCGGTTCAATCCGGATTTCGTGGTCTTGCATGAGTTTGCGATCCAAGCAGGTTCACAGAAACTTCGGATGAACCTGAAAAAAGCACAGCCCCCCGCGCCCAAGTCGCCGGGGGCCGTTCAACGTGGAACCCGCCTGCGTCCGCGCGGCCGTCTGGCCGAGCGGCCCCAAGTGGGCCCGCGGCCGCCGCGGGTCCGCGCCGGGCCGCCTCCCCGCTAGCGTGGGATCTTTTTTGTCTTGCCTTCCTTCGACGCTTCCACTGCCGTCAGGATCACATTCAAAGCCTTGTAGCCCTCCAGGCCGTCGATGACCGGCTTGCGGCGGCTGCGGATGCAGTCGGTGAAGCTGTCGATGACACCGGAAGCCACCTGCTGCGTGTTGCTCGCCATGGCGCCGGTCACGTAGCACTCCTGCTGGCCATCCTTCAGCTGCACGATCACGCCAAACTGCGGGTCTTCGCCGATACGCATCACTCCGTTCTCGCAGAAGATCGTGGTGCCGTTGGCCTCGTAGCTGCCGTAGTGCGTCCAGGAGATGTTGATCGAGCCGATGATGCCCGACTCGGTTTTCAGGGTGAGCCACGCGTTGTCGTCAACCGGGATGTCGCGGCCGTCGGGCAGCTTCTTGTCGCGGGTGGTGACCTGCCCGCCGACGTGGGTGAACTCTTCGCCCAGCAGGTAGCGCATCAGGTCGGCCTTGTGGATGCCCAGGTCGCCGTTGACACCCATCACCGCCAGCTTCTTCTTAAAAAACCAGCTGGAAGCCCCGTCCACCGACCAGCCGTCGGGCCCGCCGTGCTTGAAGCTGGTCTCGAAAGCCAGCACGCGGCCCAGGGTGCCGCGCTCCAGCACCTCACGGGCCTTGACGTGGACGGGCATCAGCCGCTGGTTCATGCCGACCATCAGGTAACGCTTCGCCTTCTTGGCGGCGGCGATCATCTGCCGGGCTTCGGCCCGGGTGGTGGCCATGGGCTTCTCGACCAGCACGTGCAGGCCGCGCTTGAGCGCGGCGATGGTCTGCGGGGCGTGGAAGGCGTTGGGCGTGGCGACCACCACGGCATCCAGCTCGGCCTCGTTCAGCATCCTCTCCCAGTTCGTGTACGCCTCGCCGCCGAAATGCCCGGCCTGCTCGGCCGCGCGGCCCTTCCTCGGGTCGGCAATCGCGGCGACGACCGAGTCGTCGTTCGCGAGGCATTCGGGCAGGTGGCGGCGCTGGGCGATCGCGCCGGCGCCGATGAAGCCGTAGCGGGTGGGGGTTTTCATGCGTTCTGGTTTCTGGGGCTCGGGGTTCGGTTGGGTTGGGTTGTCGCGTCGCACACAGCGCTGAGGAGGTGTTAGGTTTCAGGTGTCAGGTCCCAGGAAGACGCAAGCGGTGGGCTCCGGTGCATTGGGGTTGTACGAGGTGAGAGGTCGCAGTGAGCTGAACGACCAGCAACCGAGAGCGCTACGTGAGTCTTCCTAACACCCAGGACCTGACCCCTAACACCTCGCCGGGATCGCTCTGTCGCGCCGCCGACGCCTGCGACATCGCGTCGCCAACGGCAGCCCGGAAATCACTTGATCTCCGACAGCTTCACGGGGCAGCGGTTCTTCGCGGCCTGCGTCACGGCTTCCAGCACGCGCTGGGTGACGTAGGCGTCGGCGAAATCGGGGATCGGCACCAGCGGCTTCTTGCCCGCCACGACGCGGACCATGTCGGCGGCCTGGTTGATGAAGCCGTGCTCGTACCCGATCGAGTGGGCGGTGGGCCACCACGCCTCGGCGTAGGGGTGGCCGGCGCCGCCGTTGCTGACGTTGATGGTGCTCCAGCCCTGCAGCTTCTCGGGCAGGGTGTTGTCGTACCACTTGAGCTCGGCCATGCGTTCGAAGTCGAACTTGACGGCCCCCTTCTCGCCGTGCACTTCGAGGCGGTTGCCGTTTTTGTCGCCGGTGCTCAGGCGGGTGGCCTCGAAGGTGGCAACGGCGCCGCCCTTCAGCTCGGCGGTGAAGACCACCGCGTCGTCGACGGTGCTGCGGGCCTTCCTGCTTTTTTTGGTGCTGGCCCCGCGGCCGCTGATCTCGCCGCCGGCGCCGCCTTCCAGCACGGTGCGTTCTTTGATAAACGTCTTGAGCACGCCGCCGTGGATCACGGCGAACTCGTCGCCGGTGACAAAGCGGGCCGCGTCGATCGAGTGCGCACACAGATCTCCCAGCGATCCCGAGCCGGCCTTGTCGCCCTGAAAACGCCAGAGCATCGGTGTGTCGGGCCCCGCCCAGTCCTGCAGGTAAAAACCGCGGACGTGGTAGATGCGGCCCAGGCGGCCTTCCTTCACCAGCTGATGGGCGAAGGCCAGCGCCGGGCAGCGGCGGTAGTTGTACCAGACGAAGGTTTTCTGCTTGTGCTTAGACGCTTTCTTCGCCGCCGCCACCATCTCGCGGGCCGACTCCAGCGTGTTGGCCAGCGGCTTCTCGCAGGCGACGTGCTTGCCGGCTTCGAGCGCGGCCAGGGCCTGGTCGCGGTGCACGTGGTTGGGCGTGCCGATGTCGACCAGGTCGATGTCGGGGTTCTCAACCATCGCCTTCCAGTCGTCGGTGGCGTGTTGCCAGCCCCAGCGGTCGGCGAAGGCCTGGGTTTCTTCCAGGTTGCGTGCGGCCAGCGTGTGCATGACCGGGTGGCGCGGCAGGTCGAAGAACTTCGCCACGTTCAGGTAGGCGTTGCTGTGGGTGCGGCCCATGAACTTGGACCCGATCAGCCCGATATGGAGTGGCTTTGGCATGCGTTTCTCTTGGGGTACGGGCCCGAAATAGTACCCCACGCGTAAGAAGGCGGCTCGGCGCCGGATGCACACTCCGCAAAGCCGGAGCGTGCATCCGCCTTCTCGACCGCCTCCGCCTGCGGCGGGTGAGCGGCTCGGCGCCACCCGCCCGTTCCGCCGAGCCGGAACGGGTGGGTGCCTTCTCGACCGCCTCCGCCTTCGGCGGGGGTCGCGCGGGGGTTCTTGTGCTTCGGATACCCCTGAGCCCCGGCGGCACCGATGACTTGGTGGCACGGACGGACCCGTGGCACGGACGTCCCGTCCGTGAACAAACTCCCCCGCCGCAGGCGGATCCTTCATCTCCCCCGCGCGACCCTCACCGGCGACCCGGCGCCGCGCGGCGCCGGCTGCTCCCGGCCCGTCCGGGCCGCGTCGTCGACGAGGTACGCCTGCGTTCGGCGGGCCGCGGCCGAACGTGGGCGTGGCGAGGAGACGACCTGCCCTAAAAGGGCATGCCGTGGATGACGGCTTCGAAGGCGAGGCTGCCGCCCACCCAGCCCTGCACGTTGCTGGTGCAGCGCCGCTTGGAGTGCTTGGTTTCCTCCAGCAGGATCAGCAGCCGGTCACCGGGGGTGACCTGTCCGCGGAACTTCACCGCGTCCACGCCGACGAAGCCCATGAAGGCCTCGCCCTCGAGCTTGCGCAGCGTCATGAAGCTGGCAAGCTGCGCGGCGGCCTCAATCATGAGCACGCCGGGAAACAGGGGCCGGCCGGGGATGTGGCCTGGCACCCAGAACTGGTCCTCTTTGGCGTCGAAGTAGGCGGCGTAGCGGGTGCGGCAGTCCGACTCGTGGACCACGGCGTCGAGCAGGCGCATGTCCCCGCGGTGGGGGTTGACAGCCTTGATTGCTTCCACGTCGTAGACGGGGGTGTCGAGGTCCAGGCCGTCGAGGGGGAAGAGCAGGGTGGGGGCCATTCTGAGATGTCCGATTGAGCAAGGCTGCCGGAAACGCCGGATCGGGCGTCGAACTTGAACGAAACGGGAGCGGCCGGGCTTGGCCCGGCCGCTCCCGGGAGCATTCCGATTTCCCGGTTCGGGAATGAAAACTCACGCTCAATCAGGGGGCCATCAGGACGCGTCGCCCTCGCGGCCTTCCAGCACCTTCTTGCGGAGGTCCTGGGCGATGTTTTTGATGTCCTGCATCTGCTTGCGGACGCGGGTGCCCGCGGCGCGGTTGCCGCCGGCGGCCTTCTTCAGGTCGTCCTCGACGGCGGCGACGGCGTTCTTGAGCGATTCGTAGGTTTCGAGCATGGGGTAATCCTTGATGAAAGGGGTGGGTGCGGGGGGGCTGGAAAGCGGCGTCCGGGAGCGTCCGGGCCGGTGGGCCCCGACTCGGGGCGGCCCGAAGCGTACCCGGGGGCCCAAAAACCGGCAAACCCGGCCGGCGGGGTCCACGGGGCGCCCCGTCGGCCGGCCCGGATCAGCCGTCCGAGCGGATCACGGCGTGCAGGGGCTTGAATCGGGGGTCCTCCGGGGTGCCCAGCATCTCCAGGAGGGCCCCCTCGACGCTGGCGGGCAGCACTCCAGCCTGTTCCATGCGCCGCAACGCGGCCCGCAGGTCGGCCGGACGCCTTGCCGAGACCGCGTCCTGGCAGACCGCGACCGTGAGCCCGGCATCCAGCAGGTCCAGGGCCGTGTGCAGCACGCTGACGTGGGCCTCGACGCCGGCCAGCACGACGCTGCGGACGCCCCGCGCGGCGATGGCGTCACGCAGCGCCGGCCCGAGCGCCGAGAAGCGGTAGGCCTCGTCGCTGAAGACCGCGCCCTTCCGCTGCGGCGTCACCACGTTGGCCGTGTCGCCCAGGCTGCGGGGGTGCTGCTGGGTGACCCACACCGGCACGCCCAGCACGTTCGCGCCGTCGATCAGGCGGGAGGCCCGCCGCACCAGGGTGCGCCGCTCGTGCATCAACGGGATCACGCGCTCCTGGAGGTCGATCAGCACCACCGCGCTGGCGCGCGGGTCCAGCCGCAGGGGCGGCGTGGGGGTCGCGGTCGAGGTCGGGGGCGGCGTGGCATTCATGGGCGGCAACGGGGCGTGGCGGAGGTCGGGCGGGTGGCCGGGGCCGGGGTGCGTCGGGCGCCGACGATGGCCGCGACCAGGTCGTCGAGGGTGGCCGCCGACGCCTCCACGGTGGGCCCCAGCCCCAGCCCACGCAGGGTGTCGGTGGTCGCGGGGCCGATCGAGGCGGTCGACACGCCCGCCAGCAGCGCCGCCTCGTCCCCCAGCAACGTGTGCAGGTGGCGGGCGGTGGACGAGCTGGTGAAGGTGATCCAGTCGATCTCCCCGGCGCGGAGGGCGTCGAGCGCTGCGGGGTCAAGGACGGCGGGCGGACGCGTCTCGTAGGCCACCACCTCGTCGACCTGGGCCCCGGCATCGGCCAGCGCCCGGGGCAGGCCCGGCCGGGCGATGTCGGCCCGCAGCAGCAGGCAGCGTCGGCCGCTCAGGCCCCCGTCGGCGGCCATCTCGTCGGCCAGCGACGCGGCGGTGAAACGCTCGGGCAGCAGGTCGGCCCGCACCGCGAGGCGGGCCCGCAGCGCGTCGGCGGTGGCCCGCCCCACCACCGCCAGGCGTACGCCCGCCAGGGCCCGCGCGTCGCGGCCGGTCGCGTCCAGCCGGTCGGCCAGCGTATCCACCGCGTTTACGCTGGTCAGCACCAGCCATTCGTAGCCGTCCGCCGCGGGCGCTCCGGCAAGCCGTCCCAGCGCGGCGTCGACGGCGTCCCAGTCCGACGGCGGCACCAGCTCGATGGTGGGCGCTTCGATCACCCCGGCCCCGGCGTCGCGCAGCCGGTCCGACAGCCCGCTGGCCTGCTGGCGGGTACGGGTGACCAGCACCCGCACGCCGAACAGCGGCCGGTCGGTGAAGAAGTCCAGGCCCGGCTCGTCGAGGGCCGCCACCGCGCCGACCACGATGATGGCGGGCGCCCCCAGGCCGGCGTCGGCCACGGCGTCCGGGAGCGTGGCGAGCGTGCCGGTCACGCGGCGCTGCCGCGGCAGCGTGCCCCACTGCACCGCGGCCGCGGGCGTGTCGGGGCTCAGCCCCTCGCCGGTCAGCTCGGCGGCGATCGCCGGCAGCCGCCCCACCCCCATGTAGAAGCACGCGGTGCCGCCGGTCTTGATGAGCGCAGCCAGCCCGCCGTAGTCCACCGAGGTCCGCCCCTTGGTCGGGTCCTCGTGCCCGGTCACGATGGTCACCGTGCTGGCGGTCTTGCGGTGGGTGACCGGGATGCCCGCGGTGGCGGGCGCTGCCAGCCCCGCCGTCACGCCCGGCACCACGTCGCAGCGCACGCCCCGCGCGGCCAAAAAGGCACACTCTTCAGCCCCACGGCCGAAAAGGTAGGGGTCGCCACCTTTAAGGCGCACCACGGTCAGGCCCTCGCGGGCCAGATCCAGCAGCAGGCGGTTGGTCTGGTCCTGGGTGAGCTTGTGGTGACGGGCCCGTTTGCCCACGTCCAGCCGTCGGGCAGACGCCGGGGCCTGAGCCAGCAGGGCCGGGTTGGCCAGCGCGTCGTAGACCACCGCGTCGGCCCGACGCAAGAGATCGCGTCCGGTAACCGTGATCAGGCCGGGGTCACCGGGGCCCGCACCGACCAGATAAACGGTGCCAGCGGCAGAAACGGCGTTCAAGGGTGCCTCGCGTGTCACAACGGGTGAACCGTAGCGGATTTCCCGCCGATGGGTTCCCGTAGAGAACCGTCCGGACACTCTTTTGGTTTGCCCTGAGCCCACGTCAAAAAGAACGCCATGAACGAATCCACCCTGCGACTGGTCAGCGAAACCGACGTGCCCGACAGCTTCAAGTTCGAGCGACGCCTGGCGCCGCGGCACAGCGTGCAGACCCGGGTGACGGCGGTGGCCCACAACGACGGCGACCAGACCCACTGCACCGGCAGCATCGGGTCGCTGGAGCTTTTCGACCAATCCGCCACCGGCTTCGGCGGCTGGAGCGACCACCCCATCCCGATGGGCGCCAAGGTCTCGCTGTACTTCCCCGCCCACGGCACCGACTCGGGCTACGACGCCTACGGCACGGTGGTCCGCAGCCTCAAGGAAGCCGACCGCTGGTCGATCGGCATCAACCTCCAGGTCGGCCGCGCAGCGGCGTAGCGGCTGGGCGCCGGCATCGGGCTCCGCAAAGCCGGAGCCCGACGCCGCCTTCTCGACAGAGCCTCGACCCACCCTGCGAAAGCCGTCCGAGTCCGACACGCCGAACGCTCGGTGGACGCCCCCCGTCGCGGCCGTTCCCAGCCGTGGCCGGCCCGCTCCGGGCGCAGCCCGCGGCGGACGAAAAGGCGGGCTTGCGTTTTCGCTTTGCGAAGCGCGGGTCCGGCGCCGAGCCGCGCCCGCGCCACGCTAAGCCAGCTCTGACTTCACCGCCGCCGCGATCATCGCGGTGGCGTGCTCCATCGCCTGCGGGATGACCCGCACGTCGCCGATCACGTCCATAAAGGCGGTGTCGCCCAGCCAGCGCGGCACCACGTGCAGGTGCAGGTGGCCGGGCACGCCCGCGCCCGCCGCGGCGCCCAGGTTGGCCCCCACGTTGAAGCCCTGGCAGTTCAGGCTGCGGCGCAGCGCGCGGCAGCCCAGGTCCGCCAGCTCCATCAGCTCGGCGCGGTCGGCGGGCTCGAGATCAAACAGGTCGGGCACGTGCGCGTGCGGGGCGACCAGCAGGTGGCCATTGGTGTAGGGGTAGCGGTTCATCAGCAGCGTGGCCCGCGCGGTGCGGTGCAACACCCCGGCTTCGGCCGATGCCACGCCGCGCCGCGCCGCGGCGCAGAGAAAGCAGTCACCCGCCGACGGCGGCGCGTCGACGCCCAGCTGCTGCAGGTAGCTCATCCGCCAGGGGGCCCACAGATTTTTGCGGCCGCCGCTGGCTTGTCCTGCCGCGGCGGGTTGGCTCTGCGTTTCGCTCATCGCCGCAGCGTACCGCCGGGGCCCGCAGACGACGCGCGGGCCGTTCGGATCGCGGCAGGATCCTCGTTCATCACGCCGAGCGGTTTTCGCTCAATCGTGAAACCCGGGCCGCGCAGCCGATAGGGCCGCTCTGCGCCCCTCCGCCCTTCTTATGGCCGTGCCCTAAGGACGCCTCCGCCTATGGCCCCCGCTGGATTGCTACTGCTCGCCGTCCTCGCCCCGGTCCTTACCGGGTTGGCCACGCTCCTGCTGCCCCGCGTCGCGGTCACGCCCCGCGTGCTGCTGGCCGCCGCCGGCCCGGCGCTCGCGTTCGTGCTGGTGCTGTCGCACGTGGGCAGCCACGGCGTTGCCGGCGCCCCGGCGGCGCCCGCCCCGCACGACGCCACAATCAAGCCCGCGGCCGCACCGCCCGCCGGGTCCGGATTGGAACAGGTTGCCGCCGAGGTGATCGACGGGCAGCTGCTGATCGACCCCCACGCCGCGCCCGCGCTGCTGGCGGCCACGCCCGAGGGCACCGCCGTCATCGAGTGGGTGCCCGACCTGGACCTCAACGTCGCCTTCCTGGTCGACGGCCTCGGCGGCTTCTTCGCGCTGCTGGTCGCGGGCATCGGCGTGCTGATCGTGCTCTATGCGCGCGGCTACTTCGGCGCGGCCACCGACCAGGCCCGCGCCGACCTCTTTCGCTTTTACCCCACGCTGGGCTTCTTCGCCTCGGCCATGCTGGGCGTGGTGCTGGCGGACTACACCCTGCTCACGCTCGTGTTCTGGGAGCTCACCAGCATCAGCAGCTTTTTGCTGATCGGGTGGGACCGCTACGACAAGAAAGCGCTGAAGCTCGCCAAGCAGGCTTTCTTCACCACCGGCCTGGGCGGCATGTTCCTGCTCGGGGGCATCGGCCTGCTGGGCCACCACACCGGGTACTGGCGCTGGAGCGAACTGCTGCAGAACGCGGCCGGGCTCGACTGGTCGGGCGGCGCGATGCAGATCGCCTTCTTACTCATGTTCGTGGGCGCCGCCAGCAAGAGCGCGCAGTGGCCGCTGCACTACTGGCTGCCGGGCGCCATGGCCGCACCCACCCCGGTGTCGGCCTACCTGCACTCGGCCACGATGGTGAAGGCCGGCGTGTTTCTGGTCGGACGCATGCTGCCGCTGTTTGTGATCCCCGGGGCAACCGATGCGGGCCTCGACATCTGGCCCGGCGTCATCACCTGGTTCGGCGCGGTCACGATGCTGTACGGCGGCGTGACCGCGGTGAACCAGCACGACCTCAAACGCATCTTCGCCTACACCACCGTCAGCCAGCTGGGCCTGCTGATGGCGATGTACGGGCTGGCGGGCCTGGGCTTCAACCACGGCGGCCACGTCGTCGCCGCCGCCATCGACCTGGACATCACGCAGATCGCCAACCACGCGTTCTACAAGGCCCCGTTGTTCATCACCGCCGGCGCGATTGGTCACTATGCCTCGCGCTCTCTGCCTGACCTGCACGGCGCTTTCTACAAGTTCCCCGCCATCTGCGTGACGATGCTGCTGGCCGCCTACGCGCTGGCCGCCGGGCCGGGCACGGTCAGCTTCCAGGCGAAGGAGCTGTTCCTCTACGCGGTCCACCACGCGGCCGACGGGCGGCCGTGGCTCTGGCTGATCCTGGCGATGACCGTCGTGACCGCGGCCTGCAACGTGGCGATCTTCGTGCGGCTGTTTACCACGCTGCTGGGCCTCAAAGGCTCGATGGGCCGGGCCGACGACGCGTCTCACGCCCACGACGATCACCACCACCACGCCCCCGAGGGCGGCCTGGGCGGGGCGCTCATCTGGCTGCCCGCGGTACCGCTGGTCGCGCTGCAGTACGTCGGCGGCCTGGCCCCGGGCGTGTGGGACCGGCTCTTCGGCGGCTTCGAACGCTTCGGCTACTACTTCGACCACGGCGTGCCCAGCCTGCTCTACGCGTTCTCCAATGTTGGCGTGCCGCTGATCGCGTCGGGCGTGGCCATCGTGCTGGGGGTCGCCCTCGGATTCAGCCGGCTGCTGCGCGGCCAGCACGTCGACGTCAACGACGCCATCTACCCCGCGGTCGAGTCCGGCTCGGTCGCCCTGGGCCGCGGCGTCTTCGGCCTGCTGCAGAACGGCAGCCTCCGGGTCTACCTGCTGGTCGTCTTCGCCACGCTGCTGGTCTGCCTGAGCGTTGCCTCCTGGCAAGACCCGGGCATGAGCGCGCCGATCGCGGCCGAGGCCGCGCGGGCCTTCGAGCTTCCGCTGGGCGTCATCATCGGCTCGATCATTGTGGTCACCGCCCTGCTGCTGCCGGTGTTCCACTCGCGGATCATCCGCGTGCTGATCCTGGGGGCGTGCGGCTTCAACGTCGTGGCCATGTACGTCGTGTACCAGGCGCCCGACCTGGCCCTGACCCAGCTCATGGTCGAGATCATCGGCGTGCTGCTGTTTGTTCTGGTGCTGCGGCTGCTGCCCGAGCCCCCCCCCGAAGCGCGTGGCAGGTGGGTGGGCCGGGGCTGGCGTGCCGCGGTGGGAGTGTCGGTGGGTCTGGCATTCGGCTGGATCACGCTGGTGTGCGCTCACGCCCAGCCCGAGGCGCTGCTGGGTGAGTGGTTCAGTCAGTACAGCTACCACGGCCCGGCGCTCTACGACGCGGCCGGCGACAAGCTGGGCTACGAGCGCGGCGGCGGCGGCAAGAACGTGGTCAACGTCATCCTCGTGGACTTCCGCGGCTTCGACACCCTGGGCGAGGTCTCGGTTCTGGGACTCGCGGCCCTGGGCGTGTGGTCCATGCTGCCCGGGCGGCACCGCCGTCGGGGCAGCAGCCAGGCCGTCACCGCACCGGAGGCCACCACCACATGACCAGCCCACTTTTCAAAACCGCCGCCCGCCTGATCGTGCCGCTCACGCTGGTCTTCGCCGCGTACATCGCGCTGCGGGGCCACAACAGCCCCGGCGGCGGCTTCATCGGCGGCCTGATGGCCTCGGTGGCGCTGATTCTGTACCACCTCGCCCACGGCCGCGATGCCATCCAGCGGCTGCTGCCCTTCCACCCCCGGGTGCTGGTCACCCTGGGCCTGGGCATCGCTTACGCCACAGCGCTGGTCCCGCTGGTGTTCGGCCGGCCGCTGCTCACCTCGCTGGTGATCGACGGGCTCTACATCGGCCTGGGGCAGACCATCCACTTCGCCTCGGCGGTGTTTTTCGACACCGGGGTGCTGCTGGTTGTGGTCGGGGTCACCGTCGGCATGATCCAGCGGCTGAGCGAAGAGGTTGAGTCCTACGACCTCAAGAAGAGAACCCGCGACGTCAATCCGTCGGCCGCGGCCCCCGCCCCCACCGGAGAAACCCCGCGATGACTTTCGTGCTGTCGGTCTGTGTCGCCGTCTGCTTTGGCGTCAGCGTTTATCTGCTGCTGGGGACCGATCTCAAGGGCGTGGCCATGGGCGTGTTCCTGCTGGGTCACGCCGCGAACCTTTCGATCATCGCGATGAGCGGCTCGCCGGTGCTTCCCCACCGGGGCGCCCTGAACCCCACCCACATCAAGGCGGCGCCTATTCTGGGCGACCACCCGCCCACCGTCGCGCTGGCCAGCCTCGCCGACCCGCTGCCCCAGGCGCTCATCCTCACCGCCATCGTGATCGGCTTCGCGGTGATGGGCTTCCTGCTCACGCTGCTGATCATCACCAACCGCTCGGCCGGCACGCTGGTGGTTGACCACCTGGCCGACGAACCGGTCACCGCCTGCCGCGCCGACATCGGGGCCGATCCCTTTCCGTCTGCGGGGGCGTCGTCTTGAACAGCTCTTTCACCGTGCTGCTGGTCATTATCCCCGCCGCGGCGGGGCTGATCTGCGTGCCCCTGGTCAACCGGCTGCGCGCGTGCCGCGTCGTCGGCGTGCTGGGCTTCGGGCTCAACCTGGGCCTCGCGCTCAGCCTGCTGGCCACCTGCCAGCAAAGCGACGGGGGCGCGATCGTCAGCCAGATGGGCGGGTGGTCCGCGCCCTACGGCATCTCGCTGGTCTTCGATGCACTCAGCGGGCTCATGGTGGCCGCCGCGTCGCTGGTGGCCCTGGCCTGCCTGATCCACGCGGCGGGCAGTCTGCCCGACGCGAGCGAGCGGCGCTACTTCCATCCGCTGGTGAACTTCATGATGGCCGGGGTCATCCTCAGCTTTCTCACCGGCGACCTGTTCAACCTGTTCGTGGCCTTTGAAATCATGCTGATGGCCAGCTACGGCCTTCTGGTGCTGGGCCGGGGCAAGGCCCAGCTCGCGCAGGCCTACAAGTACGTGCTGCTGAACCTCGTCGCCTCGTCGGTGTTCGTCATCGCCGCGGGCATGATCTACGGCCTGCTGGGCACCCTGAACTTGGCCGACATGGCCCGCCTCACGACCGAACTGGCGGCACGCGACGCGCTGCCCGCGGGCTTCACCTCCGTGGGTGTGCTGCTGCTGTTTGTGTTCACGCTCAAGGCCGGCGTGTTCCCGCTGTGGTTCTGGCTGCCCGACACCTACCCCACCTGTCCCATTGCCATCACCGCCCTCTTCGGCGGCGTGCTGACCAAGGTCGGCGCCTACGCCGTCGCGCGGATCTTCCCGCTGGTGTTCTTTGTCGAAACGCCGGCGGGCGACGCGGGCCCGGTGCTGCAGCAGATCGTGCTCATCGGCGCCGTGCTCACCATGGCGGTGGGGGTGCTGGGCGCCCTGGCCTTCCGCACCCTGCGGCGCAGCCTGGCGATGTTCATCATCGTCGGCGTGGGCTACGCCCTCTACGGCGTGGCCATCGGCGAGCCGGGCAGCATCGGCGGCAGCGTGTTCTACATGGCCCAGTCCATGCTGGTCATGGCCGCGGCCTTCCTGGCCTGCGGGCTGATCGAGTCCCACCTCCACGGCGACGATCTGCGCGACGGCGGCGCTCTGCAGAAGACCCACCCGTGGCTGGGCGTGCTTTTTCTGATCGGGCTTCTGAGCATCGCGGGCCTGCCGCCCACCAGCGGCTTCTACGGCAAGTTCGCCATCATCCGCGACGCGCTGGGCGTCGGCTTCACGTGGACGGCAATCATCGCCATCGGCGTGGGCGCATTGTCCATTCTCGCGGTGCTTCGGATCTGGTGCGACACCTTCTGGGGGCCCGACCCCACGCCGGCCCCCCGCGACCGCGCGGCCCGTGCCGCGGCGCTGGCCCGGCCGCCCTCAGAGTCGGGTTACGCCGCGGTCGTGCTGCTGATCGTCAGCTCGCTGGGCATCGGCTTTCTGCCCCAGCGGGTGTCGGAGCTGGCCAGCATGGCCGGCGAGCAGGTCACCCATCCCGACCTCTATATCGCCGCCGTGCTGGGCACGCCGCCCGGGTCACCGCCGAGCGCCGCGAACGATCAAGCCCCCCGGTCGAAGAACCAGACGCGGGACGCCGCGGGATCTGCGCTCCCCCCCGCACCGCCCGGCCCCAAACCCGAACCGACCCCCGCGTTCGAGCCGATGCCGGAACCGCCCGCCACCCCCACACGCCCCCCCGCCCCCGAACCGACACCCGACCCGCTCGAACCCGCCCCGCCGGTCCGCCCCGCGGCGCCCGAGTTCCACGTCTCGCGTCCCCACGCCGCTCCCACCCGCGCGGCGTCCTCGGACTCTCGGCTGTCGTCCATCACCCGCCCCGCCCGAGAGGACCGCCCGTGATCCAGAAGTTCCTGCTCAACCTCGTGCTCGCCACGGTCTTTGTCGCGCTCACCGGCAGCGTGACCCTTTTCGACTTCGTCGTGGGCTTTGTCATCGGCCTGGGCGTGGTGTCACTGCTGTCCAACGCCGCCGGCGACGGCGGCTACGTGCGGCGCATCGCGGGCATATTCAGTTTCGCGGTTTACTTCTTGTACATCCTTGTCAAGGCCAACCTGGAGGTGACCTGGGAGATCATCACCCCGGGCTTCAGCATGCAGCCTCGCTTTCTGAGGTACCGCGTGGCCGGCCTCACCGACGTCGAACTCACCACCCTTGCCAGCGCCATCAGCCTCACGCCCGGAACCCTCAGCTCCGACGTGAGCGACGACGGCGAAACACTTCTTGTCCACGCCATGTACGCCCGGGACCACGACGCGGCCATCCACGCGATCGACCAGCTCCGTTACCGGCTGCTCCGCGAGGTATTCAACCATGACTGCTGAACTGCTGGGAACGGTCCTGAACGCGCCCCTGCCCGCGCTGCTGGCCGCCTCGGACTCCGTCGCCAACCTCGCCGGCGTCCACGCCGGCGACCCGCCGCCCCACGCCAACGCCCCCACGGGCCCGATCCTCGCCGTGGCCGTCTACATCGCCCTCGCCGGCATGTGCCTGGGCATGTTGTTGTGCATGTGGCGGCTGGTGCGTGGCCCCACGCTCAGCGACCGCGTGCTCGCCGCCGACCTGCTGGCCCTGCACGTGGTCGGCATCGTGATTGCCCTCACGATTTACCTCAACGACATGGTGTTCTTTCCGGCCGCGCTGGCCGTGGGCATCCTGGGTTTTGTCAGCACCGTGGGCTTTGCCCAGTACATCCACGCCACCGCCGGGAACCCCGAGCACCCGCACGCCGACGCCCCGGACCCGGCCAACGTCCGCCGCGGCGGCATTCCCCCGCTCAACCCGGGCCGGCCACCTTCAACTCCCCTCCACCCCGCCGACGCAGGCTCCGCATGAACAACCTCTTCGACACCCTCGCCGCGTTCTTCCTGCTGGTCGGGCTGTTCTTCTTCTTCGTGGGCGCCGTGGGCATCGTCAAGCTGCCCGACGTCTACCACCGCCTGCACGCCGCCAGCAAGTCGAGCACGCTGGGCCTCATGGGCCTGCTGCTGGCCGCCACCTTTCACATGGGCACCACCGAGGTCGGCGTCAAGGCCATCGGGGTCATGGGGTTCATCTTCGTGGCCAACCCCATCGGCAGCCACCTGCTCGCCAAAGCCGCGCTCAAGGCCCGGGCCCCGGTGTGGGAGGGCACGCTGCGGGACGACGCGGAGCCCTCGGAACGCTGAGCCGTCGGCGGCGGTGGGTGCGCGATGAGACAGACCACTTGGGACCTCAGCTCGCAGGGATCGCTGGGCGAGAGACGGTGCGTCGCGGCATGATCTGGGCCACGCGTCAGAACGATTCGCCCCGGCTTCTGAGGGTGGTGGAAACACCGGGGCGACTGCGGGCACCAGAACACCGCGTACTCGGCGTCGTCGACCGCGCCGACGCGGCGGATCCCGGTACAATCCCGCCCCTCGCCGAACGCCCGACTGGCGTTCGGGGCACTGCTGGTCGGATTGTGTTTTTATGGTGCTGCCCCTGTCGGTCATCTCGCTGCTCGCGCTCGCGGCCCTCTCGCCGTGGCTCGTGCGGGCGGCCGGTCGGTACGCGGGCTGGATGGCAGCGGCGGTGCCGGCCGGGTGGTTCGTGTGGTTCGCCAGTCAGATCGGGGCGATCGCCGCCGGGGGCGTTCTCGCCCCGGACCCGGTCCCGTGGGTCGAGTCGCTCGGCATCACCCTCGCCTTCCGCCTCGATGGCCTGAGCCTGCTCTTCGCCCTGCTGGTGACCGGCGTCGGGGCGGCGATCTGCATCTACGCAAGCGGCTACCTCGGCGGGCACGCCCGGTTCGGGCGGTTCATGGCCGCCCTGCTGACGTTCATGGCGGCGATGCTCGGGCTGGTCATCGCGGACGACCTGATCCTCCTTTTCGTGTTCTGGGAGCTGACGTCGATCACGTCCTTCCTGCTCATCGGCTTCTACCGCGAGAAAGAGGCGGCCCGATTGGCGGCGATGCGGGCCCTGGTCATCACCGGGGCAGGCGGGCTGGCCCTGCTCGCGGGCTTGATCCTGCTCGGGCTGGAGGCGGGCACGTTCCGCGTCAGCGAGCTGCTGACGATGGGCGACCAGATCACGCAGAGCCCGCGCTACCTCCCGATCCTCGCGCTGATCCTTCTGGGCTGCTTCACCAAGAGCGCCCAGCTGCCCTTCCACTTCTGGCTGCCCGGTGCGATGGAGGCGCCGGCGCCGGTCAGCGCGTACCTGCACTCGTCCACGATGGTGAAGGCGGGCGTGTTCCTGCTCGCCCGGCTCACGCCGGTGCTCGGCGGGACCCCGGAGTGGACGTGGACGCTGAAGGTCGTCGGCGGCACGACGATGGTGTACGGGGCGGTGCTCGCGGCCCGCTCGACGAAGATGAAGCGCATCCTCGCGTGGACGACGGTCAGCGCCCTGGGCACGATGGTGATGCTGCTGGGCCTGGGGGTGCCCGGCGACGCGGCGGCGATGACCTTCCTGCTGGCGCACGCCCTCTACAAGGGCACGCTGTTCATGGTCGCCGGGGCGGTTGAGCACCGAACCGGCGAGAAGGACGTCGAACGCCTCGGCGGCCTGGCCCGCCGGATGCCGATCACCGCCGCGGCCGCGCTCCTGGGCGCGCTCTCGCTGGCCGGCGTCCCCCCGCTGTTCGGCTACACCGGCAAATACCTGCTCAAGGGCGGGCTGGAGCAGTCGCCCTGGGACTCGGCCCTCCTCGTGGCGGTGACGATCACCGGCGTCGGGATGATGACGGCCGCCCTGCTCGTCGCCGTCCGCCCGTTCTTCGGCCCCAGAGTCGGGGGTGAAGGTGGCGGTGGGGGCGTGGGTGGGGGCGTAGGTGGGGGCAAGCCCGCATCCCGCACCGGAGAAGCCGGGCCCGGCCTGCTCGTCGGCCCGGCGATCCTGGCGACGCTCGGTGTGCTCGCCGGCGTCGCCCCCGGGCTCTTCGCCGACCCGATCGTGCTGGGGGCCACCGACGCCGTGACGGGGCTGCCGGGCGACGCGGAGCTCTCGAGCCTGCACCTTTTTTCCGCCTCGGCCCTCGTCGGGCCGACCGGCATCGCGCTGCTCGGGGGCGTGGTGCTGTACGTGTTCCGCGACCGGTTCCGACGGTCGACGGCCGTCCTCGATCGCCTCGGCCCGCTCGAGGGCCCGGCCCTCTTCGACCGCGGCCTCGCCGGCGTGCTGGCGCTGGGCCGGGGCCAGACGCGGCTGCTGCAGCACGGGTCGCTGACCGGCTACGTCCGGACCTGCGTGGTCGGCCTGCTCGTGATCGGGGGCTCTCTGCTCATCGGCCGGCTCGGCACGGCCACCCTCCTGCCGCCGCACGAGGCGATCCGGCCGGTCGAAGCGATCCTCGTCGGACTCATGGCCAGCAGCGCGGTGGCGGCCGCGGTCTTCCGCCACCGCCTGGGCAGCGTCGCGGCCCTGGGCGTGGTCGGCCTCTGCGCCGCGTTGATCTTCCTGCTGTTCGGGGCGCCCGATGTGGCAATGACCCAGTTCGCCATCGAGACGCTGACCGTCCTGATCCTCGTGCTGGTCTTCCACCACCTCCCGCAGTTCCGGGTCTACACGTCCCGCCTCCGCCGCGCGGGCGACCTGGTGCTGAGCCTCGCGTTCGGGGCCTTCATGACGGTGATGGTGCTGCTGGCGGTGGATACCGGGTTCGGGGAACCGATCTCGGCGTTCTTCAGCGAGCAGTCGGTGGCCGGGGGCAAAGGCCGCAACATCGTCAACGTGATCATCGTGGACTTCCGGGCCACCGACACCTTCGGGGAGCTCTTCGTGCTCGCCCTCGCCGGGATGGGCGTGGCCACGCTGCTCATCGCCCGCCGCCAGCGATCCGGGGCGGGGACAGAGCCGGGGGACGAGGTGGTCCCGTGAACTCGATCATCCTCCGCACCGCCACCACCGCCCTGCTGCCGCTGCTGCTGCTGGCCTCGGTGGTGATCCTGCTCCGCGGGCACAACGAGCCCGGCGGCGGGTTCGTCGGCGGCCTCACCGGCGCCGCCGCCTTCCTCCTCCACATGCTCACCTACGGCCCGGCCCGGTGCCGCCGGCTGCTCCCGCTGCCGCCCGAGGCGATCATCGCCGCCGGCCTTTTCGTGGCCCTGTTCAGCGGCCTGGCCGCGCCCCTGCTCGGCGAGCCGCTGTTCGCCGGCTTGTGGACCGACTTCGAACCCATCCCCGGCGTCAAGGTCGGCACGCCGCTTTTCTTCGACGTCGGCGTGTACCTGACGGTCATGGGCTCGGTGCTGTGGATGATCCTGTCGATCGCCCAGTGGCCGCAAGCCGGAGCCGGAGCCGAACGCGGGTTTGTCGACGATCCTCAACCCGGGCACGGGGAGGCCGAGCGATGACCCTCGCCCTCGCCCTCACCGTCGGGCTCCTCTACGCCGCGGGCGTCTACATGATGCTCCGGCGGTCGATCGTGAAGCTGCTCATCGGGCTCACGCTCATGGGCCACGCGTCGAACCTGCTGATCTTCGTCACCGCCGGCCTCCGCCGCGGCTCCCCGCCGCTGGTCCGCCCCGGCCAGGAGCAGCTGCTCGTGGCCCACACCGACCCCTTGCCGCCGGCGCTGATCCTGACCGCGATCGTGATCTCGTTCGCGCTGGTCGGCTACGCCGCGGTGCTTGTGAAAGGTGTCTACGAGGTTGCCGGCGACGACGTGGACGCGATCGAGCGGAGCGGAGCGTGAGTCTCCTGAACCCTGAACTTCTCGTTACGCTCCCGGTGCTGATCCCGGTGCTCGGTTCGCTGGTCGGCCTGGCCGCCTGGAACCACGTGCGGGTGCAACGCGCGGCGAACCTGATCGCCTCGGGCCTGCTGCTGCTCGCGGCGGGCGAGCTGCTCCGCCGCACCGCCGGCGGCGAGGTGCTGGCCGTGCACCTGGGCGGTTGGCCAAGCCCGATGGCGATCACCTTCGTTGCGGACATCACCTCGGCGATCATGGTCTTGCTCAACGGCCTGGTCGCCCTCGGAGCGGCGGTCTACGGCCTGGGCGGCATCGACCGGCGACGCGAGGCGGCGGGCTTCCACCCGCTGATGCTCGGCCTGTTCACCAGCGTCTCGGGGGCCTTCCTCACCGCCGACCTCTTCAACCTCTACGTGTGGTTCGAAGTGATGCTGATGTCCAGTTTCGTGCTCCTGGCCCTGGGCGGGGCGCGGGAGCAGCTCAAGGGGGCCCTGACCTACGTCATCCTGAGCCTCGTCGGGTCAACCTTCTTTCTCGCCGGCATCGGCCTCACGTATTCGATGCTCGGCACGCTGAACATGGCCCACCTCGCCGAGCGGCTGGCAGAGGCGGGCGAGCCGCAGCGCTACTCGCCGGTGGCGGCCATCCTGCTGGTGGCGTTCCTGATCAAGTCGGCGGCCTTCCCCTTCTTCGCCTGGCTGCCAGCCTCTTACCACACCCCGCCGCCGATCGTCTCCGCCGTGTTCGCGGGGCTGCTCACCAAGGTCGGCGTGTACGTGATCATCCGCTTCACCACGCTGATGATCCCCGCCACCCACCCCGACGCCGCGGTGGTCGCCTCGCTGCTGACCTGGGTCGCCGCCTTCACGATGGTCACCGGCGTGCTGGCCGCCGCGGCGCAGGGCGAGATCCGGCGGATCCTCTCCTTCCACATCATCAGCCAGATCGGCTACATGCTGATGGGCCTGGGCATCGCCGGCGGGGCGCTCGCCGCGGCCGGGGTGGCTGAAGCGGCGGGTGACGTCGAGCGGGCCCAGGCCCTGCGGACCGCCGGTGCGCTCGCCATGACCGGTGCGGTCTTCTACGTGCTGCACCACATCGTGGTCAAGGCCAACCTGTTCCTGGTCGCCGGCATAATCGAGCGGCGCTGCGGCTCGGGCACGCTCGCCCGCATCGGCGGCCTGAGCACGGCCAGCCCGAAGCTGACGGTGCTGTTCATGGTCCCGGCCCTCTCACTCGCGGGCATCCCGATCCTCTCGGGCTTCTGGTCGAAGTTCGTCCTGGTGCGGGCGGGCCTGGCGGCGGAGGCCTGGGCGATCGTCACGGTGTCGCTGCTGGTCAGCGTGATGACGCTGTTTTCGATGATGAAGATCTGGTCGGGCGCTTTCTGGAAGCCCGCCCCCGAGGATGGGGACCCGGCCGCGGTGCCGGCCGCCGAGCTCGCCCGGCTTGAAGACGAGGCGATCGGCGGCCGCGGATGGATGGAAGCCGGCTCGGCCTTCCTGGCCCTTGTGACGCTGGCGATCGGACTGCTGGCGGGGCCGGCGGTCGCGCTGGCCGAGCGCGGGTCGGCGCAGCTGATTGACGGCCGGGCGTACCGCGACGCGGCGCTGGACCGGACGCCGACACCACCGGCGGCCGGGAACGCACCGGCCACGCCCCGGCCCGGGGGAGGATCGACGCCGTGACCACCCTCGTCTGGAACCTCATCCTGGCGGTGATCTGGGCCGTCGTGCTCGACGACCTCTCGCCGCGCGGGTTGTTCATCGGCTTCGTCGCCGGCTACCTCGTCCTCGCCGCCGCCTGGCGGCTGGGGCTGGGTGGGGGCGGGGACCGCGGCGGCGGCACGTACTTCCGCAAGGTGTTCGACGCGGTGGCCTTCGTCGCCTGGTTCGCCCGCGAGCTGACGGTCGCCAACTTCCGCATGATGCGCTTCACCGTCTCCCCGCTGCGAGCCATGACGCCCGGGATCGTCGCGGTGCCGCTCGATGACGACCTCTCGGACCTGGAGATCACCACGCTCGCGAGCCTGGTGTCTCTCACCCCGGGCACGCTGTCGCTCGACGTGACCCCCGACCGCCGCACGCTGTACGTCCACGCGATGGACGCCTCGGACCCCGGCGCGGTCCGGGCGGAAGTCAAGGAAGGGTTCGAAGCACGCGTCAAGGGGATCCTGCGATGAGCGGCGGACCTCTCACCAGTCTGATCGGCGTGGCCGCGGCGACCGCGGACGTCGACGCCTCAAGCCTCTCCTTCCACGACGTCGCCATGGCGGTGCTCGGCGTGGCGATGGTGCTCGCCGTCGTCCGCCTGCTCCGCGGCCCCACGCTGGCGGACCGGGTGGTCGCCCTCGACCTGCTGGCGTTCTTTTCTGCCGGTCTGGTCGCCCTGGCCGCCGTCGTCTCGGACCGGGCCGAACTGGTGATCGTGGCCGTCGTCGTGGCCCTGCTCACCTTCATGGGGACGGCCGCCTTCGCCCTCTACCTCGAACGCAAGGGGCAGGAGAAGGAACAGAACGATGCTGAATGACCTGCTGACCTGGCTGGAGTGGGCCGCCCTCTTCCTGGGCGTCGGGCTCTGCCTGCTCGCGGGCGTGGGCATCCTGCGCATGCCCGACGTCTACACCCGCATGCAGGCATCGACCAAGGCCGGCACGCTCGGCATCGCGCTGATCATGGCCTCGGTCGGTCTGCACTTCCGCGACGCGGTGACCGGTCTGCAGGCCAGCCTGGTGATCGCCTTCCTGTTCTTGACCGCGCCCGTCGCCTCGCACCTCATCTCCCGCGCGGCCTACGCGATCGGCGGCTCGCTGTGGGACCAGACCGTGATCGACGAGATGGCCACGACGGACGAAAACGGTGAGCCCTCGCGACGCTGAGTCGCCGAGAACGCTGGGCGTGAGATGACGCTGAGCAGGTGTTAGGTCTTAGGCGTTCGCCCGAGCGCAAGCGATTGGACGTGGGTCGGTGGGAGGGCGAGGCTTCGACCGAGCCGCTGTCGCATCGGACGCGCGGCTCGGCGACTTGTCCGGGTGCGACCTGCGGTCGCATGGCTCGCCTTACCGAGGCGCCCGGCACCCGCTTGCGCTCTTCCTAAACCCTAGGACCTGACCCCTGACACCTCGCCCGGACCGCTCTACCGCTCGCTAGACTCTCTCACATGAGCACCACAAAAGACGAAAAGAACGCCCTTATCGTCACCGGCGGCTGGGACGGCCACACGCCCAAAGAATCCGCCGCCCTCTTCAAACAGATCCTCGAAGACGCCGGCTACCACGCCGACGTGCGCGACGGCACCGACACCTACGCCGACGCCGAACTGCTCGCCCGGCAGCACCTCATCGTGCCCATGCACACCATGACCGAGATCAGTGACGACGCCTGGAAGGGCCTGAATCACGCCGTGCAGAGCGGCTGCGGCTTCGCCGGCTTCCACGGCGCCATGATCGACGCCTTCCGCGCCAACACCGAGTACCAGTGGATGACCGGCGGCCAGTGGGTGGCCCACCCCGGCAACGAACACATGCACTACACCGTCTACCTCGAAGACGACGAGCACCCCATCACCCGCGGCCTGGGCGACTTCGAGCTGGCCGGCACCGAGCAGTACTACTGCCACGTCGACCCGGGCAACACCGTGCTGTGCAGCACTGTCTTTGACCAGGCGGCGGGCGACCCGAGCCTGTACCACCAGAACGTGGTGATGCCTTACGCCTGGACCAAGACCTGGGGCAAGGGGCGCGTCTTCTGTGCGGCCTGGGGGCACACCCACGAGGACTTCGACGAGCCCACCGCTCGCGAGATCGTGCGCCGGGGGATGCTTTGGGCCGCGCGGGACTGACGTCGAAGCCGCTCAAGGTTTCGCGCGGGGTTGACGCGGGATCGCAGTGGCCGGGCAAGCCCCTGCCGACCTCACGCCGTGTCGCCATCGAAGCCTGACGCGCTGGCGTGCCCTCCGACCACCGCGGGCAGGGTTTTCCCAGCTTGACATCTTTTTAAGAGTTTGCCCCGGACAGGTCCTGCGGTATATTGAGTTAAGTTCATCAGGGGGAGGAAGCGCCACGGATCCGTGGCGTTTGGTTCCCGCGGTTGTCTCCGCGGCCCGGCCAGACCCGCCCTCTCCCCCCACCTAATCCGAGGAGAGGCCCCCGCTTTGAAACACGTTTACCGCTGCCTGACCGATGCCCCGTCCGAGGGGTTGACGCCCCCGTTGCGTTCCGCCGGCCCCCAGTTTGACCCCCTTGAGCCGCGTCGGCTGATGTCGACCGTGCAGGTGTTCGCGGCCGGCGACACCGGCCTCGAACAGGCACAGCTTCTGATCAACGGCGCCGTGGTCAAGACCTGGGACAACGTCAGCCAGGCCACCCCCGGCAGCCCCGTGGTCACCCTGTCCCACGACGTTGCCGGCACCGTGATTGCCGATCAGGTCCGCGTCGCCTTCACCAATGACGTGTACGACGAGGCCAACGGCATCGACTACAACCTGCGCGTCGACGCCATCGCGATCGACGGCGTGCGCTACGAGAGCGAGTCAGCCGACGTGCTCTCCACCGGCACCTGGACCGCGGCCGACGGCGACATCGTCCCGGGCTACGGACGCGGCGACACCCTGCACTCCAACGGCCACTTCCAGTACGCCGGCGGGCCGGTCGACCCGCCGGTCGACCCGCCCGCCGGGTCCTACACCGACATCACTGTCTACGCCGCCGGCGAGACCGGCAACGAGTCGGCCCAGCTGTTCGTGAACGGCGCCGTGGTGCAGAGCTGGAACAACCTCGCCCCCGGAACCACCGCCCTGACCCACCGCGTCGAGCGCCCCGTCACCGCCGACCAGGTCCGCGTCGCCTTCACCAACGACGTGTACGACGAGGCGAACGACATCGACTACAACCTCCGCGTCGAAGCCATCGCGCTCAACGGCGTGCGCTACGACACGCTCGACCCCGGGGTGCTGTCCACCGGCACGTGGACCGCGGCCGACGGCGACATCGTCCCGGGCTACGGACGCGGCGACACGCTGCACTCCAACGGGTACTTCCAGTATGCCGGCACCACCGTGCACCCGCCGGTCAACCCTCCGACGACGAGCCCCGGCACGATCGGCCTCACCCTCGACGCGGTGAGCGTCAGCGAGGCCGCGGGCCAGATCAACTTTGTCGTCTTCCGCGGCGGCGGCACCGACGGCCGCGTGACCGTGGACTACGTCACCGGGACCGGCACCGCCAACGGCGAGGACTTCGCCACTGGCGCGGGCACGCTGGTGTTCGAAAACGGCATCGCCGGGCAGCAGGTCTCGGTGGCCATCACCAACGACGACCGCGTCGAGGGCAACGAGTCCTTCACCCTGCGGCTGTTCAATCCCACCGGCGGGGCCACGCTCGGGGCGATCACCACCCAGACCGTCACCATCGAAGACGACGACCAGGTGACCAACAATGTGCTGTTCCAGGACAGCTTCGAGGGCAGCACCGCCTGGACCACCAACCCCAACGGCACCGACACCGCCACCACCGGGGCCTGGGAAGCCGGGGCACCCACCGCAACGCAAAGCGGCGGCCTGGACCTGCAGCCCGGCGCGGGCCATACCGGCAGCCGCGCCCTGGTCACCGGTCTGGCCGGCGGCACCACCGCCGGCACCTACGACATCGACGGCGGGGTCACCAGTGTGGTCTCACCCCCCATCGACCTGCCGGTGGTTGATGAGCTGGAGCTCGCCTTCGAGTACAGCTTCGCCTACGCCAGCAACGCCACGGGCGACGACTACTTCCACGCGGGGGTGATGATCAACGGCGACCCGATCGAGCTCTACCGCGACCACGCGCACAACACCGACCAGGCCGCCGGCTGGCGGCTGATCGAGCTTGACCTCTCGCAGTTCGCCGGGCGCACCGTGCAGGTCTACTTCGCCGCCGCCGACGCGGCCGCCGGCAGCCTGGTCGAGGCCGCGGTCGACGACGTCGTGGTGCAGGTGCTGCCGGACCTGCCGGGCACCATCGGCGTGGCCACCCCCGCGGTCAGCGTCGAAGAATCGGCCGGCACCGCCGACATCCGCCTGTTCCGCAACAACGGACGGGTGGGCGAGGTGACCGTGAACTACACCACCGTCAGCGGGTCCGCCACCGGCAACGACTTCGGCGGCCTCTCGGGCACCGTCACCTTCGCCGACGGCCAGTCCGAGGCCTTCATCAGCGTGCCGGTCACCGACGACCCGATCGAGGAACCGCTCGAAACCTTCACCGTCGTCCTGTCGAACCCCGGCGGCGGCGCGCTGCTGGCCGACGCCGACGTGGCCACCGTCACCATCGTCGACAACGACAACGCCACCGCCGACTACCTGCCCGACCTGGTGCCCATCGCCTCGACGCTCACCGAGCGGCTGAGCATCGACACCTCCGAGCAGCCCGGCCGCCAGCTCATGCGATTCTCCACCGAGATCGCCAACGCCGGCACGGGTCCGCTGGAGATCTGGGGCGGCGCCGCTTCGGGCAGCTCGCAGGAAGTCTTCCAGCGCATCTATCAAGAAGGCGGCGGCTCGCGTGACATCCTCGCCGGCGAGTTCGTCTACCACCCCGGCCACGGCCACATCCACTTCGAGGCCTTCGCCACCTACGACCTGAAGCTGCTGAACGCCAGCGGCACCGTGATCGCCAGCGGTGGCAAGACCAGCTTCTGCCTGATCAACATCCGCAACCCGCTGCCCGATGTCACCGCCAACGCCGCGGTCGTCCACGGCCGCGGCGGCACCACCTGCGGCAACGTCCAGGGCATCAGCACCGGTTACTCCGATGTCTACTCCGCCTCGCTGGACGACCAGTGGATCGACGTGACCGGCCTGAGCGACGGCACGTACTGGCTGCAGATCACCGCCGACCCCACCAACCGGATTCTCGAGTCCGACGAGACCAACAACGTCTCGCAGGTGCGGGTGACGATCGCCAACGGCCAGGTGAGCGCAGCCTGATCCCCCCCCGCGACCCGCACCCACCACGACCCACCCACCCGGGTGGGTTTTTTCGTACCCATCGCGGCCCCCCACCCTCCCGGGGAGTCATGTGGCCTGCCGCCCGGGGGGAGTTGCGCTGCCCAAGGGGTGCGCCGCCAAGGCACCGCTCACGCGGATCACGGAGGGCACGGCGTTGAGCCGTGCCCGCGAGGTCTGCCGTGGTCTTTGGCCGGCGTTGACGACGCGAAACCAGCCGAGGCACAAAAGGCACGGAGTGCGCTCACGGGGGTCGTGCGCTCACGGGTCTCGGATCCCGAACAACCATTAAGAAATGCTCGAATTGCCTTCACCCCCGACGCCGGACCCCGGAACGATTCGGAGCCCCGGTCAGTTTTGACGGGGTCATTGCGCCGGAGTAAGTCCCCGGCGCAAGCAGCCAAGCCATGCCCACGGCGACCGATCCGAAGCCGGCGTGAGCCTCGCCCACGACCCAAGCCGGGGCGTAGTCCGCGGAATGACCCCGCCGAAACGGAGTGGACGCCGACACCGTGACTCGCCCAGAGTCGCACAAGGGAGCGGTTTGCCGCGACGTGGCGCGTCGATTCGCCGCTGTGACGCCCCGCCGGGCGGGCGGGCCGCGCAGGCTCGGCGCAGCGGCCCGCCCGCCCGGCGGGGCGTTTCCGCCGAATCGAAGTCAAGGGAAGATGCCGCGTACCGCGTACACCTCCGCCAGCTTTTTCAGCGCCGCGGAATACGACGCCTTACGCATGTCGCCACCGCACACGTCCACCAGTGCCAGCACCCGCGCGGTGGCGCTGCGCATGTGCTGCTGCAGTTCCTCGTCTACCCGCTTCGCATCCCAGTAGGTTGCGGTGCGATTCTGCACCCACTCGAAGTAGCTCACCGTCACGCCGCCGCAGTTGCACAGAATCGCGGGCAGCACCTTGATACCGCGCTCGGCCAGCACGCGGTCGCCCGCGGGGGTGGTCGGCGCATTGGCCCCTTCGGCAATCACTTTGGCGTTGATCATCTTCGCCTCGGCCGAGCCGATCATCTGTTCCAACGCGGCGGGCACCATCAGGTCGACCCGGTGGGCGTAGAAGTCTTCGGGAGCGCCCGCCCGGGTGCCGGGGAAGTTGAGCACCGACCCGGTTTCCCGCACGTGCTCGGACAGACGCTCGGGGTCGATGCCGTCGTCGCACAGGATCGCCCCCTTGTGGTCGGTCACCGCGGTGAGGGTGGCCCCGTGCTTCGCCAGCAGCCGGGCCGTCCAGCTGCCCACGTTGCCGAAGCCGATCACGCTGTAGGTCAGCTGGTCCAGCGGCAGGCCCATCTCGGGCAGCACGTCCTCGAGCACGAACACCAGACCCTGGCCGGTGGCCTTCTCGCGGCCCAGGCTGCCGCCGAAGGCCACCGGCTTGCCGGTGACCACCGCGTTGCCCATGCCCCGGTGGGCGACCTGCGTCATGTTGATGTAGGTGTCCGCCATCCACCCCATCTCCTGTGCGCCCGTGCCGACGTCCGGGGCGGGGATATCGTGGTCCGGACCGATGTTGTCGCCCAGCGCCGCGGTGAAGCGGCGGACCATGCGCATCCGCTCGGGCTCGCTGAGGGCCCGTGGATCGACCTGCACGCCGCCCTTGCCCCCGCCGAAGGGCAGCCCCGCCAGCGCGCATTTCATCGTCATCAACGCACTCAAAGTCTTTACGTGGTCCAGGCTCACCTCGGGGTGGAAGCGGACGCCGCCCTTGTACGGCCCCAGGATGTTGTTGTGCTGCACCCGGTAGCCTTTGAACAGGCGGTAGCGGCCGTCGTCCATCTTCACCGGGAAGTGCACCATGATCTCGGCCTTGGGCTGGGCCATGATCAGCTGCAGGTGGTAGGGCAGTTCCATGCCTTCGGCCGCGCCGAGAACCTGCGAGATCACCTGGTGATAAAGGTTTTCCGGGTCCCAGCGGAAGCCGAGCTCTTCGAGCACGCGGGCGGTGGATTCATTCATGGGGCGATCTGCAGGGGGATGGAAGATGACAGGGATCCGCGAACCCGGAAACGCGTTCGGACCGCGGGACTCGGGCGCTCTATGCTCGTCGGGTCCGTCTGGCACTCTATCGGCCGACCGTGTCCCACCGTTTGATCCCGCCCCTGCACACCGCCGCCCATGCTTGTTTACACCTGCCAGGACCTGATCTTTGCGACCCGTATTCGCGCCGCGTGTGAAGACCTCGGACGCGTGTCGCGGCCGGTCCGCAACGCCGCGATGCTGCGGGCCCGGCTGGACCGGGTGGACGATGGCAAGCCCAGCGAACCGGTGACGGCGTTCTTCGTCGACCTGGAACGGGGCGACGAAGCCATCGAGCTGATCCGCCAGGCGGCGGGGCACGCCGCCGCCCCACCGCACATCCTGGCGTTCGGCCCGCACGTGATGGTCGAGGCGTTGGCCGCGGCCCGCGACGCGGGGGCCCATCAGAGCCTGGCCCGCGGCGCGTTCACCTCGCGGCTGCCGGAGCTGATCGACGCGGCCGTCGGCGCCGACGGCGGCTCAGCCCGCTGAAACGGATTCTCCTCGATTCTCATGTCTTCCGCAGTGTGCCACTGGCGGCTTGTCCGCCAGTGCTTGCACGAGTCACGGGCACTGGCGGACAAGCCGCCAGTGGCACACGATCGAGTTTGCCTGAGAATCAGATGCGATGCGTACGAACCGCGAGATTCTCACGGACCGTTTTGCGGTGCCAATAAGAACAAGAACGTCCGGCCGGGGCCGGGCGTCGGTGGAGAACGACGGCGGTCGGCCGATTCAGCCCGCCCGGCGGCGCCGCAGCGTCAGCAGCCCGAACCCCGCGGCGAGCAGGGCCGTGCCCGGTTCGGGGATGGCGACGGTCTCGTAGCCGATGTCCTGCAGGAAGGCGAGGTCGAGCTGGGTGAGCGTCTTGCGGGTGCCGGTGGTCAGGTTTGGATCCATCACCACCTCCTGCATCATGTTGGTGTCGATGGTGACGCTCTGGACGTCCGCGGCAATGTGGCCGCCATCCGCATCGATGAGTCCGATGCCAGTGCCGTTCAGCGCGTTGGCGTTGGCGCCCAGCCAGTCGGTGCCGTCCACCATTGCGTCCCAGCTCTCGCTGGACCCGATGCCGATGGCGTGCAACAGCTCGTGCAGCGCCACCGAATAGAGGTCGCTTTTGCCCGCGGCGACCGGCGCGGTGTGGTCCAGATGCCAGCCGTTGAAGTCTTCGACGTTGTTGTTGTCGGTGTCCGAGTCGAACCAGAGGTTGCCGACGTGGATGCCGTAACTCACGTCGTAGTTCGCCGACCCGACCGATCCGCTCAGGCTGCCGATCGTCGGGCCCGCGTTTCGCGACAACGCCGCGTTGGACTGGGCGTTAGCGTCGGCGACCGCGGTCGCAAGCGAGGTCTGGTTGAAGGAACTGGTCTGAATCCCGATTCCCGCTCCGCCGGGGCCACCCTGCCCGAGCGTGTTGCCGGTCAGGAACCGCTGTCCCACATAAATGGTCACGGTATCGGCCGCGGAGGTGGGGGTCGCGATGGTCTCAGCCGCCCCGGTGAAGGGGTTGGTGTAGCCGAAACTGAAGTCGAACTCTGCGAACGAGGTGTCCGGTGCGGTGCCGGTGAACACGTCGGTGTTGAGCGGTGCCAGAAACGTCGTGATCGCCGCGCTAAGATCCGCCGCCGCGGCATCGACCGCGGCCTTGGCAGTGACGTTGCCGTTAAAGAACGCCTGATTGCCATAGTCAAGTTCCAGCACCAGAGCCGAGGCCAGCGGCGCGGCAGAGATGGCCGCCGCAAGAGGACCCAGGGCGGCGAGACGGCGACGGGGCAAAACCATGATTTTCTCTCACCTGGGACAGGAACGACAAAGGCCGGCGGAAACGACTGTCCGACAGATCTGCATTCTAACCTGTCAAGGGCCCCGGGCCAACTGGAAACTGGGGTGCGGACCGTCTTGAAGCCGTCATGCGGCGGAATCCAGTTATTTCCCCTGGCGCCCGTAAGTCCCTTGGAAGCCGCGCGGTCTGGTGTGCGGCCTCAGCCGCTTGGGCGGTAACGCTGCCCGGTTCGAGTAGCGCCAAAGCGATCACACGTTTAGTCTGCGGGGGACTCGGGGAAAACGGGTCGCGGTGAAGACCCACAGCTGGCCGTCGTCGCCGCCGAGTTTCAGCGGCAGATCGGTGCGGCGGATCGTAAAACAACCCCGCGCGGGGCGGGGTTGCGTCAAGCGGTTATCGCGCGGGGTTTGAACTCGAGGGGCGATGCGGCCATCCGGCAAACTCAGCCCCCGGCGTCAACGATTGTCAGGCTCTCGATCGTGTCGCCGCCCTCGATCGCGTTCACCACGCCCTGGCCCTCAATCACGTGGCCGAACACCGCGTGCTTGCCGTCCAGCCAATCGGTGGCCTTGTGGGTGATGAAGAACTGGCTGCCGTTGGTGTTGGGACCCGCGTTGGCCATCGACAGGATGCCGGGCCGATCGTGCTTCAGCTTCAACGCGTTCTTTTCGTCGTCCCATTTGTAGCCGGCGTCGCCGGTGCCGTTGCCCCGCGGGCACCCGCCCTGCACCATGAAGTCGGGGATCACGCGGTGAAACGCCAGCCCGTCGTAGAAGCCCGCCTCGGCGAGGTTCTTGAAGTTGGCGACCGTCAGCGGCGCGTCGTCGGTGAAAAGCTCGAGCACGATATCGCCCTTGCTGGTCTTGAACACCGCGGTGAGGGCCTGGCCCCTGACCGCGTCCGCGTCGGCCGCGCTCGGCGGCCCGACGGTCTTGCTCATCGCCAGCGCTGCGGGCGCGGGCGACAGGCGGAGGGCGGCGGCGAGGCCGAGGATGAGGGTGGCAACGAGCAGGGTGCGTGGGGTCACGGGGTCTCTCCAAGGAGGGGCGGCCGGATGCCGCGGATCAGAGCGAAGTGGGAGCGACGATTGTACGCCGGGGGGCGCTGAACGGGAACGGCAGGGCTCTACAATCCCCGTGATGCCCAGCCACGAAGCCAGCGCCGACCCCGACCGCACCCTCTACCTCATCGACGGCCACGCCCAGATGTTCCGGGCCTACCACGCGATCCGTGGGGGCATGACCAGCCCGGTCACCGGCGAGCCGACCAACGCCACCTTCGCCTTCACCGGTCTGCTGCTGAAACTGTTCTCGCAGTACCGGCCCAAGTACGTCGCCATGGCCATCGACAGCCCGGGCGACACCTTTCGCCACGCGTTCTACCCCGAGTACAAGGGCACCCGAAGCGATCCGCCCGAGGACTTCAAGCCGCAGATCCCCACCATGCTGGAGACCGCAAGGCTGTTCGGCATCCCGGTGCTGGGCGTGCCGGGCGACGAGGCCGACGACCTGATGGTCACCCTGGCCCAGCGGCTGACCGACGAGCACCCGGACCTGAAGGTGCGGCTGGTCGCCAAAGACAAGGACCTGGAGCAGGTGCTTTCGAACCGCATCACGCTGTTCGACGCGCACACCGACGTCGAGATGGACCCCGCCGGGCTGCTCGAAAAACGCGGCATCACGCCGGAGCAGGTGATCGACTACCAGACGCTGATCGGCGACAGCACCGACAACATCCCCGGGGTGAAAGGCATCGGACCCAAGACCGCGAAGACGCTGATCGAGCGCTTCGGCAGCGTGGCCGAGCTGGTGAAGAATCTGGACCAGCTCAAGGGCAAGCAGAAGGAAAACCTGGCGGCCGCGGTGTCCGACGGCACGCTGGAGCTGACCCGGCGGCTGGTGACGCTGAAGACCGACTGCGACGTGGCGTTGACGCTGGACGACGCGGCCGTCAGCCCCGACCGCATCGACGCCGAGGCGTTGGACACGATTTTCGAACGCCTGGGCTTCAACCGCCACCGCAGCGACCTCAAGGCACTCTGTCGGGGCGGTTCGGGGGCGGCGGCCGCCGCCGACCCCGAACCGCCCCGACAGAAGCCCGTCGGCCGGGGGCCGGAGGCCGGCGCAGGCGGGCTGTTCGACCAGAGCGGTGCGGACGAGCCGGCGGCGCCCGACGCGTGGCTGGAATCGATCGAAGGCGACTACCGGGCCGTGACCACGGCGGCCGAACTGAAGAAGCTCGTCGCAACGCTCAAGAAGCAAACGCTCATCGCCGTCGACACCGAGACGATCGGCCTGGGCGCCACCGCCGAGCTGTGCGGCATCTGCCTGGCGTGGACGGCGGGCGAGGCGGTCTACGTGCCGATGCGCTCGCCCGAACCCGACGCGCACCTGACGCCCGATGCGGTGCTCGGCGCGCTACGCGGCGTGCTGGAAGACGCGGCCATCGACAAGGTCGGCCACAACCTCAAATACGACTGGCTGGTGCTCAAGCACGCCGGCGTCACCATGCGGGGCATGGCCTTCGACACGATGGTCGCCGCGTTTCTGTGCGGCGCGCCGGGGCTGAAGATGGACCACCTGGCCTTGGCCGAGCTGGGCCGCACCACCGTACCCATCAACGCTCTGATCGGGGACAAACCCCGGAAGAAGGCGGACCCGCCGCAGAAGACGATGGACCAGATCCCGCTGCGGCTCATCACCGCCTACGCGGCCGAGGACGCGGACGTGACGCTGCGGCTGCACGGCGTGCTGGCCCCGCGACTTGAAGCTATGGGCATGACCGCCCTGGCCAACGACGTGGAGATGCCGCTGGTCGAGGTGCTCTCGACGATGGAAGACCACGGCATCGTGGTGAACCCCGACGAGCTGGACCGCCAGCGGGAGGGGTTGCAGACGCAGATCGACGGTCTGCGCGAGCAGATCCTGGCGGTGGCCCGGCCCCAGCCGCTCGACGCCGCCTCCGACGAGCCCACGGAAGGCCTGACCGAAGAGGCCGCCCCGCCGTTCAACCCCGACAGCCCCAAGCAGCTGGGCGAACTTCTGTTCAACGTGTTGAAGTTTCCGGTGCAGCGCAAGACCAAGACCGGCTACAGCACCGACGCCGAGGTGCTGGAGACCCTGGCCGGGCTGCCCGACGGCGAGCTGCTGGACGTGCCCGATCACGCCCGCCCGCTGCCGAAACTCATCGTCGAATACCGCACGCTCACCAAGCTGGTCAGCACGTACCTGGTCGCGCTCAAAGACGCCGTCCGCCCCGCCGACGGCCGCGTGCACGCCAGCTTCCACCAGACCGGCGCCGCCACCGGCCGGCTGAGTTCGAGCAACCCCAACCTGCAGAACATCCCCATCCGCACCGAGGTGGGCCGGCAGATCCGCAAGGCCTTCGTCGCCGCGCCCGGCCACGTGCTGGTGAGCGCGGACTACTCGCAGATCGAGCTGCGGGTGCTCGCGCACCTTTCGCAGGACGCCGCGTTGATCGACGCCTTCCGGCGCGACCTGGACATCCACACCGCCGTCGGGGCCCACGTCTACGGCGTGCCGCTGGACGAGGTGACGAAAGACCAGCGGAACCACGCGAAGACCATCAACTTCGGCATCATCTACGGCGTCACCGCCTTCGGCCTGGCCCGGCGCATCGACGGGATGAGTCAGAAAGAAGCGCAGACGCTGATCGACGAGTACAAGGCCGGCTACCCCGGCATCGACCGCTTCATGGAAGCCTGCGTGGAGAAGGCCACCGCCGACGGCTATGTGACCACGATTCTGGGACGACGCCGCGCCATCGACCAGGTGCAGAGCAAAAACCCCAACCAGCGGGCGCTGGGCGAGCGGCTGGCGATCAACAGCGTCGTGCAGGGCTCGGCCGCGGACCTCATCAAGCTGGCGATGGTGAACCTGCACCGGCGGATCGAACGCGACGCCGTGCACGCCCGCGACGCCGTGCACGCCCGCGACGCCGTGCACGCCCGCGACGCCGTGCCCATCAAGATGCTGCTGCAGATCCACGACGAGCTGGTTCTGGAGTGTCCGGAGGCCGACGCCGAAGCGGTGTCGGCGGTGCTGGTGGAGGAGATGCAGAACGCGATGGAGCTGCACGTGCCGCTGAAGGTGGACCCGGGGGTGGGTAAGGACTGGTTCGAGGCGAAGTGAGTCGTTGGTCGCGCGCGTGCGCGAGGTTGGCGGGGTCGCAGAGACTGCTGGCGAGGTGCTAGGTGTTAGGTCCTAGGTGTTGGCCGAAGCGCTGACGCGGGTACCGGCTTCCCCGGGAGGGCGAACCTTCCGGTGAGCCGAGTCCCCTGCGATGCCGGCTCACCGGAAGGTTCGCCCTCCCGAAAGCCGTCAACGATCCGCTTGCGTCTTCCTAAGACCTAACGCCTAGGACCTAACACCTCGTCGGCAGCACTCTAGAACGACGCAAACCCGAATGCACTCCGCGCCCACCGCGGCAAGCGATCAAGCAATCCGGTGCCGCGCCAGCGGCCGCCCGAACAGCCCCGCGAAGGTGCCCGCGCCGATCGCGCCCAGCACGAACAGCACCCACGGCCAGCCGCCGATGCGGCCGTAGGGGCTGACCCGCGAGTCGGTGGCAAGCTCGGCCACGCTGACGCCCGACGTGCAGGCGGCCGCGGCCGGGTCGTAACTTTCCAGCAGGCCGTGGGGCCGGCCGCTGCTGTCGATGAACCCGCTGATGCCGGTGTTCACACTCCGGGCCATGGGCACGCGGTTCTCGATGCAGCGCAGCGTGGCCAGGCCCAGCTGCTGGCGGCGCTGGCCCAGCCCGGGGTACCAGCCGTCGTTGGTCAGATTCAGCAGCAGGTCGACACGTTTGGGGGCGTCGCCGTGGCCGCGTTCGCCGCCGTACACCATGTCGCGGCACACGCCGGCCACCGCGTCTTCGTAGCAGATCGGCGTCGCGGCCCGCAGCGTGCGGCCGTCCGGCCCAGGCAGATCGAACACCACCGGCTCGGTCCCCGGGTCGATGGTGTAGTCGTGATCCTCGCCGTAGGGGCTGAGCTTCAGCACCAGCCCCTTGACAAAGCCCGGGCCCGGGACGTACTCGCCCACCGGCACCAGGTGCTGCTTGAAGTAGGGCGCCGCGGCGTAGGCGCCGCCGGCGTCCAGCGCATAGACGGCGTTGTGGCGTGGCCTGCCGTCCGCGCCCCGAAAGGACGCGCCCACGAAAGTCCGCACGCCGCCACTGGCCACGATCTGCGGCACCAGCTCGGCCATCTGCGACCGCAGCCCGTGGTAGGCGCGGAAGCCCTCGGTCTGCGTCAGATCCGCGGCGTCGGCCCGCAGCGCCGCCCGCGCGGCGGGGTTCAGCGGCGCGGGCACCACCGTTTCGGGCCAGACCACCGCGGCCCGGGCCGCGGCGTCGGGACCGAACCGTTCGCCGATTTCGGCGACCGCCTCGCCGTGCAGCGCCACCAGGTCGTTGAAGTCGGTCGTCATGCCCTCAACCGTGGGGTAGAGCTTGTTGCTGTGCGGCACCGAGGTCTGCACCACCGCGACCACCGGCCCCGGCCCGGTCGTGCCCGTGGCCTGGGTGAGGCGCCACTGACCGTAGCCCAGCGCCCCGGCCAGCAGCAGGCCGGCCACGCCCAGCGAGAGGCGCGCCGTCGCCGAGCGGCGGGTGGCCAGGTCGATCAGCGCCCCGTTGACCACCGCCACCACCAGCCCCACGGTGTGCTGCCCGACCAGGTCGGCGGTCTGGGCCACCCGCCCCACCGACCCGTCGGCCCAGGCGGCCTGGCTGTGGGCCAGGGTGAACCAGGCGAAGCCGCCCGCAGGCGCGACCGACCGCAGCGCCTCGACCGCGACCCAGCACAGCGGCAGCGCCGCGACCATGGGCCACCGCAGCTTCTGCACCAGCGCCCCGGCCGTCAGCAGGGCCAGGCCCACGTTCAGCCCCAGGTACACCGCCAGCACGCCCACCCCGGGACCGGTGACCGGCCACATCCACCGCAGCATCAGGCCCCACCACACCGCCGAGACCAGCGCGGCGGTGAAGAACAGCCGCCGCCAGCTGCGGGTGCGGACCGCCGCGATGCCCGCGGGCACCAGGGCCACCCAGGCCAGCAGGCTCCAGCCCGGCTGCGGAAAGGCCAGCGCCAGCAGCCCCGCCGTCAGGCCCTGCGCAAGCAGGTGCTGGATCCTCGCCTGGCGGCGGCGGGTCGAGAAGTTGAACCGGCTTGAGTGGCTGACGGTGGGCATGGCGCGGCAGGACCGTGGGTCCCGGTGCCCGATGGTAGACGCAACCCGGCCTGAACGAACGTTGTTTAGGCGCGGTTGCGGGCCCGGGCCGCCCCCGGCCGATGGAGGCCCCGTGCCTCACCGCCCCGATTACCACCTGGACCTGAGCTCCGCCGCCCGTCCGGCTGCTGCGACGCCGGTCGAATCCGCCTCGAGCCCCGCGCCCCGGCCTTGGCTGGCGGTGCGCTGGCGCTGCTGTTCGACCTACAGCCGCGTTTACCGCCACCCCGACGCCACCGAATACGTGGGAGCTTGCCCGCGCTGCGGCGGGCCAATCCGGGTCAAGGTCGGGCCGGGGGGCACCGGCAACCGCTTCTTCGAGGCCGGCTGACGGGGTCGCATTTCGGCGGAAACGCGTGCCGGGGCGGGGCGGGCTCCGCCGAGCCTGCGCCCGCCCCACCCCGGCACGCGTCACTGCGGCGAATCGCTACCGTGGGTGGGAACCGGATGGCGCCGATTTCGTCCTCGATTGCGCCGCTCGCTCAACTTGCGAGCGCAGCGAGCCAAATGACGTGGAGTTGTCGGTCGCAGGTCGACCCGGGCAGGTAAGGCGGGTTGGTTCGCTGCACTCACGAGTTGGTGGCCCCTGCCATGAACTCGATCGGGGTGGGGCCACGACCAAATCGTTCTTCCGTGTCGCGCACGGAGTCCGGATGCGGGCACCGAGCAAGGCATCCGAACCTCTTCGTGGGGGGAATTCTCTGGTAGGGCGAGGCTCCTGCCGAGCCTCGCCCTACCAACCGAGTCGTTCGCCAATATGTCTCGCCGCACTGCCGATCGAGATTCAACCCGAACACGAAGTAGAACGGCCGAAACCGTCGGCTGCGAACCACACGAAAACCCCGGCTCCTCAGCTGGCGGGGGTCCCGCGTGAGCGAGAACGACCGCGAGGCAGAGCCGGGGTTTCAGGAAGAAGGTGGGGATATCGAAACGAGTCGGCCAGGCGACCGGCAATCCAGGGCGAGCCGGTGCTTCTCCAGCCCGCCCCGCTCTCACCGATCTCGCGGGCTACGCGTCGTCGCTCCCGTCGCCATCGCTGCCGCCGTCACCGTTGCCACCCAGCCCATCGGCGATGTCCAGGTCGTCCAGCTCACTCTCTGGCTTGGCCGGCCCCACGCCCTTGGCCTCCAGCACCAGGGTGCGGATTTCGTCGAACACGTCGCGGTTTTCGCGGATAAAGGCCTTGGAGTTCTCGCGGCCCTGGCCCAGGCGGATCTCGCCGAAGCTGAACCACGCGCCGCTCTTCTGCACCACGTTCTCTTCGACGGCCAGGTCGATCAAGTCGCCGCTGGCGCTGATGCCCTCGTCAAACATGATGTCGAACTCGGCCTGACGGAACGGCGGAGCGATCTTGTTCTTGACCACGCGGACGCGGGTGCGGTTGCCCACGGCCTTGTCGCCCTCTTTGATGCTGCCGATGCGGCGGATATCGATCCGCACCGAGGCGTAGAACTTCAGCGCCCGCCCGCCGGGCGTGGTCTCGGGGCTGCCGAACATCACGCCGATCTTCTCGCGGATCTGGTTGATGAAGACCACGGTGCACTTGCTGCGGTTGATGGCGCCGGTGAGCTTGCGGAGCGCCTGGCTCATGAGCCGGGCCTGCAGGCCCACGTGGCTGTCGCCCATCTCGCCCTCGATCTCGGCCCGGGGGATAAGCGCGGCGACCGAGTCAACGACAATCAGGTCCACCGCGTTGCTGCGGACCAGCAGCTCGCAGATCTCGAGGCCCTGCTCGCCGGTGTCGGGCTGGCTGACCAGCAGTTCTTCCAGGTTCACGCCCAGGCGGCGGGCCCAGCTGGGGTCCAGCGCGTGCTCGGCGTCGATGAACGCGGCCACGCCGCCCTTCTTCTGCACGTTGGCGATGGTGTGGAGGGTGAGGGTGGTCTTGCCCGACGACTCGGGGCCGTAGATCTCGATCACCCGGCCCTGCGGGATGCCGCGGCCGCCCAGGGCCAGGTCGATGCTGATGGCCCCGGTCGAGATGCCCTCGGCGATGTTCGACGGGTCGTCGTCCAGCCGCATGATGCTGCCCTTACCGAAGGCCCGCTCGATCTGGCCCAGGGCCGAATCCAGGGCCTTGGTGCGGTTGGAATCGGGTTCGGTGAGCTTGCTGGGCTTGGAGGCGGCTTTGCTGCGGGCCATGGGAGACTTTCTTGACGGGGCTTTTTTGGTGGAAGCGGAGGTGCCGTTGAGCTTGCTGGGAGCGGCGGTGACCATGGTAAGGATCCTTCCGGAGGGGGTCTGAGGATTGGGACTGAGTTGCCGGGGAGGTGGCAGGTGCGGCCGCGGCACATCGCCGCGGTGTTAGGTTTGCGTACGATAGCGTATGTTCGGGGGGTGTCAAGGCGTCCGTTAGGTTTTTATCCAAGAGGGTGGGCCGGGCGATTCCACCGGCCCCCACCCGCCATCAGGTGACCCGAAGTCTCGGCGGTGGATGTGCGTGAGCTCGACCCCTTTCACCACACGGGAGGCCACTGGATCGCCACCGCCCCCCCCGGGAAATGGGAACTTTCCCAGAACTCGAACCCGGCCAGAAGTGTGCCGGCCAGGCCGCCCGGCTTCCCCCGCGGGCGTCGGCCCACGCGCCCCAACCCTCAGCCGGGGGCGTGTCGCGCAACGGTGACCAGGTCGATCGCTTCCACGATGCTGGCGGGCACCTGCATCTTCTTGGCGAGCACCAGCAGAAACTCTTTTTCGGCGTCGTCCACGTGGCCGTCGGCGTAGACCATGTCGAAGGAGAAGCACAGAGCGGTGGTTTTGAGGGGGGCGGGCAGGGAGGCCACGGCGAGGTCGACGGCGTGGTTGAGATCCGTGCGGCTCAGAATGTCCCCGGCCGCCGCGAGCAGCTGGTCGTCTTCTTCGGTCGTGTTGCCCGCGAAGATCGGGCTCCACAGCAGGATGCTGCGCAGCTTGCGGGTTTCGGCCTCGGCCACGTGGCCGTCGTACCGCGTGCACGCCATCAGCACGACCAGGATCGCGGTGTCGACGGGAAGCTGCGGGGTGTCCGATCTGTTCATGGGTGGGCTTTCCCCGGGACCGCACGGGCCGCCTCGCGTCGGGTGGGCTCCACGACGGGCGATGCCTGAACAGACCCCACGTGGGCGGCACGGCAAGAAAATCCGGTCGAAACGCAAAACTTCTCGGCCAGACGCGTGCGACGACTCGCCGAAGGAAGGTGCGTATGGCTATCCGTCGAGCCCCACCGGTCGCGATGGGCATGGCCCGGGCTCGCGAGTCGGGCTCTTACTACGAAAACGATTTCGTGTGAACGCGGGGTGACGCCGGAATCTTGCCGACCGCCAAGCACTTGGGAAACCCACGCCACGTCAATATGAAACGAAATACGTACTGCTCCAGCGGAACGACCCCGTCGAAACCGGGGGACGCCCACGCCCCGCCCATGTCGCGCTTCAATCCTGAGCGGCTCGTGCTGTGGCGCCCCCTCGGCGGGCGGGGAGCGGCGGCGCTTCGCCGCCGCTCCCCGCCCGCCGAGGGGGGCGTTTCCGCCGACCGTTCTCAGGACTTGGCGGCGCGCTTCTCCAGGTCGGCCACCACCTGGGTCAGGTGCTGGGCCAGCTGCTTGGCGGTCTGGAAGTTCAGCACCACGCGGTGGCTCACGTCGAAGCGGAAGGTGCCGACTTTGTCGTCGCTGCCCTCCGCCGCGGGCTGATCGCCGGTGAAGTGGTTGATGCCCAGGTCGAGGAACAGCTCGTTGCTGCCCACGCTGCTGCGGAAGGCGTTGGCATACAGCGTGCTGAGGTTGACCTCGTTGAACTGCACACGCACCTGACGCTGGGCCCCGTCGGCGGCCTGGCCGGCGGTGGGGGTGGAGGAGCTGTAGGTCTGGTCGTGGGTGTCTTCGGCCATGGCGGTTTCCTTCGAAAAATATGGAAAGTGAAAAGTGAGAAAACTTGGAAGAGAGAAGCAGTTTGAGTGATGGGGTCCAGCCCTCGGCGACCCGTGCGGTTCGCCGCTGTGGTCCGTTGGGGTGGGGCGTGGCGGCGGCCGGCTCGGCGGCCGCCGCCACGCCCCACCCCAACGGATCTCCGCCGAACCGTCACGCCGGGCTGTAGCGCGAGCCTTCCAGCGGCACGCGGCGGTTGACCGCCGGACCGCTGGGCAGCTTGGGCCCGAGGAGCATGGCCCCGATGAACACCGCGACGTTCACCACCAGCAGGCCCACCCGCGGCATGCCGCCGGGGGCGAAGTGGATAACCAGCGTGCTGAGCAGCAGCATCACGAGCATGATCGGGATGAGGCCGCGCCAGGCCAGCTTCATCAGCTGGTCGAAGCGGAACCGCGGCAGCGTCCAACGGATCCACATCATGGCGAAAAGCAGCAGCGTGACCTTGGCGGCAAAGGTACCGAACTTGAACAACACCGCCAGCAGCCCGCCGAGCAGGCTTCCCGTGGCGTTGCCGTCGGCGTCCACGGCACCAATCACGCGGGGCAGCACATCCGTTTCGATGAACGGCAACAGGTCCCACCCGCCCAGGAACATGACGCAGAAGAAGGCGCTGCCCGCGATCATGTGCATGTACTCGGCCAGGAAGAACAGCGCCCACTTCATGCTGCTGTACTCGGTGTGGAAGCCGCCCACCAGCTCCTGCTCGCTCTCTGCCAGGTCGAACGGGGCGCGGTTGCACTCGGCCAGAACGCAGATGAAGAAGATCACCGCCAGCAGCGGATGGATAAAGATGCCCCAGACGCCCTCGGACATCGGGCCGGCCTGGAGGTTGATCATCAGGCCCACATCCACGGTGCCCGAGAAGGTCAGGATCATGATGAGCACGCACAGGCCCATCGGGATCTCGTAGCTGACCATCTGGGCGGTGGCCCGCAGACCGCCCAAAAACGAGTACTTGTTGTTGCTGGCGTAGGCCCCCAGCACGATGCCGTAGACCGCCAGCGAGCTGACGGCGAGGATGTAAATGAGCCCGACCTGGATCGGCAGCACGGCGACGCTGACGCGGCCCGCCTCGACCAGCCGTTCTCCGCCCACGAAAGGGACCCAGTTCCAGGCGACCAGGCCCGGGAACTCCCACAACCCGCCCCAGGGAATGACCGCCCAGCCGATGAGTGCGGGGATCACCGCCAACGCCGGCGCCGCAATGAAAAGGGCTTTGTCGACCCGCGGCGGGGTGTAGTCCTCTTTCACGAGCAGCTTGATGCCATCGGCGAGCGCCTGGCCCAGTCCGAAGTGCTTGCGGCCCTCGAACCAGCCGTCGATGCCGAGCTTCTGCCACAGATCGTCGAGCCCGAACGACAGATTGGTGCGGTTGGGGCCGATGCGGTCCTGGGCCCACGAGGCGACCTTCCGTTCCAGGAAGATGAGGTAGGCCGTAGCCCCCAGCATCGTGTGCACGACGACGCCGATGACCACGAGGCTGACGAAGAACTGGGCGCTGAGCATGGGCACTCGCGGGGCGGGACGGGGGTGGGGAACAAACGGGGTGGCGAACCAACGGGGGAGCAGACGATCGAACGGTCGCGGTGCGGCAAGGCCGCGGGGTGGAAACCGTCCGCGCCGTGGGGGCTTAGGATAACCCTTTGGCGCCGCGGCGGACGATCAGGGAGGTGCGGGGCCGCCCGCTCCCGCGGATCGTCGCCGCGACCACCGCCCCGCGTCCCTCGTCTGCCCTCACCCGAGCCGCCCTCCCCGCTCTCGCGCCCCTTGCCCGACCCCCTCCCGCCACCCCCGCCCCCCGGCCCGGCCGATGAGTCCGCCGAGACCGACCCGACCGGCGCGACCGCGTCGGCCGGCGGTTCCGCGGTCGCGGCCAAGCCGCCCGCCCGCCCCAAGCGCGACCGCCGCCTGCGGCGCTCCACCGACGAGTCAATCAAAGAGACTCTCGAGTCGGTGGTCATCGCCTTCATCCTCACCTTCATCTTCCGCGCCTTCGTCATGGAGGCGTTCGTGATCCCCACCGGCTCGATGGCGCCCACCCTGCTGGGGCAGCACATCCGCACCCAGTGCCCCCAGTGCGGCTACGGCTTCGACTTCGACGAGTCGGGCGTGTCGAACCTTCGGCGCACGGTGCAGGCCGCCTGCCCCATGTGCTTCTACCGGGTGACCGTGCCACGGGGCACGCCCACCCGCGCGGGCGACCGCCTGCTGGTGCAGAAGTATCTCTACGACGTGGTCGCTCCGCGCCGGTGGGACGTGATCGTGTTCCGCAACCCCCAGGCGGTCAACCGCGAAGACCAGAGCCCGGGGCCGACTGCCAACTACATCAAGCGGCTGGTGGGCCTGCCGCAAGAGGACCTCACCCTGTTTGAGGGCAACGTGTACGTGCGGGCACACGGTCACCACGGCGGCGGGGCCGGCGACGAACCCGACGACGCGGAGCCGTGGCAGATTGCCCGCAAGACCGACCCCGCGGCCAACCCGCGGTGGGAGAAGATCCAGCGTGCGGTCTGGCGTCCGGTCTATCACAGCCGCTACCGCCCGCTCGACGACGGGGTGGCCGACGACGGCGAACGCTCGGTCCGCAGCTCTGCCTGGCGGAACCCCTGGACGCCCGAGCGCGCGGCTCAATGGTCCACCCGCGGCACGCCGGGCTACGCCTTCACCCCCGGCGGGGCGGGGGGCGGCGTCGACCCCCGCGGCAGCCTCACCTTCGACTGGTCGGTCTACCCCGACCCGGGGCTGTATCACCCTTACAACATGACGCTGACCCGAGATGGCCTGGTGCGCGGCCAGCCGATCGAGGACGTGCGCCTGGCCGCCACCCTGCAGCCCGGAACGACGCCGGACGCCCCACCTGACGCGCTCGTGTCGATGACCCTCACCACGCACGCCCGGCTGGACCCCACGCCCAACGCGACCCCGCGGGCGCTGAGCGCCCGGGTGGACCCCCGTGGCGCCGTGCGGCTGACCCGCAACGTGCCCGGCGGCACCACCGAGCTGCTCGCCGAGGCGCCGGGGCACGGCCGCGATCCTGGTCGGCCCGTGCGGCTGGAGCTGTGGTTCGTGGACGCCGAAGCCCTCGTGTGGCGCGACGGCGAGCTGATCATCCGCCACCCCTTCGATCTGCCCCTGAAGCAGACCCGCGAACGCCCGGCGCCCCCCGAGCGTCCCGCGCTGCGCATCGACGTGGCCGGCGGCGCGGCCGTGGTGCACGACGTGCAGCTGGACCGCGACCTCTACTACACCAGCCGGCTCGAGAGCAGCGGCGAGCGCGCACCGCTGGGTGCTATCTACCGCGACTTCCGCGGCGATCTTCGCGAAACCGCACCGCTGAGCCTGCCCACCGACCGCTATTTCGTGCTGGGCGACAACGGCCCGATCAGCAACGATGCGCGCTTCTGGGATTCGGTCGAGCCCTGGCTCGAGTCGCGTGCCTACCCCGGAGGACCCGACGCCTACCCGCACACGGGCCCGCACGGACGCGTGCCGGACTACGCGCACTTCGTGCCGCGGCGCATGCTCGTGGGGCGGGCCTTCTTCGTGTACTGGCCTGCGCCCTACCCCTTCGCAGGCGACGGCCAGCAGATCGTCCCGAACTTCGGCGACCTGCGACGGATCTACTGACCCGCTCGCCAAGCCCCGGTGTTTCCTCCGAAGGATGCGGAAACTCCCTTAAGAAGCTTGTTAAAGGCGGGTTAAGCCCGGACGCTGAGGCGAGGTTTTCCACCCGCCCCAGCCGACGTCGTGGCGGAGCACGGGCCGCGGTCGAGCCCCCGCTCGCCGAAGGGTGGGCGTCGATGCACACCCGAAAAAAAGCAATGTAAGTCATTGCCTTTTAGTTTCTTAAACTTTAATATCGCCGGTTTATTCTTCACGTCCGTCGCCTGAACTGGGGTGCGCAGTCCGCGGATCCCAGGGTACGTTCACCGCGGCGAGACCAAAAGCGAGGCTTGTTCACACGTTTTCCCCAGACCGCTGGCGGCCGGCCCCGCAACACCCCGACGGCCCGGGCTTCTTCCGCACCCGTCGCCGGCGGGGCCCCGCCGCCGGGCCGGCCCGCGACCCTCCCGCCCCCCGCCCGCTCCGCCCGTATGCTGGTCGCCCCATGAACGAAAACCACCCCCAAGAACTGGTGATGCGGCACGTCATCGCGGCCCTGGTCACCAACGAGCCCGGCGTGCTGGCCCACGTCGCGGGCATGTTCGCCGCCCGCGGCTTCAACATCGACTCTCTGGTGGTCGGCCGCACCGAGAACCCCGAGCTCTCGCGCATGACCATCGTCGTCACCGGCGACTCGGCCGTGCTCGAGCAGGTCCGCAAGCAGCTGCAGAAGCTGGTGCCCGTGGTCAAGGTCGTCGACTACCAGGACGCCGCCTACGTCGAGCGCGACCTCATGCTCGTGCAGGTCTCCAGCAAAGGCTCCGCCGGTGACGCGGACAAGCGCGAAGAGATCGCCTCGCTCGCCCAGCTCTTCCGCGCCCGCGTGGTCGACGTGGCCACCGACCAGATCATGATCGAGGTCGCCGGCAGCGAAGAGAAGCTCGAGGCCTTCCTGCAGCTCATCGAGCCCTACGGCATCATCGAACTCGCCCGCACCGGCATCATCGCCATGCGTCGCGGCAACGCCAGCCCCTTCCGCAAGGTCGCGATGGGCCGGGCGGCGGCGACCGCCGACAGCGGTGGCGGAGGGGTGGATGCGGCGGATCTTCCGCCGGGGTGAGCTGAAAGTACGAAGTTCGAAGCTTGAAGTGCGAAGTAAGAAGCCGGCGGTGCGAGGTGCCTCGCGGGCTCCATGAGGGTGTTTGACCCGCTTGCCTTAAACTTCGAACTTCGCGCTTCGAACTTCGAACTTGCTCGCCATGCTCAAAGGCATCCGCATCAGTCTCGCCAACAAGTGCCAGCTGCTGTTCGGCCTGGCCGTGCTGCTGGTCATGACCGCCGCGCTGACGGTGGTGGCGCTGCGGATGCAGGCGCTGGTGGATCGCGGGCCCGAACGGCGCGCGCAGGATCTGGCCGAGATGTGGCTGAGCGGGCAGATCACCTTCGGGGCGCCCATCCGCCTGGTCGATGAGCCCGACCCGCCGCCGGCCGAAACCGGCGTCGTGCTCTCGCTCATCCACGAAGACGAGTTCCTGGCCCAGGCCAAAGAAAACCCCTTCCTGGCCGACGCGATCGAGCGCTTCGAGAGCGTCGCCACCGAAACCGAGCGTTTCGACAGCACCCGGGACGCCGGCGGCCGCACCTACTACCGCTACGCCCGCGCGGTCCGCGGGTCGGATCTCGCCCGCCTGCAGTCAGCCTTCAACGCCGGGCTCACCCCCGCCGGCGTGGCCGACCCGCTGCGGCGGGTGCTCTTCATTCAGCTGCGCGACCACGAGGCCGCGCGGCAGCAGACCGTCAACCGCGTCACCCTGGTCGCGGCGGGGCTCTTTTCCGGCCTGCTCGCCATCGCCGTTTTCTACTACATCACCACCCGCATCATCCTCTCGCCGGTGCGGGTGCTGCGCGGCTACGCCGAGCGCGTGAGCGAGGGCGACCTGTCGATCCGCAGCGACATCAACACCGGCGACGAGTTCGAGCAGCTCTCGGACATGTTCAACACCATGCTGGGCGGTCTCAAAGAAAAACAGGACGAGCTGGCCAACGCCAACCAGACCCTGGACCTGAAGCTGATGGATCTGGCCGAGTCCAACGTCGCGCTGTTCGAGGCCAACGAGCTCAAGGGCGACTTCCTCAGCAACGTCACCCACGAGCTGCGGACCCCGCTGAACTCGATCATCGGGTTCGCCGAGGTGCTGCAGGACACCCTGGCCGACCGCACCGGCCCGGTCGATGAGAAGCGCAAACGCTACACCGCCAACATCATTGTCAGCAGCCGACGGCTGCTGGAACTGGTCAATGACCTGCTGGACCTGGCCAAGATCGAGGCCGGCAAGGTCGAGCTGCGTATCGACCGCATCTCGGTCGCCGACACCGTCGAGGGGCTCATCACGCTCATCCGGCCTCAGGCCGAGAAGAAAGACATCGACCTGCGGGTGCTGATGGGCCCGCGGCTGCCGCTGATCGAGACCGACCCGGGCAAGCTGCAGCAGGTGGTCTTCAACTTCCTGGCCAACGCCGTGAAGTTCACCCCGCCCCGCGGCCGCGTGACCCTGCGGGCCGAGCTGGCACCTCCGGAAAAGGGGACAGGACCCTTTTCTGCGGCAGAAAAGGGTCCTGTCCCCTTTTCCGGAGGACCGCGGCTGCGCATCGCGGTGACCGACACCGGACCGGGCATCGACACCGAGGACCAGGCGCGGATCTTCGACAAGTTCACCCAGCTGGACCGCGGCGTGACCAAGGCCCACGGCGGCACCGGGCTGGGCCTGACCATCGCCCGCGACCTCACCCAGATGCTCGGCGGCCGCATCGAGGTCGACTCGTCCTCCGGCCGCGGCGCCACCTTCTCGGTGCTGCTGCCCGTGAGCCGGCCGCCGGCGACGGAAACCGAAGCCGAGACCGATCCGGCGGAGGATGTCGCGGTCGCGAATCCGACTTAGAAAGTGCGAAGTTCGAAGTTTGAAGTACGAAGTGGGAAGAAGGGAGTGCGGGCCGTTCGAACTTCGTACTTCGAACTTCGTACTTTCGAACCCCCTGCCGGCTAGGATAGAGCCCTCCACCCCGCCCTCCCGAAGGACAACCCCCATGGGCATCGAAGCCGCACTTCCCGTCGACGGGGTCATGACCACGCAGCTGCAGAAGGTCATCAACTGGTCACGCCGCTCGTCGGTCTGGCCCATGCCCTTTGCCACCGCCTGCTGCGGCATCGAGCTTATGGCCACCGCCAGCAGCCGGTTCGACCTGGCCCGCTTCGGCGCCGAGGTCATGCGCTTCAGCCCCCGCCAGGCCGACCTCATGCTCGTCGCCGGCCGGGTCAGTGTGAAGATGCTGCCGGTGCTGCAGCGCATCTACCAGCAGATGTGCGAGCCCAAATGGGTCATCAGCATGGGCGCCTGCGCCAGCACCGGCGGCGTGTTCGACACCTACGCCACTGTGCAGGGCATCGACCAGTTCATCCCCGTTGACGTGTACGTGCCCGGCTGCCCCCCGCGGCCCGAGACGCTGATCGAGGGCGTCATGGCCATCCAGCGCATCATCGACAACGACGGCATCCCGCCCAAGGGGCCCAACGGCCTGCGCCGCCCGCTGAACGTCGTCGTCGATCCCACCCACCGCGTGCGCTCGCAGCCGGTGCCGGTGTCGGTCGGCGGGGTGTGAGGCCTGCGGTCGCCTTTGTGGCGCGGGTTGGGTCTCACAACGCAAGGCATTTATCGCGAAGTTGAGTGAACTGCTTTCTCGGGCGGGTTCCACCCATCATGCTGCACCCCACGTCCTCGTCGCAGACACCAAGTGTTTAAGGCAAGACGGCGGGGACGCAGGCTGGCGGGAGAGCCGGCTCGTTGTTGAGCGCGTTCGGCGCGGGCCACTCGGGTCAGTCCGTACTCATGGGTCAGATCTGCTTTCCCAACGGCAACGCATCAACCGCCCGCCGCGATTCTCCCAACCGCCTGCGTCGGGTCCGGCTTGCCTTGTCAACTTGGGGTCTGCCGCTTGGCCCTGTGGCGTCCTGCGCGCGCCAAGGACAAACCGAAACCGCCCGCCACTCAACTTCGCGATAAATGCCTTGCGTTGGGCGACGCACGTGCCCATTCACCGCATCGCGCCGCAGCCCGCCAATCGTCGCCGCCGCTCAGTCGCCAATGGCCCGCCACGGCACCTCGCTGTGCGGGCAGTCTGCCCGGTACACCCCGCCCCGCTGCGCCGCGGCCACCGGCGCGGCCACCTGCACCGCGTTGGCCAGCAGCTGGCGGATCTCGGGCTGGTGGTAGATCGGGTAGGTCTCGTGACCGGGCCGCAGGAAGACGATGCGTCCTGCGCCGCGGTGCCACACGCAGCCCGAGCGGAAGACCTCGCCGCCCTCGAACCACGAGACCAGCACCAGCTCGTCGGGGTCGGGCACGTCGAAGGGCTCGCCGTACATCTCGGCCACCGGGAGGTCGATGTGCGTGCCGGGCAGGCCGTTGACCAGCGGGTGGCCGGGGCGCAGGATCCACAGCCGCTCTTTCTCGGCACCCACGCGCCAGGCCAGGTTCGCGGTGGTGCCCATCAGCCCCCGGAAGGGCTTGCTGTGGTGGCCCGAGTGCAGCACCACCAGCCCCATGCCGCCCCGCACGCGGTCGATCACCTTCTGCGCGACCGCGTCGTCCACCTTGTCGTGCGCGCAGTGGCCCCACCAGGTCAGCACATCGGTGTCGTCCAGCACCGCGTCGGTCAGCCCGTGCTCGGGCTCTTCCAGCAACGCGGTACGCACTTCCACGGTGTCGTAACGCCCGGCGGCCGGATCGAAGCACGCCTCGATGGCGGACTTCATCGCCGCGTGCATGCCGTCGGGATAGAGCGCTTTCACGTCGTCCTTCGTCACGTCGTGGACGTGCTCGTGCCAGACGGTGACGCGCAGGGGCGGGCGGGCGGGTTGCGTGGCGGAAGTAGACGTCATGGCCGGGAGTTTACGGGTGGTGCGCCGTCGGGGACCGCTTGCTCCAACCGCTCTGCCGCCTCCTCCGCCGCAGGGCCACGCCGCCCGAGCACAAAGCGCTGGTACACGTAGCCCAACGCCATGAGCGTGACGCCCAGCCCCAGGAAGCTGCCGGCCCTCAGCAGCCCGTCGAGGTGTCGCGTGTCCAGCAGGAACACCTTGCCCACCGCCAGCAGCAGCACGGCCAGCGACCCGTAGCGCAGGCTGGCCCGGCCCGACAGCACCCCGCCCGCGAGCAGCGCCACCCCCAGCCCCAGCCAGGCGGCGGAGTAGGCGTACCACTCGGCCGCTCCAAACCCTTGCGACGCCAGCGTGAGGTCCGAACCCACGAAGGCCTGCCGCACCAGCAGCGTCACGCCGCCGAAGGCCAGCAGCACCGCGCCGCCCGCCAGGGTGCCCGCCAGCGGACGACGGGTCCTCTCCAACCGCCACGCCACGAAGCCCGCCAGGGCCGCGGGCATCACCAGCACCCACAGCACCGCGTTGAGCACCGGCACCGCGCCCACCGCCTCGGCGAAGCGCAGCGGATTGGCGGTGCCGCCGGCCCCCAGCGCCGCGACCAGCACCCCCGCCACTGCGGCGGGACCCGCGAGCCGGCGCCCGCGCGGCCCGGCCAGCGTGCCCACCGACGCGGCCCCCAGCAGCGCCAGCGCATAAGTCCCGTATTCGCGGAAGCCGATGCGGGCGGACTCGGGTACCGGTTCGCCTGACGCCACAAGGGCCAGCGGCAACCGCAGGTCCGGGTGGTGGAAGACGTGGCGGATCAACACCGCCACGCCGAGCACACCCAGCGCTGCGGCCACCCCACAGGCCGCCCGCTGCACTCCGGAATGGGTGCCCCACGCGACTGTTCGCCGCACGGCGGTCGCCGCCACGGCCAACGTCAGCGCGGCGAGGCCGTAGGCCAGCAGCGCCGCGTTAAGCACCGGCATCCCGTCGAGCCCCGGCCGCGTCAGCAGCGGGTTGGTCAGCACCCCCAGTCCCAGCGCGCCCACCACGGCAGCCACGGCCAAGACGACGCGGCCGCCGCCACGCAGCGCGTCGACGGGGTCGACCGCCGTCCACGCCCGTCGCAAGGCCACCGCCCCGGGGGCCAGCACCGCGAGCACTGCGGTCAGCACCGCGACCTCCACCCGTCCGGACGCGCTGCCGCCGGATACCCACGGCGGGTCAACCAGACCGGTGAAGCCCGCCCGCACCGCGGCAAACACGCCCCAAACCAGCACGCCCCAGGCCAGCGTGTGCAGCGCCGCCGCCACGCCCCGCACGCCGCGGCGCTGCCACCCCAACGCCCAGAGCCCCACCACCGCCCCGCCGAGCGCGGGCCAGAGCCAGGCCAGCCCGGCGGCGTGGCTCAAACCTTGCGTTGCCCACGGCAGACCCAGCCCCGCCAGTGCCCCGGCGGCCAGAGCGGGCACCGCGGACACGCCGCGCGTGAACGGCAGCGCAGCCCGGGCCGCCCAGAAGTGCGCGGTGGCAGCCGCCCCGCCCAGTGCCGCGGCCAGCGCGCCGACCCGCCACAGGTCTGCGGCCGGGGCGTCCAGCCGGTCGAACACCGCCGCGACCACCAGCACCACGCCGGTGGCGGCCAGGGCCGTTGCCAGCACGCCGAGCATGTCGCGCCACGCGCGGTGTTGATCGCAGCGGTTTTGCAGGCCGGCCACCGCCGCGACCATGCCCGCCACCGCCAGCCCGTAGCACGCGGCCAGCCGTCCCGCCCCGGCGGCGCCGCCCGACCCGACGAGCTGCGTCCATACCCAACCCGAATACGGAAGAAGCACCAGCAGCAGCGGAGCCGCACACCAGCCCACCGCCCAGCGGCCGTGGTGACGCAGCCCCGGCCAACGCGTCGACCACGCCGCCCCCGCCCCCGCCAACGCCAACGCCGGTGCCACCCACGCGGTATCCGCGGATCGCGTCACCACGCACACGACAGCCGCCGTCAGCATGCCCCAGGCGCCCAGCCCCAGCGGCCCCGCGGCGTAAGCGTGCGGCCGACGCGGAGCCCGCGCCAGTGCCATCGCCGCGTACACCGCCGCGGCGGCTCCGAACAGCACCTCGCCGCGTGGCAAGCCCGTGGGCACGAAGGCCGCACCCAGCGCGAGCATCAGCGTGCCGCCGACGGTGGCCAACGATGCGAACGACACCGCCGACACCCGCCCCCCGCGCCGCGCACCCCACGACGCCGCGTAGCCCCCCACCGCGTACAACACCGCAAACGCCAGCACCACCCACGCGAACCCGCCGGCCTCCTCGACGGACGCGCCCCGGCTCCACACCGAGCCCAGCAGCATCGCCGCGCTCAGCCCCAGCGTCAGCCACGGGATCGCCAGGTAGCGCCGGTCCAGCCGCGCCAACGCGATCGCGCCGGCGCCCAGCAGCCCCACCATCGCCAGCTCCTGCGGCCCGTAGCCGCCGCGCACCGTCACGATGCCCAGCAGCGCGCCGGCCGCGCTCAACGCCGACACCGCCAGCCCGAAGGGCGAGATCGGTGCCCGCCGCGTCGCCGCGTTCCCCCGGCTGGACTGCTCGCGGGCCTGCACCCACGCCGCGTTCAGCACGAACACCGCCGCCGACCCCAGGCCCAGCACGCCGGCCACCAGCCGGTCGCCGCCGTCCACCCCGGTCAGCGCCTGCACCAGCCCCCAGCCGATCGAACCCACCAGCGTGGCCGCGGAGAGCCCGATCCACCCGCGCTGCCGGGTCACCACCACCAGCCCGATCTGCAGCACCAGCAGGTAGCCCAGCAGCGGCCCGTCGGCCGCGCGGGCGTCGCCAATCAGCAGCGGCGTGCAGAACCCGCCGACCAGCCCCAGCAGCGCGACGAAGCGGCCGTGCCGCAGCGACAACGCCACCGCACCCGCCGTCACCGCGGCCAGCAGCACGAAGCCCGTCACCGGCCCCAGGAAGTGGTACACGTTCGACGCCGCGAAGGTCACGCCGTAGAGGTCGGCCACGCCGGCCCCGACCAGCGCCGCCGCCACCCGCTCGGACCGCTCCCGAAGCCAGCTGCCTGCCCCCACCAGCGCCAGGCCAAACACCGCGGCGATCACCAGCCGCGCGCCCACCGACAGCAGCTGGTTTTCCCACGAGTACTTCACCAGGAATGCGCCGGCGAGGGCCAGCGCCACCCCGCCGATCCAGACGAATACCTTAGCGCCCAGCGCTTCTTCAAGACCGAGCCCGCGCGGGGATGGAAGCGTCGGCAGCGGGTCCGCCAACTCGGCGTCGTCCGCGACCGGATCCACGTGCTCCGCCACCAAGGCCGCGGGCCGGACCGCCAACCGATCGGGCTCGGTCCGGTCGTGCGACGCGGCTTCATCGCTTGCGATGGCGCCGCTCCCCACCACATCCGCCACCGGTTCCGCGACGTCAGGTTCGGCCACCGCGTGCGGATCCAAAAACTCGGTTTCAATCGGCGGCAAGACCGCCTCAACCGGCGGCCACGGGGCCGGCACCGCACCGGCGGTCCGCGTGTCAGACTCCGGCTCCAAACCGGACGGCGCCGCCGGAACGCGCTGGTCGGCCGACGCCTCGACCCGATCGACCCGTCCCCGCAGCCGCGCCATCTCGGCCCGCGCACGGGCCAGATTCGCGTCCATCTCCCCACGGGCCTGCCGGGCCACGGCGATCCCCACCGCGCCCACCGCCAACCCGATGACGGAAAGCATCCCCGCAGCAAACGCAAACAGCAGCGCGACATCGGCCTGACTCATGAGAGCACCAGTGGAATCAACAAAAGGAGCGACGCCCAGTGACGTCGCGAAAAGTTCAGAAGGCATCGATACGGATCAGAACGGCCCCACACACCCCGCCTACTCACCCAACCCCGCCAGCGGCCCGCCCACCCGGCGCATCAGCTTCATCTGAGTCGCCACCGGAAACAGGTCCAGCTCGCGGGCGATGTTCGACACCGTGCCCAGCCCGATCAGCGCCCAGGCCGCCAGATCCGGATCCGCCACGCCCGGCTGCCGCTTCAGCAGGCCGCTGATAAACCCGTGGAAGTGCAGGTACATCGCGCTCAGCTCGCTGCGGATCTCCGGGTCGTCGCTGGCCGACAGGCCCGCGAAAAGCACCCGGTGAAGCCCGGTGCTGCCACGCTCTTTGCCCTCGCGCTCCAGGATCCGCCCCACCGCCGACGCCGGGTCGCCCTCCGCCAGCTGCTGGTTCCAGAACGCTTCCTGCACGCGGTACAGGTGGTCGATTACCGCGAGGAACATCGCCTTCTTGCTGGGCCACAGCCGGTACAACTGGTTTTCCGCCAGCCCGCACTGCTCGGCCAGCCTGGCGGTGGTGGCACCGGCAAACCCCAACCGCGCGAAGGCCGCGGCCAGGGTGGGGATCAGCTCGGCTCGTCGTTCGTCGCGGCGGTCGGGACGGGGCATGGGAGGGCTCCGGGGATGGGAGGAGGTGGGGCGTGGGCGGCGGTCCGTGATCCGTGGTCCGTGGTCCGTGCCGAGGTCTGCCGGGTAGGGCGAGCCTCTGGCCAGCCGCGGGCCACCGGGGACGTCACGGCTCGTCAAAGACTCGCCCCACCCCCGAGTGATCCGGCCGATCGTCAGACTGCGGATCACGGGCCTTGGATCGCGGATGGCGGATGGCGGATGGCGGATGGCGGATGGCGGATGGCGGATGGCGGATGGCGGACCAAACCGTAAGTCGCCGCTTACATATTAACGTATGTAAAAACTTACGCAACCCCCACCCCGTCGCTCGTCAGCCGCCGCGCCACCCCCACGCCAACGCCACGCCCAGCCCCAGCAGGTGAAGCACAACGATCGCGGCCGACTTGCGACGAAATGATTTCTTCGCCGACTTGTGACGCAGCCACCGGCGGGCCAGCAGCCCCCCCGGCCAGCCGCCCAGCAGCTCCAACCCGTGCAGAGTGCGTTCAGACACGCGCCACCCGTTCCGCCGCGCCCGCCGCCTGTCCCAGGCGTACACCATCAGCGTGGCGAGGCTCATCAGCACCGCGACAGACGCGTAGCATCCCAAGGCCATCCTCATCGCGGGGCCTCCACACGCGACACCCATCCCGACACCGGTCTTGCCGCACTCACGCCACGTCCTCGCGGTCGCCGGCCGGCGGATCGTCCGCCAGCGGCTGCACGCCGTCGGTCATCCAGCAGCCCGGGTGCTGCTCGGCGTCGGCGGGTTGGCGCGACAGGGTCCACAAGAACGCGCCCGTCCGGCCGTCGGGCGCGTGCACGCGCACCACCGCGCCCCAGGCGGTCGGTTCGCGCTCGGCGCCCACCGGACCGCCCTGCGCCGGGTTTGCCCCCTGCGCGCCCGCGCCCTGAACCAGCACCTCCGCCACCCGGTGCCCCACCAGCAGCGCAAACGGCTCGGCCCGGACCATCGCGTCGAAGCGTTCCAGCGGGCCGGTCATCGCGCGGTTTTCGGGCGAGGTAAACGCGAACACCGTGGCCATGGCACCCGGCTCGTCGGCCGCGCGACGCAGCGCGTCCAATTGGATGGCCACCACCACGTCGGCCGCCAGAGCCGCATCGGGCTCCGGCTCGCCCGCCTCGATCCCCACTGCATCTCCGCCCTCATCGCCCCGCGCGGGCGTCGCCCACCACGCCCCCACCCCCAGCGGAAGCAGAGCCAACAGGATCGCGAGACCAAAACGGGCGGCGGCAGTCGCATGCATGCCGCCCAGCGTACCGCAGCGTTTCCTTGCGGAACGTTTCGGGGCGTGCGGGTGCAGACGACCGCCGACCGCACCCACACGCCCCGAGACACGCAGCCTTCAGCCGCCGCGCCGGCGGGCGCCCGGCCCCAAGCCCCCGGCGCGGCGTCATTCCCACGATGGCCGTCCTTCCACCCCGAGGTTCACGCCCCAGAAGAGGCAGCGTCAACCGACCCCCGAACCCCGTCCCCCCGCCCACCAGCAGACAAGAGCAGTCACTCGACCGCTCCCCATCCCCAGCAACCGGGGTCATTCCCACGACCTGATGCCGGCCGCGCTCGACGCCGGCCAAGGCTTTGACGAGAACCACCCGACGACGCGGGGCACGCCCGACAGCCCATGGCCGGGAACGGGTCCGGGTTTGACCCCTGGCCGTGCCGGGGCGTTGCGGGGGTTGAATAAGCCCGTGACGTTTGCGCAAGAAAAAGACGGCGGCCTTATTCGAACCCCCGGTGGGCTGCCGTTTCGAAGCCGCGCGACGCCGGGCCGCGATGCAGCGGGAACCCCAAAAGAGAAAAGCGTTGAAAGACAAGCGCGACGCCTCCCCGTCTGCTCGGCGACACGGGCGACGGGCTTCTTCGTTGTCCGACTCACCCTTGCCCCCGCGCCGCGCGGACGGCACGCGGAGCGTGCCTGCTACTTTCAAGGCAGCAACCGGTCAGGACGCACGGCTGCCCCGGCTGCGATGGTCGCAGGCACACTCCGTGTGCCGTCCGCCTTGACGGCGACCCGCGTCGTGGGTGCCACGGGGGGCGCGTTGCCGGCATCTCTCAACGCTTTCCCCTTCCGTTGTTGAACCTGCATCGCGGCCCCGCGTCACCCGGCTTCGTGGCCCTTGCCCACCGGGGCTTCGAATAAGGCGGACGCCTGCTGCTCGGGGCGTATCGCTGGCTTATTCAAGCCCCGCAAGGCCCCTGCATGGCCTGAGGTCAAGCCCGGACCCGAACCCGTCTGGTGGGGGTGGGGGGCGTCGAGCGCTTGCTGCGGCGACGTGTTGCCGGCTTTTTCATCAGGCGTGCTGGACTCGCGTTCGGCTCCGTATGCGGCCTCGCCGCTGCCACCAGCTCGCGGGCCTGCGCTCGGCTCACCGCGCTGGCGGTGCTGCCCGCCATCATCTCGGCCAGCTCGTCGATGCGTTCGTCGCCCTCCAGCGCCGCCACCGTCGTCTGCGTCGTCCGTGTCGCCCCCCGCCCTTGCACCCGCTTGGTGATGCAGAAGTGCCGGTCCGCGAACGCGGCGATCTGCGGCAGGTGCGTGATGCAGAGCACCTGCGCGTCCGACGCCGCCCCGTGTCCGCACTCGTTCCCACCCGACGCCAACTCGCGCAGCGTCCCACCGATCACGCTGCCGAGCCTGCCGCCGATGTTCGCGTCCACCTCGTCGAACACCATGACGCTGGTGCGGTCGCGCGCGCCGTCCGCACCCGACACACCCGACCCGCCCCGCCCGTACTGCACGCTCTTGAGCGCCAGCATAACCCGCGACAGCTCGCCGCCGCTGGCGATCTTGCGCAGCGGCCGCGCGTCCTGCCCCGGGTTGGTCTGCGCCAGGATCTCCACCCGGTCAAAACCCGTGGGCGTGTCGTCGACCGCGAAAAACGCGACCGACAGCTTCGCGTCCGCCATGCCCAGCTCGGACAGCTGCGCCTCGATCCGAGGAGCCAGCTCGGCCGCCGCCGCACGGCGTGCGGCGGTCAGACGGGTGCCCACACGGTCCAGCTCTGCGTCCAGTTCCGCCAGCCGCTCTGCGCCGCGTCCGCCCTGCTCACCCTCGCTCTCCAGCCCCTCCAGCGTCTGCTGCAGCTCCGCACGCTTCGCCATCACCGCCGCCACCGGGTCGTCGCCGTCGGCCATTCCACGACCCCGCCCTCGTGTCGCCACGCCGTACTTCTGCACCACGCGGTTCAGCACGTTCAGACGCTCGCGCACCCCGACCGCCTCCGCCGGGTCGTGCTCCAGGCGGTCCACGTACCGCCCCAGATCGAACGACGCGTCCTGCAGCGTCATTGTCGCGTTGCGGACCTGCTCGGCGATGGGGGCCACCGCGTCGTCGGTCTCCGCAAGGTCGATCAGCACGTGCGCGACCGCCTGCAGCCGCTCCACCACCGAGCCGTCCGCGTCGTACAAAGCCCGGTGGGCCGTGCCCGCTTCGCGTTGCAGACGCTCGACGCTGCTCAGCACCCGATCGCGGGCCGACAGCTCGGGGAACTCGCCCGGCTGCGGGTCGGCCGCGTCGATCTCATCGGCCTGAAACCGATACAGCTCGGTCTGCTGCCGGCGCAGCTCGGCCCCCGCCGCAACGCGTTGCAGTTCGGTCCGCACCGCCCGCCGCTCGGCGTAGACCGCCGCGAAGGCCGCCGCGTCCTCTCCGCAGCGGGCACAGCCGTCCAGCATCGCCAGCTGGTTCGCCGGCTTCAGCAGAAACTGGTGGTCGTGCTGCCCGTGGATGTCGACCAGCCGCTCCGCCGCCTTGCGCATCATCGCCGCCGTCGCCGGCTGGCCGTTGACCGACAGCGAGCTGCGCCCGCCGCGCCCGCCGCCGCCGCCGCCCTTGCCCGCGAACACCTTGCGGGTGATCAGCAGCTCGTCGCCGGCCGCGATCGTCTGGTCCAGCGCCGCGGTCAGCTCCGCCGCCAGCCCGGCGTCGCCCACTTCAAACACCCCCGAGATCCGCGCCGCGTCCGCCCCGGGGCGCACCATGTCCGCCGCCCGCCGCAAGCCAATCAGCGCCTCGAACGCCCCGATGACCAGCGACTTGCCCGCCCCGGTCTGCCCCGTAAACACGTTGAGGCCGGGCGCAAAGTCGATCCGGGCGTCCTCGATGACCGCCAGGTTGGTGATGTGCAGTTCACGAAGCATAATCCGGTTCCTTCCGGGATAAAACCAGGCGGGCGTCCAAGGCCCCCGCCATCATCGTACGCATCTTGTTTGGGTAACGCAATCCAAATAAATCTGATCCGTACTCGCCGTGCGCACGGCAGGTCGTCGCCCCCCGGCCACGCCCGGCCCACGAAAAAACCCGGCCTGTGGAGGCCGGGTCGTTTCAAATGCCCGTAACAGGAGTCGAACCTGTACTCCCTTGCGGGAACCGCCACCTGAAGACGGCGCGTCTGCCAATTCCGCCATACGGGCTGGTCGGCCGGGCATTATAGATAAGGCCTCCGCCGCGTCAATGCGCGGTGCCACGCCCGGAGCTCACGCCGCCGGGTCCATCTCTGCGACGCCCGTTGAAGACCCTCAGAACCTCAAACGAGCGCACCGATGCATCGACCCAATGGTTGTGGTTTTATACGTAATCGCTTACACTGTACGGGCTTGACCAGCACCCTGTGCCAGTCCACGCCCTTGGCCGACCGGTCCGCTGCGTTTCCGGGCGTGCCCGCTTTTCCCCATCTCCGGAAACTTTGTCATGACCGTTTTCGCCTTTTCGCCTGCGCGTCGCCATGGCTTCACCCTTATTGAACTGCTGGTGGTCATCAGCATCATCGCGCTGCTGATCGGCATCCTGCTGCCGGCCCTGGGTGCGGCGCGGAAGCAGGCGCGCTCACTGGCCTGCGCTACGAACCAGCAGCAGATCGGCCGCGCGATGGCCACCTACAGCAACGACTTCGACAGCTTCGTCGTGCCAAAGCGGAAGATTCAGGACGCCAACCCCGCGTGGCCGCACGTCTCTTTTGACGACCTGCTCGCGCAGGGGGCGTACGACGGCCGGGACGGCAGCGGGCACTTCACCACCCCCGCCGGATTCAACGCGATCGGCTTCGCGTTCGCGAACAGCGAGTTCCCGCTGTACGCCTGCCCGCTCGATCCGTTCAAGGGCGGGGCCCGGGGCCCCTTTGGCTCACCCCGCCCCGAAGACAAGACGCGCAGCTATTCGGTCAACTTCCGGGTGCCCGCGACGACGGGGCAGTTCGGCGGCCCCGCCACCGACGCGAACCCCGGCACGTCGGGCGACAACTTCTCGGTGCGTTACGACAACATCACCAAGACATCCAATACCATCACACTGGGTGACAACGTCGACCAGAACGCCGCGGGCACCTTGGCGCAGAACTGCCTGAGCGTTGAAAACTCGGCTGAACTCTACGCCTTTGCCCACGACCCCGCGGCGGGCGCCCTGTACAACGCCCGCTCGGTGTCGCACCACGCCAACCGCGACGACGGCGTGGCCAGCACCGCCTCCACCCGCTATACCCCCAATTACCTGTTCGCGGACAGCCACGTGGCAAACCTTGATATTGCGGACACGGTCGAAGGTCCATCGCCGCCATTCAACTACAAGGACACCATGTGGGACGCCGACCAGCGTTGATCTTCGGCGAGCCGCACGGGCGCATGAGGCGCTCCCTCACTTCCCGTGGCCCAGGGAAAAGTGGGCTTGTGGTGAAAACCTCGCGTGGTTTACACGCCCCCGATTCATCTGTGACACTTCGCGATCCGAACGGAGTCACAAGTGTGAGCAACACCGAATGAGCATCGCCAAAACCCTCCGCGAAAAGCCCGCCGTAGCCTATGGGCTGGTTGCCGCCCTGGCGGCGGGCGCCGCCTTTCTTCTGTTTTCAAACTCGCGTCCCGCGACGTCAGTCCTCGGGTCGGATCGCTGGGCGTTTGACCTCAATACCCAGACACTGATCCGCGCTGCTGCGAGCGAAGCGGCGCCCTTCGACGTCGACTCGGGCCCGTTCAATTACCAAGGGATGACCCCGGCCGGCGCGGGCGTCGACACCCTGCTGTTTTCGTGCGGATCCTGCGCCGATCTTGAAGCCGGGATGTCCGTTGACCAGGTGGCCGCTGCGGGGGGACGGCTCGTGTTTGTCACCCGCGAATCCGACGCCTCGATCAAGAACCAGGCCGCCGCTGCGGACCAAGCGGGCGGCGCCTTCGCCTCCACCATGCAAGGGACCCTGATTTCGGACCTGACCGGGAAGCAGTGGAGCGGGGCCTTCTCGCCCCCGGGTCTGCGTCTCCGGGCCAACGCCATGGCCGACTGCCCGGAGACCGGCGCCGCTCCGGTCGAATGTCTTCCCGATTAAGGTGTCGGGCGGTCACCGGGCCGCACACCTTCATGGGCGGCGTCACCGGCCCCGATTTTCTTCTGGCGTCACCCCCTGCGAGCGATTACGCTCTGAGTAATGCGTTTCCGCGACGATATGCTGCGTCCCAAGGTTCTGGTGTTCATGCTGCCGCTGCTGCTGCCCATCGGCCAGCCGCGGACCAGCGCCACCGGCCTGAACGGCGCCGACGCCGATTCGCGCCCAACCGAGGCTCCCTCCGCGTGGGTCGAGCCCGACCCGGACACCGGCGGCCGGCAGGCCCCCTGACCAGACCCCGCGCACCGCCTTTCTGCTTGCCTCTGCAAAACTTCGCACCCGGAACGTGGGCGTGGGCCAAGGCGCCGCACCGTTCCGAGTGCAGAGGCAAACCCGAAATCAACCTGCGAGCGGAGCAAGCCAAACGGCTTGGGATTGCCGGTCGCGGGCCGGGTAAGCGCCGACAAAGCGAACTGGTTCGCTTCGCTCACGAGTTGGTGAGCCCTGATATTGCCTCGGTCGGGGTGAGTCCACGACCAGGCCGTTCTCACGCGTCGGGCACCGCGACCGGAAGAGACGGAAGTCTGGCGCAGCGGCTAGCCTTATCCAATGCTCCTCCGAAACCGCCCGCACCGCCCGCGATACCGGCCCCGCCGCTTCTCCCCCGCCGCCGCGCTCACCGCAGCTTCATTCGCCGCGTCGGGCTGTGTTTCGGCAGACGCCGGCGACCCGCCGCCGGCACGGGAGACCGCCACGGTCGGTGGGCCGGCCCCCGTGACACCCGCCGCCCCGACCGACCCGCAGGCCGAACAGCTGCTCGACGCCCTCGAAGCCGCCGCCGCGGACCACCGCACGCTGACCGCGCGGGTACGTATGCGCAGCATCCAGGACCTGCTCGACGACGAGACCACGCGCTTCGGCGACCTGGCGTGGGCCCGCGGCGACGAGACGGCCGGCACACCCACCCGCTTCGCCGTCGCCTTCGACCGGCTGAAAACCCTCGACGGGCCGCTCGAAGCCGTCGACCGTCGCTACGTCTACGACGGACGCTGGCTGCTGGACGTGGACGGCGCGGCACGCACCGCCACCCGCCGCGAGTTGAACGCGTCCGAGACCGGCGGCGAGGCCGAAAGTAACCCGGGCGAACAGCTCACACTCGGCGACGGACCCTTCCTCGTGCCGCTGAACCTCAAGAAGGACCGCGTGCTCGCGCGCTTCGACGCCTCGGTCGCCGCACCCCACCCCGAAGACGACCCCGCCGACGGACCGACCGACCGCCTGGTGCTGGTGCCCCGCGACACCACCGACATCGACGCCGTCCGCCTTGACCTCTGGTTTGACCGGACCACCCGCCTGCCGCGGCGCGTCGTCGGCCACCAGGCCGACGGCGACCGCACCGTGGTGGACCTCTTCGAGACCGACGTGAACCCCGATGTGCCCGACGGGCGATTCGACACCGACTTCCCCGCCGACGCGGGGTGGGAGCTGCAGACCGTGCCGTTGACGCCGACTCGCTGACGCGCTCCGTTCCGAAAGTTTTCTCCTGAGCGCGGGGACGTGCCGCCGCGTCGATGCCGAACCGAAGGCGGATCCCGTCCGTTGAAGCGTCGCGCTGCCTTCGGTGCCCTAGCGCGGACCGACGCCCAAGCCCCGTGAACGTTTCGGGGCCGGTTGGGATAGCCTGAGCGTCGGGTCCGCCTGCGACGGGCCGCCACGTCCAATCTGCCCGCCCCACACGTAATTTTGTTGACAATCACCACTACCCCGGCGAGAATATTCGGCAGGCTTATAGTGCAAACCCGGCGTGTGCCGCGTTTGGAAGCACCCACAGGCCTGTTTTTAACCGCAGAGCCTCGCCATCCCAACCCCTTCGACGCCTGTCACAGGCTGGAGCCAGCGACCGAATCGGGCGATAACCCTCACAGTGACCCAACTTACTGTTGACCCTGTTCCCTCCGCGCGATATCATTGCAACAGCGCAACCGTTTGCTTCGAGCCTCATCGCCCGCTACGCGGCTTATCCCTTCTGTCCTTCCATCATTCCGGAGCCTCAAAATGCGAATCCACTCCCCAAAAGCGTTCACCCTGATTGAGCTGCTGGTGGTCATCAGCATCATCGCGCTGCTGATCGGCATCCTGCTGCCCGCCCTCGGTGCGGCCCGCTACACCGCCAATTCGATGCGCTGCGCGACGCAGCAGCAGCAGCTCGGGCGGGCGTTGGCGACCTATTCCGCGGACTCAGATGACTACGTCGCCAACGTGGCCAGCGGAAGCTTCGGCACCGGCATCGCTTCGCCCAGTTGGGACGACCTGCTGGGGTTGGGCGAGTACGACGGCCGCACCCGTTCGTGGATCGCAGAAAACAGCTTGTACACCAGCGCTGCCAACCCCTCTGCCGGACCAGTCACACCCGTGGGCGCGTTCGAGCTGTACGAATGCCCCCTCGACGATGTCGACGTCACGCTGGCCAATGGGTCCGTGCCCGCCGCCAAACGCACCTATCACATGAATTGGCGTGATGAGCGAGGTATCACGGACACCAACAAGGTGGGCAACCTTCAGTACAATGCCGGGGTGTCCGGATTCGCGACCGACGGCACTCCCAAATCCCTCAGGTACGCCGACATCACCCAGGGCTCAAACGTGATCGTGCTCGCCGAGAAAATGGGTCTGAATCCCGCTGGTACCGTCCGCGACAATGCCCTGGGAGACTGGAGCGGCCAGAACTCCTGGACCGTTGAGTTCGACAGTGCCGTCCAGGCCGGCGCCCAGGAGTACGGTCAGCACTCGCCGCGGCAGGACGGCCCCGCCGGCACCGCCACCGACGGCTACACGCCCAACTTCCTCTACGCTGACGGCCACGTGGCGTCGCAGGACGTGCGTGAAGCGTTCGTTCGCGTAAACGGCAGCGTGGCCTCCGGATACTACGTGATCGGCTCGCAGTGGGACGCCAAGCAGTAGGCGACCCGGCCATTGACACGACGCGAAAGCGACCTGACCGATAGCACACCTGCCGCCCGCTCCGAGCAGACGCCGGAGGCGGGCGGCGTTTTTCTCGGGTTGGACCAGTGGCCCTCCCGTTTCATCAAACCTGCTCCGGAGTTTTCCCCTTGGCTGCAAGCGACGAAAAAGGATTGTTCGGTAAACTCGCCCTCCCCATCGCGATCGTTGCGTTGGCCCTGGGCGCATTCTTGATCATCCGTAACCTTGGCGGATCAAATATTCAGGGGCTGAACCAGCCCAAATGGATGTACAACCTGACGACGGGCGAACTGGTGGCCCGCGGGGCCGAAGAAACCGCGCCCGCCGACCTCGACGGGTCAACGTTCGACTACGGCGACCTGGGGTCGGGCGGGCCGCTCGTCGACGCGTACGTGTTCACCTGCGGGGATCCGCTCGCGATTAAAGAAGGCATGAGCGCCGACGACTTGAAAGCCGTCGATGCCCGCTTGGGATACGTCCTTCGCCAGGCCGTGGCCGGTCAAACGGGTGAAGTTGTCAGCGACGCCTCGGGCCGGGAGTGGGCGGCGCGCACATCGCAACGCGGCATCAAGCTCGCCATGGCCGCCGCGGCCGCGTGCCCCGACGGCAAGCAGCCGCTGCGGTCGGTCCCCCACTGAACGCCGATGCCAAACCCCCGTGCCGCGGCCTCTCCCTCAGGGCGAAGCAAGTGAGGGCGGGCAAGTGAGGGCGGGGCAAGGTCCGCCGGCCCCATCTTGTCGCGGATCGAATCCCCATCTATGCGATGCCGAAGGCCACGCGACGCCGGCGACGCGGCCGGTCGTTCGAGCCCGGTAAAACGCTCTGCCCCGGGTCGTGTTTCGCCGCTGCAATGCGCGCATCTGCCGAATCACGGCTGCGGCTGACGCAACCATATTTCGCGCTGCGGGAACGGGATCGAGATCCCCGCCTCGTCCAGATGGTTCTTGACCGCCCGCACGAGTTCTTCACGTTTGGGCCAGAAGTCCGCGGTCGGAAACCACACCCGCACCACCCAGCTGATCGACGAGTCGCCCAGGTCCTTCAAGAACACCTGAAATCCGCGGCTCTCGCCGTCGACCCGGCCATGCACCGACTCGACCGCGGCGGTAAGCACGGCCCGCGTTTCGTCCAGGTCGGCGCCGTAGGCAGTGCCCACGGCGAGGTCGGCGCGGCGGTGGGCGTGAAAGGTCGCGTTCTCGATCGTGCTGCCGAAGATGTCGCTGTTGGGCACGATGATGCGGCGGTTGTCGAAGGTGTCGAACTTGGTGGTGAACAGGTCGATCTCCGCGACCTTGGCGGTGATGCCGGCCGCGTTGACCACGTCGCCGACCTTGAAGGGCCGGAAGATCAGCAGCATCAGCCCCGCGGCGAAGTTGGACAGCGTGCCCTGGAACGCCAGCCCGATGGCGAAGCCCAGCGCCGCGAGCACCGCGGCGAATCCCGCCACGCTGATGCCCATCCGTCCCAGCACGCCCAGCACCGCGCTGACCATGATGGCGTAGAACACCAGCTTGCCGAAGAACGAACCGATCGTCGGGTCAACGCGTTGGGTCAGCGGGCCGCTGACCCAACGCGACAGCAGACGGGCGATGAAGTACGCGGCGAAGAGCAGCAGCAGCGTGACCACCGCCGGCAGCACGTAGTCGATGCCCAGCTGGGTGAGCGCGGCGGTGTCGCCCTTGAGCGCCTGCCCCGAGAGGGTCTTGAGTTCGGTGCCGGTCTCGGCGAGTCGGCCCGAGAAGCTGGGCGCGGACTCGGAAACCGGCGTGGCCACCACGTCGTCGGTCAGCACGGCGGAGGGTTCGGGGTCGGGCGCGTCGGCGGTCTGCGCGGGGAGCACGCGGGACAGGGCGTTCAGCAGCGGAGAGGCAATCAGAGGGTTCAAGTCGGGGGCTCGTGCGGTTCGGGCGGGTCGGTCGGGTCGGTCGACTCAGACGGAAAGCGAAAACGCCCTATCGGCCGGAACCCGTCCGCATCGCCGCCAACCGTTCGACCAGCCGGTCGATCTGATCGGGCGCGTTATAAAAGTGCGGGCTGGCCCGCAGCCGGCCGCCGCGGACGGCGATCACCGTGCCCCGCCGCTCCAGTTCCGACGCCGCCGCGGCGGCGTCGATCCCCGCGGGCGGATCGAAGGCCACGATGCCGCTGCGCTCGTCCGCTCGGCCCCGCGGCGAAGCCACCCGCAGGCCAAGACCACGCAGCCCGGTGTCGAGCCGCGCCGTCAGCCTTTCGACGCGCTCCCACACCCGGTCCACCCCCTCGTCCAGCAGCAGCTCCAGGCTGGCGCCCAGGGCCAGCGTGCCGGGGATGTTCCAGCTGCCCGCCTCGAAGCGCCGCGCGTCGCCGGGCAGCTCGAAGGCGTCGGCGTCGTAGTCCAGCGGGTTGCGTCGGTTCATCCAGCCGATCACCGCCGGGTGCAGCCGCGCCGCCGCGTCGGCGTTCGCGTAAAAGAAGCCGGCGCCCTCGGGCCCCAGCATCCACTTGTGGCCGTCGGCCGCCAGGCAGTCGACGCCGTCCGCAGCCACGTCCACCGGCAGCACCCCACAGCTCTGGATCGCGTCGACGCACAGCAGCCCGCCCACCGCGTGCACGGCGTCGGCGATCGGCCGCAGCGCGGTGCGGTAGCCCGTGGCGTACTGCACGTGGCTGACCGACACCACGCGGGTGCGGGGGTCGACCGCGGCCGCCACGCGCCCGGCGGGCACGCGGCCGTCGGCATCGGCCGCGACCTCGGTCACGGCGACGCCGAGCCGCGCCAGGTCGCGCCACGGGTAGCGGTTGGCCGGGTACTCCTGGTCGGTGGTCACCACGCGGTCGCCCGGCCGCCAGTCGACGCCGCGGGCAACCAGGTTCAGGCCGAACGACGTGTTGGGGATCAGCGCGATGTCGCGCGGACCCGCGGCGTTCACCAGCCGGGCCGCGGACTGCTTGACCCGCCCCACCGCGGCGTACCAGCCGTGGCCGACGTAGGCCGACGACGCGGCCTGCGTGGCGTACGTGCGCAGGGCGTCCGCCGCCGGCCCGCTGAGCGGCGCGACCGCGGCGTGATTGAGGAAGTCCATCCGGTCAAGGATGGGGAAGCGGGGGTCGGGGAGAGCGGGCATGGGGACAGGCTAAGGGGCCGTCACGAAACAATCTCCCGGTTCTGGTGTCCAGGCCGCCAGCCCCGCAGAGATGGCGACGTTGACGAACGACTGCCCACGATCGATGCCCCCGCTTCCAACGAACGTGGCGAGGAGGTGCCGGAGATCCCCGGAGGGAAGACCACAAAAACCACAAAAAGAGAGAAAAAAGAGTGGGCACGGTCCTGCCGTGTCGAGCGCTTCGGTGGTGAAGAGCGTTCTGTTGCGGAGAATCTCCCGACGAGGGCTGGCGCACCGCCCAAGGCCCTGCCTCTTCATTTCTTTTTTGTCCTTTTTGTGATTTTTGTGGCTAAGGAACGAGCGCCGAACGCGCTCCCGGTTTCCGAGCCCGATCGACTCCTACGCACCCCACCTCATTTCCAAGCGGTTTGAATCGGGTGCCACTGGCGGCTTGTCCGCCAGTGTCCTGGACCCGTGGAAGCACTGGCGGACAAGCCGCCAGTGGCACGCGGCAGAGGGCGTGAGAATCAAAGGGGATGGCAGCTGGCAGTCTGTTGAAATGCCTCGCGTAAGCCGAGAACGAGCGACAATCGCTGCTCGCGAGGCGACGAACCCACATGCCGCCGGAGGCGGCGTACTCCGCCGCAGCCCCAGCCGTAGTTGCGGGGAGGTGAGGCAACGAAGAGGGCGGCGATTGTCGCCGTTCGCAGGCACGTGAGGCATTCCAACAGACTGCTGGCTGGCCCGTCCGCGTCATCGAGACCACGCCTGAGTCGCTTCGGATCGACCGAGTCGATGCCGGGAAGCCAGCCGAGATCCGGGGCTAGACTGACGCGATGCACCGAAACCCGGGAAAAAGCCGTCGTCTTCTTCCGTTGTGGATCGCCACGCTGGCCCTCACCCTGACCGCGTCCGCCTCCGCCGCCGAGCCCGACGGGGCCGTCGATCTGATCGACGCCGCGGCCGACACCGCCGCGGCGCAGGCCGCCCTCGAACCCGTGCCCGCGAACCCGCTCGCCGAGCGGCTGCTCAATCAGCCGGGCCTCGACGAAACCGCCGCCCGCGCGCGGCGGCTGTTCTTCGGCAGGCTCGACGGCTTCACCCCCGCCAACCCGGCCGAAGCCGCCGCGTTGGCCTGGGCCCGCGGCCGGCTGAACGACCCGGCCCTGAGTCACCACGCAGCGGCGCCGCTGCTGCGGGCCCGCGCCGCGCTCGCCCGCGGCGACGCCGCCGCCGTACGCCCGCTGCTGGAGGGCAACCCCACCATCGAGGCCGCGTGGCTGCGGGCGTCGGCCGACGAGGCCCGCGGCGCTCTGGCCGACGCGGCCGCCGAGCTTGTCCCGCTGCGCACCCGCCTGCAGCACGAGACGCTGACCGACCCCGCCGAGTTGACCGCCGGCGGGCGGGCCGTCGCCGCGCTCGCCCGGCTGGAGGGCCGCCCCGCGCAGGACTACGCATTGGCCCAGCGCCTGCTTGCGCGGGCGACCCAGGAGATCGACCCCGGCCACTGGCCCGCGATGGTTGCCGAGGGGCAGCTCTTGATGACCAAGTACAACCGGCGCGAGGCGGCGGACGCCTTCCGCGCCGCACTCGGGCTGAACCCCCACGCCACCGACGCCTGGTACGGCCTGGGCCGGCTCGCCCTCGACGGCTTCAACTTCGACGGCGCGGCGGCGGCCTCAAGCCGGCTGCGTGCGGTCAACCCCATCCACCCCCTGGCCGACGCGCTCGATGTTCGGGCCCGCCTGCTGCAGCGTGACGCCGAGAGCGCCTACGCGGTCCTGAACCCGGCCCTGGGCGCACTGCCCCGCCACCGCGAGCTGCGGGCCCTGCACGCCGCGGCGGCCGCCGCGGCTTACGACAACGACGCGTTAGACGCCGCGCTGGCGGAATACGACCGCCTGGCCCCGGGGGCGCCCGACGCCTACTTCACCGCCGGCGCCGCGCTGGCGATCGACCGCCAGTACCCCCCCGCCCGGCGGCTGCTCGAAGAGGCCGTCGACCGCGCGCCCAACGACCCCGCGCCGCGGCTGGAGCTGGGGCTCATGCTCATGCAGCAGGGCGACCTGCCCGCCGCCCGCGGCGTGCTGGCGGCCGCCACGGCCCTCGACCCCTTCCACCGCGGGGCCAACAACCAGCTGCAGCTCGTCGAGGCGCTGCTGAACGGCTACGAAACGATCGAGACCGAGCACTTCCTGATCCGCTACCGCCCCGGCGTCGACGAAGCACTGGCCCGCGACATGCCCGGCCCGCTGGAGGAGATGTACGACGAGATCACCGCGGTGTTCGGGCACCGCCCCACCCCACGCACGCAGATCGACCTGATGCCCGACAAGTCGCACTTCGCCGTACGCATCACCGGGCTGCCGCACTTCATCACCATCGCCGCCGCCACCGGCGACGTCATCGCGCTGACCCCGCCTCGCCGCGGCGCCGACCAGGCCGACCCCTTCAACTGGGTCAACGTGCTGCGGCACGAGTACGTGCACGTGGTCACCCTGAGCCAGACCCGCAACCGCGTGCCGCACTGGTTCACCGAAGCCTGCGCCGTGAGCCAGGAGACCACCGGCCGCACCTGGGACACCTGCCGCATGCTCGCCCACGCGCTGCATCAGCCGCGCGACAACGGCGGGCTCTTCGACTACGACCAGATCAACTGGGGCTTCATCCGCCCGCAGCAACCCAACGACCGCCCGCTGGCCTACGCCCAGAGCGACTGGATGCTCGAGTTCATCGCCCAGCGCTGGAGCCACGGCGCCATCGTCGAGCTGCTGGAGCTCTACCGCGAAGGAGTGGGCGATGTCGCGGCCCTGCGTACTGTGCTGGGCGTGGACGGCGACGCCTTCATGGCCGACTTCCGCGCGTGGGCCGCCACCCAGGTGGCGGCGTGGGGTCTGGGACCGCGCGAGACGAGCGACCGCGCAAAGGAAGTGCTGCTGTCGAAAGGCGAAAATGTGCCGCTCGACGAGCTCACGCGCTTGCTGGAAGAACACCACGACCCCCAGCTCGGGGACCACCCCGCGCTGCTCGGGCTGATTGCAAAACGCGTAGTCGGCGAAGGGAACGGCGCGCTGGCCCCCGCGGCCGACCCCGCCGCGGCGCGCCATTGGATCACGCGCTACGCCGCCGCGCGCCCGGTCGACCCCTGGGCCCACCGCACCCTGGTGCGTCTGGCCCACGAGCACGGCGAACCGGAGGCCGCCCTCGGCAGCCTGCGGCTACTTGAACGCGGCGACAACTACAGCGCCGTCTGGAGCAAGCAGCTGGCCGACCTGCACCGTGCCGCGGGCCGGCTGGACGCCGCCCAGCGGGCGCTCACCCGCGCGCTGCGCTGCGAGCCGTACAACGCCACCTTTCGCGAAGACGCTGCGACGGTCGCCCTGCAACGCGGCGACCCCGCCGAGGCGGAACACCAGATCGAAGCGCTGGTGATCCTGGAACCGGACCGCGCGATCCACCCGAAGCGGCTGGAGGCGGTGCAACGCATGGAGGGCGCGCCGGCGGCGCAGGAATAGCGGGCTACGCGTGTGGAATCGGGCGGGGCTCGGGTGCCACGGACCGCGACGTCGTCCGTGGCACCCGATCCGGACCATCCATTCACCGGCGAAAAGCGAAGTCGCTAGACCACAGGCACCCGAGCTACCTGTAAATGCTGGGTCGAAGCGCCGACCGGTACGGGCTGAAGCCCGCGGCACCCAACCACGCCCCACGTCCTCGTGTTCCGGCCCGGCCCGGGAGGGAATCGCCGCTGTGACGCGTCGTCGGGCGTGGGGTGCGGCGGGCCGCCGCGGCACCCCGCGCCCGACGACGCGTTTCCGCCGATTCACGCCACCCGATTCACGCCATCCGATTCACGCCCCGTCGAGCGACGCGATGGTGGCGTACATCTCCTCCGGCGTCTCCAACGCTTTCAACCGGTCGCGCACCGCTTCGTCGATCAGCATCCGGCTGATCCGCGACAGCGCCTCGACGTGCGGCCCGGTCTGGTCCACCGGCGAGGCCAGCAGAATGATCAGCTCGACCGGGGCCCGGTCGATCGAACCGAACTCCAGCGGCTCGGCGGTGCGGCCGATGGCCATGTGCAGCGAGGGCACGCCGGCGGTCTTGCCGTGGGGCACTGCCACCCCGCCACCAATGCCCGTGGTGCGCGTGGTTTCACGCTGCCAGACGGCCTGCTTGAGGGCTTCACCGTCGGTGATGTCGGTGTTCGCGACCAGCCGGTCGGCCAGCGTGAAGATGGCGGTTTGCTTGTCGTCGCACGTCAGGGGCACGATGACGCAGTCGGGCTGAAGGATGTCGGTCAGGCGCATGCGGTCAGATTAGCGGTTCGGCGGATACGCGTGGTCGGGGCGGGCCGGCCGCAGAGCCGACCGGCCCGTCCCGACCACGCGGAACAGCGGCGAACCGCGTAACGACTCGCGGACGCGAAAGCGTGGACGCTGGGCGCGGAGTCCTGCACGAGAGGCGGAGGCGGGAACGGCGCGACGCAGACTCCTGATTCCTGCCCTCGGAGGAGGCGGGCTTCCAGCCTGCCATCGACGCGAAGCGGCGAAACGGGTCGTCTTGCAGCGACGCCCGAGCGGCAGGCCGATGGCCCGCCCCACCAAGACCGCGAAGCACTCCCGTCCAGGAACCGCGTTCGGCGGCGCTCCGATACACTCGGGGGGTGTCCGAACAAACCCCCGACGCTTCCGATCTGGCCTCCACCGCCACGCCCGTCGCCGATCCGAATGATGCGCTGTCGGTGCTGCTGAAAAGGCACTTCGGCCACGACGGCTTCCGTCCGCGGCAGCGTGCGATCATCGACGACGCGGTGGCGGGGCGCGACTGCTTTGTCATCCTGCCCACCGGCGGCGGCAAGAGCCTGTGCTACCAGCTGCCGTCGCTGGCCGACGCGTCCGGGGTCACGGTCGTCGTGTCGCCGCTGATCGCGCTGATGCAGAACCAGGTCGACCTTCTTACCGCCAACGGCGTGCCCGCGACCTACCTCAACAGCACCCTGGACGGCCAAGAGGCCTGGAGCCGCGAGCAGGATGCGCTGGCGGGCAGGTACAAGCTGGTCTACCTGGCGCCCGAACGCCTCTTCGCCGCGTCGGGCCGCAACCTGCTCGCGCAGCTGAACGTCGCCCGCTTCGCCATCGACGAGGCCCACTGCATCAGCGAATGGGGCCACGACTTCCGTCCCGAGTACCGCATGCTCGGCCAGCTGCGCGATCCCGAAGGCGCCTTCGGCGACCGCTTCGTCGACGTGCCCCTCATCGCGCTGACCGCCACCGCCACGCCGCGGGTGGCCGACGACATCGTGAAGGCGCTGAAACTGCGTGACGCCGTCCAGCACCGCGGCGGCTTCGAACGCGACAACCTCTACTACGAGATCCGCCCCAAGAGCAAGGTCGCCCAGCAGATCATCGACCATCTCTCGGCAAACCCCGCCGCCGAGGGCATCGTCTACTGCCAGAGCCGCAAGGGCTGCGACGAGATGGCCGAAAAGCTGCGTGGCCACCACATCGCCGCCGTGGCCTATCACGCGGGGCTCGACGCCGGCACGCGCGAAAAACACCAGCACGACTTCATCTTCGGCGACGCGCAGGTGGTGTGCGCGACCATCGCTTTCGGCATGGGCGTGGACAAGCCCGACGTACGCTTCGTGTTTCACGCCGACCTGCCGCGTCATATAGAGGGCTATTACCAGGAGACCGGCCGCGCCGGCCGTGACGGGCTGCCCGCCGACTGCGTGCTGTTCTATTCCGGCGGCGACCGGTTCAAGATCGAGTTTTTCATCGAGCAGAAGGAGATCGAGGAAGAACGCCAGCACGCCCGCGACCAGCTCGATCAGGTCGTCAAGTACGCCCACACCACCGGCTGCCGCACCACCGCGCTGCTCAAACATTTCGGTGAACGACACGCGGGCCAGTGCGGCCACTGCGACAACTGCCTGAAGCCGCCGAAAACCGTTGACGCCACGCAGGACGCCCGCAAGCTGCTCTCGGCCGTCGCCCGCACCGGCCAGCGCTTCGGTCTGGGTCACGTGATCAACGTGCTGCGCGGCAGCCGGGCCGAGCCGGTGACCCGTCGCGGGCACGAGCAGCTCAGCGTCCACGGCATCGGCAAGGACCAGCCGGTCGGTTACTGGCGCTCGCTCGCCGAGCACCTGATCGACCAAGACCATCTGGGCCTGACCACCGACGAGTTCCGGACGGCGTTTCTGACCGAGACGAGCGAGACCGTGCTGAGAGGCGACGTGGAGGTGCCGCTGGTGCAGAGCCGGGCGATGAGCGGCAAGCCGTCGGGCGGGAACGCTGCGAGCCGTTCACGCGGCAGCAAGTCCACCGCCGCCGACGCGGATCTCCCGTTCGACGAAGAACTCTTTGAGACGCTCCGCGAGCTGCGCCGCGAGCTGGCCAAGGAGCAGGGCGTGCCGCCCTACATCGTGTTCGGCGACGCGCCCCTGCGGGCGATGGCCCGCGAGAAGCCCACCGACGAGACGGCCTTCCTGGCCGTCAACGGCGTGGGCCAGAACAAGCTCGACCGCTACGGCCCCGCGTTCATGGACGCGATCCGGGCGTACGTCTCGGCGGAAACGGGCTGACCGCCGGGGGCGGACTCCGCCGAGCCTGCGCCCGCCCCCGACGGTCAGCCCGTCACAGCGGCGAGATGCACGCGACTTCGGACGCCATGGACACCGATGACCTGCCGGCGAGCCTTGCCGCGGTGCTCTGAGTACGGACGACCCCACATCATTCCGCGGTTCCTGGCACCCGTCATGAAACGCGACCCAAGGTCAGGCTCCACACCGCACGCAAGGCCTCTCAATAACCGATTCACGGCCTGCTTCCTGCTAAACTCCGCGCCCCGCGGCGGAGTCGTGTCGTCACTCCGGCGTCCGGTCGGGGGCGGCTTCCGGGCCGCCGGAAGCCGCCTCCGACCGGACGCCGGACTGCACCGCCGATCCCGCCGTCTTCCATGCTCACCGCCCACTCCCTCACCAAGCGCTACGGCCCCACCCTCGCGGTGGACCGGCTGTCGCTGGAGGTCGAACGGGGCCAGATCATGGGCTTCCTGGGCCCCAACGGCGCCGGCAAGTCCACCACCATGCGCATGCTCGTCGGCTCGCTGCCGCCCACGGCCGGCCGGGCCACGCTGAACGGGCACGACGTGCTGACCGACGCCGTCGCGGCCCGCCGCAAGCTGGGCTACCTGCCCGAGAACAACCCGCTGTACCCCGAGATGCGGGTCGACGAGTTCCTGCACTTCTGCGGCCGGCTGCACCGCATGCCGCGGAAGCTGCGGGCCGCCCGCCTGGGCGTGGTCACCGAGCGCTGCGGGCTGAGCGCCCTGCGGCAACGCACGATCGGCCGGCTGAGCAAAGGCAACCGCCAGCGGGTGGGCCTGGCCGCGGCGCTGCTGCACGCGCCGCCGGTGCTGGTGCTCGACGAACCCACCGCGGGCCTGGACCCGCACCAGATCGCCGCGGTCCGCGCACTGATTCGCGAGCTGTCCGGCGACCACACGGTGCTGCTGAGCAGCCACATCCTGCCCGAGGTCGAACGCGTGTCGGACCGCATCGTGATCATCGCCCGGGGACGCCAGGTCGCGGCGGGCACGCCCGACGAGCTGCGCCGCGAGAGCCAGGAGACCGACCGAGCCACGGTCTACGCCGAGGTGCAGGGCACCACACAGCGTGTCCGCACCATCGCCGAGTCGCTGCACGCCGAGGCGGCCGCCACGGTCGAGCCGCACGCAACCGACCCGCACTGGCAGCGGCTGTGGCTGCGGCCGGCCGCCGGGCCCGGCGTGCGGATGGACCTGAGGGTGTCGCTGGCCCGGGCCTTTGCCGACGCCGACCTGACCGTGCGCGAGCTGCGCCGCGAGAACGTGGGGCTCGAAGCCTTCTTCACCCGCGTGACGGATCCGTCGCGTGGGGACCACGCCGCGTCCGATGGGGCCGCCGCATGAGCGCCGTCCTCACCCTCGCCCGCCGCGAGCTGATCGGCCTGTTTGCCTCGCCCATCGCCTGGGTGGTGCTGGCGCTGTTTGCCCTGGGCACGGGCCTGGTCTTCGCCGTGGGCTTCGGCCCCGGCCGCCCCGCCACCATGGCCACCACCTTCGACGCCACGGTGTGGCTGCTGGTGTTTCTTACGCCGGCGGTCAGCATGCGGCTGTTAAGCGAAGAACTGGCCCGGGGCACGCTGGAGCGGCTGGTCACCAGCCCCGTGAGTGACACCCAGATCGTGCTGGGCAAGTGGCTGGCCTCGCTCGTCTTCCTCGGCCTGCTGCTCACCCCCCTTCTCGTGCAAATCGGCGTGCTCTACGCCAGCGGCCAGCCCGACGCTGGCCCGTTGGTTGGGGGCCTGCTGGGCGTGGCCCTGGTGGGCGCTTTGTACCTGGCCATCGGCACCTTCGCCTCGGCGGCCACCGAAAACCAGATCATCGCCTTCCTGCTGGCGGGCGCGTTGATTGCGGCGTTGACCTTCTTGTTCTTTTTTCTGCCCGAGAGCGGCTGGCTGCCTGCGCGGGCCCGGGCCGCGGTGCTGTACGCCAACGTGAACCGCCAGTTCGGCGAGTTCAACCGCGGCGTGATCGACGCGGGCAACGTGTTCTACTTCGCGTCGATGACGGGCTTGTTCCTGTTCCTCGCCGTCAAGCTGCTGGAGAGCCGGCGATGGCGGTGAAGCGGTCTCCCAAACCCGACGACGCCCTCGGGCAGGGCAAGCGCCGCACGGTCTACGGCCTGAACGTCGCGGTCGCGGTGGTGGCCGCGCTGGCCGTCGTGGTGGTGCTCAACGCCTTGATCAACCTGCCCGCGGTGCGTGGGGTGCTGCCGCGGCTGGACCTCACCGCCGGCCGCACCCAGACGCTCAGCGGGCAGACGCAGCGCGTGCTCGACGGTTTGGAGGTGCCGGTCACGATCACCGCGGTGACCCGCACCGGGACCGAAGCGGGCCGGCGCAGCGTGGCGCTGCTCGACCGCTACGCCCGGCACCGTCCCGAGCTCTCGGTCGCCGTGATCGATCCCGACCGCGACCTGGACGCGCTCGAAGCCTTCTACCGCGGGCTGGACGACCGCTTCGCCGACGAAACCGCCCCGCTGCGGGCCGCGGTCGAGCGCGGCGTGGCGTCGCTGCAGATCCTCACCGATGACCTCGCCGCGGTCGAAGACGTCTTCGCCGGCCTGGGGGACCGGCCCGAGCTGCAAGAGGGCACCGCCGGCGACCGGGTGCAGTCGGCCCGGGTCGCGGTCGGCGAAACCCGCGAACGCTACGCCACGCTGCGGGACACGCTCTCCGCCGCGCTCACCCGGCCGGTGCCGCCGCTGGCCAACCTGCGGATCGACCTGCTGCAGGCCTTCCGCCAGGCCGACGACCAGGTGCTGGCCCCCTACCGCACCGCCTTCGCCCAGATGGCCAGGCAGCGCGACGCGCCCATGGCCGTGCGCGACGCGATGCTGAAGCTCGACCGCCCGCTGACCGAGGCCCGCGACCGGCTGGCCCCCGCGATCGACGCGCTCTCGCTGCCCCCCGACCCAAACCGCTACGGCCGCGTGCAAGAGGCGCTGCGGGCCGGCGAGGTGCTGGTGGTGCTCAGCCCCGACCGCGAACGCGTGCTGCCCGTCGGCGAGCTGCTGCTGCCCGACCCCACCGGCGACGGCACCGGCACCGGGTTGTTCGTGGGCGAAGACCGCCTGACCAGCGCGCTGCTGACCCTGGGCCTGGAGCACGCCCCCCGCGTAATCTTCGCCCGCGACCGCGACCAGAACGTGCTCGCTCCGGGCGCGGGCCTGAGCGCCGCGGCCGCCCGGCTGCGCTTCGCCGACTTCGACGTCAGCACCTGGCGCATCGGCGGGGCCGACGCCGCGGCCAACCTGCTGCCCGCCGCCGCGCCCGGACAGACCACGGTGTGGGTCGTGCCCGCCCTGTCGCTGGACCGCACCACCGCCGCCGACCGGAAGCATACAGCCGACTTCCTGCGCCGACGCCTCGCCGCCGGCGACGGCGTGCTGCTCAACCGGGTCTACGACGCCGACGCCGCGGTGCGCGAGAAGAACCCGCTCGACACGCTCGCGGCCGAGGCCGGCATCACCCCCGAACCGCACGTGCTGGTGCTGCGCGAGGCCGTGTCCCCCGACGGCCGCACCCAGCCCACGTCGGCGTGGGCCGTCGACACCTACCCCGAGGGCGCGCCCCTCTCCGCCGCGTTGGCCGGCCGACGGCTCGACTTTGCGTTGCCCACCCCGCTGACCCTGAGCGATCCCGCCCGCCCGCTGCTCGAACTCAACGCGTCCGGGGCCAACCCCGCCTGGCGGGCCGAGGGCATCCAGAAGGCCGAGGACATCCGCGACGCCAAGCCGACCGACGCCACCCGGCTGACCGGCCCCGTGCCCGTTGCCGCCTACGCCCCTGGGCCGGGCGACCGGGGCCGCCTGATCGTCGTGGGCGACGGCGTGTGGCTGGGCGACGCGCAGCTGCCCGCCCGCCTGGGCAACGGCGAGCTGTTCGTCAACGCCGTCAACTGGCTGGCCGGCCTGGACGAGGCCATCGCCGCCACGCCCCGCGTCCATGACGTACGCCGTCTGGCTGCCTTCGCGCCGTCGCGGGTGACGTGGGTGAAGCTGCTGCTGCAGGCCGGGCTGCCGGCGGCCGCGCTGCTGGCGGGCGTGGGGGTGTGGTGGGTGCGGCGGAGGGGGTGACCGCCGCAGCCGTCGCCTCACAAGGCGACGGAATAGGAAGTGGGTCGAGATCGCCACTTCTCTCCGATTCTTCCGCGTGCCGTCCGCCCGGCAAATCCTGACGTCAAACGTTGCGGGCTATCCCCCAGTTTCGGCGGGGAAGTTTTTTCAGCAGCGTCGGCGGCGGCTTCTACCTCGCTCGCACAACCCCGCCAAAAAGGGGCGCCGCATCGACCTTGAAGCATCCAAAGCGGGTAGAGGTGGGGCCTCGGACCCCACGCCGCGAGCCTTTGGACTTGTCAGGCCATCGCCGGGCCCGTGGGCGGGAAGCACTCTGGGACACGACGCATGTTCCACGTCGCGACTCGCCTGCACTCGGAACAAAGACACGGCGCCCGCTCGGCGAGGGCCAGTCGATCGACAGAACGAATATCCGGGGTTGTCAGACGCCCGCGGCTTTGGTCTTTCAACGAAGCACGCGTTGGCTTGGTCGTCCGGGTTCGCGGAGTGGGCGCCGTGTCTTGGTTGTTCGGCGACAGGCGGTCGCTCGCACAGGAACGCGTGGGGGCGTCGGCTTCAAGTACCCGCGTCGCGGGCGCACGCCGCCGACGAGTCCAAAGCCCCGCCCCACGGCCCGGGCGGCGGACGGGGCGGCGGACGGGGCCAAGCCTTGGGCGGCGGACGGGGCGGCGGACGGGCGGCGGACGGGGCCCGGCGGACGGGGCCAAGCCTTGCAGATCTTGGGGCGGCGGACGGGGCCAAGCCTTGGGCGGCGGACGGGGCCAAGCCTTGCAGATCTTGCAGGCCGATGACCGTGAACCGGAATTGCCCTTGACGTGCGTTAGGTTTTTGATAGCCTCAATGCATGCCCCGTCAGAGACGACAAGACCAGCTTCACAACCCCTCGGGGATCTTTCACGTTCGTACGCGTTGTACACGCGGTCTGCATCTACTGGCAGATCCAGAAAATCGGGCCGAGGAAGAAAAGCCGGGGCCTACACCCAAACAACTGATCGCGAGCCAGTTGCAACGTTTGACCGCAAGCACCGCGGTTCAGGTCGGCGGCTTCGCGATGATGGACAACCACCTGCATCTCCTGGTACGGATCGATGCCGAAACCGCCACGGCGTGGAGCGCGGTTGAGGTGGCCCGTCGCTGGTTTGCCCTGCATCCGCCGCGTCGGGTCGCCGGCGCGGACGACGCGTGGCTGACGACGCATGCAAGCCGACCAGATTGGGTGACGGCACACCGGAAGAAGCTGTGCAGCTTCAGCC
>Ga0209185_1000231_pt1 | contig 79805 bp, 57 predicted proteins | sample SidtaG_2_FD_187425 | JGI IMG/M metagenome (GOLD analysis project Ga0209185, IMG submission 187425) | Marine algal microbial communities from Sidmouth, United Kingdom - Sidmouth_Asex2 metaG (SPAdes) (version 2) | ecosystem: Host-associated > Algae > Red algae > Unclassified | place: Sidmouth... | reverse complement strand
GTGAAATTTTTTCGAGTACGAGGCGGAGGTTATTCAGCATAGCCGTAGCTACGCTGGATGTTCTCCAACAAAGTAATCGGACAAATTTCGCCAAATGAACTTATCATAATTAGTTTGACTTACTACTTAGTCAAAGAATCATTCCTAAATAAAGTCTAATGAGCATCCGATTTGTTGCCTATTCTCGAATGGAACGTGTTCTATTGGATGGTTTCAACTGATAGATGAAATGACTTTTTCTACAAAATTAAATATTTATCCTGCACCCATTTGAGATGCACCCTGATTTTTAGTCTTAAGGTATGTTTATTTTTTGAATAAAAATTTGAGCACTCTCCTTTTCTGGCATTTTAATTGATTAAGTATCAGGAACAAAATGACTTTTTACAATATGAAAAATGCAATCCTATGCTTATTCGTCGCAGGGGCAGCGATGTGCGTCACGAGTTGTGCAAATCTTAGTCCGTTCACCGAAGACCTCTATAATAATAGCGGTTGGACGGAAGAAGACTTGAAACAAATTCAGTTTTATACTTCTAAGGAAATTATTATCTATCGTAGGCTGAAAAGTACGGACACACGCATTAGTGGCGGTAAAATCGTGTCGAAAGACGGGCAGCAAGTCGAAGAAATTGTTATTAAAAAACGTACACCGGGCGTTTTTGAGTCAAAAAAAGATGATTCGAAGAATTTTGCGATTAGCTTTGATGTTGATGGGCGATACCTCACCTTTGGACCAAATCCGAAAATGGGCGGCAAATACACCCTTCGCGCAAAAGAATGGAAAAAACACGGTAGAGGCGTCGTGACCTACGGCGGCGAAGAATACGAAGTCATCCCCGGTAGCGGCTACGCCACTTTGCTCGTAGATTTGAAAAAAGCACAAAGCTCCAGTGTCAAATCACGCAAAGCAAAAGGAAGGAAGATTGATTGACAATGGTTAATGGTTAACGATTAATGATTAATGAACCGCAATTTTCGCGTAGCGAAAATAAAATATTAATCATTAATCATTAACCATTACTCATTAGTTAATATGCTTTAGCGAATAAAACGCGCTTGTTCGATGGCTTTCCTGTTAGGATGCATTTGCCGGGTTCTTCGGCTTGGTCGAGGGTGATGCAGCGGATTGTTGCTTTGCTTAACTCCTTGATTTTCAGTTCTGTTTCAGTTGTGCCGTCCCAGTGCGCAGAGACGAAACCGCCTTTATCTTCGAGCACTTTTTGGAAATCTTCCCACGTATCTACGGGCGTGGTGTGCGCTTGTCTGAAATCAAAGGCTTTCTTGTAAATATTGTCTTGGATATGCCCCATCAATTCCTTGACATGCGCTACGACGTTGTCGAGCGATTCGCTGTATTTTTCCTTTGTATCGCGTCGTGCAACTTCGACCACGCCTTTTGCCAAATCACGTTTGCCGATAGCAATACGGACGGGTACGCCCTTCATTTCATGCTCCGCAAATTTGAAGCCCGGACGCTTGCGTGCGTCATTATCATACTTCACAGAGATGCCTTCGGCGCGGAGTTCGGTTGCTATTTTATCGGCTACGGCGTCTATCTCTTCATTCGGTTTTGGAATCGGTATAATGACGACCTGAATGGGCGCGAGTTTTGGTGGCAGCACCAAACCTTCGTCATCCGAATGTGCCATAATGAGCGCGCCCATCAAGCGCGTAGAAACGCCCCAAGAAGTTGCCCATACAAATTCTTCTTTATTTTCTTTGGTCAAATATTTTACCTCAAATGCTTTCGCAAAATTTTGCCCCAAAAAGTGCGAAGTGCCTGATTGTAAGGCTTTTCCATCTTGCATCATTGCCTCTATGGTGTAGGTATCGATTGCACCGGCAAAGCGTTCGTTGGATGTTTTTACGCCTTTGACGACGGGCATTGCCATGTACTTTTCTGCAAATTGAGCGTAGACATTGAGCATCTGAATGGTTTCGTCTATGGCTTCTTGTTCGGTGGCGTGTGCCGTGTGTCCTTCTTGCCAGAGAAATTCCGTTGTTCGCATAAATAGGCGTGTCCGTAGTTCCCAACGCACGACATTTGCCCACTGATTGATGAGCAAAGGCAGGTCGCGGTAGGACTTAATCCAGTCGCGGTAGGTGTTCCAAATAATCGTTTCGGAAGTCGGACGCACGATGAGTTCTTCTTCGAGTTTCGCCGATGGGTCAACGACTACGCCGCCGCCATTCGGGTCGTTCATCAGTCGGTGATGGGTCACGACAGCGCATTCTTTCGCAAATCCGTCAACGTGTTCGGCTTCTTTGCTCAAAAAACTCTTTGGAATGAATAAAGGAAAATAGGCATTGACATGCCCAGTTTCTTTGAACATTAAGTCGAGTTGGTCGCGTATTTTTTCCCATATCGCAAAGCCATAAGGCTTGATAACCATACAACCGCGTACCGCCGAATGCTCGGCAAGTCCCGCTTTTTTTACGATGTCGTTATACCATTTGGAGTAGTCTTCGGAGCGTGGTGTTATTTCTTTTGCCATTGTTATTTAGTTTCGAGTTGTGAGTTGCGGGTTACGAGTTTTTAAGTTGTAAGCCGCGAGTTGCAATCTGCAAATTCGTTTATTTCGTAAAAAATTCAATTTTGCGGATTTATAAGTATCAAATCAAAATATTCTTTATCCAAATGTAAAAAATCTTTGTCGGTGGTCATTAATTTTGAAGAGGTTACGAGTGCGGTTGCGGCAATCCACAGGTCATTTTTTCCCATATTTCTTGCGGATAATTTCAGTGGTTTTGTTTCGTGTTTTCCTTGACTGAAGGTGTCTATTTCAGCATAGGCATCTATCATCGCCTGAAACTTGATGTCTATGACAATCATTTCACGTAAAAACTCCTCTATTGCTTCAATCCTCCTCTTTCCCCACTTGTTTCTTCTTGCTATTGAGCGAATTTCGCCTAATGTTACGATAGATATTAGCAAGTCATTTTTGCCTTCAAGAAGCTGGTATTCTTCTTCGATTAATTTTTGTATAGCTTTATCTCGTAAATAAAGCAAAATGATATTCGTATCTAATACACATTTCATGTTGATTCAGTTTTGCTTAAATCATTTTCAATAACTCCTCAATAGGCTCTTGAATGTCAGCTTTTTCTATCAAACGATACATCTTTTTCGCATCAATTCCTTGATAATTTTGTTCTCGTTTAATTTTTTCTAAATCAAACTCTTGTTCGATAACAGTGCTGTATTTGCTAATTGGATCTTCTACGATTGATGCTTCTTCCTTCGCAGGAATTAGCTGCATCAACTTACTGTTAATCTGATCAACTAATCCTTCGTCAGCTACTGACATAATCAGTTGAATGATCTTATATTTTTTGATTTCTATATTCATTTTCGCTTTAATTTTAAATTCATTCCCAATGAAAAATAGTGATATTTTCCGTTTAATGTTTCTTGCTGAAAATTAGCATAATAGCCAAAATCTGAACTAAACAGATTGGAGGGGGAAAAATAAAACAAGCCAAAAAACTCGACATCTCGCTTGGCTATCTTAGTCGAATAACTTAGCCCCAAGTTGATGCCTGCATACAGCATGAATGGATATTGCTCAACTTCAAGTATGACAGGTAATAAATCGTTTTCATTTATATGATTAGGACCTCCTCGACTGCTTATTGAGCTTCCATGCACAATGCCTGTATATTGATTCATAGAGATATAAAAACCAACCAAAGGGCGAAATTCACCCATTTTACCTCGACTTAGAGAATAGTAGGACAAAAAAGATAAATCAGCTGATATAATTTCATGTTTTATGTATTGCTTTAGCCGTCCGCCCGAAGGTATCGTTTGTTTATTAGAGTGTATAATTTTTTTTTCACCCAAATTTAAATCCAATCGAAATTGAAAAGCCGAACCTGTATTCAAATCAATATAAGTATTAATTCTTGGTAGATGTGCTATATCCGGCTTGAAAAAACTATTTTCAAATTTATCTTTATTTTCATGTATAAAAAAATGAGTATTGTATGAAACACCCACACCCCAATTCATCTCAATTTGACCTATGGGATGAAAAAACAATAAACATTACATTCTCGACTTGTTCTTTTTCCTTTGTACTTCACCAAATTTTCCTTAAATACAGTGAGTATTCGCGTCAAATTTGGCTCGTGTAAAGAAAAAATAACGGCGTGAAGATGTAACGTTTATTATCTTTTCATCCCTATGGCTGGAACTGATAATAATAAAAAAACACCAACGGTAATCAAACATTTCATTAATTTATATTTTTATTCACTTCGAACTGAATTTAGCATAAGGCATTACTATTTTTTTTATTTTAAAATAAAAACATACACCTATCCCTTCATTTTTAATTTATTAAAAACCCCTAAAATTAATCATTAATCGTTAACCATTAATCATTAACAAATTTTGGTACATTATTTGATTTAAGATAAACGTATTTATTTGGGTAAAAAGTTCTTTTCAAGTTTAGATATATCATTACATCGTTTTAGAGTAATGTTAAATTTGTTAAATTTTTTGTAAGAAGAACAATAATTACCTATCTTACGTGGAACTTTTGTGCTTAAAAAGCGTCACAAAAGTAGTAATTAAAAATTTAAGCCAAAAGGGTTCAAATATTTTTCATTCAACTTAATAGAATTTCTATTTTAGCATGAAATTTAAACTTGCGCTTAAACTTAACAAGAGTTTTCGATTTACACCAATTAATAATTTTCCAGTTATGAAAAAAGCAATCTTATCATTAACCGCCATCTTTATGTTGGCGTTCGTAAGTACCACTTACGCACAGGACGACTTATACTACAACCCTTCTGATGATTATTTTCAGGAAGAACAAGCAACACAAGTAACCCCACCGGCAGCACAGGAAAGAACAGCCACACGTGCTGCAACCAACGATTGTAACTACTGCTACACTTCGCGTGTACGTCGCTTCCGCAACAACTACCAAGGATTTAACTATTACGACCCATGCTACACTGATGGTTATTATTATAACACAGCAAATGCCGGTCAGAACATTTATTTGACTTATGGTTCGCCATACTCTTATGTAAATAACATTTCTCGCCCATCAGGTTGGTCTGTATGGAACTCACCGTATTCTTATGGTGCTTACAATCCTTATAACAACAATGTTTTTGCGAGCAACTACGGTGGTTACGGTACATATAATGGTTATGGTAACAACTACGGTTATGCCAATAACAACGCATATTGCCCACCAAACGCTTATGGCGGAAATAGCGGTAGCTACTACGCAGGCTCTACACCTGGCACAACAACGAATACTGCGCCACGCGGAGTGCGTACTTCTAATACCAGCAACCCATCTACCAATACACGCAGCGGCAGTGGACGTTCAGGCAGCAATCCTGACGATGGGAGAGTAGCTCCTACACGCAATAATACAACGTCTTCATCTACAACTACCACTGCAACGCGCGGCACTCGTAATACGCCTTCAACGACGACGAGCACACGCTCTACACGTAGCACAGGCAAGCCTTCAACGACGACACGCTCTAACAAAAAATCACGTTTTGGTTCTGCTATACAAAACTTAGGTAATAAGAAAAGAAGCAGCACGCGCTCTTCTTCAAGCAGCCGTAGCAATTCAAGCTATAAGCCAAGCCGCAGCTCACGTAGCAATTCAAGCTACAAGCCAAGCCGTAGCAGCCGTAGCCCGAAAAGCAGCAGCTCACGTAGCAGCCGTGGCGGAAGAGGTGGAAAATAAAACCACTGCCGCAAGGCATAAATAATATTTGAAAGGCGGAATTAATGTAAAATTAATTTCGCCTTTTTTATTTGAAAATAATTGAAAAATTGTTTGATTGCTGAATTGTTTGATTGTAATTTTGATTTTGCATTCGCAAAAAAAACATAACAATTCGACAATCAAACAATTCGACAATCAAACAATTATCAAGTATGCTAAAATATCTTTTTTCAATTAATCTCATTTTACTCATTTCACTTTCCTGTTTTGCTCAAACCGATGTTGATGCACTCCGATATTCGCAATGGACAAGCGGTGCTACGGCGCGTTCACTTGCGGTAGGCGGTGCTTTTGGCGCATTGGGCGGCGACCTTTCGAGTGCCAATATCAATCCCGGTGGACTGGGCGTATTCAGAGCTTCGGAAATGGTATTGACGCCCGGATATAATATGGGCAATGTTTCCTCCAATTTTTCAAACGATATTACCAATACAGATAAAAATAGGTTTCGTTTTGCAGGCGTGGGCGCAGCGTTTGTTACGCTCAATGATAATTATGATAATGACTGGAAGGCGACTACTTTTGCCGTCACTTATAATCAAGTGGCAAACCTAGATAAAGAATTTCGCTACGAAAATACGACCTATGGCTCTATCGTAGAAAGTTTCCTCGAACAAGCCAATGGCTTTTTTCCCCAACAGCTCAGCAACTACTATGAAGGTGCTGCCTACGACGTAGATTTAATTTATAATTCTGACGAGAATTATCCTGATTTTTACACAGCAGATTTGGATCAAAATAGTGCTATTATGAAAGCAGAAACTTTCGAATCGAAAGGTTCTATTTATGAAATGGGTTTTTCTGCCGGCGCGAATTATAGAGACAATATCTACATTGGCGCAACGTTGGGCTTACCCTTCTTAAATTATACACAAAAAACCGTTTATCGCGAAGAAGATATTGGCGACCAATACGATTTTTTCAATAATATGTCATACACCGAAGAGTTTGTAACAACAGGAATCGGTATCAACCTCAAACTCGGTGCTATCTACAAAATCAATCGACAATATCGTGTTGGCTTGGCAGTGCATACGCCCACGGCATTTTCTTTGACGGATACTTCTTTTGATGTGGAAATGGATTATAGCATCACCTACAATGTCAGCGAAGAGCCATCCTCCAATCAGTCGATTATCAATTCCGAACCAGTAGATTATACACTCTCAACACCCTGGCGTGTCATCGCAAGCGGTGGGGCAATCGTACCGCGATTTGGCTTTGTATCTGCCGATATAGAATGGGTCAATTATGGCAAAAGTCGCTATGCTTTTGATACTGATTTGTATTCGTTTTATGAGGGCTATGCTGAGATTGTAAATGCCGATATATCAGCGAATTATCGTTCTGCTATCAATGCTCGTTTGGGTGCAGAATATCGCTACAAAATCTTCCGCGCTCGTGCCGGATATGCCTATTATGGCGACCCGTTTGATGCAAGCGCAGATACTGAAGGTGGCGTACAACAAAACCTTAGTGTCGGACTTGGAATACGTCCCAAATCGGTCTATTTGGATATGGCATTGGTGCAAAATGTATCGAAAGAATTATACGTGCCTTATCGTACCACGGGTTCGCCGAATGTACAAGAAATCAATAACGACATCAGCAATACGAGAATTGTCGTAACTGCTGGATTTAAGTTTTAAACGTAACCCAGACATTCCTGTCTGGATTTCTCCAGACAGGAATGTCTGGGTTACGTTAGTCGATACAACACAGGCTTGCTCGGACTTGCATCCAATTCAAAGCTCGCAATTTGCAGGTTGAGCAAGTAAAAACCGTCCTTCACGGCATCCGGTATATAGACCATTTCCGTAATCGTACAATCGGTACGCGGCGCATCAGGATATTGCCAAAACGCCTTGTGTGCCAACAACTTACCATCATCTTCCTCCCTATCTAACGAAGGTAAATCCAGTAGAAAATGTTGGATGCCACATTCGACCAAATACGCCACCGCTTCGTGGTGTATGTAAGGCGGATTGGTGCCCGAATATTGGCGTGTGAGCTTTGTATCGTCATTGGGTTGAGTGCGTAGCACAATTGCTGTGACCTCACCTTTTTCTACGATGTCCATTAACTGTTTTTTAACAATAATTCTATCACCATTTGCTTGTTTTTGCGGGTATAGGGTGATTACTTTTGCAAAGAAGAAAAACTGGCGTAGCGACTGGTGTATCGTATGAATTTCCTTTGCAATGTGTCCAACGCACTCGGTATGTGTGCCGTTGCCATGCGGATTAAATTTGACATTCATAAAATTGACCAAACCACCCTGACGCGTAGATCCCACAAAATCGCCCGCGACAACCGGCGAAATTTCGACAGGTGGCGCGTAAAAGCAATTGGGATTTTCCAAGCCATCCTTTAAAGGAATAGAAATATCAATTGGGCGACTTAGGTTCGTTTGGTAGATTTTACCATTAATAGTAATGCTACAGTTGATAGTCGGTAGTCGATGGTTCATAGTCTATAGTTTATAGTCCGTAATTTTCTCGCTATGCAAAAAATGATATTCTCGCAGCTGTCTATTGACCATGAACTATGGACTACAGACTAATCATGCAAAATTATCTAAAATATTCGGGCAAACCGAAAATTCGTGTTACCTTTATTAGACTTTATTTAGGAATATTTTGTATGTATGGAACTTTTGTATTTTTTCGATAATCGAGCCGCATACCCTACGGTACGGGGAGAAAAATAGAGAAAGAGTATTGGAAAAAGACAAAGTTAGCTGCATTTAAAAGATTTATAAATAAAGTCTATTACAAGGAAAAAATAAAATTGGAGAAGACAACAAATATAGATTTATTAGAAAGAGAGTTGTATCTAAAGCAGTTACAAATAAAAAGCCTCTTATATATTACGCAGTCCATCAATAAGAACGTATCGGCAGAAAATTTATTTAAAATTTATAAAGATACGCTCAATTGGGAATTGGGTATACCGCGTATGGCTTTGTTTTTTCGGGAAGATAAAACATGGACTTGCAAAAGCCACATCGAAGCGAAAGAGGAACTGCTCAATGCCGACATGAACGGCTATATCAAAAACTACTCGCGAATTAGTTTGTTAGAAGAAGATAAGCCTGTCTTTTTGGACGATTATGACATCGTAGTGCCTGTTTTTCATAAGGAAATTCCGATTGCGATTACTTTCATTGGCGGGCTGAATGATAATGATGATATTTATGAAAAAATAGAATTTGTCAGCACCATTACGAGTATTATTTCTGTCGCGATTGAAAATAAACGGCTGTTTAAGAGGCAGTTAGAGCAAGAAAGATTGAAGCATGAGATGACACTCGCTGCCTCCATGCAAAATATGCTTATCCCAACATCACTCCCCAAAAATGACCATTATAAATTCCATGGGGTCTACAAACCGCATTTGGGCGTTGGGGGTGATTATTTTGATTTTGTGGATGTAGGGAGAGGAGTTGTCGCATTTTGTGTCGCGGATATTTCGGGGAAAGGCGTGGCTGCGGCTCTACTGATGTCCAATTTTCAGGCACACGTGCAGGCGATTGTACGGCGCAATCTGCCGATGGGGAAACTCATCCGCATTCTCAACAAACGAGTACTCGAAATTACGAAAGGCGATAAATTTATTACTTTTTTTATTGGTAAATACAACGTTGAAACCCGAAAACTGCAATATGTCAATGCCGGACATACTCGCCCAATTTTATTGATGAATGGCTGCAAATACCGACTCGATGAAGGGTGTACGATATTGGGTGTGTTTGATAAATTACCGGATATTGAGGTTGGTGAAATTAGTATCGAAGAAAACGCCATGTTGGTAGCCTACACTGATGGGCTGACGGATTTGACGAATGAAAACGGTGATTATTTCAACGTGGACATGCTCGAAAAATTCATTGACGACAATCGCGACATGGAAGTTGAACAATTAAACGAAAAACTCCTTAAACATATAGACAAGTTCAAAGGAGAGCGCGAATATCCCGACGATGTAGCCGTGCTTACTTGCAAACTATATTAAACCAATTAGTGAATGAGTGAATTTTGAATGTTTTGAACTCGTTCAAATATGGGGGTAAAATTCATTCATTCAAAATTCACTCATTCAAAATTAAGTATGGGTATTTCTAAAGTTCTAATTATCGTGGGTATTTATCTGGTGTATCGGAATTTTATCAAACCATATCTGATAGACGCGCCTCCTTTTCGGAAGCCCAAAGAGGGAATTAATGAGAAAGACGACAAGGGCGATTTCATTGATTATGAGGAGGTTGAATAAATGAAAAAGTCAAAATAACAAATGTAAAATGTAAAAGTCTTTTAATTGCGCTTCGCGCAATACGTGTTTCACGTACTACACTTTTACATTTTAAATTTATTATTTTACATTTTAAATTTCCTAACCCTTTCCAATGCCTCTCCAAGCGTTTCCACGGTATTACACAAAGAAATTCGCACGTACCGCGCCCCATTTTTCCCAAAAATAAAACCCGGTGTCAAAAACACGCCCGTTGCGTGTAGTAATTCATCCAACCACGCTTCTATGTTTTTCACTTCATCTGGTGCTTTTGCCCATAAAAACATCCCAACTTGCCCATCTTTCGGCGGGCAACCAAGTGAGGTGAGTATTTTTGTGCCGACTATTTTTCGTTTTTTATAGACTTCGTTTAGTTCTTCAAACCACGACTCGTCCAACTTCAACACCTCTGCCGCTGCCAATTGTAAAGCCTTAAACATACCCGAACCCAAATTGCTGCTAACCTGCTGCGTAGCTTCGATATATGGCGTTGCACCAGCCAAAAACCCGACGCGCCAACCTGCCATATTGTAGCTCTTACTCAATGAATTAAGCTCTACCGCGACTTCTTTCGCGCCGTCAAAATCGAGGATGCTGATGGGATTTTCATTTAAGATAAATGCGTAAGGATTGTCGTGACAAATGAGGATTTGACACCGCTTGGCAAACTCAATCAGGGCTTGAAAAAACTCACGCGAGACATTCGCACCTGTCGGCATATTTGGATAATTGACCCACATCATTTTGGTGCGTGGCGTGACTTGCTTTTCCAATTCATTCAAATCCGGCAACCAATTATTTTCGGCTTTCAGGTCGTAAGGAATCGTATTCGCGCCTGCCAATTTCGCGCAATTAGTGTAGGCAGGATAGCCAGGATCCGGCACGAGTACGCTATCGCCTGCATCCAAAAACGCCATCGACAAATGAAAAATCCCTTCCTTTGAACCAATCAAAGGCAGGATTTCATTCGCCGGATTTAGTTCGACATTAAAATACCGCTCGTACCACGCAGACATCGCTTCGCGCAATTCGGGCAAACCGCGATAGCTTTGATATTGATGTGCGCCGGGTTGGTTTGCCGCTTCATTGAGTTGATTGACAGCGACTTGTGGCGCAGCCAAATCAGGACTTCCAATCCCCAAATTTATTACATCCAAGCCATTGGCTTTGAGTTGTGCGACCTCGCGTAGTTTTTTTGAAAAGTAATATTCGCCGAAAGCATCTAACCTGCTCGCTTTTTTTATCATTGACGTGTTCATATATTTCTAAATAAAGTCTAATATTTAGCTTTACTTTAAATTGAAAGCATAACCAACCCCGATTTGAAGATTTCTACTAAATTGGTTAGCATCGCCAATTTCTTGTCCATTTTCATCCGTAAAAGTAACATCTGCAATACCTTTTAATCCAAAATTATATCTTGTAAATAAAAATACATCGTTATAATTAACTTTCAATTTTCCAGTCAATCCGAAGTCCGTTGATTTTATTGTTTCAAAATTGTTTGCACTTGTCCAATCTCCATTTCCGAATTTAAATTGTTCTGAAAGTTTTAATCCATAAGTCACTCCAATTCCAAGGGTCAAATAATTCAGCACACTATATTCTATTTCTGGAATTATTTCCAAATATGAAAATCTAAATTTTGACGGAGTTGTACTACCATCAACATCAGTTCCATAGCCCTTAAGACTATATTGGAAGTCAGTAAGCAAGCGTACTTTTTCACTTATCCGGTAATTTGGAGCGATACCAACGAAGTAGCCCAGTTTCGCTTTAGGTTTTCTGTTATCAAAATTTTTGAACTCATAGTTGGAATGGTTGATTCCTGAAGAAATATTTAGACCAATTTGACCAAAAATTGATTTAGAAAATACAAAAGTCAGGAGTAAAGCGATACATATTATTTTTTTCATAGTCGTATAGTTTAGTTCAATTTAAAAAGGAAACTGTGCTTGCTTTATTGTTTAGAGTTAAAATTTTATCTTCTTTTTATCATTATTTACCGTTAGTACGTATAGTGATAAAATATCAGCATGTTTGCCCGTCAAAGCCCATTTTTGTACAATCCCATTACTGTAAATCCGTTGCTGAGGACTCTAAGTTCCCGCACAATCCTCTCAAAATCAAGCCCTTCGGGGAGAATTAAATCTGCAAAAAAGTAGTACAACCATTTTTCACCGATGACAGGAAAAGATTGTATTTTGGTCAAATTAATATCATTGTTGGCGATAGTCTGCATGACTCGCAAAAGGCTTCCCGGCTCGTCCGCTACGCGAAAATAGACGGATGCCTTGTCGCGTACCATACCGTATTGTGGTATTGATTTTTTCTTAATCACCAAAAATCGCGTGTAGTTTTGCTTGTTCGTCTGAATATTGGGACTTAAAGATTCCAAACCATATAAAGACGTACAAATTTCTCCTGCGATAGCCGCGACATTTGCCGTTTTATACTCGGCTATCTCTCTGGCACTTAGGGCGGTATCGTTGGTTTCTGTGATTTTTATACTGTTTAATGTACGAAGAAAAGTAGTGCATTGCTTGATAGCCATCGGGTGGGAGCGTACCTCGCGAATGTCCTCAATGCGCTGCCCCGGCAAGCCCAAAAGGTGATGTCCGATATAGACATACTCCTCGCCATGAATCACCAAATCAGATTCCATCAGCAAATGGTAATTCGTCAATAGACTGCCTGCGAGCGAGTTTTCAATCGCCATCACCCCTGCATCACAATCAGGGTTATTTTCGACGACACCAATCAAATCGGAAAAGGTAAGGCAGGGAATGACCTCCGTTGCGTCACCGAAATATTGTCGCGCCGCAAGCTGATGATAACAGCCCTCGACGCCTTGTATTGCTATTTTCATTAGTCGATAGTCGATAGTCCATAGTCCATAGTTGGTAGTCCGTAGTTTCTTTTTTCGCGTAGCGAAAAAGAAGTGCCTCGCGGTTGCCTATGGACTATCGACTATCGACTACGGACTAAGTTAGGCTTCAGCCGCTTCGCTCGCTGTGATTTCGCGTTGATAAGAGACGGAATCTTGATGGATAGCATCAAAAATGCCTTCGACCAATTTGTCGTTAAGTCCTTGACTCTGACCAGTTTCCATGCGCGCTCGCATCATTTCTTTCCACCTACCGAGTTGTACGATGGGGATTTTGTTTTCTTGCTTAAACTCAGCGATTTGCTCGACAATTTCTTTGCGTTGTTTGAGTATATTTATCAGCGATTTGTCCAATAAATCTATCTCGGTACGCCAACTGTGTAGTTCGTTGGAAGTCTCGTCAGTGCGTGGTGCTTTATCGGAATTTAGGAGGCTATCCAAAAGGTGCGCGAGGTCGACAGGGGTGACTTGTTGTGCGGCATCGCTCCAGGCATTGTCTGGGTCGATGTGCGTCTCAATCATCAAGCCACTAAAGCCGATGTCCAAGCCTTTTTTGGAGATGCTCCAAAGCAATTCGCGCTTGCCGCCCGTATGACTTGGGTCGCCGATAATCTCGATGCCGGGAATAAGTTTTTTCAATTCTAATGCCAAACCCCAATGTGGCGGATTTCGATATACATCCTTCTGCGCCAGTGTGTTAAAGCCTCTGTGAATGGCGGCAATACGTCTGATTCCGACGGCATGGAGTCGCTTTATCGCTCCTGCCCAAAGTTTGATATCAGGATTAATCGGATTTTTGACCATGACGGGTACATCGTGGTACTTGAGTGCATCAGCGATTTCTTGTACAGCAAAGGGATTGACGGTAGTACGCGCCCCAATCCACAAAATATCAATACCATGCGCCAACGCAGTACGAACGTGATGCGCATTGGCAACCTCAATAGTTGTCGGCAATCCCGTTTCGCGTTTGGCTTGCTGCATCCACGGCAAACCTTCTTCTCCAATGCCCTCAAAGCTGCCCGGATTGGTGCGTGGTTTCCAGATACCGGCGCGTAATACATGTGCGCCTGCCTGCGCTGCCCCACGACAGCTCGCAAGGGTTTGTTCTTCGGTCTCTGCGCTACATGGTCCGGCTATGATGAGCGGCTGGTCAGCGGGGAAATTCATGCCCCAGTCTTTGATTTGCTTAATTTCCATCTTACTTTAATGGTTAACGGTTAATGATTAATGGTTAATTTCTTTCACTAACCATTCCTTTAACCCTTATGAATAAAAAAAGCCCGAATACTTATCGTATTCAGGCTTTATATTTTTGATTGTTACATAACAATTACTTACCGAATACGATGTATCGCGTCGCTAAAAAAGTAAAAGTAATATGTACAATAAGTTTTGTTCATGGCAATTTTGTCATCTTTTCATTAATTACTTCACAAATTTATGCTTTTACTTTTGAGAAAGCAATAATTTTTTGGATTATTTTTAAGAAAATGGAAGCGAGAGGGGTTTTGTAATTGTTAATAAATACATGGACATAATTAGGTTTAAAATTAGAACGAGATTATTTTTTCTCTGTTTTTTCTTATAAAATTCACACATAGCCTTAGCTACATAAGGATTTTTTAAGGAAAAACAGGGTAAAAAGAAGCCGTTATAAATTAAAGATAATTGTGTCCATATACTTAAATTAATTTATCTTGTGTTTTTCGCTTAAATTAATATAAATGCTCAATACCGAATTTTACGACATCTTGGATGCTGAACTAACGCAACTTGTGGAGGATAATGGGTTTCATCCGGCTTTGAAACATAAGGGGATTGAGAAAAATAAGCCTTTTGCGCTTTTACTTTGGTTTTTGAGGCTTTATGGTCGAACATTTAGGTATTCGCAGTATATCACAGAAGGTAGAGGTGATAGTTCGTGTGATATTATTTTTGATGTGGAAGATGCGAAAAAGCGAAAGGTATATTATGTCGTTCAGGCAAAATGGAATAATAAAAAAAATAGTAGCAAAAAGATTGATACGAAAGAATTTAAGGCAACTTTAGATGATTTTCGATTGGTTTTTCTTAGAAAAAAAGGTAGGACGGACAACGAAAATTTTAATGAAAAATACCAAGAACTTAAACAGCATATTGCCCAAAATGGCGAAGTGAAATTCGTTTATTTTGCACTATGTAATGTCAATCCTGATGTAATGGATAATGCGGCTGCCTTCGAATCTACCTATTCTACCCCAATCCAAATTTTAGATATTAATCGTATCAAACGTGATTATATCAATTTTCAGTACAAGCAAATTATATTTGATAATCCACTGGAAGGCAACTATTTACCTAATAGTGAAATAGTTGATTTACCTATTGAGCGACTGGATATTGACAGGAATTTCTTGGAAATAAATACACTATATCCTTCACACATATTTTTGATTCGTCCAAAAGTAATTTTTGAATTATTTGAACGGTATAAACACAAATTATTTTTCAAAAATGTGCGTAATCCATTAAATTTATCCACTGTAAATGATAATATGAAAGCAACCCTTGAAAAAGAAAAAGAGAACTTTTGGTACTATAACAATGGTATTACCGCAATAACTAATGGTATTATTGATAATAGGATAAATTATACGGCAGATAGCATAAAATTAGATGGTTTTCAAATTATCAATGGCGCACAGACGGTACATGCCGTCTATGAAGTTTATCGCAAAGCACCGGATGCAGAGCGAGACCGATTGAATAGAGTGATAGTACTAACCCTACGCTTGATTACGACTACTAGCGATGAAACTGTAACTAAAATAACCAAATTTACCAATTCACATAATCCACTGGAGGACAGAGATTTTCGGGTCAATGATGAGGTGCAAGTTCGCCTTCAGGAAGCCTCTTTTGATACCTTATATTGGTATGAAAGAAGGCGCGGAGAGTTTACGAATATGCCCGAAGATGTGACGATTTTATCTAATAAAGATGGGGCGGTTTGCTACTATTACTTTACGTTATATTCAGCGGGAAAGATAGGTAGTTTTAGCCCGAATAAACTTGAATATAGCTTTCTTAGTTTCAAGGAAGACAAAAAAGGTTTTTATGAAGAGATATTTGATGAAGCAATCACATTCAAGGAGCTACTTGCGGCTTACCTTCTAACAAAAATAGCTTATCCTGATTTTAGCGTTAATGATGAAGATAACGATTACAAACAAGCTGATTTGATGATACTACCTTTTACAAGAGTGATATTGGAAAAGTATGTAAATGCGCTCTATGAGGGTAGAAACCTGTTTGATTTTATCATTGAATCTTACGAAAAAAACCCGACGATACTCAAAAAAATATTAGCTTACACGGCAAAAATATGTTTAGAAGTAAATGAAGATTTTGGTAAAAATATTACCCTCAAAGAACATACAAATAAATATCATTTCAAACTCGAAGCCATCGAAATGACCAATGAAATTATCCAAGAAATAGAACAAATAGACCTTGAAAATTTATCATTTCAAAGCCAAAAAATTTGAACAATGCTGAATACCGAATTTTACGATATTTTAGATGCTGAACTGACGCAACTTGTGGAGGATAATGGTTTTCGTCCGGCTTTGAAGCACAAGACGGTGGAGCAGAATAAGCCTTATGTTTTTCTGATTTGGTTTCTGCGGATTTATGGTCAGACATACAGGCATCTGCCTTACATTACGGATGGGAAAGGTGATAGTTCGTGTGATATTATTTTGGATATAGAGGATGTGGTACATGGCAAGGTGTATTATGTGGTACAGTCAAAATGGAATAATAAAAGGAATTGTATAAAAAAAATTGACAGCCAAGAGTTTAAGGCAACTTTGGATGATTTTCAGTTGGTATTTGAAGGAGAAAAAGGCGAAACGGGGAATGAACGATTTAATGAAAAATACAAAGAACTGCAACAGCATGTCTCACAAAACGGTCTTGTTCGATTTGTGTATCTGGCATTGTGTGAATCCAATCCCGAAGTTGCGGATAATATCGCTGCATTTGAGAAAAATCATTCCACAAAAATAAAAATACTGGACATCAATCGCCTCAAATTGGATTATATTGATAGACATTACAAACAAATCGCACCGGACAGCCCCTTGGAAATCAAACATTCTCCAATTAAAAAGAAAATGCAACTGCCGATTGAGCAGCTTAATATCAAACAAAACTTCCTCAGAGTCGAAAGACCCTTCCTGATGTACGTTTTGTTATTACGCCCTAAAACGATTTTTGATTTATTTAATAAATATAAATTTCGTTTGTTTTTTAAAAATGTCCGTAATCCTTTGATGGATTCCAAAGTCAATGAAAATATTGAAGCCACCCTCGAAAAAGAAATGCCGTTTTTTACTTATTTCAATAATGGAATTACCGCAATTACGAATAGCGTTGACCAACATATCAATCCAACTGCCGAACTTATTAATGTATTTGGTTTTCAAGTGATTAACGGGACACAAACCGTTTATTCAATTTATAAAAACTACCGCGATAACCCCGGAAGACGGGATTTAATAGACAAGGAAGTACTCGTAACACTACGTCTGATTGTCATCAACAGCGACGAACTCAGCCTTAAAATCACCCGTTTTACCAATTCTCAAAATCCATTAGAAGAACGCGATTTTTGGGCGAATGATGCCATACAAATTCAACTTCAAAATGAATCATTCGAGACAAAATATTGGTACGAAAAAAGACGAGAGGAGTTTAGGATAGTACCGGATGATGTGACCGTGGTATCAAGTCGGGATTTGGCATTTAGCCATCTTGCGCTTAATTTGGCTCGTCCTCTTGCGGCATGGGAAGCGATTGCCTCCGGTGGTGATTATCTTTTCGTTTCGAGCGAAGATGACAGAAAAAATGGCTTGTACCAACAGACTTTTATAAATGCTCAATTCAAATATATGTTGGCGGCTTATTTATTTGGAGAAACAGTTTATCCGCACATTTATCCTGATGAAGAACTATCTAAAAATGAACTGATACATGAATTATTATTGGTGAGAATTGTATTGGATAAATATTTGAAAAGAAAATTGAATACACATGAATTAAATTTGAATGAATACATTCTCAAAAATCACGAAAATGAAAAATTATTATTCGCAAAAATAGCAAAATTTACTACTGAATTAATCTCGCGTATGCTTGGAAATGATATTATTACAAAATTTGATTTCACTAAAAATACGCCTGAATTTTGGGACATCAAAACGCGGTTTGAGAGTTTGGATATAAGCAAAGAATTAGCCGAAAAAATCGAAAATACTGAACTTGATAGTTGACAAATATGTTGTAGTTTATACCCTGCATTCACAATTTAAAATTCACTCATTATCAGCAAGTTCAATCTCGTCTCCACATTCCAGCCCACCGGCGACCAGCCCGAAGCCATCCGCCAACTCGTAGAAGGCATAGAGTCGGGCGAACGCGCACAGGTATTGCTGGGCGTGACGGGTTCGGGTAAGACCTTTACGATGGCGAATGTCATCAAGGAGCTCCAACGCCCTACGCTCATCCTGACACATAATAAGACGCTGACGGCGCAACTTTACGGCGAATTTAAACAGTTTTTTCCTGATAATTCGGTGGAATATTTTGTGTCCTACTACGATTATTATCAGCCGGAAGCCTTTATTACCGCGACCAATACTTTTATCGAAAAAGACCTTGCGATTAATGAGGAAATCGACAAATTGCGCCTACGTGCGACCTCCTCGCTACTATCGGGACGGCGCGATATTGTGGTCGTGGCGTCGGTGTCGTGCATATATGGTATGGGAAATCCCGAAGATTACGAAGCTGCCGTGCTTCGTCTCGAAAAAGGGATGACGCAAAGCCGTAATACGTTTTTGTTTGAGTTGGTGAATAGTTTGTACTCGCGTACGGAGGCGGATTTTACGCGCGGCTCATTTCGGGTGCGTGGCGATACGGTGGATATTAATGTGCCTTATGGCGATTTTGGTTATCGTATTGAGTTTTTTGGGGATGAAATTGAAGCCCTTTTTCGCATAGATACGGAGACGGGAAAGACGACGGAAGAGTGTACGAATATCGCTATTTTTCCGGCGAATCTATACATTGCGCCACGCGAACGGCTGCAACTCATCATTCGTGAAATAGAGGATGAGGTGGAAGCGCAAAGCAAATATTTTGAACGCGAAGGCAGGTTTTTGGAAGCCAAACGCATCCGCGAACGCACGACATTCGACCTCGAAATGATGCGCGAACTTGGCTACTGTCAGGGCGTGGAAAATTACTCGCGATTTTTTGATCGTCGCCGTCCGGGGCAACGTCCGTTTTGTTTGTTGGATTATTTTCCGGACGATTATTTGATGTTTTTGGATGAAAGTCATGTGACGATTCCGCAATTGCGCGGCATGTACGGCGGCGATAGAAAACGTAAGCTCAATCTCGTGAATCACGGTTTTCGTTTGCCTTCGGCAATTGATAATCGCCCATTGGAATTCCCTGAAACAGAGAGCCTTATGAATCAGGTCGTCTATGTGAGTGCTACGCCGAGTGATTACGAATTGGAGCAGACAGAAGGGCTGATAGTAGAGCAAGTGGTACGTCCGACGGGCTTGCTGGACCCACCGATTGAGGTGCGTCCGAGTATCAATCAGGTCGATGATTTGTTGGATGAAATTCGCCAACGCATACAGGTGGATGAACGGGTTTTGGTGACGACATTGACCAAAAGAATGTCGGAAGAGTTATCGAAATATTTTATTAATATAGGCATAAAATGCCGCTATATTCACTCCGAAATTGATACGATGGAACGGGTGGAAATTCTGCGCGATTTGCGCTTGGGCGTGTTTGATGTATTGGTCGGTGTGAACTTGCTGCGAGAGGGTTTGGATTTGCCGGAAGTTTCGCTCGTAGCGATTATGGATGCGGATAAAGAAGGCTTTTTGCGAAACGCCCGTTCGCTGACACAAACGGCTGGTCGAGCCGCCCGTAACTCCAATGGAATGGTTATTTTTTATGCGGATAAAATCACCAATTCGATGCGCCTCACCATCGACGAAACCGAACGCCGTCGCGCTAAACAAATCACTTACAACGAGTTGCACAACATCACGCCCACGACGGTCAGCAAATCAAAAGACGAGATTCGCCGCCAATCGTCTATCCTCGACATTCGCTCCAGCTTAGACCCAACCGCCTATCAAGAACCAGAAGAATTGAGCATCGCCGCTGACCCCGTAGTACAATACATGACCGCCGACCAACTCGAAAAGTCTATCAAAAACACGGAAAGAAAAATGAAAAAAGCCGCCAAAGACCTCGATTTTATCACTGCCGCACAATATCGGGATGAGATGTTGGCTTTGAAGAAGCAGTTGAAGGATAGGGTGGTGTGAAAAAACTCACCCGAAAGATACAGCTTTCGAGTGAGCTTCATATGATTATCATCAGTAAATTGTTATTGATTCAACATCAAAAATCTCCCACTCAAGCCCATTTTTCATTAATGTATACTGATAAATACCGCCACACAAACCTCCACACGCATAATTGACGAATAAAATAGCCTCGGAATGGGCATCATTATAAATAAACGGGGCAAAACTCACCACTGCATGTGCTTGTTGTTCAAACAAAATATCATTCATACGTTTATCATCGGGAATGTGGTAGGGGCGTATTTCTACGCCATTTCGGGTAGTTTTCTTAGGATGCAAAATGGATTGCTTTTCAATAGAATAATTATCATTTCCTCTCAATTTTTCTAATTGAGATGATACACTCTCAAAATGAAATTCATTCATTTCAGGATGTATTAAAATGATTTTTTCTTGATTATCAACCAAAATACTATCATTGTGATAGTGCATTTTTCTGAAAGGAACATTTTCAGAACTAATGTATTCTATGGCAGTATTTAGAATTTTTTGTTGGTCGTTTTGATTGGCACAGCCGAATATTAATGACGCAAACAATAATATTTTGAGTTTTATCATACGATATAAATTACTGGTCACAGCCCAATGTCGGATTTGATGCCATCAACTCTTGGTGTAGTGGATAAAACGAGGTATTAATTCCGTAAGTGTCATCTGCGTATTGCTCCGAATAACCTCTCAGTCCGTCCCATGCCAAATGTTTGTAATGTTCAATCGTAAATACTTGGTCATTAACCTGCCATAATGCTTCAGCTATTAAATCGACATAGTTATCTACCCTTACCATTATAGCGTGGTGAATGTCGTTCGTAGTTCCACTATTTTCAGCATACCATTCAACTAAATAATTATCCCATACCTCCGGATAAATCTCAACATTATTTGCATCATATCCTCTATCCATTAAATATCTACGTAACTCGGCATGAATACCCTCATGCAATATCGTTGCAGCAACATTTAAATCAGTTGATTCACTTTCATCACAAAAGAAGTTGGAAATTGTTAATATTATGATATCATTTTCTTCATCATAAGTGGTTTGACCATCTCCTATAATATTAGCAACCCTAAACTCTAAATCAAAAATTGTACTTTCCATAAAATTTCCGATTGTTGAACAAAATAGCTCATTCATTGAATCAAATAAAACATCATAGACACAATTTACTCGTTCACATGTCTCAAATGATTCATCTTTAATGATGATATCTTCCACAATCATCAAATCATTTAGAATACAGTCGAAAGAAGGACATAGGCAATTTCCATTTGAATTTTGGCAGTTAATAATACTGGTTCTAATTAATTGGATGTCAACAGGATTACAACTGCTATATGTTTCATAATCTGCTGAGAATTTAGCTGCCATCAGGTCGGTACTCATTTCACACATTAAAGCAAGTGGTACTTCACCTATACTGCTAATGTCTTCGAGTGCTTCTTGCACCACACAAGCAGCATCAGTATTAGCATTATCGGGGTCATTCAAATAAACGTCAATTGCATTAGCAAGTCTCTTTGATTCAGTGGCGGTCAAGTAGCCCAAAATAGCTGCATCAAGCAAGATTTGACCAATTTCAGGTTCGTCATTATCTGCCAAGAAATCATCAATCACATCCGCATAGCTGCAGTTACCATTTATCCAAGCAATTTCTTCTTCATCAGCTATCCCGGAAGCGTAAATATCGGCAGTACATCCTGCGTCACATATGTAATAGCAAGGAAATTCTGTACCAAAATCAGGTAAGGGTGTACTATCAAAGACCGGAGTATCAAAAAGTGTAATCACACGATTAGGCAGTTCGGTCATTCTACCTAAGCAAGTGTATTCGGGAAAAGTAGAGCAATCTTCCAATTCAATGACGGGTTTCACACCCCAATCAAGATAAGCCTCTGTTCCTGCATTAAAGAGTTGTTTATCAAACTCATAAAACATCTGTACGAGTAGGGGATAGTTTTGGTCATCTGTTTCTGTTTCTACAGATGCCATCTGTTCTCTCGTCGTAAGGCTATATGATGTATCGCCGTCGTCGGTTTTTTGATAAACCAATACGCCATTTATTATCGCCTCGTCTGCCGGTACAAGAGGGACGAAAGTCATCATATCCCCGCCGAGCTTGGCTACATAACTCGCCAACCACACGGGCTGTCCAACATTCTGCGTGATATGAGGAATGTATTTATGCTCCATTTGATGGTTCATATTACGAACAAAACGTTTGGTTTTTTGAACAGAACGGGCGAAAAAGAAGCGCCCTCTTCCGTTGTGGTCAAGTTGTTCAACAGCTTGTTTCAAGTGCGGTATCTCATTGATTTTTTCATCGCTGAAAAAATCGGCTTCTTCAGCCGAAAGATTGAGTGCTTCGAATGATTCCAAAGATTCCGCAGGGGAGTCACTTGGAGGTAATACTTCGTGTTCGTTACATGCCGTTATGCAAAATAACAGCATGAGTAAGCCCAAAACGGGCAATTTAAGTTCAAAAAATGTCGATACGACTGTTTTTAACGATGTTTTCAAATTCATTTTCTTAGATTTGTGTAAGTTAATAAATTTTCGCAGTCCACACAATACTCGGACTGCAAAGTTTTGAAATGCCGTGTAGCTTTCCTGCTCGAAAGTTGCACGGTTTTTTTGTTTTCTCGCACGGGTGTATAGGACGTACAAACGCCGCTATGTCCTTTTCTTTACATAGGCAATGTGATTTTAAATAGTATAAATAAAATTGTGAAACCCTGAAATGTCAGGTACAGAACGTTTCTGATATAAGGAATATATCGAGTACGAATTATGTTTTTGTTTAATTTGACGGGGGGGTAATGGCTTTCATAGCTTCTATTATTTTGCGGTAAAAGGAATTAATGGTATTGGATATTTTATTATAAGAGCGAAGGTAAAAAGCAAAATCGTAAAAAACAAATACATTAACACATGTATTTCAGCGAAATATAAGGAGTATATTAAATATTCATCCCAAAAAAGAACTACATGCAAAAGCTACGAAAGACCTCGATTTTATCACCGCCGCGCAATATCGGGATGAGATGTTGGCTTTGAAGAAGATGTTGAAGGATAGAACAATTTAGAGGAAAATAAACATCATTAATCACAAAAAACAACTACATAAAAAAATAGAATATATTTTTTATAAAATTAATATGCATTAATTCTATTTCTTTCGTAAATTGTATCTGACTTTATGTGTAGAAACTTTACGTGTATTTATACGTACAATAAAGTTTTCAGACATCAAAATATATCCAATTAATAAAATTCAGCGTTTATGAAACAATTTTTCTTAACTCTCTTATCCTTTATTTTTCTCAGTACTTTATTTGCCCAATCGTGCTTGCCTGATGGCATTGGTTTTACCACCCAACAAGAAATTGACGCATTTGCGACCAATTATCCGGGCTGCACCTGTATCGAAGGTGATTTGCGCATATTTGGCAAAAACATGACTAATTTGGCAGGACTGAGTCAAATCACACAAGTCAAAGGCAATGTTAGAATCGACTACCTTTCTGCGCCTGATTTTACAGGGCTTGACAATCTAATTCATGTTGACGGTCATCTTTCCGTTTTTGGCTCCAAAAATTCAAGCACTGCCGGACTTGAAGGCATCACTTACATCGGAGGATACATACGTTTCATATTCAATCCATTCGATAATTTGGATGGATTACAAAATGTAACAAACTTAGGACAGGGAATCTTTCTACGCGACAACGATAACCTTGTTTCATTAGACGGTTTGGGCAGCATCGTACACGCAGGAGCTGGTATTTGGATATGCGACAATGACTTATTGAGCGACATCAGTAGCCTCAATAGCATCATTGAAAATCAAAAACTGGTCAGTGTTCGTATCAAAGATAATCCAAACCTTGCTGTGTGCAACGTAACGCCCGTCTGCGATTTTTTGAATAAAGGCGGCATTGCAGAAATAGAAAACAATGCAGAGGGCTGTAATACGCCCGAAGAAGTAGCTTGCTGTACCTCCGTTACGGTGTCCGAAGAAGTTTTTATTTATTCGGATATGGATATGTTTGTGGATGGCACGGGCACTTCGCCAGCTACAATACTCGAAGTACCGACATTTCCGAGCGAAGCAACTTGTAATGATATTGTAATGGTTGGATATTTCCGTGTTACAGGAGCTTCATGTGAGAGCGATATTGAAATAGAGATTACTGACCCTATGGGCAATCCTATTTTTATGGGCAATATATTTGCGACTTGCAACGGTGCAGGTCCATCGCATCATATCGGTGCGTTGTATAGCGTGACACTACCTATACCAATGGCTACGGATATTGCGCCGGGCAATTGGGTTGTACGATTCAGCGACAGCAATGACCAAAATACAGGTGTAGAATACCTCGTAGGCTTTGTCAGTTTGATGGCAAATTGTGACTACACGGCTTGCGAAGAAGATATTGAAGACCGACATGAAGAAATATTCTCAATGGAAGAAGTACTACTCTATCCCGTGCCTGCTAATCTACATCTGAATATTGATTATCATGCTGAAAGTACGCGCCTGTTGACTTACGAAGTATTTTCTGCCAATGGCAAAGCGGCTTCGCGCGGCGAAGAATTTGTCGTTAGAGGAAAAAACACCTTCCGAGTTGATGTAGCTTCGCTTCCGGCAGGTCATTACTATATTAGAATGTTTGATAACAAGGCGACTCAAACAAGACCTTTTGTAAAAGTGAATCCGTAGTCGATAGTCGATAATGATAGTATTTATTTTGCTTTACAAAATTGTCGTATTACATAAAATTATCGACTGATTATAAAAAATATAATTGCCCTTCAAAATGATAACTCATTCATTTTGAAGGGCTTTTTTATTAAAAAATGTTCAATTTATAAAAAGTAGACAAACCGTTCCTTTTTTATCCTGCCGATTCCTGTACCTTTGTATTGAGAAATGAAAGACAATCAATGTTGTTTTCTTTCAAGGGCAAACGTATCAAAATTTATTTTGTCAAATATTGAGTACCTAACGGCACTCGAAACGTATTTTTAATGTTTTTCTACCGATATTTTATTCCTAAGTGAAAGAAATTAAATAACATGTGCCATTATACTCATTCTTTTTTCCGTCTAAGAATCCTTTGAAATCCTTATCCCGAATCGGGGTTCGAGACAGGCTGTGCTAAGGCTATGTGCGGCTTTCAAAAAATCCTTAGACAAAAAAAATACTTCGCATTATGGGACATCTCATTTAATTTCTTTCCCTAACAGTCAAGCAATTCAACAATTATTTTTCATTTTATTTTGAAAGTTTGACAAAACGTTCGGTAGCATAAGTGCTATCGTCAAATTTCAATCGAATAATGTAGCTACCTGATGGCAAGTGACTGACTTTGACACGCAAATCATCTGATTCGGATTCTACGCTTTGCTCACTAATTGATTTTCCTGACAAGTCATAGATTTCGATAGTACCGTTGTCGCGAATATTTTGGAAATCAATACTGATAAAGTCAGTTGACGGATTCGGGTAAATACGCATTGAAGGACTTGTTACAAGGTTGTCCTCATTACGCAATGTAAGTGCGGTATAATGCTGTTGAGTAGATAAAATATTGACTGTATAATCCTCGACTTCGCCATAAGTAAATGAACCGCAGGTCGCCGCAGGGTTGTTCCATTGCATGGCTACACGCATACCTGTGAGTCCGAGTGATGCACTTGCGGGGATGTTGATATTGCCGGAAAGTGTACCTGAACTTGTGCCTGTATATACTGCTTCGCCTGCATCATCAAAATCGCCGTCTCTGTTGAAATCAATCCAAATCATCCATGTTTCATTAAAAGTAGAGTTTGCAAATCCAGGCATGAGACCAAATGGAACAGCATCTTCAAGTCCGATATTAGCAACTTGTCCGGTGAAGTCAGCGTAACCGCCGTTTTCACCCGAAGTGTTGTCAACATTTCCAAATATTACTCTATCAATATATTCGTAATTGGTGTTGCTACCTGACGCACCACAGTAAGTGGGCGCACTGTCGCAAGAGTCGGTCGGGTCATTCGGGCAAATGTCGCAAGCATCGGGCGTACCGTCACGGTCTGTATCTATATTGTCGTCGCCGTTTGCACATATATCGTCTGCATCGCATACGCCATCAGCGTCTGCGTCGGCACAAATTTCCGGTCCGTCGCATATACCATCGCCGTTTGTATCTTCGTAAATCTGTAAGTTGGAGAAGAACGAATTACCGTTTTTAGGTGAATCGTCATGGTCGGTTACGAAGAAGAAGTACGGGAATTGACCAGTATAAAATTGACCAACCGGAATCGTGAAATGTTCGTATGAACCACTGCCAGAGTAAGTGTCGAATGTCAAATTACCCCAGTTCTGCGTACCGTACACTTTGAATGTGTAGTTGGAACTAGTGGAAGTATTATTGTCAAAACCTACTCCGTGAATTTCTCCAATTTGGCTACTTTTGAAATCAAATTCTACGACCGTATTTGCTGTTACGTTATAATTAACCGTAATCATTTTCCATGCGTTATCATTGAGTTCGATAGTTGTGCCGCCATCTTGTACAGATAGTGTTCCCTGGTCTTGACTGCCGCCATAGGTAGCAGGTGTATCAACTGTGAAATCAACCGTAGGACAGTCATCGCTTGCATCACAAGCATCGGGCGTGCCGTTGTCGTCTGCATCTATATTGTCATCGCCAAGCGGACAAACATCGTCTGCATCGCATACGCCGTCGCCGTCTGCGTCAGCGAATGTACCCGCACAGTTACAATTTGCATCATAAATATCACCTGTTGTACAGACATCTAAATCATCGCAAGATGTTCCTATTAATGCGTCATCTGTACCCGGACATTGGTCATCGCTGTCGCAAACACTGTCTGTATCTGTATCTACCAAGGTGCCGTCTGTACAGTTACAAGTATTATCGTAAGTTTCACCTGTTGTACAGGCATCACCATCGTCGCATGGGCTGCCTACTACACAGACCAAATCATCACATTCTAAATTGCCGTCTTCATCTTCATAAATTTTGATGTTGCGAAAGAAGGAATTACCTGCGGAACTCGCGTCATCATCTGCCGTCAATATTAGGTAAGTAAATGCTCCTGTAAAAGTCGAACCAATTGGTACAGCGAAACTCTGCCAGTTGCCACTACCATCGTAAGTATCACCGGAGAATGTTCCTGCATAACCTTGATTGCCATAAATAACCAGACGATGGTCGGGCGCAACGATAAGGTCATTATCAAAACCAATTTCGTGAATTTCACCTTCTACGGTACTTTTAAAATCAAATTTGAGAACTGTATTTGCGGTTACGGTATAGTTAATCGCAATGGCTTTCCAGACGTTGCCGTCCATATAAACAGTCGCACCACCATCTTGAATGATAGCAGAACCGAAATCTTGCCCAGCATCATATCCTATAATCGGGTCAGCATTAAAATCATAAGCAGGGCAATATTCGGGCGGACAAACCGCACAGTCAGAACCGCCACAATCAACACCCGTTTCATTACCATTTTGAATGCCATCAGAACAGGTCGGACAAGCAATACAATCTGCCCCGCCACAATCTACATCGGTTTCGTCTGCATCTTGTACACCGTTTTCACAATGCCCAAGCGGCTCACGATATACGGTAAAATCATCAAAATAGAATCCGTCCGATTGTGTTTTTTCTGTATCGCCATCGGCTTTAAAACGAATATAAAGTGTATTGACACCTGCATAAGCAGAAAGGTCTATTTGCTCACGTACCCATTCTTTTTGAAAGCCATCATACAAGCCTTCGCCCGTTGGTTGGTCGGGTGTTCCGCTCCATACATTGTCAGGGCTTGAGCCGGGCTTGGTGTATGTACCACACAATTCAGCCCATGAAGAGCCATTGGTAGATACTTCTATTTGTACAAAATCAAATAATCTTGAAATATCCCATTTTGTATAATACTCTAAAACAGGTGATTGAACATCTGAAAGGTCGAGTGGAGAAGAAAGGGTGAGCGTGCGTGTGGCTGTACTCATATTGCCAAAAGGTGAATCTGCAATACTGTTTGAGCCACTGTATCCCGTTGAATTGGTCACTCCCCAGCCGCCGCTGCTTGTCCAGTTATTGATATTAGAACCATTATCTGATACAAGTATTGGTGTATCATAAACTTTAGTAATCGTAGTCGTGTGGATGTTGTAAGTACCATTATTTAGTACGACATCAAAGGTAATCGCTGCACCTACGGGCGTGTTTGCTGCAAGGGTAATTCCTGTTGATACATTCCCAAAATTTGCTTGTGTTAATACGCCTGTTGACATCGTAGCATTGGCAATAGCTGTGACATAAGGGCTGTTTGACGAAACAGTCACTGTGAATGCACCATCAATATTACTCATATGTTCTACGCTGAAATCTAAGGTCGGGTTTTGAGCATCTAAACCGTAAGGCGTCAAATCATTTAATATGCCATAATTCGCGGCAGAAGAAGCCAAAATTAAGGACATTTTCATTTGACGCTCACATTGTGGAACGATATTGGAAGGCGAGGGCCAAAAGCCGCCTTCAGCGCCCGAACCTATCTCTGGTGTCCATGCTAAAATATCTTCTATGCCATAAAACCAGTCGTCTGCTTCGCCATTTGCGGAATAAATTACTTTACTGCTATTACCGTATTGGTAGCGATTGTGCCAGCACATCTGCTCTGAAAGTTCATCGTATAATTCCTCCTTTGCATGTGTACTTCCCGTATATCCCCACGGGCGCAACATTAAGTTGGAATAAGAGTGATTGTTAAAGGCATTCGTAAAATTGTGACTCTGTACGAAGTCGCGCATCATTTGTGTTTCAGGCTCCGAAAAAGGACCTGTTCCTCGGTAAACATCCGAGCTACTGTTTGGGCTTGAACCCGAATTATCCAATCCCCATTGAAAACTGTAGTTACGATTTAGGTCAACTCCGTACGTTCCATTTCCGTTATTTCTACGGTTTTTCCGCCACATACCACCGCCATTCGGATTGGTTTGTTGGTTGTACAAATAACCGTCAGGGTTTACGACAGGAATGAAGTACAACTCCGTATTATCTACAATATTTCTTATTTTTTGGTCCGTTGCATAATTTTCCAATAAATACCACATATAGTACAACTGGTTTGTCATACTAAGTGGCTCACGAGCGTGGTGTACACCCGTGTACAGCACTTCTGCTTCATTTTCGTCTACATCAGGATTATCAGAAAGTTTTACATAAAAAATATCTCTTCCTTCAATCGTTGTCTTGGTGCTACTTATTGATGTGCGAGCAGTGATTAAGTTCGGGTAAAGGCTACGCATTTGATCGAGTTCGTTGAGCATTTCCTGATAGGTCGTAACACCACCCATACTACCCAATTCAAAATTTTGTGGTACAGGAAAGCCATCTTCTGAGCAGCCTAAATCCTGACCTGCTTCAGCATTTTTATACAAGGCGGCAGCCTTAGCCTGCTGCAAATCTTGACGGGCTTTGGGCAACTCCTTTATGCCTCTTTTTTCGTAAAAATCAGCCATATCTTCAATCAAAACCTTTGGCTGAAAATCAACACTTTTCAACTGCTCAATAGCTTGTGTTGAAAGTTCTAAAGTCGCAACGTGTTTACCGTTTTTATGCTGCATATTTGCCCCGCAGTGCAAATCAATGCCCAAAGCGGCAATTCTATTTAAATCAGAGTCGTCTTCAATGACGACTTCTATTTTCTTGTAAATAATTTTCTGTTCTTGAAAACTAGGTTGGGTAGTTATTTTTTTTGTTTCTTGAGCGAAAATACTCGTACATCCGAAAAAGATTAAAGTAAAAATAAATGAAGGGATAACTTTCCTCATGATGCTATTTTTTTCGTTTAAAATATTTTTTAAATATTTTTTAAAATTTTTTAAATTCTATATTTTAATAACGGTACAAACGTAAATATATTAAAATTTTATCTAATAATTATATGTCGCTATTTTGTAACATGCAAAATTATAACAACGCATATTGCTGAAGTAAGGGAAGACAAAAAAAATAATCTACCCGTCTGAACTGTTCTTTTTCTTATATGTTTCACTAAGGAAGATTTAGCCAAACATATAAAAAAAATAACTTCTTCATTTGGGGTAGATTATTTTCTTCCTTTTCCCTTAGTAGTAAGTCAATCTAATTATGATATGTTGCTTTGAGTGAAATTTTTTCGAGTACGAGGCGGAGGTTATTCAGCATAGCCGTAGCTACGCTGGATGTTCTCCAACAAAGTAATCGGACAAATTTCGCCAAATGAACTTATCATAATTAGTTTGACTTACTACTTAGTAGGATTTAAAATGTATTCTATTGAACAACGATTTTTTACTATTCGTATTTAACTTATTATCAAATAAATGTGATAACTGTGAAATTAGAATGCGGACTATCTCTCTCTTTGAAGGGGAAAATGAATTGCACTTTCTCTTTAAATTTCGTTATAAATAATTAATAATTAATAAAATATAGTTTAAATAAAATTATTATTCAGTAGGATATTTAAATGTTAATTGTCAGATATTTATATGCTTGACAGTGTTAAAGGATGCCTTTACTTTTTGAAACCCCTAAATACTTGCCGTGACAACATTACTCAAAAACTCTAATTTGGAGATGAGAGTTGTAATATGAAGAGTCTATATTTAAAATAATATTAAGTAAGTAAGTGAACGAAACTACGCGCCAAATTTATTGATTGCAACTTATTGATTTTAAAATATTTATATAAGTGCTTTTTAATTCCGTCCGCCTATCTTTACCACAAGTTAATAAAAAATATTTAATATGCAAAAAATATGAACATTATTTATCAAGATGAATTTATCGTCATTGCCAATAAAACGCCCGGCGTGCCTATACAAGCCGATAAAACAGGGGATGCTTCTCTTACAGAACAGCTTCAATTCGAAATTGACCAGCCTGTATATCTCGTTCATCGTCTCGACAGACCCGTGAGTGGATTGGTTATTTTTGCACTCAATCCATTGATAGCAAGTGATTTAAACGAAAAATTTAAGGAAAGGAAAATCAAAAAAACGTATCAGGCAGTAGTTGGTAATAAGCCTGAAAAAGAGACAGGTACGCTTATACATTATCTCCGAAAAGACGCCAAACAAAACCGTTCTTTTGCCTTCGACAAAGCACTTCACCATACCCAAAAAGCCGAATTAAATTATCGTTTGATAGGTAGTATAGAGCGTTATCACTTGCTCGAAATAGAGCTGCTCACCGGACGGCATCACCAGATCCGCGCCCAACTCGCCGCCATTGGCAGTCCCATCAAAGGCGATGTCAAATACGGTTTCAGGCGCGGTAATCGTGACCGTTCCATCCACCTACATGCCGCCGAACTGTCTTTCACGCACCCAGATACACAAGACCAAAAGACCTTTACCGCCCCAACTCCAGAAGATAGTGTTTGGAATGCGTTCTGAGACAAGAGAGGTGAGACAAAAGATGTGAGAAAGGCAATTGTCTCATCTCATTTCTCACGTCTCTCATCTCACGCCTCTTCCGGCAATAAACGAAACGTGTGTCGATGGTAATTCGACGTGCCATGTTTGCGTATGCCTGCGCGGTGGGCTTTAGTTGGGTAGCCTTTATTGCTGTTCCAATGATAAAAAGGAAACTCCGCATGAATGCCTTGCATGTAGTCATCTCTATACGTTTTGGCAAGCACGGAAGCCGCCGCGATAGACAAATATTTGCCGTCGCCTTTGATGATACATTGATGCGGAATACCAAAATATGCCGAAAAACGATTGCCATCAATGAGTAAGGATTCGGGCGTTTTGGTGAGTTGGTCGATAGCGCGGTGCATCGCCAGAAAAGACGCATTGAGGATATTTATCTCGTCGATTTCCTTTGGGAAAACAATACCTACTGCCCACGCAACCGCTTGCGTTTCTATGATGGATCGCAACTTATAACGCTGATTTTCAGTGAGTTGCTTAGAATCGTTCAATAATTCATACTCAAAATCAGGCGGCAATATCACTGCCGCCGCATAGACCGGACCCGCCAGACAACCTCGCCCCGCTTCATCGCATCCGGCTTCTATAACGCCTTTCGTATGGTATTTTTTTAGCACGAATTTTATTGTTTTACTATTTTATTGCTAAATTGTTGTATTGTTTTATTGCTGAATTGCTTTATTATGATAGATTTTCCGCGTAGCGAAAACCATACAACCATACAGCAATAAAACCATTCAAGTCGCAGGCAGTACCTTCCCCGTCACCTCTCCAAATCCAATTCTGACACCATCCTTCTTGCCAAATCCGCGCATGATTACGGTATCGCCGTCATTGATAAATTTACGTTCCGAACCATCGGGCATAGCGAGTGGTTTTGAGCCGCGCCATGAGAGTTCGAGCATCGAGCCGTAAGTATCGGGCGTAGCGCCGCTAATCGTACCCGAACCGCACATATCGCCTGTATTGAGGTTGCAGCCATTGACAGTATGGTGTGCAAGTTGCTGTACCATATTCCAATACATATTTTTAAAATTTGACTTACAAACACTATGCGCATTGCCGCCTTCGGGCTGTATCAGCACTTCGAGGTTGATGTCAAAGCGTTTTTTACCTTCATATTGGAGATAAGGTAGCACGGGCGGGTCTTGTTCCGGTCCTTCGATTCGGAAGTGGTCGAGGGCATCCAAAGTCACGACCCAGGGCGAAATCGACGACGCAAAACTTTTACCCAAAAACGGACCGAGCGGCACATATTCCCAACCCTGAATATCTCTCGCCGACCAATCATTGAATAGCACCAAACCAAAAATATAATCCTCTGCTTCTGCCGTCGAGACCGACTGCCCAAGCTGTGTTGATTGCCCGACGACAAAGCCCATTTCCAATTCAAAATCCAATAATTTGGACGCACCAAAAACGGGTTTTTCGGCATCTTTTGGCTTCTGCTGCCCCTTCGGACGATGGATAGGCGTACCCGACACCACGATAGACGAAGCCCGACCATGATAGCCCACCGGCAAGTGCAACCAATTGGGTAACAAGGCATTATTCGGATCGCGGAACATCGTGCCTACGTTGGTCGCATGTTCGCGGCTGGAGTAAAAATCGGTGTAGTCACGGACTTCTACGGGCATCAGATTTTGAGCGTAGGGTGCATCGACTAAGACTTGCGATTTGTGTTCCTCATTATCATGCAGTTCGGCATTATCATGTTGGAAAATATGCGAAATACGCTCACGTACCGCGCGAGTCGTCGTTTTTCCCAATGCCATAAACTCATTCAGGTACGGCATGAAAAACACGGAGTTATCTATCTGTAAATCATCGAAATACCCCAACTCCGCGAGTGCTGCCAAGTCTATCAGCGTATCACCGATAATCGTGGCGACATGGGGTTGTGCATGTCCCGTTTTGATGATTCCGAATGGGATATTTTGAATGGGGAAATCGCTATCCGTAGGAACTTCAATCCATGATTTGAGGGTCGGGTTGTTGGCTGCTATCATTGTAGTAAATTTAAGATGAAGTTTAAGTAGGCTTACGCTTAAACTGAAATCGGCGCAAAGCTACGAATTAGTACGTATTTTTTCATTGATAAAAAAAGTGTATATTTATGCTATGTCTAATATTCAACTTTTCTCGCTCATTCTAATGGGCGGCTTTTACATATACGCAGGTTTCAGTCATTTTCGTGTGCCGAAGTTCTTCTTGAAAATCACGCCGAAATGGGTGCCATATCCTGAAAAGGTAAATATTTTGGTGGGTGTGATTGAGGTGGTATTGGGCGCAGGTTTGTTTTTTGCGGCTACGCGCCATTATGCTGCATGGGGAATTATCGCTTTGCTCATCGCCGTTTTTCCTGCGAATGTGTATCATTTTCAAAAGTCTTTGAAGAAGAAAAAATACGTTGTAGGTACGTTGATTCGACTGCCGATTCAGCTGCTTTTGATGTATTGGGCGTATAGTTTTGTGTGAAATGTAAGGCGATTTTGCAAATCGTTCCTCGTATAGTGTGTCAATTATCAAGGGCGTTTTTGAATCCCTACTCCTTTACTGCTCCACCCACTCCAAGCCAAAGAAGTGTTGCAAGTGGTCGAAATCCTTATCCGTAGTGACGAGTGTGGCGCGTAGTACATAAGCGGTAGCGGCAATCCAAACATCGTTTTTGCCCATGTTTCGGGCGGTCATGCCTTGCGGGAGGGAGAATGTTGGGTGCTTGCTTTGGCTGTATGCGTCGATATTGGCGTAAGCACGGTAGATGTCGGGATACGAAATTGGAATCAATGTCAGTGTGTCAAGTAAAGTTTTCATTCGTTCAATTTTCTTATTGCCCCACCTGTTTCTTTGGGAGATAGACAATATTTCACCCACGCTTACTTCCGAAAAGTAAACGTCTAAGTTATTGGAAAACAGAGGTATATTTTTTTCCAATTTTTCATATGTTATTGATTTTCTAACGAAATGAACGATGATATTGGTGTCAATCAAATAGGTCATTATAGCATTTTAACAAGTTCCTCGGCAGGAGGTGCATCTTTGAAAAGTTCGCGAAGCGGTAATAAGTCCGACATTTTATTAGCATATTTTCGCCTCGTATATTTCATAAACTCGGCATGTTCCTCGTCGTTCATATCTAAAGGCGATTTGTCAAATTTCGGTTCTTTTTCAGCTTCCACCAAGTCCACGATTTCACGTAAAAAATCCTTATCTTCTTTGAATAGTTGGAGTATCAAAGCCTTCAAAGTAGCCTTATCAATCGTCGTGGTCGTTGTGGTGACGGTAGCGGTATTGGTTGCTGTTGCGGTATCTACACTCATAAAACTGTTTTATTTTGGTTCTTTGACAAATCCAGTGAAATGAATAATAATTTGGGCGTATCCCCCTCCTTACCAGTCGGGGGTCGGGCTATCCGGCACTCTCTCCACTCTCGCTATCGCTCCGTTACGTTCAAACAACACCTACTATCCCTTACGCGAGAAACGAGCAACCACTGAATTTGTCAAAGAACCTTTATTTTTCTTCAAAAATACATAAAAAATGGGAGAATTGCCAACTCGTAACCCATTCATTGCTCCACCCATTCCAAGCCAAAGAAGTGTTGCAAGTGGTCAAAATCCTTATCCGTAGTGACGAGTGTGGCGCGTAGTACATAAGCGGTAGCGGCAATCCAAACATCGTTTTTGCCCATGTTTCGGGCAGTCATGCCTTGTGGGAGGGAGAGCGTTGGGTGCTTGCTTTGGCTGTATGCGTCGATGTCGGCGTAGGCTTCGTGAATATCAGGGTAGGAAATGAGAATTGGGTCTGTTGATTGGAGAAACGCTTCGAGTCGATTGATTTTCTTTGCGCCCCACTTGTTTCGTTTAGCAATTGATAACAACTCACCTATGGTCACTTCTGAAATTAAAATGAGATGTTCTCCCGTTAAGAGGTTCAGATTATCGTTAATGGTTTCAAATAATGGGCTGTTTCTGACAAAGTTAATGGCAATATTGGTGTCCAGTAAGTAGGTTTTCATTTATATCATTTTAACGAGTTCTTCAGCAGGCAGTTCATCTTTCCAGAGTTCCTGCAATTCTTCGATGGTTTCCTTTGCCAATCCACGATGTTTTTTACGAATATGCTTCATAAACTCCGCATGTTCCTCGTCATTCATCTCTAAAGGCGATTTGTCAAATTTCGGTTCTTTTTCAGCTTCCACCAAGTCCGAAATTTCACGTAAAAAATCCTTGTCTTCTTTGAATAGTTGGAGTATCAAAGCCTTCAAAGTAGCCTTATCAATCATCGTAGTCGTTGTGGTGACGGTAGCGGTATTGGTTGCTGTTGCGGTATCTACACTCATAAAATTGTTTTATTTTGGTTCAAAAATACACAAAAAATGGGAGAATTGCCAACTCGTAACCCATTCATTGCTCCACCCATTCCAAGCCAAAGAAGTGTTGCAAGTGGTCAAAATCCTTATCCGTGGTGACGAGTGTGGCGCGTAGTACATAGGCGGTAGCGGCAATCCAAACATCGTTTTTGCCCATGTTTCGGGCGGTCATGCCTTGTGGGAGGGAGAGCGTGGGATGCTTGCTTTGGCTGTATGCGTCTATGTCGGCGTAGGCTTCGTGGATGCCTTCGGTGGAGATAAAGATAGGCAGTGCTTTTTCCAGTATCAGTTCCAATCGTTCCAATTTCCTCCCACCCCAGCGATTTCGTTTAGCAAGAGATTGTACCTCACCAATCGAAACTTCGGATATATTGGTGAGATTCTGAGGTGAAAAAAGGTCATACTGACGGTCTATTTTGTCGTAAATTGGAGACATCCTTACAAAATGTACCAGCACATTGGTGTCAATCAGGTAGTTCATTTTTACAACATTTTAACGAGTTCTTCGGCAGGTAGTTCGTCTTTCCAAAGTTCTTGTAATTCCTCTATCACTTCTTTTTTCAAACCGTGTTTGCGTTTAATTTCCTTCATAAACTCCGCATGTTCCTCATCATTCATATCCTGTGGCAACTTCTTTTTCTTAGGTGTTGCTTCTGCCTGAAAAAGTGATACTATTTTATGCAAAAATTCTTTATCCTCCTCAAATAGTTGGATAATCAAAGCCTTCAAAGTAGCCTTATCAATCGTCGTGGTCGTTGTGGTGACGGTAGCGGTATTGGTTGCTGTTGCGGTATCTGCACTCATACAATTGTTTTATTTTTACCCAAAAATAAGGAAAAAATGGGAGAATTGCCAACTCGTACTCATTTATTGCTCCACCCACTCCAAGCCAAAGAAGTGTTGCAAGTGGTCAAAATCCTTATCCGTGGTGACGAGTGTGGCGCGTAGTACATAGGCGGTAGCGGCAATCCAAACATCGTTTTTGCCCATGTTTCGGGCGGTCATGCCTTGTGGGAGGGAGAGCGTGGGATGCTTGCTTTGGCTGTATGCGTCTATGTCGGCGTAGGCTTCATAGACATCAGGGTAGGAAATGGGGAAAACCGTCAAAGCTGACAAGAAACTGTTGAGACGTTGCATTTTTTTTGTCCCCCATTTATTTCTTTTAGCTAATGAATATATTTCGCCTATCGAAACCTCCGACAGTACTAAATTGACCTCATTATCAGAGGCATCAAGTTTGGCTCGTACATCTTTGAAAGTCTCGGACTGTCTGACGTAATGAACGATTATATTGGTATCTATCAGGTAAAACATTATAGCATTTTAACGAGTTCTTCGGCAGACCGTTCTTCATCTTCAAAGAGTTCTTTCAAGGGTTCTAAATCTTCCCATTTAATAGCGTACTTTTTCTTCACATATTTCATAAACTCCGCATGTTCCTCATCGTTCATCTCCAAAGGTGATTTGTCGAATTTCGGTTCATCTTTGCCATTTATATTCTCTGGCAATTCTTTTTTATCAGGTATTTCTTCTGTCTGAAAAAACGACACTATTTTATGCCGAAATGCTTTATCCTCTTCAAATAATTGGATAATGCCGGACTTTAATGCCTGTTGGTCAATCGTATTTACACTCATAAAAATTAATGTTGACTATTTTTTATTCAAAAATAAGGAAAAAATGGGAAAATTGCCAATGAAATCAAATATCTATTCCTGATGCAAGTTTGCGTTTGTTTTTGTATTTTTGTAAAAAATAAATCTAATGACAGTTGTAATCAAAAAATCAATGGATAGCGCAACTATCCAAAAAATTCTTTCCACATTTACGAAATCAAAAGGATTTGATGCAAAGAGGCATTGTGGCGTTATTCAGTTGAAAGCCTCGCCGCTTGACATTCAAAAGCAAATGCGTGATGAGTGGGAATAGTCTGTTGATTGATACGAATATCGCCTTGTATCTTTTGGACGGCGATACGGATTTGGTAGAAATTCTTGATGGGCAAGATGTCTATATCTCTATCGTTTCAGAGTTGGAACTACTTGGCTATCAAGGCATCAGCGAAGCTGAAAAACTGAAAGTCAAAGCATTTCTCGACAACTGTATTATCATAGAATTGAACCAAACCATAAAAGACCTTACCATTGAATTGAAACAAGCGCATAGGATTAAATTGCCGGATGCCATTATCGCCGCTACGTCAAAATACTTGAATATTCCCTTGATTTCTGCGGACAGAGGATTTGAGCGCATTGATGATTTGCAGTTTATCCGATATGAAGTTTGATAGCATGTAAAACCATTCCATAAATCGCCCTGCGAATGTACGTACACGACCGATAATGCCGATAGTGATGCGACTTTGGGTGGCATTGAAGCTAAATATCAATGCTCGACAAATCCTGACGGGCATCAAATACACCGATGATTTCGATTTTATCATCTTCCAAACGATATAGCATAATGCAGCGTTTGGTGATAACGGCTCTGCGAATACGCTTGTCGTCGTCATACATTTGGCAGATTCGCGGGAAAACAGCTATTGTCTCGACCATTTTCTCAACGCCTTCAAGAACAGCTTTCAGCTCAACTTTGCTCTTGTGTTCCATAAGGTAATGGAGCAAGCGAGTGTAGCGCATCTTGGCTTTTGGCGACCAAACGACTTCTTTCATACCTTGAATTTTTCGCGGACTTCTCGCATCACTTCTTCATGTGGAATACCCATTCCTGCGTCCAATTCAGCGATAGATTCCTTGACAAATTGTTTTTGCTCATCTGAAAGCTGCCAGTCTGTATGACCATTATTACTACTCAAAACTTCATCTACAATCTGCAACGTAGCTTCATCTTGCACTACTGCCAATCGTTGTATTAAATCTAATTTTCTGGCTTCTAATGTCATAATCGTAATTTTTGTACAAGATAATGGTTTTTTGTGAAACGTACAGCATTTTTATAAATCGCCCTGCGTATGTACGTACACGACCGACAATGCGGATAGTGATGCGGTAGTTTTACGAGTTATTCGCAAAGGGGATGTTGAGGGAAGCCGTATATTTGAATTTGTTTGTTAAATTAAAATCATGTAAATTTACAAATACAAAATCATACATTTCATCAAAAATAAAAACGAAGTGCCGGCAAATGGAAACTATAACAAAATATAAAAAAATCGTTAGCGAAATCATCAAAGAAATAGGCGGTTGGATGCCTGATGACCAGCCAATTGAGACGCAAATCATCCAAGACCACGAGGCAGGGCATTATTTATTGTTCGATGTCGGTTGGGAAGAAGAAGGTGGACGTACCTATCTGCCTTTCGTTCATATTGATGTAAAACCCACCGGAAAAGTATGGATTCAACACGATGGCACTGACCTGAAAATCGCTTTGCTTTTATATGAAAAAGGCATTCCTAAAAGCGATATTGTACTGGGATTTCGCTCGTCTTATCAGCGTGAATTAATACCGGAATTTGCTGTGGGGTAAAGCGCACCTACTCACTCGCAAAGCCAATTTTTGCAGTACGTAAAACGATTTTGTAAATCGGCATACGGCATACGGCATCAGGCTTTTGGGCGATGAGTTCAGAGGTCAATGCTCGACAAATCTTGGCGAGTGTTGTAAATACCGAGAATCTCAATAAACTCATCATTATCACGATAAAACATGACACACCTTTTCGTGATAACGCATTTTCTGGCACCGCGATTTGAATATTGATACAGCGCAAATAAGCCCGGATTTTGACTAATCAGACGGATACAGCGTTCCAACTCTGAAACTACTTTTTCCAGTTCTTGTTTGCTATTGTGGTGGATAAGGTAAGCGATGAGCCTTTCGCATGTAGATTCGGCTTCATCTGTCCATACTACGGGTTTCATAAGTTGAATTTAGCTTTGATTCTATCCATGACGACTTCGTGTGGAGTCGTTTGTCCGGCATCGGCTTGGTCGAGCGATTTTTCAAGGCTTTGGTGTTGTTCATCTGAAAGCTGCCAACCCGTGTCATTCATATCTGCGTTCAAAGTTTCTTCTACTATATCCAACGTAGCTTCATTTTCTACTACCGCCAATCGCTGAATTAAGACCAATTTTCTCGCTTCTAATGTCATAATCGTAATTTTTGTACAAGATAATGGTTTTTTGTGAAACGTACAGCAATTTCATCAATCGCCCTGCGAATGTACGTACACGACCGACAATGCCGATAGTGATGTGGTAGTTTTACGGGTTATTCGCAAAGGGGAGTAGGGAGGTATAAGCCACTTATTTATCAGCGTTGTTATTTACGAAATACATTGAGTTGAAATCGTGAATTTTTAATTTAATATTTTCTTTATACTTAGCCACAATCTCAAGCTGATTCTTTTTAGATGAGTTATGTAACTCACCATAAATGTTTTCTACCAAATCGCAAATGTTTTCATAATACGCCGTACTAACATTTTCATCTTTACTTTTATTATTTCTATTTTTTGATACATAACGCTCTTCTGGTGGAACTATAATATCTTCACTCTCCTTTGAAAAATCCAAAGTGAAAATTTCGGATTCATTTCCTAAACTAAACTTATGAGCGAGGGAGTTTCTGAGGGCTTTTAATGAATCAATTTGATTAGAATTAAGCTCACTAAAATGTTCTAAGGCTTGCTTAAACCTTTGGTTTTTCTGTTCTTTACCTCCTTTTCTCTTGAATATATTGCCAATTAAATCAATAATAATTAAGTACATGGCTACAGACATGAATTTATTACTTTCATAGGTTCCACCCAAAGTTTGCTTTTTAAAATTCTCTAAATCTATTTTAGGGATTATTTCGCCAGTATCAGTATTTCTTCCACTCAATTGTCGTGCCCCTCTAATAGCAATTGTTAATGTAGAAATACTACCGTCTGGGTTACGCTTTAAGTTTAAGACTTTTTTTATTAAATCATCTTCAGTCATATCTTCTTCGAATTTCACCAAGTATACTTGATTTTACGTAACGGTTTGCAAAATCGTTTTACATGTTATCTATAAAGGTGATTTTGAGGATATTATCGGACAATAAGGAGATGGTTTTTTCGATATTCATGAATTAAATTTACTGCTTTGTATCGACTTGGCTATTGTTTTGTTTTTCTAATATTTTATTGAACATATCATTCCGCCTATTAAAAGATTTCATTGTGCCTATCGCTGCGCCGCTTTTCGAAAGCAAATAATTAAATTCCCAATCTCCATTTTCATTATATATAAATTGTATTTTTTCAGGCTCAAGGTTCAATAACTGTTCAACCTTTGATACAATAGCTTTTGTCTTTTCTTTCTTCAATGAATCTAACACTGCGTCAGCTTTGTGAGTATTTATTACAAGTTCAATATCACAGTTTGGATTTGGATAAAAAATAACAAAGTTCTTAGGTCTATTGGACGGCTTAGTTCTCTTTATCATCTCAATGGTGAGTTTCGTAATTAACTTATAGAATTTTGCTAAATCATCTCCAATTGCTTCACCAACTTTTTCTAAAACCTTACTTTTTATTAGTCCTAAAGCTACTGCAATGGTCTTTGTGACAGTAACAATCATTTCAGGGTCGGGTAATTCGGATTTTCTACTAATGAATTTAATTTCAAACTCTAAATCTGTTTCTAAGGAAATTAAATCACCAATTTTATTAAAATCTAAATGAGAATCAAAATTTGCAGGGTCAGCTGCTATAATTACTTTATCACTTTCCTTTTGATTACACTCTCTAAACGGGTATTCTCCTTCACTAAAGTATTGTTTCAGTAATTGTGCTCCGTCTTCAAGACTAATTATTTGTTGTTCATCAAAATAAACCATTTCAGCTGTTAGGTAAAAATGTTCATTATCCTTTTGAATGAGCTCTCCATTCATAATCACACCCAAGGGAGGGAAAATTCTTACATGCTCAAGTCCCAATCTTGGTTTTCTTTTACCATTGAGTTGTGGTAACATACCTTCGAGGGCACTTTTACTCATTCTGTCTCCTTGACTATCGACATTAGTTGAACTAATTATATATTTATGTTTCTCTATCATGAAATTTTGCACTTTTTTACCATAATTAAGTTATAATTAACTGAAAAACACCCCAATATACAACAAAATTTCAAAAAAATTACTCTTTGAAAAACCCTTGCTAACTAACATATTTCGTCCTCCTTTAAATCTAATCAATCAAGGCTTTCAAGGACGCTAAAATTGTAGAAAATCCACCATTCCAAAATCCCCAAACAAAATCCCCCCAAACTTCGTTATCTTTGCGTCCAACCCACGTTCAACACAAATACGAAGCAAAAAAGTAGCAAATACCGAACGAAGTTAGCTCCAATTTCGTTATCTTTTACATTTCAGTGTCACATAAATGCAAGTCCTATTGCTTATTTGCCCATTTTTAGTTAATTTTGCTATTATGAAAAACGAAACATTATATATCGAAAATCCTTCTGAAAAGTTACTTGCTTTGCTTAGAAAATATAATGAGCAAAAAGAGCAAAAGAGACAAGAAGTATTGCGTTCTGCCCATTTGTTTTTTCCAGACAAAAATCTTTCAAATTGCGAACAAGACCAACAACCGAATTAACAGTATCCCATGAAGACAAACAGGGGAATCTATATGTGATAAAATTTGGTCTATTCCCTGAAAAAACTATAGGAATAGATATTCCTTTAGTAGATGTTTCGTTGACTGCCATTCTTATTAATCAAAAACCCTCCCTGTCCAATCTTGCCGGAATATGTGAGCTCGTCATTAATTACCTACAAGAACGTGATGCTATTTTATACTTCTATTACGACCGTAAAGATGATATTTCAGTACGCGATAGAAAGATTACGCCCCAAGAGTACAGGTCGCTGTTATTCAATCGACTCATAGATAGATATGCGCCAACCGGATTTGTAAAACGAAATGTGCAGATTAATGATAAATCCAATGACCACTTCATTACACTCATTACACATGAGGAATATATACAGGAATTAGACAGTCTATATGCTCAAATAGAGTCAGATTTAAGCAAATAGTAAAAGCCTTCCCAGTTAAAATATCCTTACCTTTCTAAGTCACATCAACTTCCCCAAACAAAATCCCCCCAAACTTCGTTATCTTTGCATCAAAGCCCCGTCAAATACAGACACAAAGCAAAGCATGACAAAAGTAAGAACGAAATACACTTCCCCCCGCGCCCAGCAACTCGAACAAATCGCCCGCAAGCGCGTACTCGTACTCGATGGCGCGATGGGGACGATGATACAAGAATATAAACTCGAAGAAAAAGACTATCGCTCGGCGCGATTTGCTGATATAGAGCAAGATGTGCAAGGCAATAACGAACTATTGAGCCTTACGCAACCGCATGTGATAGAGGCGATTCACAAGGCGTATTTTGATGCTGGGGCAGACATTATCGAAACCAATACTTTTGGGTCAAATTCCGTTTCGCAAGCCGATTACCAGATGGAGGAATTGGTCTATGAAATGAATGTCGAATCTGCGCGTATCGCCCGTAAAGCTGCCGACGAATACACCGAAAAAACGCCCGACAAACCGCGTTTTGTAGCTGGTGCGCTCGGTCCCACGCCCAAGACGGCTTCGCTTTCGCCCGATGTCAACGACCCCGGATTTCGTGCGATTTCGTTTGATGAATTGATGGAGGCGTACTACGAGCAAATTCGCGGATTGGGCGAGGGCGGCGTGGATATTTTCTTGGTAGAAACGATATTTGATACGCTCAATTGCAAGGCGGCTTTATACGCTTTGGATAGGTATTTTGTAGAAACGGGAACGAAATATCCCGTCATGGTGTCGGGTACGATTACCGATGCCAGCGGACGTACTTTATCGGGTCAAACCGTCGAAGCCTTCCGAATATCTACCCAACACATAGACTTGTTTAGTATCGGCTTGAATTGCGCTTTGGGGGCTGCCGAAATGCGTCCTTATATACAGGAATTAGCCAAGATTTCCGATTGCTACGTCAGTGCTTATCCCAATGCAGGTTTGCCCAATGAGTTTGGCGAATACGACCAAACACCCGTCGAAATGGCGATGTTTATAGAAGATTTTATCAAAAGCGGTTTTGTGAATATCGTCGGCGGATGCTGCGGTACTACGCCCGACCACATCCGCGAAATGACGGCTTGCATCAACGGCACTTCTACCCGACAAGTACCTGTTATTAAGTCACTTACGAGCTTGAGTGGTATGGAAGCATTGCGCTTGCGACCCAATACAAACTTCGTCAACGTAGGTGAACGTACCAACGTCACCGGCTCCAAAAAATTTGCCCGACTCATCAAAACGGGCGACCTCTCCGAAGCCCTTTCGGTGGCACGTCAGCAAGTCGATGGCGGCGCACAAATCATCGACGTAAACATGGATGAAGGCTTGCTGGATTCCAAAAAAGCGATGGTCGATTTCCTCAATCTCATCGCTTCCGAACCCGACATTGCGAAGCTGCCGATAATGATTGATTCGTCCAAATTTGAGGTCATAGAAGCCGGGCTGAAATGTGTGCAAGGCAAGGCGATTGTCAACTCTATTTCGATGAAAGAAGGCGTGGAGTCCTTCGTTCATCAAGCCAAAATTTGCAAGCGATACGGCGCGGCGGTCGTCGTCATGGCATTCGACGAAGAAGGACAGGCGGACACCACTGAACGCAAGGTCGAAATCTGTCATCGCGCCTATAAAATACTGACGGAAGATGTCGGATTTGACCCCACAGATATTATTTTTGACCCTAATATATTCGCGGTAGCGACAGGCATTGAAGAACACAACGAATACGCGATAAATTTCATCGAAGCCACCCGACAAATCAAGCAACTCATGCCCGATGTGAAAGTCAGTGGCGGCGTGAGTAATATTTCCTTTTCTTTTCGGGGCAACAACCACGTCCGAGAGGCGATGCACTCGGCGTTTTTGTACCACGCTATCGCTGCCGGAATGGATATGGGCATCGTGAATGCGGGGATGATGGAGATTTACGAAGAAGTCGAACCCAAGCTACGCGAACTCGTCGAGGATGTGCTGTTTAATCGCCGCCCCGATGCCACCGACCGCCTCACCGAATACGCCGAAACAGTAAAAGGCGAAGGCAAAAAACTCGTCAAAGACCTCTCATGGCGCGAGACAACGGTGCAAAAACGCTTGTCTCATTCGCTGGTACGCGGCATTACAGATTTTATTGTTGAAGATACAGAAGAGGCTCGCCTTCAATACGATAGACCGCTCGAAGTCATCGAAGGACCGCTCATGGATGGCATGGGTATCGTGGGTGATTTGTTTGGAGAGGGGAAAATGTTTTTACCGCAAGTCGTCAAATCGGCGCGGGTGATGAAAAAAGCCGTCGCGCATCTTACGCCCTTCATTGAGGAGGAAAAAGCGGGTAGTGCGGCGAGTTCAAAAGGTAAAATTCTGATGGCAACCGTCAAGGGCGATGTGCATGATATTGGTAAAAATATCGTCGGAGTCGTGCTGGGTTGCAACAACTACGACATTATAGATATGGGCGTGATGGTACGCGCCGAAAAGATACTCGACACCGCTCAAGCCGAAGGCGTGGACATGATTGGATTGAGTGGATTAATCACGCCTTCATTGGATGAAATGGTCGGCGTAGCGAAGGAAATGGAACGACGCGGCATGACGATTCCGCTACTCATCGGCGGCGCGACGACCTCCAAAACGCATACCGCCGTCAAGATTGCGCCGCAATACTCACACGCAGCCGTACACGTACTCGATGCCTCGCGTAGCGTGACCGTCGCAGGGTCGCTTTTGGGTGATAAAAAGGCGGATTATATGGGTGGAATTGATACCGAATACGCCCGCATCCGCGAGAATCGAAAAGGACGAGTATCGAATAAAAAATACCTCAAAATACAAGACGCACGCAAAAATAAAATCAAATTGGATTGGGAAAATTACACGCCACCCAAACCCACTTTTTTAGGTACAAAAACCTTTGAAAATTACGACCTCGCTGAATTGGCAGAGTATATCGACTGGACACCCTTTTTCCAAACATGGCAATTGCACGGCAAATATCCCGCGATTTTTGAGGATAAAATTGTCGGCGTAGAAGCCAAGAAATTATTTGTAGATGCACAGGAAATGTTGCAAAAAATCATCGACGAAAAATGGTTGACTGCCAATGCCATTGTCGGATTTTTCCCCGTCAACAGCATCAACGATGACGACCTCGAACTATACACCAACGATGACCGTAAAGAAGTCCGCGCCCTACTGCACCACCTCCGTCAGCAAGCCAAAAAAGCACCTGGTCAAGCCAACAACTGCCTCACCGATTTTATCGCCCCAAAATCAACCGATAAGGCAGATTACATCGGCGGATTTGCCGTCACCACAGGCAAGGGCATAGAGGCACACGTCAAAGCCTTCGAGGATGCCCACGACGACTATAACGCCATCCTCCTCAAAGCCCTCGCCGACCGCTTCGCCGAAGCCCTCGCCGAGCGTATGCACGAGCGCGTCCGCAAAGAGTTCTGGGCTTACGCATCCGACGAATCATTTGACAATCAATCGCTTATCACTGAAAAATACACCGGCATCCGCCCCGCCCCCGGCTACCCCGCCTGCCCCGAACATACCGAAAAACGCACCCTATTTTCCCTAATGAATGTCGAACAGGAAACAGGCATAAAACTCACTGAATCCTGCGCGATGTACCCCGCATCTTCCGTAAGTGGCTGGTATTTCTCGCATCCCGATTCCAAGTATTTCACCACCGGAAAGCTGCAACAAGACCAAGTGAAAAGCTACGCCGATAGGAAGAATATGCGATTGGAAGAAGCGGAGAAGTGGTTGGGGAGTGTGTTGGGGTATGACGTTTGATTGAGAATTGAGAATGAATAATTTTTTTGACGTGAAAATGAACGTAAATTTAAGTATCTAAAAAAGCAAAACGTCATACCGCACTCGATTCGGAATCTGCCAATCGCAAGAGCACAATCTCAAACAAAACCACCAACCCAAAAAACCAAAAATAAACCGTCATACCGCACTCGATGCGGTATCTGTTCCTTCTCGGCAAGATGTCAAACAGGAGCATCAATTTAAAAATGTTGCCAAGACCAGACAGATACCGCGTCAAGCGCGGTATGACGATATGCTTTTTTAGAATTTGTATTAGGGCGCATCCCTACGGGTCGGGCTATCCGGCACTCTCTCCATTCCGCTATCGCTCCATTTCGTTCAAACAACACCTCCTATCCCTTGCGCGGCGAACGCTCAAAGCTATTTTTCAGAAAATAAAATTACTAATACTTTATCGGAAATTACACGATTATATATTCTCAAATCATAAAACCACCAACCCAAAACACCCAAAAGCATATCGTCATACCGCACTCGATGCGGTATCTGTTCCTTCTCGGCAGGATGTCAAACAGGAGCTTCAATTTAAAATGTTGCTAAACCCCGGCAGACCCCGCATCGCGGTGCGGGGTGACGACTCTTTTTGAAGTTTTCGATGGGAGATTTTGTTTGAGATGGTGCCAAGCCAACACAGATACCGCATCAAGTGCGGTATGACGATATGCTTTTTTAGAATTTACATTAGGGCGCATCCCTACGGGTCGGGCTATCCGGCACTCTCTCCATTCCGCTATCGCTCCATTTCGTTCAAACAACACCTCCTATCCCTTGCGCGGCGAACGCTCAAAGCTATTTTTCAGAAAATAAAATTACTAATACTTTATCGGAAATTACACGATTATATATTCTCAAATCATAAAACCACCAACCCAAAACACCCAAAAGCATATCGTCATACCGTACTTGATGCGGTATCTGTTCCTTCTCGGCACGATGTCAAACAGGAGCATCAATTTAAAAATGTTGCTAAACCCTGGCAGACCCCGCATCGCGGTGCGGGGTGACGGCTCTTTTTGAGGTTTTCGATGGGAGATTTCGCTTGAGATGGTGCCAAGCCAACACAGATACCGCATCAAGTGCGGTATGACGATATGCTTTTTATTTTTTGAGGATGGGAGACTTTGTTTGAGATGGTGCTAAAAATCAGACAGGTTTTGCTTTTGCAGGACGTTTGTTTTTATTATTTTTGAATTATATATTTACCTTAGAAGGTTCTGCTGAAATAAGGATATTTTTAAATTATTTTATAATAAAAAATATTTATAAATAATTAATTTTTAATAATAAATAAATTACAAAATAATTTTAATTAATTAAAAAATGGCTATATTTCAGTGCGACCTTAGAAGGAATTCAAAATCAATAAAATGTACCACACAAATACAAGTCCGAAAAGCGGTTGGGTGTATATTCTATCGAATAAAAATCGCACGGTACTCTACATCGGTGTCACTGCCAATATACGCGGACGCATCCACAACCACCGCAACGGAGAAGGCAGTAAATTTGCTAAAAAATACAACCTCACCGACCTCATGTACTACGAATGGTACGACCGTATCGGCGAAGCCATTCGCCGCGAAAAACAGCTTAAAGAATGGAACAGGCAATGGAAAATCGACCTGATACACACGACCAATCCTGATATGAATGATTTGTGGGAAACGCTTTGGGAGTGAGCGCATTATCGCAAAACAAAAAACCTCAAAAAGCAACCCGTCATACCGCACTCGATGCGGTATCTGTTCCTTCTCGGCAAGATGTCAAACAGGAGCATCAATTTAAAAATGTTGCCAAGACCGGGCAGATTCCGAATCGAGTTCGGAATGACGATATGCTTTTTTATTTTTTTTTGAATTGGAGGTTTCGCTTGAAATGATGCCAAGCTATCACAGATACCGCATCACGTGCGGTATGACGTTCTTTTTGAGAGGTTTTGGACTTTCGAGTTTAATTTCTAAGTTGAAAATCCCCCCATTTCTCCGTATATTTGAAGCATGGAATTAAAACTGAACATCGGTTATGGCGAGTTATTGGAATTGGTGCGGCAGTTGCCGGCTCAGGAGTTGGTGCAATTCAAGAAGGATGTTGCCAATATCGAAGCGGGGAGTCTTTCGTTGCCCGGCGCGCCTGTTTCGGTAGATGACATCATGGACAACCTACAACATTCCGAAGCACAGGCAGTCGCCGGACAGGTCTTTACATCCGAAGAAGTCAAAAAACGCATCGAATCTTGGACAACAAAATAATCCACTGGACAATCAACGCACTCGACCAACTCGCCGAGCTATACGACTACATCGCAGATGACAGCGTAAAATCTGCCCAAAAATATGTCAACGGCTTGTACGAGTCCACCGAACGGCTGAGTCGCTTTCCCGAATCTTGCGCTCCTTGTCGCCATGATACGCTACGGGAAGCGGGCTATCGCTGTTGTAAGTACCGTAATCATATCGTCGTTTATAAATTGTCTGAATATGCCGTAACGATTCACGCAGTGATACATAGTCGGCGCAATCCTGATGTATTTGGTGAGTTGGTGGGATGAGTGTAGCAACTTGAAAAGCCCCCACTTCTCCGTAGAATGACAAATTTAAGCACATAAAAAAGCAACTCGTCATACCGTACTCGATGCGGTATCTGTTCCTTCTCGGCAAGATTTCAAACAGGAGCTTCAATTTAAAATGTTGCTAAACCCCGTCAGACCCCGCATCGCGGTGCGGGGTGACGGCTCTTTTTGAAGTTTTCGATGGGAGATTTTGTTTGAGATTGTGCCAAGCCAACACAGATACCGTATCAAGTGCGGTATGACGATATGCTTTTTTAGAATTTATATTAGGGCGCATCCCTACGGGTCGGGCTATCCGGCACTCTCTCCATTCCGCTATCGCTCCATTTCGTTCAAACAACACCTCCTATCCCTTGCGCGGCGAACGCTCAAAGCTATTTTTCAGAAAATAAAATTGCTAATTCTTTATTGGAAATTACACGATTATATATTCTCAAATCATAAAACCACCAACCCAAAACACCCAAAAGCATATCGTCATACCGCACTCGATGCGGTATCTGTTCCTTCTCGGCAAGATTTCAAACAGGAGCTTCAATTTAAAATGTTGTTAAACCCCGACAGACCCCGCATCGCGGTGCGGGGTGACGACTCTTTTTGAGGTTTTCGATGGGAGATTTTGCTTGAGATTGTGCCAAGCCAACACAGATACCGCATCAAGTGCGGTATGACGATATGCTTTTTATTTTTTGAGGATGGGAGACTTTATTTGAGATGGCACATGTTATTTAATTTCTTTCACTTACGTGAGGTTTCTTTTTAGTATTTTTGAATTATATATCTATTTTCACCAGAAACAAAAATAAACCCAAACTTGCCCATTATTTGAACCACTTCTCGCCACACATTGTTTAATATTCAATGAATCAACACATCAACATCGTCTGGCTAAAACGCGACTTGCGTATCACCGACCACGCTCCCTTGCAGGCGGCAATACGGGCGGGACAACCTACAATTTTGTTGTACTGTTTTGAGCCCGGCTTAATGGTACATCCCAATTATTCGACGCGACAGTGGCGGTTTATTTGGGAGTCACTGGAGGATATGCAGGCGGCTTTGAAGCCCTACGGCTGTCAGGTTTTAATTTGTCATAACGAAGTTTTGGCTACGCTAAATGTTTTGCAGGAGGAATACGGCATCCGGCAAATTTTTTCGCATCAAGAAACGGGTGTCAAGCTGACATTTGACAGAGATATAGCGGTCAAAAAATTCTGTCGAAACCACAGTATCGAATGGCAAGAATATGACCAAGATGGCATAATTCGCGGTTTGAGCAATCGAAAAAACTGGGTGCAATATTGGCTCAAAACTATAACTACGCAAGCAATGGTTAAGGTTGAAATGTCTAATTTTCAAACATTCGAACCATTACATGATATTTATAAAAAAATAAAAGGTGATACATTGCCAAAGGCAATCACTACCTCACACAAAGATTTTCAGAAAGGAGGAACATCTGTGGCGTGGCGGTATTTGAAATCATTTACAGAAAAACGCTCGAAACAATACATGAAGCAAATCTCGAAACCTGCTCTTAGCCGACATTCGTGCAGTCGAATTTCGCCTTATGTAGCGGTCGGGTGTGTGAGTCTGCGTGAAGCCTACCAATGGGCAGAAACGGCAATGGATGTACCCGGATTTAAATTTCAGCAAAAGAATTTTCTCGCGCGTTTGCGTTGGCGCAGTCATTTTATGCAAAAGTTGGAAAGCGAATGGCAAATCGAATTTGAACCCACTAATAAAACTTTCAAAACCCTTGATAGACAGTATGATGCGCCTTTATTTGAAGCATGGGCGGAAGGACGTACAGGTATACCAATGATTGATGCAAATATGCGTTGTCTGATTGCTACGGGCTACACCAATTTTCGGATGCGAGCCATGCTGACCACTTTTGCGACCTTTACTTTGTGGCAAGATTGGAAGCCTGTGTCGAAGCATCTTTCGCGGCTGTTTCTGGATTTTGAAGCCGGCATCCACTATGGTCAGATGCAGATGCAAGCCGGATTGACCGGCTACAACACATTACGTATTTACAATCCGTACATTCAATCAGAAAAGAACGATTCTGAAGGCGATTTTGTCCGAAAATGGGTGCCTGAACTCGCCGAAGTTCCCACCCCAAATATCTTTCGACCGCATCTGATGACGCCAATGGAACAGACGTTTTACAATTGTATTATCGGAAAAGATTATCCGCAACCGATTGTAGATGTGGCAGAAAACAACCGAAAATATCGCAATCATTATTGGCAATATCGAAGTAGCCCCGCCGCTAAAGCTGTGGTAAAAGAAATTTTGACATTACATTGTATTCCAAATGACGAACGTAAAGGGCGCAAGAATGGTTAGATTTCTACACATATTCAAAGTATAGAATAATGTACCGAAATTGACTACTTAAGTAGTGGGACAAAAATAGGCTTACAATTTTGACGTGGTTATTTTTTCGATATTTTTTCTTACAAAAACCGCACATAGCCTACGCTACGTAAGGATTTTTGTAGGGAAAAGTAGCGGAAAAAGAAACCGTCAAAAAGTAAGGATATTTTTGTCTCACTACTTAGGGAAGACGAAAAAGATAACTTAGGAATGAAAAGATAATAAACGTTACATCTTCACGCCGTTATCTTTTCATCCCTTATTCAACTATTTCTTATTGAGAAATCTTATCATCTCTACGGTATGGTATGTTGATTTTCCGATATTTCCCTTCTTTTCATCAGCTTGTGGAATATTATTTTCATCTATATAAAAAAATTCTCCTCCATTTTCTTTGTCTGGAAATGAATTGAAATAAAATTGTTCTAATTCTTTTAATTCCTTTTCAAATTTTCGATCGGCTAAAGAAAGTGCAATCAAAGCCTCGCAATGTTGCCACCATGTTTTCCTTTTATCAATGATTTTATTGTTGACAGGATTTACTTCGCTATAAAATCCTTGTGACAGATTGTCTTTAGGGTAAATTTGTTTTTTCAAAGTGGTAGTCAAAATTTCTATTCCTAACTTTTGGTACTTTGTTTGTTCTTCGGGTGTCAAAAAATCCCAGTTTTTTGTTCTTAAAAGCAACGATGCAAATTGAAAATTATGTCCGGGTGCAACGGTAAAACAAGGCTTTTCAGCAGACGGATGTTCACAGGGCTGCCATGTGTCATCAAATTTAATATTTACCCATCCCAGCTTTCTATTCCACCCACTATCGTAAGCAATACGTAGATTTTCTTTCAAATAAGGTTCATATTTATTTCTGTTAGCGGCATCGGCTGACCATAGGTTTTCCATATATGCAGTAATAGGATACATCAAGGACTGTAACGATTTGCTACCTAAAACTTTTCCATCCTTATTGTTATAATTTCCGTAAAACCCACCATTAATGTCATCATGAAATCTTTTTACAAAATCATTGTGGTATCTATGAATTTTAGATAGCAAGTCCGCCTCTCCATCGTTTCTATACAATTCTGATAAACCACAAAGTCCGTATCCTTGCTGCCAAATGTCCATATTCAATGAGCTATCAATCGTATAAGAAGGAACATCAATAAATGAAATAAAATAGCTCCCTATTGAGTCCTGACCTATCAGGTTATTCATTTGGAAATTGGCTGCATTTTTAGCTTTATTTAAATTGGAATTATCAATGGCAGAGGCAAAGGAAAAACCATAAATCAATCTGCTCAATGCAACATTATATACCTTATTAGATACTATTTGACCAATATTATCAATGTCAGAAAAATAAACTTCTAAATCAGCTTTATAAGCATTCTTTTGAAAAAAAGCTAATAGATTATTGATAGCTTTTTCATGCTTTTCACCAAAAACTGTTGCTTTATTGCGATGCAAATTGTTCGAGTACTTACACGAAATGATTAAAATCAATAGATTAAAAATTAATATTTTTTTCATTTTCTTTCTTTGCTCCTAATTTGAAAACACCCATATCATATATTTTTTTCATCCAAACATTCAAATTTACAGGAAAAAACTTGAAAATTGCTGTAATTTTATGCAATTATTTTAAAACCACCCTAAAAAACAGGGTTCTTTGACAAATCTAGTGATGAGTATATTAGTTAGTATCAGGAATTAAATGTACATTCTTCGCGCCGTAATTTTTTCTTTAGACGAACCAAATTCTCCTTAAATAACCCGTTATTCGCGTCAAATTTGGCTTGTGTAAAGAAAAAATAACGGCGTGAAGATGTAACGTTTATTTTCTTTCACTTAGGGCGTGCCCCCCTCCTTATCAGTCGGGGGTCGGGCTATCCGGCACTCTCTCCATTCCGCTATCGCTACATTACGTTCAAACAACACCTCCTATCCCTCACGCAAAAAAGACAAACGAACAAACGAAAAACGAATAATCACTACAGCTGTCAAAGAACCTAAAACAGAAGAAAAAGTTTGTTGAAACTTTAGAAAATTAAGAAAAAGAACAATTCAGACGGGTAGATTATTTTTTTCGTATTCCCTAATTAGGCTAACGAAAGCATAATTCACTATTTATCAGCATAATAAAAATTTTAATAAAGTTAATTTAAAATAAAATGTAAATCAACGTAAATTATTTATAATGAGCGATTTAGCCATCAGGGAAGTGCAAAAGAAGCAGCCAAATGGTAAAGTTATTTTTGCCGTGTTATAGATAATTCCGATTTGTTGCTTACACTATTTTATACGTTTTTTCATATAATAATACTTTACACTTCCATGCGAAAAAATACTAAAAGTGACAGTCATAAATTGTTTTTCGATACAGAAAGACATGATGTAATAGAGTTTTAGCAAAAAATAGTGTCATGTCTTATAAGAAATACTTTACATTTAAAGTGATTGTATTTTTCGCATACAAAAAAAAAAATAGTATTATTGCAACTAATTAAACAAGTATACCATCTAAACCAAAGAAACGCAGCGACTTTCATTCCAAAAGCATTAAACGAGCTTTCTCACTCCTATTTCTGATCATCCATTCCTTGCTGCTATCGAGAAATCGATAAAACACCCTTTTATACGCCTTACTAAAGAATTCAAAATTCTTTAGTAAACATTGTTATATATTGAAAAAGAATCGATTTCGCAACAAAAATAATCGTATATTTTTATGTAAAATACGCTGTTTTTCTAACTTTGCACTTTACTACTTAAAATGACCTCAAGTTGCCAACAACTTGAACAACCTAATCTGTAATTATGAGAACCTTACATTCTGTGTACACAAGCATATACCAAGTACCCTTTCCCCGACGAATATCTCAAAAATGGCTATTTTTATTCGCCTTTTTTGTCATTACGAGTAGCTTAAACGCCCAACTTGTCATAGAGGGAGAGATTACTGTAGATTGTGCTTGCCCCGCTGACAATGATGCTTTTTTAGACATCACAGTTTCAGGTGGTACTCCCCCCTATACTTACCTTTGGACATTCAATGGCTCGGAAGTCATTTGTAGTCCTCGCGTTGATTTTTCTGACTTGGATGGAATAGGATGCGCCCCATCTCCTGCCGGCCAAGAATGTTCGCCTGATCAGAGTTGCTCCACCCCTAGTGATGCCATCAATGCCCAAAATTTTGTCATAGAAGATGCTGTACTTACAGTGGGTCCGCCTATTGCTGTAGGTGGGGCTTGTATTGATGAAAACACTATCAATGACTCTACACTTGATGGTTTCTTTGCCATACGTACAGGTGTATCCCAACTCGGCAACCCCGGACCAGCTGCCAATGTAACGCGTATATGGACATTTAGCAATCCGGTATGTGATTTACAGATTCTATTGAATGACATTGATGGCGAAGACGCTATTATTGTAAATGGCAAACTCAATGGCGTAACAATCCCACTCACCGCCGATGATTTTATTATCACCAATACGACACCCGACCCGGCATGTCCTGCATTTGTTGGTGGCAATACGTGGCAATCTCAAAACGGTTGTTCTAGCGCAGACAATACCGATAGAGGCGGTATATTGGTTACTTTCCCCAGTTGCCTCGATGAAATTGAGTTTATTTATTACGATTACACTGGAGGTGCAGGTGCAGGTGGCTCTTACGCAGTGGGTTTTTCCAATATATGCGCAGCTGATTTGCAGTGTATCCAAGGCGGCTTATACCAAGTAGAAGTTACCGATGCCAATGGAGCAGTCAATACTGCCGAATTTAACGTCCCTGACGTGAGTACGCCCTCGGATATCGTTTGTCCTCTCGATATTACCACAACTACCGACGCCGGAGCTTGCGACGCCATAGTAGACTGGATTCCGCCCGTATTGGAAGATGGATGTCCTGTCGAAACATTGGTATGTACACAAGACCCGGGAGATACCTTCCCTATTGGTACGACCACAGTGAGCTGTACGGCTACCGACAATCTCGGCAATATAAGTAATTGTAGTTTCGATATTACGATAAACTATGATTCCAATCCAACCTTGGTTTGCCCAGCCGATATTGCGGTCAATGCAGATGCTGCTTCATGTACCGCGACTTCCGTCAATTGGACGCCACCAAAACTAAGTAATGATTGCGATATTGCGACTTTAACAAGCAATTTTGATCCCGGCGACGATTTCCCTACGGGAATAACGACCGTAACCTATACAGGTACTGATTCCGGCGGAAATACATTTAATTGTAGTTTCGATATTACGGTGACCAATACAGGTGTACCGCTCATTTTGAATTGCCCAAATGATATCACACTCACTACAGGAGCAGGACAATGTACTGCCACAGCAACATGGACACCACCCACGCCCGACCCGACTTGTGATGCAACTATTACAAGTAGTTCCAATAACCCAGGAGATGTCTTCCCTATTGGAACAACGACCGTAAGTTATATCGTAACAGATAGCAACGGTGCGACAAATACTTGCAGTTTTGATGTCACCGTAGATTACGACGCCACGCCAACTTTGGTTTGTCCCGTAAATATTACACTCGATGCAGACGCAGGTTCGTGTACCGCGACCTCCGTCAATTGGACACCACCAACACTAAGCAACGATTGTAGTCTCACAACACTAACGGGCAATTTTGACCCAGGTGATGATTTCCCTACGGGAACAACTACCGTAACTTATACAGGCACAGATACAGGCGGAAATACATTTAATTGCAGTTTCGATATAACCATTATCAATACAGGTTTACCTCTAATTTTGAATTGCCCCGACGATATTGATATAGTTGCAGCAGTCGGTCAATGTGACGCCACAGCCACATGGACAGCACCCATTCCCGACCCGACCTGCGATGCGACCATTACAAGCAATTCCAATAATCCAGGCGATACTTTCCCTATCGGAACAACGACCGTAAGCTACATCGTAACGGACAGCAATGGCGAGACAAACACTTGTAATTTTGATGTCACCGTAACATACAATTCAAATCCAACTTTAGATTGTCCCACAGATATTACGGTCAATGCAGAAGTCGGTGACTGTGTGTCGTCCGTCACATGGACGCCGCCAACACTGAGTAATGATTGCGACATTACAACACTAACAAGCAATTTTGACCCCGGCGATAATTTCCCTGCGGGAACAACAACCGTAACTTACACAGGCACCGACCCCGGCGGAAATGTATTCAATTGTAGCTTCGATGTCACCGTTATCAACGACGCAGAAACTATCGTTTTAGAATGTCCTGACGATATTAATTTAGTCCTTGCCGCAGGCGAATGCGATGCCACCGCAACATGGACACCACCCGTACCGGACGCCGATTGTGGCGCGACTATCACCGGCAGCAATTTTAATCCTGGCGACACTTTTCCTATCGGAACAACGACCGTCATTTATACCGCTACAGATATTTCGGGCAATAATTTTGAATGTAGTTTTGATATTACAATAAATTACAACGCCAATCCAACTTTGATTTGTCCTGCCGATGTTTCGGTGGATGCAGACGCAGGTTCGTGTACCGCGACCTCCGTCACTTGGACGGCACCAACACTAAGCAACGATTGTAGTCTCACAACGCTAACGAGCGATTTTGATTCGGGTGATGATTTCCCTACCGGAACAACTACCGTAACCTACACAGGCACAGATACCGGAGGCAATGTATTTGAATGTAGCTTCGATGTAACGGTGACCAATACAGGTACACCTATCATTTTGAATTGCCCTGATGATATCGATTTAGTAGCAAGTGTCGGACAATGTAATGCCACCGCAACATGGACTCCACCAACACCCGACCCGACTTGTGATGCAGTCATCACGAGTAGTTCGCATGATTCGGGGGATACATTTCCCGTAGGGACTACAACAGTAACATACGTAATAACTGACGGCAGTGGCAACACGAATACGTGTAGCTTCGACGTCACCGTAAATTATGATTCCAATCCGGTTCTTGTTTGCCCATTCGATATTACGGTCAATGCAGTTTCAGGTACGTGTAATACCACCGTTGCGTGGATATTGCCGAGCTTGAGCAATAGCTGTAACATCGCCACTTTGGATAGTGATTTTTCTCCAGGAGATGAATTTCCGGTAGGAACAACTACCGTGACTTACACGGCTACGGATGCCGCAGGAAATACATTTGAATGTAGTTTTGATGTAACTATCGTCAATACAGGTGTACCACTAATTCTCAACTGTCCCGATGATGTTAGCGTCAACCTCGCTCCCGATGCATGTGATGCTGCCGTGACTTGGACGCCGCCTATTGCTGACCCAAATTGTGACGCAGTCATTACGAATGCCTCCCACAATCCGGGCGATACTTTCTTCCCGGGAACAACGACCGTCACCTATTTAATCACAGACGGCGCAGGCAATACGAATACCTGTAGTTTCGACATCACGGTCAATTACGATGCCGAACCTACTTTAGTTTGTCCCGCAAATATTAGCATCAATGCAGAGGTCGGTTCTTGTGTTTCGTCAGTAACATGGACACCGCCGACTTTAAGTAATAGTTGTAATATAGCTACGCTAACGAGCAATTTTGACCCAGGTGATAATTTCCCTGCGGGAACTACAACCGTAACTTATACGGCAACTGACCCGGGCGGAAATGTATTTGAATGTAGTTTTGATGTAACCGTTATCAATGACGAAGAAACTACCGTTTTAGACTGCCCGAATGACATTACACTATCCACTACTCCCGGGCAGTGTGATGCCATAGTCTCATGGACACCACCTGTACCGGATGCCAATTGTAACGTCACCATCACAGGCAGCACACACGAACCCGGTGACGCATTTCCCATTGGAACAACGACAGTCACCTACTCCGCTACCGACCCATCGGGCAATATATTTGAATGTAGTTTCAACATCACCATAACATATAACTCAACGCCGACTTTAGTTTGTCCTGCCGATATTTCGGTAGATGCAGACGCAGGTTCGTGTACAGCGACTTCCGTCACTTGGACGCCACCGACATTGAGCAATGATTGTGATTTGACGACATTAGAAAGCAATTTTGAACCCGGCGATGATTTCCCTACGGGAATAACGACCGTAATATATACAGCCACAGATGCCGCTGAAAATGTATTTGAATGTAGTTTCGACGTAAGCGTTACCAACAACGGACCGCCAATTATCATGAATTGTCCCGACAACATTAATGTAAGCACAAATATCGGTGAATGTGATGCCATCGCTGCATGGACACCGCCTACACCAGACGAAAACTGCGACGCACTCATTACAAGTAGCTCGCATGTACCAGGTGACGTATTTCCTATCGGAACAACTACGGTAACATATATTGCTACAGGACCAAACGGCATGACCGCCACCTGTAGCTTCGATGTCACGGTGACTTATGGACAGACGCCGACCTTAAATTGCCCACAAAGTATCACATTAGATGCCTTTCCGGGACAATGTACGACCACTATCACATGGACACCACCGACTTTAAATAGTAATTGTGAACTGGTCGAATTGAACAGTGATTTCGAGCCTGGTAGTGCCTTCCCTATTGGTGTGACGACTGTAACCTACACCGCAACCGATGCCGGTGGAAATGTATTTGAATGTGATTTCAATATAACAGTAAATAGCAACGGACCGCCACCCATTACAAATTGTCCTGCCGATATTACGGTAAATACAAATCCCGGTGCCTGTGATGCCATTGCGACATGGACGCCACCTATGGCAGACGAAAATTGTAGCGCAACGGTCACCAGCAACACACACGAACCCGGCGATGTATTTCCTATCGGAACGACAACCGTAACCTACATCATCACAGACTTAAACGGCTTGACGAATACCTGTGAGTTTGATGTTACGGTAAATTACGATTCCAATCCGACCTTAGCTTGCCCAACAGGTGTAACGGTCAATGCAAATCCAGGAGCATGTACCGCCACCGCGACATGGACGCCACCAACGTTGAGCAATGATTGTGAATTGACTACCTTAACAGGTGATTATGCGCCAGGCGATGTATTTTCGATAGGTGTAACGACCGTAACTTACACAGGTACTGATTCCGGTGGAAACGTATTTGAATGTAGTTTTGACGTAACCGTTATCGGTGATAGCGAAACTGCCGTTCTTATTTGCCCGGACGATATTACGATAAGTGTTATTTCGGGGCAATGTGATATTGCAGTTACTTGGGATGAGCCTGTGGTAGATGAAAATTGTGGTGTGACATTAGTGGGCGGTGATTTTTCTTCGGGCGATATATTCCCGATTGGTACAACTACAGTTACCTATACCGTAGAAGACGAGTTGGGAAATACATTTGAATGCAGTTTTGATATTACAGTAAATTATAGCGATGAGCCGAGCTTGGTTTGTCCCGATGATATTACAGTAGATGCCCTTCCGGGTACTTGCTCCTCCCCTGTCTCTTGGGAAACACCGATATTTAGCAGCACTTGCGGATTAGCGACTTTAGTTGGCGATTACGAGTCGGGCGATGCTTTGCCAATCGGCACAACTACCGTAACTTATGTTGGTACAGATAGTGGCGGAAATATATTTGAATGCAGTTTTGATGTAACCGTCAATAGTAATGGATTAGGCAACGTTTTGACTTGTCCTGATGATATTAGTTTAGTCGCTGCTCCGGGAGCTTGTGATGCTGTGGTAACATGGGAACCGCCTGTAATAGATGAAAATTGCGACCTAACGATTACCAGTAGCAGCCACGAATCCGGCGATGTATTTCCTGCCGGAACGACGATAGTAACTTACGTTGCGATTGATGCAGGAGGTACTGAAACGACTTGCAGTTTCGTCATCACAATAGCCTATGAGACTAATCCGACCTTGATTTGTCCTGAAAATATTGAGGTAGGAACAGCCGCAGGAGAATGTGCCACAGTCGCTACATGGGATGCACCAACATTGAGCAACGACTGTACACTCTCAACCGTATTAAGCGATTACGCATCAGGCGATGAGTTTCCATTAGGAACAACAACCGTCACCCTTACCGCCACAGACCCGGGCGGAAATGTATTTGAATGTACTTTTGACGTAACCGTCATTAGTACTAATCGTTCTGCAGGACTCATTTGCCCAGAAGATATTACAACAACGGTCACACCCGGACAATGTAATGCTGTGGTAACATGGGAGCCACCTTCACCAGATGAAAATTGCGGTATAACACTCACCGGCAGCAATTTTGAGCCGGGCGATTTATTTCCCATCGGTACTACTACAGTAACCTACACCGCCGAAGATGAATCTGGAAATACATTTGATTGTAGCTTTGATATTACCGTAACATATCTCGAAACACCAAGTTTGATATGTCCGCAAGATATTACAGTAGATGCCATTGAGGGGACTTGTACTTCGCCGATAACATGGGCACCACCAATATTTAGCAGCAATTGCGGATTGACAACTTTGGTCGGTAATTACGAGCCGGGAAGTGAATTTCCGATTGGTACGACTACCGTAACTTATGTTGGAACAGATGCCGCCGGAAATGGGTTTGAATGTAGTTTTGACATAACCGTCATCAGCAACGGACCGCCTGTGATTTTGAATTGCCCTGATAATATCACGGTAAATACCAGTCCAGAACAATGCGACGGTACAGCCGCTTGGGTCGTACCTATTGTAGATGAAAATTGCGATGCCACCATCACAAGTAGCAGCCACGAATCTGGCGATACATTCCCTATCGGAACTACAACCGTAACTTATATCGCTACGAATACAGCAGGTTTTCAAGTAGAATGTACTTTCGACGTGATTGTGTTGTATGATATAGAACCAACATTGACCTGTCCGGCAAATATTACGGTAGATGCAGATGCTGGCGAATGTACAACTTCAGTCACATGGACGCCGCCAACCGTACTAAGTAATGGTTGTAATTTTGCTAACTTAGACAGCAACTTCTCCCCAGACGACAATTTCCCTGCGGGAACAACGACCGTCACGTATACAGGTACAGATGAAGGTGGAAATGTATTTGAATGTAGCTTCGACGTAACTGTCATCAATGACGCAGAAACTTCCGTATTGGAATGCCCGTTTGACATCACCATCACGGCAGGTGCCGGACAATGTGATGCAGTCGTTATCTGGACGCCACCAGTACCAGACGAAAGTTGTGGCGCGACCATCACAGGCAGCACACACGAACCCGGCGATGTATTCCAGATAGGAACTACAACGGTCATCTATACTGCCGAAGACGAATCAGGGAATATATTTGAATGTAGTTTTGATATAACCATAGTTTACTCCGAATTGCCAACGCTCACTTGCCCTGCAAATATTACGGCTAATGCCGACGCCGGAGCTTGTACGACAGCGATTTCATGGACAGCACCGACTTTGAGCAATAACTGTAATCTCTCAACACTCGTTAGCGATTATGAGCCGGGAGATGAATTTCCGACAGGAATAACGACCGTAACTTACACCGGAGAAGACACGGGCGGAAATATATTTGAATGTAGTTTTGATGTGACCGTTATCAATAACGGACCGCCTTTAATTTTGGATTGTCCCGAAGATATTAGTTTGGTGGCAGATGCAGGGCTTTGTGAAGCGATTGCAACATGGACGCCACCCGTACCAGACGAAAACTGTAATGCAACAGTAACAAGCAGCAGCCACCAACCCGGCGATGCTTTCGAGATTGGAACAACAACCGTTTCATACGTTATTACAGATACAAATGGCAACACCAATACTTGCGATTTTGATATTACGGTAGTGTACAGCCAAATTCCAACGCTGGTTTGTCCGCTTGATATCACAATTGATGCAGAAGAAAACTCCTGTATTGCTTCTGTTACATGGACGCCACCAGCATTGAGCAACAATTGTAATTTGGTATCATTAATCAGTAGTTACGAGCCGGGTGATGATTTCCCGACAGGGACAACGACCGTTACTTATAGCGGCGTAGATTCCGGTGGAAATACATTTGAATGTAATTTCGATGTAACCGTTGTCAATAACGGACTGCCTGTGATTTTGAACTGTCCCGACAATATTACTTTACCGACAAATAGCGGATTGTGCGAAGCCGTAGCGACATGGACGCCACCCGTAGCCGACGAAAATTGTGATGCAATCATCACAAATAGTTCGCACAATCCGGGCGATATATTCCCTATCGGAACAACAACAGTTTCGTATGTAGTCACGGATATAACCGGCAATACAAATACCTGTAGTTTCGATATTACGGTGACGTATAGCGGCAGTCCGAGTTTAGTTTGTCCGGGAAATATCTCGATAGATACAGACGCAGGAGACTGCGACGCTGTTGTTACATGGGTCGAACCGACCTTAAGCAACGATTGTAATCTGACGACAATAAACAGCAATTTTAATTCAGGCGATAATTTCCCCGTGGGAATAACGACCGTAAATTATACTGCTACGGACAATGCAGGAACTGTATTTGAATGTAGTTTTGACATAACTGTAGTGGATAACGAAGCACCAGAAATCACCTGCCCTACAGATATTTCGCAAACGGTTGATCCGAGTTCATGTACGGCTGTTGTCACTTGGACACCTCCAGTGCCTACGGACAATTGCGCAGGCGTTTCCGTCGTAAGTAGTAGCCACGAACCCGGTGATATTTTCAATGTCGGAACAACAACCGTAACCTACACTGTCATAGACGCCAACGACAATATAGCTAATTGTAGCTTTATCGTTGCAGTGCAAGACAACGAAGCTCCGCCGATTGTTTGTCCGGAGTCTATCACGGTAAATAGCGTGCCCGGAGCTTGTCTCACCGCAGTCACATGGCAAGAACCCGTGCGTCCGCCAAGTGAATGTTTGGCAGATAGCGTGGTCTTAATTAGTAATTTTCAATCTGGCGATTTATTCCCGGTTGGTGTTACGACAGTAGAATATACTGCCGTAGACAATGCCGGAAATATTGCCAATTGCAGCTTCAATGTCACGGTAATAGATGTTGAACCGCCCATCATTACCTGCCAGGATGATATTGTTAATATCTTTACCAATCAAGACGAATGTAATGCCGTCGTATTCTGGTCCTTACCATTGGTTACGGACAATTGCGACGCGATGATAGTGAGTAGTACTCACAATTCGGGCGATGTATTCCCGATAGGGACAACGACTGTAATACATACTGCCGAAGATGCGGCAGGAAACTCCGTTTCCTGTAGTTTTGATGTGATTGTTACGGATAAAGAAGACCCTGTTATTGCATGTCCAACGAATATTACGGTATCCACGGATCCGGGTCAATGCGGTGCTATTGTGAATTGGGAAATTCCACTCGCAACGGATAACTGCGGCGCGACCGTCTCCAGTAATTTTCAATCGGGCGATTTCATTCCCGTAGGCATTACACTGGTCACCTATACCGCGACCGATGAAACAGGAAATATCGCAGAATGTAGCTTTACCATTACCGTAAATGACAATGAACCACCCGTAGTAACGAGCTGCCCAGAAAACATTACTGTCTTTACTGACCCGGGAGAATGTACTGCCGTAGTCACTTGGTCCGTACCACTTTCTGTGGACAATTGTCAATCGGCATCCGTAGGTAGCACGCACGTATCGGGTTCGATATTTCCGATAGGAAATACACTTGTACTCTATGGTATTTTGGACGAATCAGGAAATGGTAACGTTTGTTTCTTTACCATAACCGTCATTGACAACCAAGAACCTGTCATGGAATGTCCCTCAGATATTACGGTATTTACCGATGAAGGACAATGCGACGCCGTAGTAGAATGGACTGTTCCTGCGCCGTTTGACAATTGTGGTGCGGAAATTTATAATAGCACGCACAATCCGGGTGAGGCATTCCCCGTAGGTACGACCACCGTAACCTACACCGCCAACGACCCAACAGGCGCACAGGTTTCGTGTAGTTTTGATGTTACGGTAATTGATAAACAAGTACCAACAATAGTTTGTCCTGCGGACATTACAATAAATAATACGCCGGGATTATGTCTTGCTCCTGTAAATTGGGCAACACCTGCCGTGAATGATAATTGTGGCGTGACGAGTATCGTCAGCACACACAGTCCGGGTAGTTTATTTCCCGTAGGGATAACAACAGTACAATATACTATTTCGGATGACGAAGGCAATATCGCAGAATGTACCTTCAATATCACCGTAGAAGACAACGAAGCACCTGTCGTGTTAGAATGTCCGTCCAATATTACGGTTTCGACCGACCCGGGTGCTTGTAATGCCGCAGTAACGTGGAATCCACCAACAGCGGTAGACAACTGCTCTTCCATCATCTCTGGAAGTACGCATACACCGGGCGCATTATTTCCAATTGGTACAACGACTGTATTGTATGGTATTTTGGATGGTGATGGGAATGGTACAACTTGCGTATTTACGGTGACAGTCATAGACCAAGAACCTCCAACGATGAATTGTCCGGCAGATATAACGGTATTTACCGACCCTGAACAATGTGATGCCATCGTAACATGGACACCGCCTCAAGCAATAGATAATTGCGAAGCCAATATCGTCAGTAACAGCCACACGCCTGATACTGCATTCCCCGTTGGTACGACTACCGTGACTTATGTTGCTGAGGATATTACAGGCGCGCAGATTACTTGTAGTTTCAACATTACAGTAGTTGATAAACAAGACCCAACGATAGTGTGTCCTGACGATATAACAGCCACCACTAATCCGGGACAATGCGGCTCGATAGTCAATTGGCCTTTACCTGAAATTGACGACAATTGCGGTGCAGTCGATATTAGTACGTCATACTCCTCCGGCGATTTCTTTCCGGTTGGTACGACAATCGTAACTTATACAGTAACAGACCTTGTAGGCAATTCGACCAATTGTAGCTTCGGTGTTACTGTAGAAGATAGACAAATGCCGTTGGTCACTAATTGTCCTGACGATATAGTTGTTACGAATGACCCCGGCGCATGCAACGCAGTAGTGACATGGGATATACCTGAATTTTCTGACAACTGCGAAATCACAGATATAGACAGCAAACCGAATCCAGGTTCATTGTTCGAGATAGGAATAACGACCGTTGTATACGAGGTCACAGATGCCTCAGGAAATACAAGTACCTGTACATTCACCGTAACGGTAGAAGATACTGAAAACCCAATGCTCACTTGTCCAGCAGACATTACCGTCTCAAATGATGAGGGTGCGTGTGGTGCTATCGTCAATTGGACGCCACCTGTTCCGATTGATAATTGTGGCGCAGAAATTACGGGTAATACACATAATCCGGGTAGTTTCTTCGCAATCGGTACGACTACGGTGACTTATACCACAGTCAATAGCGAAGGCGTCGAACTGACGTGTAGCTTTGATGTTACGGTTGAAGATAGAGAGGATCCCGTATTGACTTGTCCGGCAGATATTACTGTTCCATTCGATAATAATTCTTGCGAAGCGATCGTCACATGGAATATTGGTTTAGCGGATAATTGTAATGCAGAAATTACGAGTAGTACGCACGATTCGGGCGATGCTTTCGAGTATGGTACAACGACGGTGACTTACACTGCCGAAGATGATGCTGGCAATAGCCATATTTGTTCATTCGACGTTACAGTGGAAGACAACGAAGCTCCTGTGATACTAAATTGTCCTGAAGACCTTACTGCTGCCGGGCTTCCGGGAGATTGTGAGGGTCCGGTGATTATTTCTACGCCTCAATTTGGAGTAGATTTTACGGATTGTCAGGAAAATACAACGATAGTAAACGACTATAACGGTACTGCAAATGCTTCTGATATTTATCCGGTAGGTACAACAATCGTAACGTGGACAGTCACCGACCCGGCTGGTAATTCTGTTATTTGCGAACAGATTATCATCATTACGCCAACGGATCTTACGGATGATTTTGCACTTGTTACGGATAAAGATGTCTTTGTAGGCGCGAACTTCGATGATGCAAATTTCAACGAAAGTGATAGTATTCTCATCTTCGATCCGGGGATACCTTCCAGTGCAGTTGTCAATACAGTGATACTTGATTTCTTCTTCCGTCCTGAGGGCAACTCTTGCGAGCGTGATGTGGAGGTCGAAATAACTGACCCTGCGGGTAATGTAAGTCTATTCCCTGCTCCGGTCACGACATGTACGGGCAGCGATGCGATATTCTCATTCATATTGCCTATAGCTTCTGTACCAACACAGGCTTCGGGTGGAGGGACTTGGAAATTGAGATTCCGCGATACAGAAGACCAAAATTCGGTAGCAGACGGTTCGCCGAATGGTGGTTCTGTGCCTCCGGGTACGGAGTTTTCTGTAAGATTTGGTCGTATTACTTACGATATTACGGTGACGCCTGAATGTGAGGATGGCATTATAGAAAATGACCCACCTGTAGATGCATTACCTGTCGAGTTGGCGTACTTCAAGGGTACAGAGGAAGATTGCGAAGCAGTCTTGACTTGGGGAACGGCTTCAGAGGTTAATGTCAGTCATTTTGAAATACAACGTAGCTACGATGGCGTTTCATTTAGCACCATAGACCGTATAGATGCGCTTGGGGGTGAAGGTATCGCTGCGAACTATACGTATGCAGATGCACAATTGACTTTGACAAATTACTATCGGTTAGAGATTGTTGATAACGATGGTCAGGTTGAATATTCTGATATATTTACGATACAAGCCGAATGTGCGAATGGCGTATCTATTTCGGATATTTTCCCTAATCCATCCATGAATCAAATCATTAATATTCGATTCAATAGCAATATGGATCACGAAGATGCCAAAGTCGTTGTGCGCGATATGTTGGGTAGAAAAATGATGGAAGTCCCGATTACTGTATTCTTAGGTTCCAACCTGATTACAGTAGATCCGCAAAGGCTTCCGGCAGCAAGTTATTTCCTTGTCATTGAGGGAGCTGGCTGGCGTTCATCATCTGCCAAATTCGTGACGTTGAATTAAAGGGTATTGGCTCATGTAAGAAATTAGGTGGCATGGATGTAGGATGAGTTTTTTTCTATTTTATAATCAACGTAGAATCATACTTTTCCAATGGCACGTGTTCCATTGAAGGGTTTCTCCAAATGTTCCACCTGATCGCCTACATGAGCCAAAGTATTTATAGTTGAATCAAAATTGGGGAGGTATTAGCCGAAAGGTTGATGCCTCTTTTTCGTTTTTTAGAAAGCCCATTCGATTCTGAGTACTTAATAGACTTTATTTAAAAATATTTTGTATGCAGCTAACATTGTCTTTTTCCGATACTCTTCTCCTATTTTTCGCTCCGTACCTTAGTAGTAAGTCAAACTAATTATGATAAGTTCATTTGGCGAAATTTGTCCGATTACTTTGTTGGAGAACATCCAGCGTAGCTACGGCTATGCTGAATAACCTCCGCCTCGTACTCGAAAAAATTTCACTCAAAGCAACATATCATAATTAGATTGACTTACTACTTAGGGTATGCAGCTCAAAATGAGGCTCGATTATCGAAAAAATACAAAATTCCATGCATACAAAATATTCCTAAATAAAGTCTAATGAAAGAAATTAAATAACATGTGCCATTAGACTTGTTCTTTTCTTTATATGTTTTTCGTCTGTTCGTTTGTCTTTTTTGCGTGAGGGATAGGAGGTGTTGTTTGAACGTAATGTAGCGATAGCGGAATGGAGAGAGTGCCGGATAGCCCGACCCCCGACTGATAAGGAGGGGGGCACGCCCTAATAAGGGAATATGAAAAAAATAATCTACCCGTTTGAATTGCTCTTTTTCCTATGTGTCTCCTCAAATTTTCCTTAAATACAGTGAGTATTCACGTCAAATTTGAGAAAACACATAGAAAAAATAGCTGCGTCAATTCGGGTAGATTATTTTCTTCGTGTTCCCTAATTTCAATAATTTTTGAAGTAATGATTTTCTAAATAAGTAGTGGGACAAAAATAGGCTTACAATTTTGACGTGGTTATTTTTTCGATATTTTTTCTTACAAAAACCGCACATAGCCTACGCTACGTAAGGATTTTTGTAGGGAAAAATAGCGGAAAAAGAAACCGTCAAAAAGTAAGGATATTTTTGTCTCACTACTTAAGGTCTATTTATTATCTATTATTTTTTTACAAATTTTTCTACTAAAACAGTACCATCAGCGACTACTTGAACGAAATAAATACCTGTGGGTAGGTCACTCACTTTGAGTTGTGTTTCGCCTGAGCTATTGCTGTCTTGTGAATGTTGTTGCATGATTCTTCCGTTTGTATCTACGACATTTATTTGTGCTTGCACCGCATTGTCCAATGAGGTATAAACCATTAATTTGTCGCTGGTCAATGTTGGCATCAACCACATAGAGGACCCGCTGCCGTTGGATGCGCTTTGTTTTGCATGTACGTTATCTGATTGATAATTGAATTGTGCTACGCCATTGACGAGGCAGAAATTATTTGTTTCGGAAGTACCAAAACGACCTCCACCACTGGCGAGTCCTACACCGTTGGCATCAGTGAGTGTATAGTCGCCACACGTTGCAGCGGTTATTCTTGGTGCGCCATTGAATACACCGCCAAGTCCAAGCGTAGCAATATTAATACCTGTGAGGACTGTGGTAGTACGGCGCGGACACATGCCGTCATTGGCAGAATCATAGAAATTGAGGTCATAGCAACCATCAGGCAAACAAGCTGCCGGACTCAAATTAAGGTTGGAACCTCCTGCTTGGCTATTATAGGTGCCACCGGATGCTACTATATTACCACTGGCGTCTGTGATGTCCCAAGAGGTTTGTGATGGATTATTGTCAAAATTGATATCAAGATTGACATCACCACAACAACTCGCTTGGTCGAAAGTACCTGCACATGGAATACATATACCACCTGCTGTAAGTATGGTTTCTATGTCATTTTCTGTACACGGGTCGGCATCATTACAGATTTGGGTGGTGATGCAGGTAGTGTTGTTACAGTCTGTACATCCTGCACAGTTGTAGTTGGCAGTAGCCGTAAATTCGCATAAGCCGGTCGCACCTGCTTGTGTACCGTCATTGAAACTAATTGTAGCAGAGTTAATGCTACCGCCCGTTGCACCACCGCCTATGTAGCAGTTGTAATCACCAATATATAGTATCCATTGATTGGCATTGACATCACAAGTGCCAAATGAGCCGCTTGTACCGTCGTCGCCATCAAATGTACCGTCAAATTCGCCATTGGCTGCACCCGGAGTGAAACAAACGGTCATTGGTCCTGTATTCGTACCATTTGTAAATGCCAAACCTAACCAGATACTCTCCCATTCGTAAGCACCACAGTCGGGGCTACCCAATGTTAGATTAACTGCATCAGTATTATTCAAAGTAATATCTATACAAACTTCTGTAATACTACCCAGACCTGTCGGATTTATAGTCGTTGCATTTTGTGCTGTTGGTATGGTAAATGGAATTTGCCATACAGCGGGATTTGTGCCACTTACACAGGTTTGTGAGGCATTGCCTGCGTTTAATGTAGTTGTGCCGATAGTTCCCGTAAGGATAATGTCGCTAGCCGGTACGCTACAACATTCTGCCGGATAAGTCAAGGTCACATCGTAATCAACTGTACCCGAAGCTCCTGAAGCAACAGGAAAAGTAGGTCCGCCATTTTGTGTAACTGTAACATAAGGCGCACAACCTGCTGTGACTGCCCATGTAGGGGCATCACATGTACCATCTGTAAAGGTGACCAGATCCGCTACTACAAACTGCGTAGGGTCAGGATAAACAGTTAAAACAAGAGTACCTGCATTGATTTCTTGAATGCTATTATCTGTACATCCTACATTCAAATACAGGGTTTCTGTAACAGGCGCGCAAGTCGGGGGATTGCTTAAGGTATAAGTTGTCCCTGTAATCGCTGTACCACCTGAACTGATGTAATTTCCTGTACTCCATGTGAATGTAGCAGAACTTGAGTTATCTAATGTTACGCTACTAAAGTCCGTAGGTAAAGTGTAAGTTCCCAAAGCTGCACATAGCTCTTCTGTGTCAGAATAAGCTGTTTGTACCGTAGTCGGACAGACGACATTGCAAGTATTTCCTGTACAAGTATATATTTCAGTTGGGCTGGCAGCCGGAATACTAAGTGCACCAAAGAATTGATTGGCATAAAAATTCATTTCAGCAGCTTGGTCTTCTGTGAATAAGTCCATACAAGCATCGTCTGTATAATTCATGATATTAGCCGTCTGCTGATTTCCATTACAGCCTGAAGCTATACATCCACCGGGACAGCCAAAGTATGAGGTTGATTGATTGGGCGTATCTGCAAAACCATCATCGCCACCACAGCCACCACCATTGACATCACCCCAAATGTGAGGTAAGCCCAAGTAGTGACCAATTTCGTGTGCAAGGGTTTTGCCTAGACCGAATCGATTGTTGGTATCAAATGGCGCACAAGCACCACCTACACCACCAAAATAAGGTGCGCCCAAAGAAACACCTTCTCCCGGTCCTGCGGCATTGAGATAGCCCGGTATTTGGTCTGAGACGCCAAGATTGTTAGATTGCGCACTCTGTACAAAGATATTGAGGTAATCATCCCAACATGCGCCAGCTCCATTTGCCCCCCCATTATAACCACCTTGAAATTCTCCGATAGTAATCGCACCTTCGCAAGTTACATCTAAGCCTGAACAAGCAGGAGGCGCAGCAAGGTAAAACGTGATACAAGCACCCGTGGAAATATCAGAGTAAGCCGCCGGACAATTCGCAGCATTCGGAGAACCTGTATTGTTTGCAAAATCATTGTTTAGCGTAGTAATTGCATCATCAATCTCCGTGAGCATACAGGTAGCATCAGCACAGCTAAAACTGTTGTCAAAGTGAAAAGCCACCGGAACATTGATTGTATTTGCGCCTGTACATGCAATTGATTTACTGTTATCAATACTAGGTTTTACGAAGTCACGTATATATTCTTCATGGCTTTTTCGATAAGCGGGATCGTTTTGGAGTCGTATCTCAAAATTTTCCATCGTATGACAACGTTGTGAAATTTGACTTGGCGCAATCTCTAACTGAAGTTCTATTTTTGATAAATTAGGTTGAGCATAGCTGCTGAAACTGACCATCAGCAATGCTACAAAAAAAGTAATTTTTTGCATAATAATTAGATGTGTTTAGGAAACACGAAGAAAATAATCTACCCGAATTGACGCAACTATTTTTTCTATGTGTTTTCTCAAATTTGACGTGAATACTCACTGTATTTAAGGAAAATTTGAGGAGACACATAGGAAAAAGAGCAATTCAAACGGGTAGATTATTTTTTTCGTGTTCCCTTAATATAAATGATTGGGAATTGTGTTTGGAAAATGTCTTGAATATACAGGGTTTATACCAACATGTCAAGATGATGTTCTGCCTTTTAGGATCAGAAGCAAAATAAATGTACATTTTCGACTTGTTCTTTTTCCTTTATACTTCACCAAATTTTCCTTAAATACAGTGAATATTCGCGTCATTTTTGGGTCGATTCATTTCAAAATAAACGTCCAAAAACGATAAGAAATTTGATAAACAATGTACTAAGTGAAAGAAATTTCACTCAAAAACCTCCCCCTTCTCTGCCATTTCCATCAATAGCTTAGGCGGTTCAAATCGGTCTCCAAATTGCGTGGCAAACCCCTTTGCCCGTTCCACAAATTCCGTCAAACCATAATCATTAACATACTGCAAAGTACCGCCTTTGAACGGCGCGAAACCCCAACCGAGAATACTCCCAATATTAGCATCAGCTACATGGTTCAAAACCTTTTCTTCCAAGCAGCGAACCGTCTCTATCGCTTGTACAAACATCAGTCGCTCAATCATTTCCGTAATATCGAAATCATTTTTTGTAGTCGGAAAATGCTCCGCTAAACCCGTCCAAAGATGCGCTACTTTGCCTTCGGGATAATCATAAAAACCTGCGCTTTTTGACTTCCCTGTACGTCTCAATTCCTTGCCTATTTTTTCAAAAACAGGCATTGCCAGATGTGCTTGAAAATCTGCTCCAACATCCTGTTTTATCTGCTCAATAGCATCCAAAGTAAGCGACAACCCGACCTCATCGGATAGCGCGAGTGGTCCGGCGGGCATACCGCCTTTGAGTCCGGCATTTTCGATGGCAGCAGCCGGATAGCCCTCTTGCAACATCGCTGCGCCTTCCATGATATAGGTGTTAGATACACGCGAAGTATAAAAACCGCGACTATCACCGACTACAATCGGGAATTTGCGAATCATATTCACAAAATCGAAAGCACGAGCGAGCGTTTCGTCAGAGGTTTTTTCGCCGACAATGATTTCGACCAATTTCATTTTTTCTACTGGAGAAAAGAAATGTAAACCAATAAAATTTTCGGGTCGTATGGAAGCTTTCGCCAAATCGGTAATCGGGAGTGTAGAGGTATTACTCGCAAAAATAGAATATTCGTCAATGTGTTGTTCGGCTTCTTTCGTGACGTTGGCTTTGACGCTTTTATTCTCAAAAACGGCTTCAATAATAAGGTCACAACCTTCAAAATCTGACGCAATTTCGGTGGGATATATCGCATCAAGGACGCTTTTTGCATCCGCTTCTTTGAGGTGTCCTTTCGCTACTCTTTGGTTCAATATTTTTTCAGAATATCCTTTGCCACGCTCGGCTACAGACTTTGAAACATCCTTCAAAACGACATCCAAACCACTCATCGCCGCGATATACGCAATGCCCGACCCCATAATACCTGCGCCAATGATACCGATTTTTCGAGGACGAAATTTACCAAATCCTTTCGGGCGACTTTTTCCGCTACGAATGTCGTTGAGGTCATACCAAAAAGCTTTGGTCATATTATGGGCGGTTTTTCCCAATAAAAGCTCCGTAAAATAGCGACTTTCTATGCGCAAAGCAGTATCAAAATCCAACATTAAACCCTCTACAAGCGTGCTCAGTATCGCTTGTGGCGCAGGATAATTATTGCGTGTTTTTTTGGTCATTATGGCAGCAGCAGCGGCGGCGAGCATGAGGGTAAATTCTGGGTCGCTGGCTGTACCGCCGGGTATTTTTCGGGCAGGATCATCCCAGGGGCGAATAGGTTTGGGATTGGCTTTTATCCATGCGTGGGCTTTGTCTATCATGTTATTGTGGCTGTTGGCGAGTTCGTCCACAAGTCCTACGGTGAGGGCGTCTTCGGGTTTGTATCGTTCGCCTTTCGTGAGGATGTCCAAAGCCTTTTTGACCCCTAATAACCACATCAGGCGAATGACGCCTCCTCCTCCAGGCAGCAAGCCCAAAGTAACTTCGGGCAACCCAACAACATGCGCTTTATCATTAATTAAAATGCGATAATTACACGCCAAAGCAAGTTCAAAACCACTCCCCAATGCCGAGCCATTCATGGCAGCTACGATGGGTACTTTGAGTTTCTCAATAGAGCGAAAAAGGTCTTTTTGTTCTTCTATAAAAGCAAAAATATCTTCTGCATCAGTTGCTTCGTGCAAATAATCCAAATCACCACCCGCTAAAAAACTCGACTTGGCTGAGGTGATAATGACACCCGCCAATTCACCTGCTTGTTTTTCTTTCGTCAAATGCTCCAATACCGGCACAAACGCTTTGGCAATCTCATGGTTGATGATATTGACCTTGCGCCCTTCCATATCGAGGGTGAGCGTGACTATATTGGAGGTGTGTTTTTTGTATTTTATCATGTGCTCTTAGTTTCGTCTGAAAAGGTGATTGTTAATGGTATGATGAGTAGGGGACTTTTAGATTTTTGCCGTGGGTCATTGAAGAATAATACAAGGTTGGTGCGTTCTTTTTGAGGAATATCGTAAGACATTGAGATTGTTTTGGCTTCACCTCCGGCTATTTGAGTTGTTGGAATTTTTATAGGTAAAAAACGTTTATTATTTGTATTTCTGATTTCAAAGCATTTTTTATGATTTATATTGTCTTTGATAAGTTCTTCTTTATATATATAATCATTGCTTACTATGTTGAGATTTAAATTTGGATATTGAAATTGAAAGGTGAGTAGCCATAGAAAATATTTTATCTCTTCGCTAGGCGATTTGATATTCAGTAATTCAGCGGTGAGTTCATCTAATCCTTTGACGTAGGGATTGACCTCATACCATTTGTAGTTTTGACGTTTTAGTATTGGCTCCATTTCGCTTTCCAACCATTTTGTATTCAAATAAGCCCTTATAATTCGGAAGATGACTTGATATTCGTCGTCATGCGTTAGAATATTTTTTTTATAATTATCTAATAAACAAGTGTATGCAGTACATTGATTTTCATTATCGCCCTTTGCATAATCAGTGTTCCAATAATTTCTAAAATATGTAAACACATCAATAGTTTCATCTTTACCTTTATCTACCCATAAAAAAGGCATTTTATTTTTTTCAAAATGCAAAATTAACCAATATTCAAAAGCGATACAAGCGTAGGCAAGTTGGGTGAAATCTTTCCATTCAGGGTCAAATTGTCTTGACTTTGAAGAGTTTATTGTTGCGTATTTTTTATCTTCTTTATTTTTAAATAATTCACTTTCCATGAATAATTTGTAGGGATTTCGAGATTCATATTTTTCAAAATCACTATTTTTTGTTGTTTTATGTTGAATGGAATCCCACTCTTCAATCGTCTTATTCGCACCTAATGAGGACTCTAACCATTGCAAATAATCATGTATAGAAAAAAAATACCTGTGTTTATCCTCATCAAAGTGTTCTTCTAACTCCCTAAGTGGCAAATGCGCTCCATTTAATATAAAAGCATTGCGTTTGTCATTATCACAGACCAACCAAATTTGATTATATTCATTTCTATTTTTCATGGCTGTCCAGAGCATCGTTACCAAACTGTCACTTTTTTCTATCTGCACTCCTGCTAATTGATTTTTTAGATGTGAGTTGTTTTTAATTCCTGTAAAATAGTCTTTTTCTGTTTCTCCTTCGGTTAGAATTAATATGCGTTTTCCTATGCCACCACTTACAAGTGATGTTGGTGATTTTGGTATGTTGACTTCAACGGATTTGAGCGTTTTATTTTTATCCTTCCGTTTGTTTTTATCTTTTTGCTTATTTTTATCTCGTCGCGATGTCTTCATACAGTTTATCTAAATTTTTGGTAATTTGGTCAAGATTAATGTTGGGTATTCCGCCGAGTTTGCCACTTAAATACCATTTTCCTATCGGAATACCAGTTCGTAAACCTCTGATATCTGATACAGTATATATTTCGGTAGCTCCGTATTTGTCTTTTTCCAAAATGTTAATTTGATCATTATCTAAAACATCAAAAAGGGTGACATCATGAGAGGTAAAAATGAGTTGTGCCTGCTTAGGGTTGGTTTTAGGGTTGGTGAGTAGTGCGAGTAATGCTTTTGTCAATAATGGATGAAGACTACGTTCCAATTCATCAACAATAAAAACACCACCGTAAGTTCCCATATCCATTAACTTTGCGAATAATGCTATAAATTTTCGAGTTCCTTCGGACTCTTCTGTTAAAGGTATATATTGTTCGCCAATTTCTTTTTCGTCATCAAAAAAGCGATGTATAGCTCGAATATCATGTTTTAATGTATCTAATATTTCTTCGCGTTTTACTTTTTCTATTTTATCTACCTCGCCATCATCTTCATTTAAAACATATTGAGAAGGAATATCCGTATTTTTTTGAATTTCTATACGTAATATACCGGAGTCAATGTTTCTCAAAGCATTATTAATAGCTTCTAATTTGTTAGATTTATCTATTTTCGAGACTACCTTTCCAAAATAACGGAGTTGAAAATCAATGTAGCCCTCTGACATACTTGTAATAGTAACGCCCTTTTGGAAAAAGTCTAATATAGGTCGTAAATTTTTATTATTCTCTTGAACAGACTTCGATAAAAATAATACATTTTCTATTAACCTATCTTCTATCGGTTTTTTTATTCCCAAAAAATCATCTCCATATTTTATCGGAATATTAGCATTACGTACAAACAACTGGCGTTTTGTTAACCTACCTGTTTTTGAGACTCTGTAATAATGAAGTTCCTCACGTAGGATTTTTGATGTACTAAATTCAACAGTATACAAATATCTTTTTTTGTCTGTTGCAACAAAATCTATTTCAAATATTGTTGGTGCTTTTTGCGTTTTTTTATCAAACAAAAAACTCTCATTAGGTTTGAGCGGTATTCCAACAGTAAAACGATGCGAGTGCATTACCAACCATCTGAGCGCAGAAAAAGCTCTAACAAGATTACTTTTTCCAGCATTGTTACTTCCGTATATCAGTGCTAGTGGCAGCACTTTTAAATCAGGATATTTCTCTACTATCTGCAATGGTTTTTCGCGTTCCTTCACACGATTGGAAGGCAACATAGAAAACGTCTGCCTACCTTTTATTGACCGGAAATTTGTAATTGAAAATTCGAGTATCATAACCTTATTTACGTTTAAATTTGCACTTTTGTTACAAAAATACAACTAATTTCTGGTTAAAAGGTTTTATTAGAGGTAAAATAATGAATGAATTTTGAATCAATGAATGAATGAATCGTGAGTAAGTAGTGGGACAAAATAGGCTTACAATTTTGACGTGGTTATTTTTTCTTAAAAAAATCGCACATAGCCTACGCTACAGCCTGTCCCGTACTTGATTCGGGATAAGGATTTTTGTAGGGAAAAATAGCGGAAAAAGAAACCGTCAAAAAGTAAGGGTATTTTTGCCTCACTACTTAATTCGCCAATTCATTCACTAAACCCTTTGAATAATCGTCGCGACGCCCATGCCACCGCCTACGCAAAGCGTTACGAGTCCTGTTTTCAAATCGCGGCGTTCGAGTTCATCGAGCATGGTGCCGAGTAGCATTGCGCCCGTTGCGCCAAGTGGGTGACCGAGGGATATGGCACCGCCGTTTACGTTCAATATTTCATCAGAAATGTCCATTTCGCGTTGAAATTTGAGGACGGGCGAGGCGAAGGCTTCGTTCATTTCCCAGAGGTCGATATCTTTGACAGTCATGTCTGCTTTTTGGAGGGCTTTTCGGGCGGCAGGGGCAGGTCCTTGCAGCATGATGGTCGGTTCGGATGACGTGGCAGCCGCAGCAACTATACGAGCGCGAGGCTTTAAGCCCATCGCCTTTCCTTTCTCCTGATTTCCAATGAGTAATAAAGCCGCACCATCTACAATACCCGACGAATTTCCTGCCGTATGTACGTGGTTGATACTTGCGAGCGCAGGGTATTTATTGAGCGCGACGGCATCAAATCCAACTTCGCCTATCGCCTGAAATGCAGGAGAAAGTCCGGCGAGGGTTTCCATCGTCGTGTTAGGGCGGAGGTGTTCGTCTTTTTCCAAAATCATCAAGCCATTTTGGTCTTTTATCGGAATAATAGATTTATCAAAATAAGCATTTGTTTGGGCATGATGGGCGCGTTGTTGGGATTGAAGGGCATATTTATCAAGGGCTTCGCGGGTAAAACCTTCGATGGTCGCGATAAGGTCTGCACCAATACCTTGTGGTACAAAACCAATTTTTGCAGACACTGCGGGGTCGTACATCATTGCGCCGCCATCCATACCCATCGGCACGCGACTCATGCTTTCTATGCCACCTGCCACGACCATATCTTCCCAACCGGAACGTACCTTCATGGCAGCAATATTTGCAGCTTCCAAACCAGAAGCGCAAAAGCGATTAATCTGTGTTCCGGGTACACTTTCGTCCCAATCTGCGTAAAGCAGTGCCGTTTTTGCAATATCTGCGCCCTGCTCCCCCACAGGTGTCACGCAACCAACAACTGCGTCATCTATTGCTTTGGTATCCAAGTTGTTGCGCTCGCGTAAAGCACGGAGCATCGCTGCCAGTAATTCAACCGGTTTGACTTCGTGCAAACTCCCCGTCTTCTTTCCTCGCCCGCGTGGCGTGCGTACCGCATCGTATATATAGGCTTCTATCATTGGCTCAATGAGTGAATAAGTAAATTTTGAATGAATGAATGTCTAAGTGAAAGAAATTAAATAACATGTGCCATTATACTCGTCTTTTTTCCGTCTAAGAATCCTTTGAAATCCTTATCCCGAATCGGGGTTCGGGACAGGCTGTAGCTAAGGCTATGTGCGGCTTTCAAAAAATCCTTAGACAAAAAAAATACTTCGCATTATGGGACATCTTATTTAATTTCTTTCACTAATGCGACAAGATTCTTATTAACGCATTATAGCATTGTCGCATTACCATACTGCAATTTTACGGGTTTTTAGGGAATAAAAAAAGGAGTAGACCATCGGACTAGTGGAATGAGTCTTTAATAAGGGAAGACGAAAAAAATAATCTACCCGTCTGAATTGTTCTTTTTCTTATATGTTTCACTAAGCCTATTTTTGTCCCACTACTTACTTTTTTTAAAATTAATTTAATGAAAATCAGTATTTTATCTTAAAAAAAGGTGGTTCTTTGACAAATTCGGTGATTGTTCGTTTTTCTGCCTCGCGATTGTTCGTCCCTTGCGTAAGGGATAGTAGGTGTTGTTTGAACGTAAGGGAAGACGAAAAAAATAATCTACCCGTCTGAATTGTTCTTTTTCTTATATGT
>Ga0209185_1000230_pt1 | contig 79855 bp, 74 predicted proteins | sample SidtaG_2_FD_187425 | JGI IMG/M metagenome (GOLD analysis project Ga0209185, IMG submission 187425) | Marine algal microbial communities from Sidmouth, United Kingdom - Sidmouth_Asex2 metaG (SPAdes) (version 2) | ecosystem: Host-associated > Algae > Red algae > Unclassified | place: Sidmouth... | reverse complement strand
ACCACATGATTTTTTGTGACGAGTTTCTAGTGCTGTTTTTTGGTCTATTGTGAGTTCGATTTTTTTCATGGTGCTATCATGATCTCATTATTAATAAAATCAAGCATTTTCAATGATCACCGGTATAGGTCGCAAAATGAAAAAGAAAACACGTAAGACATTTAGTCCAAAATTTAGATTAGAAACCGCTCAGTTAGTGGTTGATCAACAATACACTCAAGAAGAGGCGGCAAAGGCCATGGGTGTAGGTAAATCTACTATCAGCAAATGGGTTAAGCCGTTAAATGAAGAGCGAGCAGGTAAAACACCTAAAGCGATGCCTATGACACCAGAGCAGCTAAAAATACGTGAGCTTAAAAAGCGTATAGAACGCATTGAGTTAGAAAAAAACATTATAAAAACTCATTGGAAATGTTAGATACAAAAAAATTTCACCTTTGATTTTATTGTTAGGTGTGTCTTACGCAGTATTGGCTCGGTTTGGAACACAATAAATGAATTTAATAAGGTATTAAATTTTAACCCCCTATTTCGTCGCTATAATGTTCAAACGTGAACATTCATCACTAGCGCTACCCTCTTATCCAAAGTATTATAAGTACAAATAATTATTACTTAAGTGCGTTTATTCACGATGTATATGCGTGTGAACTAAACTCTTAAAGCTAATAAATTCGCAATTGAAATTAAAAAAACTCCGTAATAAATATGACTGACTTTTCACAACATACCCCGATGATGCGCCAATACCTTACGATAAAAGCTGAATTCCCTAATATTTTAATTTTTTATCGTATGGGTGATTTTTACGAGTTATTTTTTGACGATGCTAAAAAAGCATCTGATTTATTAGATATTTCTTTAACTGCGCGTGGAAAAACCGGTGGTAATGCTATCCCTATGGCCGGTGTGCCGTATCATGCTGTTGAAAACTATTTAGCTAGACTAGTGCAACTCGGTGAGTCTGTCGCTATTTGTGAACAAATTGGCGATCCAGCTACCAGTAAAGGACCTGTAGAGCGTAAGGTCGTTCGGGTTGTAACACCAGGCACCGTCAGTGATGAGGCGCTACTTACCGATAAACAAGATAATTTAATTGTCGCTATTAGCGAAATCAATCAAAAAGGAAGCCAATATTACGGCTTAGCATACCTTGATATTACTAGCGGTCGATTTGTTATTACCCAGCCGGCTACTAAAGAACAATTACAGGCCGAATTACAACGATTAGATCCTGCTGAGTTACTCTACCCAGAAAATTTTAGTGATATGCCGTTAATTAATGGTTATAAAGGCTTACGCCGACGCTCTGAATGGGAATTTGATTTAGGTACCGCGAAGTCGCTATTAAACAAACAATTTAATACTAAAGAGCTTACTGGTTTTGGGGTAGAAGATAAAACCTTTGGCTTGGCAGCAGCCGGTTGTTTATTTCAGTACGTTAAAGAATGCCAACGCGCAGAGCTTCCTCACATTAGATCTGTCGTGTATGAGTCCGCCGCCACGGGGGTTATTTTAGATGCAGCAACCAGAAGAAATTTAGAGCTAACTTATAACCTAAAAGGCGGTACAGATTGCACACTAGCAGATATTTTAGATAATTCAGCCACACCGATGGGCTCTAGATTATTAAAACGTTGGATCCACTTCCCATTAAGAAATTTATCCGTTTTAAATAGTAGACATAGTGTTATTGACGATGTTTTATCTCATGATTTATATTTTGATTTATCATTAAGCCTTAAATCGTTTGGTGATATTGAGCGTATAGTTTCTCGAATAGCATTACGTTCAGCTCGCCCAAGAGACTTTGCTCGTTTGAGAGACTCGCTGCAACGTTTGCCTGAGTTACAAGATATTATAAGCATAAAAACATCGGGACATTTACATGATTTAGCATTACAAAGTATGCCATTACCAACAATTCAAACCTTACTTGAAAGCGCTGTAGTTGAAAATCCACCGGTGCTTATTCGTGATGGCGGTGTAATAGCTAAAGGTTACAATGAAGAACTTGATGTTTTACGAGATTTAAGCGATGGCGCAACTGAGTTTTTATCACAACTTGAACAACGCGAAAAAGATCGCTCTGGAATTCAGTCGTTAAAGGTGGGTTATAATAAGGTACATGGCTTTTATATTGAAATAAGTCGAAGTGCTTCAGCCAATGTGCCTGACAATTACATTAGACGCCAAACCTTAAAAAACAATGAACGCTTTATTACTAATGAATTAAAGCAACATGAAGAAAAAGTATTAGGTGCACAAAGTAAATTTTTAGCGTTAGAAAAAAAGCTTTACGAAGAGCTATTTGATTTGGTGTTACCTGAGTTAGTGCCGTTACAAACGCTTTCTGATGCCATTGCCGAATTAGATGTACTAACAACTTTTGCCGAAAGAGCGCAAACACTTAATTACGTTAAACCAACGTTAACTGAACATTCAGGTATTTCAATTGACGATGGTCGTCACCCAGTCGTTGAACAAATGACCACCGATGCCTTTATCGCTAATCCCATACATTTATCTGAGCAACATAAAATGTTGATTATTACCGGTCCTAATATGGGCGGAAAATCAACCTACATGCGTCAAACCGCTCTAATTGTATTGTTAGCGCATATAGGTTGTTACGTACCTGCGAGTTCAGCTAAAATTGGCATGGTAGATAGAATTTTTACCCGTATTGGCGCCTCAGACGATTTAGCCAGTGGACGCTCGACTTTTATGGTTGAAATGACCGAAACTGCCAATATTTTACATAATGCCACTGAAAAAAGTTTAGTCTTACTTGATGAGATAGGTCGAGGCACTAGCACCTATGATGGTCTTTCATTAGCGTGGGCATGTGCTGAAATGCTTGCTAGCAAGATAAAAGCCTACACGCTTTTTGCTACTCATTATTTTGAGTTAACCCTATTAGCTGATGAGTTTGCGTTATTAGGTAATGTGCATCTTGATGCGATTGAACATGACGATACCATTGCCTTTATGCATAAGGTACAGCAAGGCGCTGCCAGTAAAAGTTTTGGTATTCAGGTAGCGCAACTTGCTGGTGTTCCTAAAGCAGTTATTACAAGAGCAAAACAACGTTTAGCTGAGTTAGAGAATAAAGAAGTGTTTTCGCCTTTAACCTCCCCTGGTAAAACATTTGATAAAGCGTTAAATAAAACGTTAGGTAAAGCACCTAAAATTGAACAAACAGAACAATTATCGTTGATTGAAGAGGTGCACCCTATTGTAAGCACGTTAACTGAAACCGATGTTAATGATCTAAGTCCACGACAAGCACTTGAATTACTTTACACCTTAAAGGCTCAACTTTAGTAATATTAAGCGCATTAATGAATTGACCTATTTTACACCTAGAATAAGTTGTCGATTACACAGATCCATCGCACCAGACTGAACATCTACCCGTTATCAATCAAGTTGGCAACGGGTATAATTATTGTTGATGTTTTAAACATAAAAAAACCAGCTATTATGCTGGTTTCTTTTTACTTGCTATAAATATTTACATATTAAGCTTGAAAAATAGCTTCAATCGATAAGTTTTGTTGGCTTAATATATCACGTAAGCGTTTAAGTGCTTCAACTTGGATTTGACGTACACGCTCACGTGTTAAGCCAATTTCAGTGCCTACATCTTCTAATGTTGCTGCTTCGTGTCCCATCAAACCAAAACGTCTTGCGAGTACTTCACGTTGTTTTGAATTTAATTCATTTAACCAGTTAACAATATTATTTTTAATATCGTCTGATTGTAATTTTGTTTCTGGGTTAGCGCCTTTTTCGTCAGGAATAACATCTAATAAAGCTTTTTCTGCATCGCCAGCAAATGGCGTATCAACTGATGTAATGCGTTCGTTTAAGCGGAGCATTTTACTTACGTTAGCAACGGGCACATCAAGTTCTTTGGCAATATCTTCTGCGGTAGGCTCATGATCAAGCCTTTGAACAAGCTCGCGAGCGGTACGTAAATAAATATTAAGTTCTTTAACTACATGGATAGGTAATCGAATGGTGCGAGTTTGATTCATAATGGCGCGTTCAATTGTTTGACGGATCCACCATGTAGCGTAAGTTGAAAATCTAAAACCACGCTCTGGGTCAAATTTTTCTACCGCTCTTATTAACCCTAAGTTACCTTCTTCGATCAGGTCAAGTAACGGTAAACCACGATTGTTATAACGACGAGATATTTTAACAACTAAACGTAAGTTACTTTCAATCATACGTTTACGAGAGGGTTCATCACCCTTTAAGGAAAGGCGAGAAAAATAAACTTCTTCTTCTGCTGTTAAAAGTGGAGAAAAGCCTATTTCACTTAAATAAATTTGAGTTGCGTCTAAGTTTGATGGCGTATCTTCTAATGTTTTTACATTATCTTCTGTTATATTTTTATCTTTCATTTCAATGCTCATGCTATTTCTCCCGTATTGCAGCTTGGTTGTACTCACAAGTTAATTTTCAGTCGTGCTCCATTAAGTTATTATTATTATTTTCTTGACAAGTACTTCATGGGATTTACTGATTTTCCTCTAAAGCGAATTTCGAAATGAAGCATCACTCTATCAGTGTCAGTACTGCCCATCTTGGCAATTTTTTCACCAGCTTTAACCATTTGTTGCTCTTTAACCAATATACGGTCATTGTGTGCATAAGCACTAAGGTAATCATCATTGTGTTTTACGATAATTAACTTGCCATATCCACTAAGCGCATCTCCAGCATATACAACTTGACCATCTGCTGTAGATAAAATGGTTTGTCCTTTCTTACCAGCAATATCGATACCTTTACTCAATTGCTGTTTAGAAGAAAAATGAGTAATAATTTTGCCTTTAGTAGGCCATACCCATTTACGAACTTTTTGATTTTTATCGACCTCCTTGTCGACTACAATTTCACCATACGCCTGATTTTTTCTCTGTGCAATAGGTTTTTTAACAACTTTTGGATTGTCAATAAATCCTTTACTTTTTGGTAACTTATTTTTAACAGACGCCTCTAATTTGTTCTTTAACTTGAGTTTTTGTCCCGGAAAAATATCGTAGGGAGGTACGATATTATTGAAGGTTGCAATGTCTCGAATGTCGATCCCTGACCGCCATGCAATTGAATATAATGTTTCTCCTTTTCGAACAATATATTCGGTTGCTTTGATACTGTTTCGGATTTTTTTACTCAAAGGAATAGATCCTTGAGCATCAATTACTGGTGCGGGCGAATGACGGGAGGAACAACTAGCTAAAAAAATAAATAGGAGGGTATAAAATATAAAAACTATAATTTTATTATTCATAGAAGTATCAAAAACCAATAAAAATCGGACTAGGTCAAAGCACTTGAAGCACCTAGCCTTTAAAATGCGTCAAACGCTTAAGTAAAGTGCTTCAACAATATTAATTTATTACAACTTCTATCGTAAGCGGTTAATAATTAAAAGCGTTAGTAAACAAATTATTGAGTACCAACGCTTTGATGCTTGTTATCAATTCAAAACATTACTTTGTTAACGGGGCTAAGCCGTTATTTCTCTTAAGCGGGTATTTATCGAAAAATAAAGTAAGCAGCAACTATAATAATGACCAACGCCCAACCAATTTTATCAACCCATTGTCTTAACTTGTTTTCCATGGCTTCGCCACCCCATTTGATTAAACCGGCCACTAAAAAAAATCGCATACCGCGACCAACGGCTGAAGCAAGTAAAAAGGGTAAAAATGCCATGTGAAGTAAACCTGCGCTTACGGTAAATAGCTTGTACGGGATAGGAGAAAAGCCAGCAATAAATACCACCCAAACACCATATTCTACAAACCAAGCTAATACACGATCAAAACGTTCTTGATAACCCAGCTCAATAATAATAGGTTGTATCCAAGGTTCGAACATTAGAAAGCCTAATATATACCCACATACTCCACCAACAACTGATGCAATGGTTGTTAAGCTGGCTAACCTCCACGCGCGTTCAGGTTTTGATAACACCATGGGCGCTAAAAGCACATCAGGCGGTATTGGAAAAATTACAGATTCAGTAAAAGATACAAAAGTGAGTATGTAAGGAGCAAATTTATGCTTAGCCCACTTTAGTGTCCAGTCATATAACGCTGAAAATATTTTCATTAAGATAAAGCTCCTGGTACAAGCGGAACAAAACGAACCGCTTCAACTTGTTGTTCAGTGTATTGGTCACCGTGGCGGGTAATAATTTTTAATATTTGGGTTTGTTCGCCAACGGGTATGACTAAACGTCCACCATCGGCTAATTGGTCTAATAAAGCTTGTGGGACTGACGATGGCGCGGCGGTGACTATAATTGCTTGAAATGGTGCTTTACTGTTCCATCCTTTCCAGCCATCTCCGTGCTTCATTGATACGTTGTGTAAATCCATGGCTTGCAGTCTTCTTTTAGCTTGCCATTGTAATGATTTTATCCGCTCAACAGAAAATACTTTTGAGGTAAGCTGCGCTAAAATTGACGTTTGATACCCTGACCCTGTGCCTATTTCTAAAATACTATCAGGTTCACCATCAGCTAACAGTAATTCCGACATTTTAGCAACAATATAGGGCTGTGAAATAGTTTGTCCTTGTCCAATAGGTAAAGCGGTGTTGTCGTAAGCTTTATGTGCAAGAATTTCGGGAACAAAAATATGCCTAGGCGTTCGCGCTATTGCTTGTAATACGTTTTGATTTAGTATGCCTTCAGCATGTAACTTTTGTGCCAGTATCTCTCCACTTCGGCTTGATTTACCACCGATACGACTTCCTACTCTGACATTCATATTCTACTCATTCTTATTTTGTAATTTTAATTTCATTCTATTAAGTTAATAAACTTAAAGCGTTAATTCATTAACCCAGTTAGCAATGGTATCGATGCTTTTATGCGCTGTCATATCAACAGTTAATGGGGTAATTGAAGCAAAATTATTGGCGATAGCGTGAAAGTCAGTACCCTCTCCTGCATCTAATTCGGGGCCCAAAACCCCGTACCAATATATATTTCTGCCCCATGGATCTTGTTGTTTTTTCATGGCTTCAGCCTGATGGCGATTGCCTAAGCGAGTTACCTTAAGGCCTTTTAAATCAGCTAGAGGTATATCTGGCACATTAACATTTAAAATTTGATCTTGTGGTAATGGATTCTCTATAAGTTGTTGTATTAATTTAACAACAATCGCCGCTGCTGTTTCAAAATGGGTATTTCCGACTAAAGATACGGCAATAGCTGGCATTCCCATATGCCGTCCTTCGGTAGCTGCAGCAACTGTTCCTGAATATAAGGTATCATCGCCTAAGTTAGCGCCGTGATTAATGCCAGCTACCACTAAATCGGGTTGAGGATCCATTAATTGGCTTATCGCCAAGTGCACAGAGTCAGTTGGCGTACCGTTTACGGCGATAAATCCATTTTCTAAAGTATGGGTACGTAACGGGTTTACGAGTGTTAGCGAGTTACTTGCGCCACTGCAATTTCGATCGGGAGCAACTAGTGTTACGTCAAATATTGCAGATAAACTATCAAACAATACTTTAATGCCTTTTGCATGCACACCGTCATCATTACTTAATAATACTCTCATTAACATATTCTCATTAAAGGTTTTTATTTTTGAACTAGCGCTTGAATAAAAGCATGATTTTGCACAGGCACTTGCCGTTGAGTTAAATCGGTATAATCAAGTAATTCACGAATAACGGTGGTAGCGTACGACCCAGCAGGTAAGAAAAATCCTAGCACTACGGTGTTATTTTCTTTATCAACATCAATAGTAGCATCTGTGACGCAAAGGCGAATTTTCCGACGCTCTTGCTTTAATCCAAACTTAGCTAAACCATCACAAAATATTTGATATTCACTTGCAACCTGTTGCTCAAGCACTTTAACTGCCTGAGTTGACATTAATTCACCCGCGCCCCACATAGGCGCAGTAATATCAATATCTTTTTCTTGAAGGCGAGTTATAAGGCTATTGTCTATTGCGTTTGCTACAAACACTGATTGTGTACCTGACAGCATACATACATCGCCATCGGTGAGTTGTTCAAAGGTATTAGCCTGAATACGAGCATCAATAATTTGGTTAAAAATTAATGAACGCGCGGCTGAAAGATACATACCGCGTTTTTTTTTATCGTTGACTTTGGTGCCAGTAAATAACGCTAAAGCTTTGGCAATATTACCGCCTTCAATACCAAACCTTTGCTCACCAAAATAATTAGGTACGCCATGAGCAACTACAGCATGCCAACGCCTAATAAAGGCTTCAATTTCGGTTATATTTTTTAAAGTGATTTTGAAACGATTACCTAATAAAGCACCAATACGTAATTTTTTGTTGTGTCTTGCTGTAGATATAACCTCTAACCCATCAATAGATAAATTGGCTAGATCGTAAATTTTTTTTCCGGGCAGATGAATACCAAACCATTGTTCAGTAACGGCAAATCTATCTTTTAGCCCAGCATAAGAAACTAAGTTTTCTTTTACGCCAAAATATTTTGCAAGTTGTTTAGCAATATAAGCAGTGTTCTCACCTGTTTTTTTAACATGAATAAATACATGCTCACCTTCACCACAAGGTTCAAAAGGTAACACTTCAAATACTTTAAAATCTGCCATTTCACTGCGTAAAAAACCTGTTGAAGTAGGTTGACCATAAAGATAGCTAAATTTAGGTAATTCTGTATTCACGTAGTCGTCTCAGTATTTATTCATGTGTTATTTATGTTAATGGTTTATTTATATTAATAGATTATTTATAGTTTTTGTAATTCGTGTAATTAATTTATTTTGGTTAGTAGCACCACGGCATGTACTGCTATACCTTCTTTACGACCAGCATAACCCAGTTTTTCAGTAGTGGTTGCTTTTACATTAACCTGCGAAATTTTGGCATTTAAATCTTCTGCTAAACAAGTTCTCATGGCTAATAAATGCGGTGCTATTTTAGGTACCTGTGCCACAATAGTAATATCAGCATTACCTAACTCATAACCTTGTGCTTGCATTAAATTCACAACATGGCGCAATAATATACGGCTTGATATGTTTTTATATTGACCATCAGTATCAGGGAAGTGATTACCAATATCAGCAAGGCAAAGTGCGCCTAAAATGGCATCACATAAAGCATGGATCGCTACGTCACCATCTGAATGAGCAATAAAACCAAAGCTATAAGGAATTTTTACGCCAGCTAAAACTATCGGGCCTGCACCACCAAACTTATGTACATCAAAACCATGTCCTATACGCATTTTTTTACCTTAGAAGATGCTGTAACCTTGTTAAGTTTATTTGAGTGACTTGCTAAATGAGTATGTACTTCGGTGCTATTTATCTTGGCTCTTAAATTAGGCTTGTTTTGTTGAGAAAAAATAAAGTTTGCGAGGAGTAAATCATCAGGGCGAGTTATTTTTATATTATTACTGTTGCCTTCAACTAATAAGCTTTCAAAACCAGCGTATTCGATGGCAGAAGATTCGTCAGTTATATTAATTTTATCGTTTAATGCTTTGGAAATAGCTAAAATTAATTCTTCTGTTTTATAGAGCTGCGGAGTTAAGGCATGCCACAAATTTTCACGTTCTATGGTTTGTTTAACTTTTATGGTTGAGTCACTTTTAGCTGAGTTAATACCGGCTGAGTTGAGGCTTTTTGATTGAGCGCTAGTTGATTGATCGTTAACTGACAATGATTTTTTCATTGTGTCTCTAACTGGATAAGCCAATAAACCACCAGTGTTAGCTTGCTGAGTATCATTAATTAACTGAGTTATATCACTTAATTCTACGCAGGGTCTTGCGGCATCGTGAACCATAACCCATGGATATTCGTCACGGTCAACTGAAAGTAGCCCAGCTAAAACCGAATTCACGCGTTCTGCACCGCCTTGTACAACGGTTATGTTAGCTTGGCATGCTAACGCCGTATCTTTAAAATATTCATCGCCGCTACTAATAGCAATAACAACGTGGGTAATTAACGGATGTAATAAAAGTTTATCAACGGTGTGCTCTAAAATAGTTTTATTATCAATCATTAAGTATTGTTTGGGGCATTGCGATTGCATTCTTTTACCTACGCCAGCCGCCGGTACGATAGCAACAAAGTTATTACACATTACTGTCATTGTGCATCCTGCTTGTTGAGTTCGTTGGGTTCAGTTTTATTATGTTGTGTGGAGACTATTCTAAAAAACACTTCGTTTTCTTTTATCATACCTAATTCATTACGGGCTCTTTCTTCAATGCCTTCAACACCTAATTTTAAATCATCGGTATCGGCGTAAAGTATTTTATTTCGCTCAATAAGTTTATCATTATCAGTTCGTTGCCTAGTAACATCACTTTCTAATGCTACGTAATCAGGCACACTATTTTTACCAAACCACAGACGGTGCTGTAGTAAGGCTAAAAATATTAATAAAATAACGATAATTGCTTTCATACTAGCGATAAAAATAAGATTAAATAAGTGTTACGCCATTATAAGAGCCATGCCGCGCGTGTAAACTATAAATAAGTACATTCGACTCATTTATGTGTTTTTATCGAAAAAATCAACTTAAGTTGGAAAACTAACGTGGCACTGGTTTTTTAAAATCACGCCAATTAATGCTACAAGAAAGTAACAGCTCTCTTAGTGTTGGCATGACCGGAATAGATTTATGATGGTTAACCCAGCAATGCCCCGAGCAAGCTGCGCTCATGATGCGTTTATTGGGTTTTAGCAAGCTATACGAGCCAGCTAAGCTACACGAGCGATCACGTTTGGTCGATATTTCATCAAGATCAAACCAACCGTGGGCGTTGGTTCTAAAGCTGTTTTTTTCTGGCGCTATTTTATCAATACAATCAAGCACGATACGATTACTCTCTAAAATTGGCACCACTAAGCCGTGTTTTAAAGTAATGCTTTTATACCATTGGTTTATTGAGGCTTGACCTTGATTAGACAGTTGAACTGACATTTTATTAGTGTTGTTACTAGCGCTTTTATCAGATGCTTTAACCGTTTCAATGGCGGGTATAGGCATTTGGCTGGTTTGTTTAGCTGACCAACTGGCATTTTGAATATCTAATGTAAGTGGGCTAGTGCATTGCATCATCATACGAGCAGTTTGTTGAATGTAATAAGGCAGACTTTTTAATCGAGCTTGAATAGAATTAATCGATCCCGTTTCAATGGTAGCAAGTTGATGTAATTCTCTTTCATATAGCGCATTACAAAGCTCGGCAAAGTCTGCCGATTGTTGCTCGCCTTTCCAAAGAGAAACTTGTTCAGTCATATGCTTTTTCAATCATGTAAGGATTAAAGACAATAAAGGGCGTGAATAATATTTAAGCATACTTGATTGATAGCAAAAGATAAATCCACTTATTAATTGAACATACTCTATTAAAGTAATTCACCTATTTTATATAATTAACTGCTATATACCCGTTACCAATCAAAATGCTCGTTTTTGAGCGCGTGAGCGGCAATGTTTACAGTAAGCAATTCAAGGCAATACTTTATTGTAATGGTTGTTACCTTATAAAAAGTATTAACGATGAAGTCATCTTTAAAGGAGTAAACGCTCAAGCGCTTCTTCGATGGGTCTAAAAATAATTTATGCGGCGTTATTAAGTTTAGTCATGTTTCTACAGGGATGTAGAGCATTAGGGTAACGCAGGAGCAGTTACCGAGAATAAACTTAATGCCTGGCCTAAATTTTTTTTAGTTCCCACTTAAACCTGCATTTTGAATGGTAACGGGTATAAATAGACAACCTTTTCATCAGTAAATTTTTACCAGTAAAAATTTAGCTTGTTTATATTATAAGACAAATAATCACTTACACGACAAAACACCTTAAATACATAACTAACTGATTGAAAAACTGGAAAATGTATAGTGAAAACTGGAAAAAAACACAAATTATCGTTAAGCTAGCTTAATCAAACAATACCATTAAATTTACTTGTAAAAATAATGAAAAAACGCCACATAGCCTGCCATGATTGCGAATTACTCATGCAAGTTCCTGCATTAAAGCATCGGGAAAAAGCGTATTGCCCCCAATGTGGTTATGTTTTAACGCGTTTTTATCAACATGCTCAAACAAAATTATTTGTTAGTGCAATAACAGCGTTAATTTTTTTGATTTTTGCTATACGTTTTCCATTTATTATTTTTAGTTTACATGGTGATGAAAAAACACTGACCTTAGTTGAGTCGATTCAAAATATTGATAGTATGTCATATATGCTTATATCAGCACTGTTGGCTTTTACCGCGTTTATTATTCCAATATGTTTTTTACTGTGTGTTATTTATATTTCAATCTCCTTTAAAGCTAAGAATTTATTACCGCTAACCGCAGCAATTTTAAAACTTACCATTTTGCTTAAACCTTGGAATATGGCAGAAATTTTTATTATTAGTATTTTAGTTAGCTTTATAAAGGTACAAACCATGGCATCGATTGAGTTTGGTCATGCCCTCTTTTTTTATTTAGCCTTTATAATAAGTTTGTCGGCAAGTTTTATCTATTTTGATCGATATCAGTTATGGTCGTTATACCAACTTAAAAACAAACGAAGCGAGGTTTAGTTAATGGTTACTGCAAATAATAAACAACTTTATCAATGCCCTGTTTGTTTAACCTTAAATGCTACATCTGACTCTTATTGCCAACAATGCCAAGCGTACCTATCAAAATTAAACCCTAAAAGTATTCAACATACACTATCGTTATTATTAACTTCTTATGTGCTTTTTATTCCTGCAAATTTTTTACCTATGATGGTTACAACCGTATTAGGTAATAAAACAGAAAGTACTATATTAGGAGGAGTTATTTTATTATGGCAAAGCCAATCTTATTTGGTATCGTTAATTATATTTTTTGCCAGTATTGTGATCCCGTTAGGTAAGTTATTCGCCTTAACATGGTTATGTTATGAGGCGACTTATACTGGCTTTAAATCAAAAAAAGTGGCTTATCGATCTTATCGAATTATTGAATTTATAGGTAAATGGTCCATGGTTGATATTTATGTTGTGTCTATTTTAGTAGCGCTGGTTAATATGGGCGCCATTGCTAAAATAGAGGCAGGTTTTGCCGCTATTGCATTTACCGGTTTTGTTATTATGACGATGTTAGCTGCACACACCTTTGACCCACGTTTAATTTGGCAATCTCAATCTCCCCCCTCTGAGGCAATTAATGACTGAACAAGAAAAAAAACTGCCTAAAGCAGTGGTAAAACCTATTAATAAAATTTCTACCATTTGGCTTATTCCGCTAGTTGCATTAATTATTGGTGCTTGGATGTTGATTGACCAATGGCAAAAACAAGGTCCATTAATTACGATTAAATTTGCGACTGCCCAAGGTATTAGTAAAAACGAAAGTTTAATTAAACTCAAAAATATAACCGTTGGTAAAGTTGTTGATATTAAATTAACCAACGATTTAGATGGTGTAATCATTAGTGCCCGACTTAATAAAAAAGTGAGTAAGTTAATTACTAACAACAGCCAATTTTGGGTAGTTAAGCCTCGTATTAGCTTAAATAATGTATCGGGTTTATCAACGATATTATCAGGTTCTTATATTGAATTTTCACCGGGCTTAGGTGGTTTTTCTCAACACGATTTTGACGGTTTAGAAAACCCACCGCCTACCGCGGCTGGTACACCAGGTTTACATATAACGTTAGACAGCAGTAGTGATCATGCCTTTGATATAGGTGATCCTGTACTATTTAGAGGCGGTCAAGCAGGCAGAATTGAATACACGCATTTAAATATTGATGAAGGAAAAATGTATTACAACGTATTTATTGAGGCGCCATACGATCAACTCATTACTACCAATACACGGTTTTGGGAAGTTACTGGCGTGGATGTTGATTTATCCGCTCAAGGCGTTAAATTTAATACAGGCACCATTGAAACCTTACTTGGAGGTGGTGTTGCGTTTGATGTACCTACCTATTTAACTAAAGGTGAACGCATAACCGAGCGCGCTAAATTTTCAATTTATCCTAATAAACAAAAAGTAAATGAGCAATTATTTAATGTCGCTCAAAACTATATTTTACTTTTTAACCAATCTATTCGTGGTTTAAAACCAGGAGCACCTGTTGAATACAAAGGATTACATATTGGAGAAGTGGTTAGAACCGATATTGATTACTCTGAAATGACTAATATATTAGATAAAAACACGTTGCTCCCTATTATGATAAAAATTTATCCTGGTAGGTTAGGTCTTGATGATAATGAAGCAGGTTTACTTAAAACGCAAAGGAATATAACTAACAGGATCAAACAAGGTTTACATGGCATTATAAATACCAATAATTTGCTAACGGGTAGTAAATTTATTGAATTAAAATATATTAATTCACCATTGGAAGAGCATAAAACTTTTGCAGGTTTAGTACTAATACCTACTGCTGATGATGAATTAGATCAGTTATTAACTCGCGTTAATAACATTACCAAATCAATTGAGAGTATTCCTTTTGATGACATTGTTAAATCAACATCAAAAGCTTTAAGCAGCATTACTGCCTCCATGGAGCAATTTAATTCAACAGCAGATCGCGTTGAAACCTTACTCAACGATCCTCAAGGGCAAACCATTATCGCGCAAATTAATACTACGTTAAAAAGTGTTGAAAACTTAACTAAAAGCTATTCACAAGGGTCTCAAACTCATCAACAATTGAACGATTTATTGGAAAGCTTAGACAATACCATTAACAATTTATCGCCATTAATTATGAAATTAAACAAGCAACCTAATCGTTTGATTTTTGATGCTGACAATAACACTGAAATACAACCGCAAGCTCAAAAATAATATGTGTAAGTTATGGTGACAGTTTAAAAAAGAGTTTAAAAGAGAGAATATAATGACCAATACCACGCAAGTAAATAAAATAAGCATAAAACGTAGCGTTAACCGTAAAATTTTAAATTGGGCGTTAATCTTTATTCGATTAAAAATAACCTTAATACTGTTAACCATTTTTACAACTGGATGTACTTCTACAGATAACGGCATTAACTATTATTCATTAAATGCGATAAATGAAAAACCTAATAGCTCTACCAGCATTAATCGCCGTAATAGTAAAACCTCAATTATTCTTAATGACATTATCTTGGCAGATTTTTTAAATACCGGTGGTTTAGTGATGCAAGTGGATACCCATCAAATACAAATATCTAATCAGCATCGCTGGGGAAATAAGCTTTCAAAGGCTATTTCAATACATCTGATGAATTCGCTATCACAAAATAACACAGTATTCATTGAGCATAACAATACAAATAATAACGCCTTGGAGAGTAAAAAATTAACCCTAGCGTTTGAACAGTTCACCATTTCACACCAACAACATGAAACAGTTATTTCTGGATACTATCTAATAGAATTACCTGAACATAGCGAACGTAAAAAATCCTTTTTTGATATTCGTCAACCACTTAGCCAAGATGGCTATAACCACGCGGTAGAAAATTTTAAACTATCTTTAGATGAATTATCATCGCTAATATTAAGTGACATAATCAATTTATAAGAGGTCAATTTATGAGAGGTCTCTTTAAGTAAAGTGACTATTTGATCTGATCAAGTAACATAAGACACATTTATTATGGACTGTTCAAACTCAATTGGAGAACAATCACTATTTGAGGTATGTAGCCTGATCTGATTGCAATATCGGATATACCCAGTACCATTCAAAATGCAGGTTTCAGAGCGCTTGTACCTTTTAAAAATAACTTCATCAACAATACTTTTTATAAAGGAACAACCTTTACAATAAGGTAATGCCTTGAATTACTTCCTATAAATATTGACGCTCAAGCGCTCTGAAACGAGCATCTTGATTGGTAACGGGTATAATTGGCGGTTTATTTTTTGTATAAAATATGTCAATTCATTAATGCGTTTAGTATTAATTGAAAACAAACACAAATGGTAATAGTTATTGTTTACGTTTGTATTTATAATGGATATACTTTACACAATTAGTATTAATAAAGTTATGAGTAACAGATGAAAATAAGGATAATTAAAACGAGTATAATTGCGGCCACCTGTGTAGTCCTTTTAGGTTGCGGTAGTAGTAACAATGAAATTGCGATAGAAACAATTACCGCTAATATTGCAGAAGATTCGCAGTGGCAGCAGAGTTTAACTTTTAGCGACACGCCTGTTGTTGTAAGTAATGCTTCAAGCGGTTCGGTCTCAGTAAGTACGACCGGAATCACCTACACACCTAATGCAAATTACAATGGTGGAGATTCAATTACCGTTGAATCAGGAAATACTCGATACAATATTTCACTTACCGTTACGCCTGTAAACGATGCGCCCGAACTTAGTAATCCGCAAGTTAATGTCTTGGCGGGAGATCAAATTACGGGGCAGCTAAATGCCAATGATATAGACGGTGACATCGTTACTTTTACCATCAATACAGCTCCATTAAATGGTACATTATCGTTGCAAAACGATGGTAACTTTACTTACACCCCAAATGAATTTGGGTTACCAATAGATAGTTTTATTGTTGATTTGAATGACAGTACCGAAACTGTACAAGCCAATGTTGAACTTATTCCGGCGTATCAAACAAATGCAGACAAAGCGGCATATTATTACCGTTCTCAAAGTTCACACTTAAAACAGGCTAATGAGATATTGGCTAGCGTGGACGATGATATTACTACCGAAGATGCGTATATTTCGCTAGCAATTGGCTATGCAAATGCTGGGTTGGATTTGCAACTAACCGAATTGTTAGACAGTAATTTGTCGACACAACAAGCAAGAGCTTCTGTGTTTAGGCGCCTTGGTAATTTTGAATTAGCTAGAGACAATAATGATGCAGCTGCTGATTATTACCTTAAATCGCTCCAGACCTATGCTCAATATATTGCTGACAATGGTATAGAAAATATAAGGACTGCTGACGCTAGTTTTATATATACTTTGCTCTCTAATGCTCGGGCAATTGACAGTATGGAATTGAGTTCGAATATTGAGCAACAGTTAAATTTGTATTTGGATGAAATAGGAGGAGCAAACACTGAATACGTTTCCGCTTTTGGTTTTTTTGTATCGGCATATCGTATCGAAGTTCAAGAATCATTTGCAAAATACCAACTTGACCGTAGCGAAGAGAATCGTTTAATCGCGCTGTCTAATGTTCAACGGTTTACAAACGCTGTTCAAGACACGGGATTCCAGAAAGTTCGCCGCGGCAACAATGCTGGAAAAAAATATTATAAACTTGCTCCCCTATACAACGCAGAAGCAGTCGGTTACCTCTTTGATCTTGGTGAAACAGAGCTTGCAAAAGCGCAATTAGCTTACACCCTTGCCTATTATGGAGACGTGAATTATGACGATTCCTACACCCGTGATGCTTTACAATATGCAGGTATCACCCAAGCTGAATATTCTTTCCCATTAATTGAAGCTGCATATTACGTGACGATTTTATATCCCAATATGGAAACCAACGTGGCCGAAGCGCTAGTTCCAGAAGGTGACACATTTGAAGCTACCAGCGTTAACAACGCTATTTTAGATGGCAAGGCTACCAACGAAGTTTTAGTCAACAACTCAGTTACCAACGGCATTGCTCGGGTTGAAGCTCTCTATAATTCAAGCTTGCGCAGTGTGGTAGAACGCCTTACAAGTCGTACATTGGGTTCAGACCCTTATTTTGGTGAGACGTTACTTAATTTAGGTAATACTGCCGGAGCAATTGCCGCCTACGATCGTGCACTCGAAATATTAACAAGTGACGCCTACCTTAAAGACAACACGTCAAACACCTCTAGGTCAACCGGATTTAGGGGATGCTTAAAAATAGCCGACTTTTTTAGCAGAGCTAGCGATACTGAAAAATTAAATGCGACTGCTCTGGCGTGTGAAGATATTAAAAACAGATATTTTGGCGATTCTAATACCGATGAATTAGATGTTGCAGAAGCGCATATTGATGTTATTGATGCGTTTACCCTAGCTGGAAACACCGAAAAAGTGAATGAAACCTTGGTCTCTTTATCTAATTTCCTTGCAACTTCGTCTCGTTCAGACGCAATAACACGAAAGGCGCAAGTTGGCGTTATTTACCTAGCGAATCAAAATACACAAGCTGGGCTAGATATATTTACTGCACTTGCAAATGAATTGAACGAAAAGCAATTTGACACCGTTGACGATAAAGTTGACAAATATTTAGATGTGCTTGAAGCGCTTGGAAGTCTTGATTATGAAGACAGTTCTTTGTTCAACCGCAGCAGCGTGTCTGTTACCCATAAATCGTATTTTGCTAATGCGCAGTTTACGCAACAAATTGCTTCATTGAAAAGCTTAGTCAATAGTATAAGTGATACCTTAATTGCGGCCCTAGTATAACTGCCAGTTGCAGACCTAAACGATGTATATGAACAAGCAATTGAAGTACTTTCTGACAACAGGCAATACACAAAAGTACAAGAGCTTGTAAAAATATTAGGGTTTACTGGTGAGGAGCAAATTGTGTCTTTGTCTTTATTGGCAGAATCGCTTGCACTACAAGATGATTTTCCGTTCACGGATGTTGCGTCGGTGGATACCGATGGCGATGGACTGGCTAATTTTTTCGCGCCAAACGCCACACAGGCTGATATAGAAGCCTCTGCAATTATCGCAGATGAAGACGCCGACAACGATTCGGTACCAGACAACGAAGACTTGCTACCCCTTAATCCTAGTAGTGATGGTAATGCTAGTAACAAGGAATAAGTAAAGATGCAAAGTTATTACCCAAAAAGCTTCTTTTTCACAGCATTGGCAATCAGCAACTTTTTGTCGTTGTCTATTGCCTTTGCACAACAGTCAAAAACCCAGACACAAAGTCAAGTCATTGCAATTCCTGAGGACAATTGTCAAGCCCTCAAACGTGGGAATAAACAGCAGTATCAAGCATGTTTAGAACAACGATTTGAGGTTATCACGGTTATAGGGCAACGGCCGCTGCCCATGACAATTGGCCTAACGGGAAAATACTCCCTCGATAGGACTTTTTTAGACAACAGTGCAAAAGGCAACGGCAATATTACTGATATGCTGACTATTTTGCCTGGTGTTCAAGGAAGTGAAAATGCCCTTGATGTAGAGCTACAAAGTGAGATCAGAAGCCAACTGATATCAATTTCCGGAGCGCAGCCTTGGCAAACGGGGTTTATTTTCGATGGCGTTGCAAACAATTCACTTATTGACCCAGGCGCTAACAATCGCTCAGTTGCTACAGTAAACTATGTGCAAGGGCATCCTCAAAGCACATTCATAAATGAGAGTTTAGTTGGCGAGGTTACCGTATACGACAGCGACGTTCCGGCGAATTTTGGCCAGTTTAGTGGCGGTGTAGTTGATGTGAAACCGCGTTCATTTTTTGAAACTCCATCGTTGCGGCTTACTTACCGAACATCAAGGAGCGATTGGAACGTCTATAATTTAGTTGATGAACGCCAAGAAAACGAGGAAGACGCTATAAATGGCGAACAAGCACCATTGCCAACAGCCCCTTTATTTTTGAAAGACACAGTGTCGCTGGTAGGAAAAACGTCATTTGCTGAGAAACACAGATTCGTTCTTGCATTGTCTAAAACACGTTCTAAAGTAGACGAGCTAAGTCTGCGTGCGTTTCAGCAAACGCAACGGGAGTCAATTAGCTCGTCTTTAAGGTACACCGTTAAAGATTTACTGGTTGACGAATTGCAACTGCACGCATCGTATTCTCCATACAAGGGTGATCGAATATTAGTTGACGTACTTAATTCAAACTTAACGAACAAAGGCGGCGGCTATACTTTCGCTGGCAATATCACACAAGATTTTGAAAACTTTAATTGGCTTAGTCGATTGTCAATGAATATTAGCGAAAACTCCCGCGAAGCCCCTAGCGTATATTTGCCATGGTACAGAGCACCCGGTAAAGCATGGGGTATCAATTCTGGAAGAGTACCGTTTTCGGTTGAAGGTGGTTATGGCGATATAGAAAAACGACAAAACAGATATACCTTTAAAAATGATTTAAATTTTGACGAATTTCCTGCATTGGGTGGTCAACTGATGATAAAAGCGGGAGCATCTGTAGAACATATCGAGCTGAAAAGGAATCGAACCCAAACTGCCTTGGTTTATAACAGCCCATTTAGAGACGCTAATCTAGATTGTAATAATCAAACACTCGATTGCGTAGAACAAACCTATGTAGTGCCCCTGTCAGAGTTTGAAGCTCAATTTGGCGGTAGTATTAATTTTGCTGATCCTATTCAAAATCGAGCATATCAAGATAACCTAATTACGCGAGGTCAGTTTTTTCAATATCGCCGAGTGTATCCAATAGAAAATATCGATGTAACACGCGAAAGCACAGCTCTTTATGTAAGTAATCGCTTAGAATATGATCATATCAGAATTAATGCCGGCCTTAGAGCTGAATATGACTCAATCTTTAAGAACGTGAACATTGCCCCAAGATTGAGTTTTGGTATAGACCCATTTGCGGACAATAATTACCTAATTTCAATTGGATTAAATCGATATTACTCAACAGGGCCGCTGACATATCTTATACGAGAGCAACAACGGCCTTATATTACTCAATTTCGAACTCTTTCTAGTAGTGTTGTTGGGGATTGGCTTACATCGAATACAGCGCAACGTTTTAGCTATGATTACTCCGATTTGAAAACGCCTTATAACGACGAAATAACGTTAGGCTATCAGCAATCTCTTTTCGATGGGATCCTTTCTCTAAAAGCAGTTTACAGACAACAAAAACAGCAAGTGACAAGGGGTAACAGGCAAATTGTTGAGGGTGTTACGATTATATCTCAAGACAATTTAGGCAGTGGCGAGTATTCACGATATACAGTCTCGTACAACAAATCACTGTTTGATGACTCTAGTTTATGGATGCATTTATCATTTTCGGAAAATAACAGCTCTGCGTCATCTTACGATGCACAAGTTAATAATATTCCTGAAGACGAACTTGTGGTTATCGCTACCAATGGCATTTCTGATCGCAATAGTTTTCAGCTCATAAGCCAAAATGACCTTACCTTTCGAAATTTAGATTTTAGTCGACCCATTAGCGCTAATATTAACATTCAAACTGACTGGACGAGTAAACTAAACACAAGCATAAATATTAGTCATGTTGGTAAATTTACTTCTGCTGTAAACACAAACACTCTGGTTGAAATAGATAGAGATATACAAGTATGTTCCAATTGCAACGTAAGCAATTTTAATTACCCACTTTTTGTTGATGTTAAACGCCCAGCGGTTACTCTATTAAATCTGCAGATTGCTTACGATTTAGAGTTAATGCAGCAACAGAGTTTAGCCTTGTCTTTGGAAATTAATAACTTGTTTAACGATAGAACATTTACAGTGGGTTCACAACAAACCGGCTTAGAAGTTGGCCGAAGCTTTTGGTTAAGTTTGAGTTATGAACTGTAGACTAGCTAGTTCAATAATACTGGTAGTTATACTGTTAGTGGCAACCGATATAGCTAATGCTAATGCTAAACCACCATTATGGAAACTCTATTTAACCACTTCTGACAAATGGCCACCAATTTCATCCACAGTAGCCGAAGATATAGTAGCGCTTCCGGATCCCACGGTGACGGATCCAGAATTAACAAAATTAGGTGAAGCATTGTTTCAATTCACCGGTTTGTCAAAAAATAATGAGATTAGCTGTGCATCATGTCATAGACGAGGGGCTGCATTTTCTGATCCATCGAGGGTAAGTATTGGCGTAGAAGGTAAACAAGGTACTCGAAATAGCCCGTCACTGCTAAACGCGGACTTGTGGAAAGTATTGTTTTGGGATGCAAGAGCGACCGATTTATCGGCACAAGCGCTTGAGCCACTGACGCATGCTAATGAAATGGGATCGTCACCGCAACTTGCAGAACAGCGTGTAAAAGAAAATGAGAAGTTAATGGCTTTGTGGAGGAATGCCTATTCATCAAACGAAGTTTTGTGGCCAAAAATGGCCAATGCGTTAGCTGAATTTCAGCGAAGTTTGCGAGGACGCGAATCTAATTTTGATCATTTTTACAAGGCGGTAAATGCAGGAGATACAGATAAAGCGAAAGCTGTGATTAACGACGAACAACTATTGGGCTTGCACGTTTATAGAACCAAAGCCAACTGCGTGGCATGCCACAACGGCGCTTTATTTTCTGACCAAAAGTTGCACAATACAGGCCTTCACTATTTTGGTCGAAAGTTTGAGGATCTTGGCGTTTATTGGTTATCAAATAACCCTAGTGATATGGGGAAGTTTAGAACCCCTATGCTTCGTCATTTAAACCAAACTTCACCATGGATGCACAACGGCTTATTTGATGACCTACGTGGTATTATAAGAATGTACGCTCACGGTGGCGCAAGACCTAGACGCCCAAAAAACTTACCAGCAATGATGGCATACCCTGAAACATCGCCAATATTAAAACCCTTTTCTTTAACAAAAGAGGAAGAAAATGCGCTCATAAGTTTTCTAAAAACATTGTAAAAGTTGAAGTAAATTGAAATACAAGAAGCAGTTGATATGAATAACCGAGTACTTTCTAATATGGATAGCCTTAAAATCCCATGAATTTGAAACAACTTATACCCACTACACCCGTTACCAATCAAAATGCTCGTTTTGGAGCGCGTGAGCGTCAAAGATTATAGTAATCAATTCAATGCAATACTTTGTTGTAATGGTCGTTCCCTTATAAAATGTATTAACGATGAAGTGATTTTGCTCAAGCGCTTCTTCGATGGGTCTAAAAACAATTTATGCGTCGTTATTATGTGTAGTCAGGTACCTACACGGATAATGGATTTTAGCGTAACGCAGGAGCAGTTACCGAGAATAGCCATGACATAAACTCAATGCCTTGCATACATCGATATCTGTACTTAAATTTCATTTGAAACGCGAAGTCTGTACCTAAATTATTTTGAATTCCCACCGAGACCTCCATCTTGAATAATAAAGGATATTTACCCGCTATAATAAAAAAATCCAATATCGAATAACCGATATTGGATTTTTTGCATTTGTTTAATATTTTATGCTTTATTCAAATTCGTAGGTATAGCTTAAACTAATATTAACGCCCACCGCTTTTGAACGTACTACGATATCAGACTGTGTAACTTCTTGGTCTTCATCGAGTAGGTTTTTCAATTTCAACTTAACTTTTGAATTGAAATCAGGGTAGTAAGTGTAAATTAAATCTACTGAGTGAAAGGGTTGCTCAAAAGCATCGTCTGAACCACTGATACCCGATGCCAGAATACGCTCACCAAAAACGTTATATACCAACGAACTGCTGTGATTACCATTGGCCGAATCATAGTTCATTTGTAAGTTAACTACATATTGAGAGTGCCCATTCATACGTTTAGTTGTATTAGTTAAGTTACCTGCAAGTGCTGGATTTATTTCTACCTCAGAATCACTTAAGGTAATATTACCTGATGTAAAGAAGCCATCCTGCATCCAAGATAAATCGTACAACCATTCAGCTTCAATACCATACACTGATGCAGTTTCGCCATTAACAAAACCTAAGGTGTAGTCTTGATCACCCACTGATAAAACAGACTCAATTGGTGATTCTATATCTTTATAAAACAAGCCCACTGAGTAGTTATTACCATTTTGACCATAAGATTCGTAGCGAGCATCGTAATGTTTAATTGGGCTACTTTTTAACCCTACTCGACCAACAGTACGAATATCTGTTAGGGGATCAAAATAAGCAACTGGCACAACTTCTCTTAAATCAGGGTGAATAACCGTTTCACCATAACTTAAGCGCATTTGATAGTCTTCACCCCCCATGTACGTCAAGGCTAATGCTGAAAAGAAGTCATCTTCTCTAATTGTACCTGCTTCTATTTTATCTTCTGAAAAGAAAATATTTAAGTCAGTACCATTAAAAATTAAGCTAGAAGTTGCTAACGATACTTGCTTAAATTCTTCCCATCTTATACCACCACTTACACGCCATTTTTCTTTATAAAAAATATCGAATGAGCCATAACCCGCATCTATTTTTTGTCCGGCTAGGTAATCATCAGCATCAGGAGCTGAAGGTTCGTTAAAATCAATAAAAATACTGTTTGCATCTATTAGGTCGTCGGTTAAATAACCTGTAGCGCCTAATACATTTTCAAGCCCTGTATTAACAGGAATTGAAACACCTGTTTTATTGTTGACTGCAAAGCTTGATGTACTGTAATAACGACCTTTTTCTGAGAAATCGTAACCAACTTTAAATTCAACTTCTAAATCAGTGAGGTAAAAAGGTAAGGTTACATTTCCGCTATACGATTTAACGTTATCTCTTAAATCTAAATATGAAGATACAATTCGATTGTCATCACCCGTAATTGAAGAACTAACGTAGGCACCATCAACATAACTGTCGATAAATTTGTATTCAATATCGGTCGGTACTTCAGTTGTTGCCTCAGATTCAGTGTATTGCCAATCTACACCTAAACCACCGTAATCAAGAAAAGTATGCTCACCAATAAATTGCATTATTTCAAGCTCGCGCTCTTCATAAGTAAACTCGTGCTCACGTTGCGCTACACCGTTGCTTGCAATAGTATTAATGGTACTACCGTTAGGGCTTTGAATAATTCCTACAGAGGTTTCATCTTCAGCATCTTTAAGATAAATGTTAGACCATAAGAGTTTATGGTTTCCGTATAGATCATTTATTTGATAACCGATATTAAAAATACCACTTAATCGTTTATTGTCAGTGGTAACATTTGATGATTTAGTAATGTTATAACAAGAGTTAGTCACATCTTCAGCAGTATTTAATGCTGAGCTACAATTTTCGACTAAGTTTTCACTGATCACTGATGAGGTTTTTTGGGTGTTTTTTTGATTTTTATCGTAAGAAATTGCTGCTAAAAACCCTATTGTTCCACCAAAATAGTCTTCATCAAATGAATTACCAATACTGCCTTTAATATTATAAGCAGGATCTAATGATTCATCTTTCATCACCAAATCTCGAGGTAATGTTTTTAATAAACCATTGTTAATTAAAATTGCTTGATCCGCTCTTGATGCGGCATCAGTATCAACTAATTTATCGGTAACAATGATATTACGTAAGCTAAAATCGCCTTTGTAATGAACTATAGCCTCATTTAATGCTTGAGGTATTTCACCACCATGTCTGTCGTAAGTATAACCAGAGCTTGATTCGCTGTCGTAACCAACGCCCAGCTCAATACTACCGGTAAAGCTTTTAGGCACTGTTTTTGTACGTATATCAATGGCACCACCACCAAATGAGGCAGGCATAGAAGGTGAAAATGCCTTTTGTACTGATAGGCTTTCTATAATACTTGATGGGAAAATATCAAGTGGTACTACGTTTCGAGTTAAATCAGGGCTTGGTATACTTGCGCCGTTTAAGCGCGCGCTTGAGTATCGCTCTCCTAATCCACGTACGTAAATAAATTTACCATCAACTAATGTTAATCCGGTAACACGTCGCAAAGCAGATGCAGCATCGCTGTCACCTGTTTTAGACATTTGTTCTGAACCTAAAATATCAGCAACAAAAGCCTGATTTCTTCTTTCTTCAACAACTGCTGCGGCACTACCTTGTAAACGACTTGCTTTAACAACAACTTCTTCAATTTCGCCATCTTGCTCTTGGGCAAGCAGCGGTACTGAAATTGTAGCTAAACCTAAACCTAGGCTTACGGCTAAACTAACAGTTTTTAGTTTATATTGAATATTCATTTTTATATCCCGCAATTAATCATCTAAAAAATAGGCGCTGTTAAGCGCCTATTTGCTGTTTTTATAAAGATTGATTAATCTTGTTCAGCAGCTTTTACCGCAGCGTCAACCCATTTGTACCAGTTTGAGCTAGTATCTGCATCTGAAACTGCACCAACATAAGTTGCCGATTTAAAAAAGCTGTCTAATGTTGTTACATCGGTTGCGGTTACTGTGATATCAGCAGAATCTACATCGGTTGCAAAAGCATTTGATAATACTGAAGCCGTTGTAGCTAAACGTTGGCTAGAGCCTGCGTTGTCATACCAATCAGCTTTTGCAGTACCTGTTAATGCTGCAGGTTCTTTACCTGACATAAAGGTAGCTTCACCTTTAAATTCATTAGCGCATGCCATTACAGAGCTAGTAAATTTAATGGTATCTGCGTTTTTCTCACCGTCAGATGAATGCTCTATACAAGCAGTTCCGTTAGCGCCATCAGCTTTTACAAATAAAGTATTGTAGTAGTTTGATTGAATAGCATCATCAAATTTTATTGCTTGTGATGAGCTTTGGTCACGTACTGATTTTTCATCAGTGGTAATCACTGTTACATTAGCAATGGTTGGGTTTGAAGCTGGTGCATCACTGTAATCAGCTCCGCCATTCTTTTCACCATCAGTTTCAAAACCGTTGTTACCCATAAATATTTTTGAACCAGCTGGTATAACTCTTTCTGGATCATCACCATCAGCAGGAATAACAACTTCTTTTTTAGTCTCTACAGAGCCATGTTTAACAAAAATGAACTGCCCTTTACCTTGCCAACCGCCATCAATATCAATAGCGTCATCTTGCGTATCTGTTACAGCAATATGGCTGATAGTAGATGCACCACCGAAAAATTCGATACCGTCATCATAGCCTTGGTGAATATGTAAAAAATCAAACGATGAACCAGAACCCACTGCGTTTAATGTTAATGAGTTTAAATCATCACCATCACCACCTGTTTTAGGACCCGATCCTGCGTACCAAATTTTAGCGTATTGAATTGAACCGCTATCGTCAGTGTTATCATTACCACCAAAAAAGCTAGTGATGCCTTCAGTCTCTACATTACAAGTAGACGCAGTACGTTGAGCGTTAGTACATTGGTTAGTTAATCCCATTCCATTAATGATAATACCGCCCCAATCAGCAAATTGAGCTCCATCGCCTACGGCATCATGACGAGCAATAGCGTTAGCAGAGGTGAACACGATAGGATCTTCAAAAGTACCTATTGCATTAATTTTAGCACCACGAGCAATGCGGATAATCGCTTCACCAGAGGTAAAAGCTAACGTTGCGCCTGCTTTAACCGTTAATGTTGGTCCGTTAGCTTCAATAGTACATGAAGTTGTGGTATTACAATCTTTACCCACTAACAAAGCGCCATTTAATACATGTACGCCATTTTTAGGTAATTTAGCAAATTCTATATCTGTTTCAATTTCAATATTTTTACTTGCAAATGACCCACTGTATTCACAATCAGTACCGTTGTAAGCACCTTTTAATTCACCTCTACTTGCACAAGGATTTTCAGTTGGAGCGGGAGTTGTTGGATTACCACCACCATTATTAGTTGTAGTTGTTACGCTATTGTCATTTACCGTAGGTTGAATATTAATATCTCCACCACAACCAACTAACATCAACGCACTGGTAAGTGCACTTACTTGGAATAATGTTTTCATTTGCATTTTTCTGCTCCGCAGGAATTTAAAAAGATAGATAATAAAGTTGCGAAGATGGTACGGGTCTAAAATGACAGAAATGTTTTAGAAATATGTATTTTTTATTTAAGAAAAGTTACAGGATTATTACAGTGATTAATTGACTTCCCATTAAACTTTTGATTTATGATGATTTTAATAGTGTGCATGAATAAGTTAAATGCATCTGAACACATTATTACAAATATGGTTTTATAGTTTTTATAACGTAAACATAGAAATATTGAATATAGTTTTATTATTTTTCTTGTCACGCTATTAAATTCAGTTATCTACTCATAATAATCATTAATGAAATGATTTTTTAAATTGACAAAAATCAATAAAGCTTCGCATGTTTAAGTATGTGTTTGGCTTCATCTAAATACTTATCATATTTTTTCCAGTTATTAATGGATCGATTATTAATTGGCTGCCTAACTTGTACCGCGCTTGCAGTAGCTACCGGTGCTTTATTACTACTTATGTTTAAGCATTGCTCTTGCCATTGTAAATCACAAAAACTGACTATTTCTCTGGCTTTTTTTTCTGGATTATTAACAAGCTCCTGATAATTAATTAGGGTGAAATTCTCCGGATATTTTTTTTCCCAAAGTAGAGCTAACTTTTGAAATAATACATAATATTGTGCTGTTGTTGTTAAGTGATAGGCGTAGTTGTAATTATATGAATTAGCTGAAAATAATTGCCTATAATTACTCATAATTGTATCAAGTGGATTTCTGTCTAAACACACAATTTTTGCGTGAGGTAAAGCATGTAAGATGAGTCCAACGTATAGAATATTTAACGGCATTTTATCAATAAACCTAGCTGTCTTACCGGTAAGTACACGTGTTTTATCAATATACGTTTTACCTAATTTTTCAAAATTTATGGTTTGAGCGGCTTTAATAGTTTCTTTATCGAATATTCGCGATGACGTGGTTTTACTCATTTTTTTAACCAATAAAGAAAAGTACTCAAGCTCTCCTGCACTGTTAACATCACTATGCTGAGAAAGTATCCGCTCAACTAAAGTAGTACCAGAACGCGGCATGCCCACAATAAAAATAGGTTCCTTACTATGATAACCTTGAGGCTTTGTTAATTCTTTTGAAGTAGCATTAGGCTCTGCAAAACTAGTGAATAATTGCTTAAACATTGCTTGGTCATCTGAAAATTTATAGCTAATTGAATCAAGCTTTGCTTGTTTAGCTAAAGATAAATATTTAAATGATTGGTCGTAATTTGAATGCGTTCAATACCTTCAATTGAAACTTTATCTTCAGCGGCAATAGCGTAATTAGGCAATGACAAGGTAGAACTTAAGGCCAAAAAAACAGCTGATTTTTTAAACAATGTAGTATGAGTAATCATGATTTCCCTTAGTAGTTTTTTTAAAGTGCTTTATCTTTATGTACATAAAAATATTTATTAGGCTATTTTATCATTAACTTAATTTAACTTTTTACAATAAACCTTATATATAAAGGAATAATATTAATCTGTTCAACTAATGTGTGCAAATTAACAGCTAAAAAAGACAAAAATCAAAATAAATTGAACGCATATAAATAAATATTTTTTACTTTAACCGTTGATATAATAGACTTATTTTAGTAAATACACCCAAGATGATAAAGCACTGCCTTGAATTACTAACTTTAATCGCTATGAAACAAACATCTTGATTGGGAACAAAATAAATACCTAAAACAAAAAACCAGCAAAAATGCTGGTTTTTTATTAACTCATAAAACATAAGCGAACAGGGTAAAAAACTAAGGCATCATCTGCTCTTGGTCAGCACCTTCTTTCTCAATAACTTCTGGTATCAAATCTTCTTTTGATATACCAAGTCCTAAAGCAACTGAACTCGCTACGTAAATAGACGAATAAGTACCTACAAATACACCAAATAACAATGCAGTTGCAAAGCCGTGAATTAATTCACCGCCTCTAAAAAACAGTGCAGCCAATACTAACAACGTAGTTATAGAGGTTATAAAAGTACGACTTAATGTTTGCGATAACGAAATATCAATAATCTCAGAGGCACTACTATCACGTATTTTCCTGAAGTTTTCTCTTATCCGGTCTGATACAACAATCGTATCATTTAGGGAGTAACCAATAACCGCTAATACTGCTGCTAGTACAATTAAATCAAATTCTATTTTTAAGAAGGAGAATAAACCTAGAGTTAATAGCACGTCATGGAATAACGCGATAACTGACCCTAAAGCAAAGCGCCATTCAAAACGAAATGCTACGTAAACTAAAATACAAATTAAGGCTGTTAGCATAGCTAATCCACCTTGTTCTGCAAGTTCGTCACCTACGCTACCACCAACAAATTCGATGCGTCTCATGTCAAGCTCGACGCCTGTGCCTTCTTTGATGGTACTTAGGACTTGATCACCTAATAACTCAACTTTAGCACCTTGACGTTCGGCAAGGCGTATAACTACGTCTCGACTTGAACCATAAAACTGCACTACTGCATCGCTGTAACCATTATTATCAAGTACAGCACGCACTTTATTTAAATCGGCAGGCTCTTTAAAACCTACTTCGATTAATGTCCCACCTGTAAAGTCTAATCCTAAAGTTAATTTGTTGGTATAAAGTGAAAATATTGAAGCACACATTAATAATAAACTAAATATCATTGCGGGCTTTCTATAACGCATAAAAGCGAGTGTTTCTTTTAATTGTAAAATTTGCATAATTAAGTCTTCGCTCTCACTATATTGATAATTTATCGAGACGTTTACCGCCCCAAACTGCGTTTACAACTGTACGAGTACCTATTACCGCTGTAAACATTGAAGTAAGAATACCGATTGATAATGTGATCGCGAAACCTTTTATAGGACCTGTACCTACAGAGTACAAAATTAAGGCTGCAATTAACGTGGTTATATTGGCATCTATAATCGTTGAAAAGGCTGCATCGTAACCTTGATGTATGGCTTGTTGAATTGATTTCCCTGCACGAATTTCTTCTCGAATACGTTCAAAAATTAATACGTTTGCATCAACCGCCATACCCACTGTTAATACAATACCTGCCATACCTGGGAGCGTTAACGTTGCACCAGGAATTAACGACATAACACCAATAATTAATATTAAGTTTGCGCCTAATGCTAAGTTTGCTACTACACCAAATGCACGGTAATAAATCATCATAAAAATAAAGACTAAACCAAAGCCCATAAGGATGGCTTCAAAGCCTAATCTTACATTCTCGGCACCTAATGTTGGCCCTACCGTTCTTTCTTCAACAATTTGAATGGGGGCAATTAACGCACCTGCTCTTAGTAACAACGCTAAGCTATGAGCTTCTGCTTGGCTACCTGCGCCTGTAATTCTAAAGCTATTACCTAAACGAGATTGAATGGTTGCAACACTAATCACTTCTTCTACTTTTTCAAAAATGGTATTGCCTTCAGCATCTTTATTTTTTGTTGGCTTGTATTCAATAAACACAGTTGCCATTGGCTTACCAATATTACTTTTGGTAAAGTTTGAAATTTTACTACCGCCAGCAGCATCTAAATCAATGTTCACTTGTGGCCGACTATATTCATCAAACCCTGATTTAGCATCAACAATATGACTACCTTCAAGCATTACGCGCTTTTTAAGTAATACGGGTTTTCCGTCTTGTTCATATAAAATTTCAGAACTTGCCGGAACACGGCCGTTTAAAGCACTAGCTAAGTCACCTTCTGTATCAACCATTCTAAAGTCAATGGTTGCTGTTGCACTTAATATAGCTTTAGCAACCGCAGTGTCTTGTACGCCAGGTAACTCAATAACTATATGTTTTTTACCTTGGCGTTGTACTAAAGGTTCTGCAACACCAAGTTCATTTACACGATTACGTATAATGGTGATGTTTTGCTGTAAAGCATAATCACGTACTTCTTTAATTTTTGCGTCAGTCATTACTGCCGTTAGCGTTAATTTATCGCTATCAGTTGTTAGCAATAAATCACCAAATTTCTTTTTGATGAAGTTTTCCGCTTGATCTAAATCAGCCTCTTTACGAAAAACAATTTGTACACCTTGGTCAGTTTCTTTAACTGAGCGGTATCTAATTTTTTCACTTCTTAAATCGGCTCTAAAACTATCAACAATATTTGTTTTTGCCTTATTTAAGGCAACTTTCATGTTAACTTCCATTAAAAAGCTAACGCCACCACTTAAATCTAAACCCAATTTCATTGGCGTTCCACCTAATGCAGCTAGCCATTTAGGTGTTGCAGGAGTTAGGTTTAAAGCAACGGAATAGTTGTCACCAAGATTATCAATTAACAAATCGCGTGCTTTTAATTGCTCATCGGTACTAAAGAAACGAGCCAAGACTTGTCCGTTATCGAGTACGATATTCGAAAATGGAATTTTTTCTTCGGTTAATTCTTTTTTTACACTGTCTAAAGTTGCAGGGGTTATTTCTACGCCACGTAATCCTGATATTTGTACCGCAGGGTCTTCGCCAAATAAGTTGGGGGTAGCATATAAAGCACCGAAGGCTACTATAAAAAGTACCATCAGTGTTTTCCATAATGGATATTTGTTTAACACAATATCGTCCTATTTTTATTGATAAATAATGTAATGCCAGTATAACGTTTGCTATATACACTGACATTAATTATAACGAATACCCTTTACAACTTTTAAAGTTTAAATGGCATACCTTAGGTTTGTAATTACAACGACTTCATTGTGCCTTTAGGAAGTACAGTGTTGATTGAACCTTTTTGTACCGTAACTTCGATACCTTCAGCAATGCTTACTACAATAAAGTCTTTTTCGTCAGAGACTTTAATAATTTTTCCGACAATGCCACCTTGTGTTAATACTTCGTCACCTTTTGAAAGTGCCGACATTAAATTTTTGTGATCTTTAACGCGTTTAGCTTGTGGACGGTAAATCATGAAATAAAACACAGCACCAAATACTGCTAACATGATAAGCATTTCCCAACCACCGCCACTAGCTGCTGGAGCACTTGCTGCGTGGGCTTTACTAATAAATAGACTCATAATTTCCTCTTGTTTTTACGATTAAAATAATTGATTAATATTGATTCGGATATTCTTTTATTTTGCATGCGCATTGTTAAGATCAGCCAATGGTGGCACCGGCAAATCACGTAATGCATAAAACTCTTTTACATACTCATCAAGTGTATTATTTTCAATCGCTTGACGTAAGCCTTTCATAATACGTTGATAAAAATGTAAGTTATGTAGGGTATTTAATTGTGAGCCTAAGATCTCTTTACACTTATCTAAATGATGTAAATAAGCGCGTGAATAATTTTTACACGTGTAGCAATCACATTCGGGGTCTAAAGCGCTGGTATCAGTTTTATGGCGAGCATTTCTTATTTTAAGTACACCATTAGTCACAAATAAATGACCATTACGGGCATTACGTGTTGGCATAACACAATCAAACATGTCTATACCGCGACGAACACCTTCAACTAGGTCTTCAGGTTTTCCAACTCCCATCAGATATCGGGGCTTATTATCAGGTATCAAGGGTGCGGTATGATCTAATATTCTGATCATATCTGCTTTGGGTTCACCAACCGATAAACCACCAATGGCATAACCATCAAATTCAATCGCTTTTAAGCCATTTATTGAAACTTCACGTAGGTCTTCATACATGCCACCTTGCACAATACCAAAAAGTGCTGACGGGTTATCGCCGTGGGCGTCTTTAGAACGTTGAGCCCAACGCAAAGAAAGCTCCATTGAGTCTTTAGATTCTTTATGAGTAGCTGGATATGGTGTACATTCATCAAATATCATCACTACGTCTGAGCCTAAGCTTCGCTGTACTTGCATAGACCGCTCTGGCGTAAGCATTATTTTTTCGCCGTTAACTGGTGAACTAAATTTAACACCTTCTTCGGTTATTTTACGCATAGCGCCTAAACTAAAAACTTGAAAACCACCCGAGTCGGTAAGAATAGGTTTATCCCAATGAATAAAATTATGTAGCCCACCATGTTGCTCAACAATGTCGGTACCTGGGCGTAACATTAAATGAAAGGTATTACCTAAAATTATTTCTGCGCCGGTATCTGATACTTCTTCAGTTTTCATACCTTTTACAGTTCCGTAAGTACCTACAGGCATAAAAGCTGGGGTTTCGACCGTTCCACGAGAAAAGGTTAAACGACCTCTTCTTGCTTTGCCATCAGTGTTTATTAATTCGTATTTCATTTCTTTTCCTTGGCACACTAGCTAAACAGGCTAGCGGCAATTGTAGTTAGCTAAAAGCGTTAACTAAAACTTTAATGTAGCGCCTTAACTAACTTTTTTGGTAAGGAACATTGCATCACCATAACTAAAAAATCGATATTTATTGGCAACTGCATGTTGATATGCCGCCATGATGTTGTCGTAACCGGAAAATGCGCTAACAAGCATTAACAAGGTTGATTCTGATAAGTGAAAATTGGTAATAAGCGCATCTATTACTTCAAATTGATATCCCGGAGTAATAAATATATCCGTATCGCCATAAAAAGGTGTCAGCTTTTTACCTTGTTCTTTAGCTACTTTGGCTGCGCTTTCAAGGGATCTAACTGAGGTAGTGCCCACTCCTATAACACGACCACCGGATTTTTTTGTTTGCGCTATTTGCTCAACAACGTTTTCGGGTACTTCCACGTATTCGGCGTGCATTATATGATCGGCAATTTCATCAACCCGCACCGGCTGAAAGGTTCCTGCGCCAACGTGTAGAGTTACAAAAGCTAAATTCACACCTTTGTTTTTTAATTGCTCTAGTAAAGCATCATCGAAATGTAAGCCAGCTGTAGGTGCAGCTACTGCGCCGGGTTTTTCATTGTATACAGTTTGGTATCGCTCCCTGTCGCTTGCTTCATCGGGGCGATCGATATAAGGCGGTAAAGGCATATGACCAATATCCTCTAAAACAGATAATACTGATTGGTCGCCGTGTACTTCAAATTCAAATAAAGCGCCGTGACGAGTAACCATGGTTGCGGTTACTTTATCTTCAAGGATAACCTCAGAGCCCACTTTAGGAGATTTACTGGCGCGAACATGTGCTAAGAAGCGTCGTTCATCAAGTAAACGTTCTACTAATATTTCAACTTGACCACCGGTGGCTTTTTTACCAAACATTCGGGCAGGAATAACTCGAGTATTATTAAAAACAAGTAAGTCGCCAGCATCAATTTTATCAAGAATGTTTAAAAATTTGAGATCTTCAATTAACCCACTATTGCCATCTAACGACATTAATCGACTAGAGGTTCTATCCGCTTTTGGATAACGAGCAATAAGCTCTTCGGGTAGTTCAAATGAAAAATCAGCGACACGCATAGTAATAAAAGCACTTTTTAGTATAAAAAAACGCGTAATTTTAGTGCTACAAGCCTTGAATAGCAAGTGAAAACTCACTAAGGAAGACTTATTAGCGCAAATAATGACAACGGATAAAACTAAGCTAAAAATCAAGCTAAAAACCAAGCTAATGATGAATTATTAAGCGAACGAACAATAATTTGTATTTTATGCTTTACCTTTGGTATTGCTTGGGTATAATTCCTCTCCGTTGCAGGGGTGTAGTTCCAATTGGTAGAACAGCGGTCTCCAAAACCGACGGTTGGGAGTTCGAATCTCTCCACCCCTGCCAATATTTCTTTATCATTTTATCATGTTTTCTACATGCTATTTTCTAGATTTAATCTTATATACCCGTTACCAATCAAAATGCTCGTTTCAGAGCGCGTGAGCGATATCAATTCAAGGCAATACTCTATTGTAATGGTTGTTCCCTTATAAAAAGTATTAACGATGAAGTGATTTTGCTCAAGCGCTTCTTCGATGGGGCTAAAAATAATTTATGCGGCGTTATTAAGTTTAGTCAGGAATAACAATGACATAAACTTAATGCCTTGCCTAAATTGTTTTTAGTTCCCACTGAAACCTGCATTTTGAATGGTAACGGGTATACACTTTTTAAGCACCCCTTTATTTATAAATTATAATTTTGATACTTGCTTGCTACCTAATTGTAACGCTGCTATTTAATCTTCAATTTCCTTTCTGTTGTTTCTATTTTCTGTCATTATATTTATCTATTTTTTAATGGCGTAATTAAGCTATTTTACTGTAACGTTTATGACTATAACAAAACGACAATTTAATCATTTGAACGAGATGGGTATTAATGTTTGGCAGCGACGCAATTTGGTAGGCTCGCTTGAAGTAAGCATTAATAAATATACTACCAGTACTGAACCCCCCACTATTGAACAATCAAGTCCTAAAAGCTCGACCCCTAAAGCACAACCATTGGCCATCACATCAAATGAGTTAACTCGATACACTTTATTTACTGATATTTTGCAGTGTATTGATATGTCAATTGGTGAAATTAATATAGAAAAAAACGTGATTGATTTAGGTTTATTTAATTGGCAGTTTATTGAAAATGAAGAAATAAGCTTCAGCCGCAGCACTTTAAGCACACCTGTTTTAACCACCTTAAAAAACAGTATTACACTCAAAAAACAGTTGTGGAAAACCATTCAACAAGAAGTTTTAACCTAATGACAATATTTGAATCGATTACCCTCTCAGATGTAACTCAATTAATGCCAATTGAAATAGCTTGTCACTCTCACCCATGGAGCGAAAAAACGTTTAAAAGCTGCATAGGTGATCGATATTTTGGTTTTTATCTTATTGAGAATGATGAAGTAGTTGGTTTTTATGTTGCTGAACACGTTATTGGCGAAGTAACATTAATGGATATTTGCGTAATGCCCACTTTGCAAGGTAAAGGTTATGGCTCGCAATTATTTAATCATTTTTTACGGCAAGTAAAAAATATTTCAGCAAACAAAATTTGGCTAGAAGTGAGAGCTAAAAATATTTCTGCTCAAATGATGTATATCAACCAAGGATTTATAGAAACTAACCGGCGCACCGGTTATTACCCAAGCGCTAATGGTTTTGGTTACGAAGATGCCATTATTATGTGTTTAACCTTATGAGAATTGATCCTTTATAAATTTTAATTTGTACCAATTTTTTTACAAAAAGAATTATTAACGATGAGTTATATTTATCGTCCATGATGACCTAAAGCCTTAATTTGAACGTTAATACGCTAAATAACAATCCTTAGCGCTAAAGCACTCTATTTATAAAGCATTTGATGACACTCAGATAAAATTGAAAGCGCAATCGACTCAGGAAGTTGCCCACCAATATCTAAACCTATAGGGCTTGAAAGTGGTTTGGCTAAATCAGCCAAAGTTAAATTTTCATTTTTTAAAATGCGTTCTCTGCGATGGATTGGCCCTAACAACCCCACATATTTTGCGCTTGATTGTTGCGCTACTTTTAATGCTTCTGCGTCCATTAACAGGTTATGTGTCATGATCACAATGGCATCAACAGTGTCTAAAATACTTTTAGGTTCTATACCTTTGGCTTCTGTAACTTTAGATGCTGTAACTCTTAACGTTTCACTTAGTATATTATTTGATAATAAGTCGCTGGCAGACCCTTTAATTATAGTATCAGCCTTAGGGAAATGAGTTTTTCTGGCGTAAGCAGAACGTTTATCTACTAAGGTGACTATCCATCCCATAGTATGAGCGATTTCTACCAGCGGATAAACATCAATCCCACCACCAAAAATCATAATATGTGGCGCTGGTAAAATAGGTGTGTATAACCAAGTTTGCTTATGGGTGATTAATGTTGCATTAACAGCGTAGCTATTTTTTTCTGTATTCAATTTATTTTTAGTAAAAATTTTAGCTAGATGATTAGGAAAAGTATCTGCACTATCATCTAGATTGTTACTATTGCAGTGCTCAGGTGATGCTTTGTTTGCATCTGTATAAATAACACATGTAGGTTTACCCTCTGTAATGTGTTGCGCGTAGCAAACCTTTTCCCTTCGTTTGATATGTTCGGTTAATGTAACCAACTCTAAATAATTGTTTTTAGCGTGAATAGGTTGCAGTAAAATGTGAACTACTCCACCGCAACCAATACCTAATTGCCAGCCTATGTCATCTTCGTCCGTCATGTCGTAAACAACAATTTTAGCTTGTTGGCTGTCCATAACTTTACGTGCATGTTGCATTAAATTAGATTCTAAACATCCTCCACTAAGTAAACCATATTGCTCGCCTAAATCGCCAAACAACATCATTGCACCTGGTTTACGATAGGAAGATCCTTTAATCTCAAAAATAGTACCTAATACCCATTGCTGTTGATCGCGTTTTGCACACCATAAATTTAATAGTGTTGATAATTGATTGTTTTTATTGTTCATTAGGGAGTAATTTAATAAAGATGTTGGCAATGTTAAGGCAAGAATTTAGCATAGTGAGATCGTCAGTCAAAGCGATAGTTATTTGGATGCAGTAATAACGACCTTTCCTACGATAATTAGGGTAACAACATGGCTAACTTATTTTCCTCAAGTTTTCCTCAGCTTTTTCTTAATTGGGCTAAATCAGGTAAATTCGGTTTAATGCCAAGCGCTTGTTTAATAATAATTTGTTTCACGGGTTTTATATGATCAAATACACGCATTCCAACTCCTCGTAAAACTTGAATAGCTTGATGTTGAGGAGTAAAAATTTGTTTTATAGACTCCATTGCAGCAGTCATTTCTACCGCGTCAGACTTTCTCCAGCGAGCGTATTGTTGCAATGTGCTAGAGCTAGACCATTGGGTTGACTCTGCGTGAGACATACCTTTAGTTTCTGTAATTTTCTTACTGATCACTTGCGCCAGAGAGACCGCATCGAGTAATCCAAGATTAACTCCCTGTCCTGCAAGTGGGTGAATAGTATGTGCCGCATCACCAACGAGTACGACACGATCTTGCGTAAAATTTTGTGCCATTCTCATTGCTAAAGGATAAGAAAAGGTTTGGCTAATTAAGGTTATATTACCTAATTTACCATCGCTTGCTGAGGTTAAGGCTTTTGAAAATTCTTCGGGTGGTAATGCCATTAAACGCTCAGCATCTTCGGGCGAGGTGGACCAAACAATTGAGCATAAGTTTTCATTAAATAAAGGTAAAAAAGCTAATGGTCCGGTCGGTAAAAAAACTTGCCACGCGGTATTTTGATGACCCAACTCACATTTTACTGTAGCAACTATGCCATGGTGATCATAATCTCTAAAAGTGGTTGGCATGTCCGATTGTTTTCTTACCCAAGAGTTTGCTCCATCAGCTCCAACAACTAGTTTGGCAGTTATCGGGGTTTGAGTTGTAAAGCTTGCAAATACATCGCTATCTCCCATTCCAATCGTAGCAATATGCTCTTCAGTAAAAAAAGTAATACCTTTATCTTGTTGCGCTTTATGCCATAGTCCTTCGCGGATCACCGAGTTTTCAATGATCCAACCCAGTTGCTCCACTTTAGCGTTATCAAATAGATTAGCAACATCATCAACTGAAAAAGAAAGTTTACCGTAACCAGCTTTATCCCACACATGCATATGTTGATAAGGCTGTAACCTGTTATTTTTAATACTTGACCAAACCTCTAACTGCTCAAAAATTTGTTGGCTAGCCATATTAATCGCACTTACTCTTGTACTTGGTTCGTCAATGATTGGGGATAGTGGCGTTTTATCGGCAATCGCAACGGTTAGGCTTGTTGTTTTTCTAATGGCAAGCGCTAGTGTTAAACCCACCATGCCAGCGCCTACAATTAAAATATCAAATTTTTGCATGTTTGTTCACTTAGTCACTACTCACTTAAAACGGTTGATGTTGCTAGCTACATTAATACGTTAGTTTTACGCTTTTGGTTTAACTATTAAATATATTAGCCACTTTTAGCCTATTAGCTTTTAATTTAAGCACTTATAAAATAACGACTAGGCTTTAATAATTTATTAATAACCCATGGTTTTATTCACAAATGTTTTTTTAATGTTAGGTGAATAATTTAAAGCTTTTAAAGCAATATTCCTTCCTAAAACCAGTGGAAATAAATCATTTGAAAAAAGCGTTACTAACGAATCGGTTAACGAAATGATGAGACGATGATCTTTTTTACGAGACTCTGCATAACGGCTTAATAGATGAAACGATCCTATATCTTCATTTTGATAAAGTGCGTTTGTTATTTCCTTGGTAAATGTTTGCACATCTCGTAAACCCAAATTGAAACCTTGTCCTGCAATAGGGTGAATGGTATGGGAAGCATTACCAATAAGTACCATACGATGGTAAATTTGCTCGTGTGCTTGCACTAAGGATAACGGGTAACTTGTGCGTTTGCCTACGTTTTCAATTTTGCCTAACCAACTGCCAAAGCATTGTTCTAAGCGTATTTTAAAATCATCATCACTTAATAAATTTATTTCTTGAGCTTGTGCTGGGGTTAGTGTCCAAACCAAGGATGAACAAGAACCCACTTTGGGCGCATTAACCATGGGTAACATAGCAATAGGCCCATTGGGAGTAAATCGCTCATACGCTATCCCTTTATGAGGTTTTGCTGTAGATACATTGGTTATTATTGCTGACTGCTGATAATGCGAAATTTTACAGGCTATATTAGCTGATGTTCGACAAACAGATTGAGCACCGTCACAGCCTATTAATAACGAAGCCGACAAGGCTGTTTTTGAAAATAAGGTTAGATCAACCGTTCCAGATTTCCATTTAATAGTGTCGATAGAGTCTGGGGTAAACCAAGTTAACCTTGGCTGATTGACATCATTAAGTTTATCCTTGTTTTTACTGAATCTTTTTAGCGCTTCTTGCAATGCTAAACCCAATATCGACATTTCTATTACATACCCTACAGCGGCAATATCATCGTTGTTGCCGTTAATGTATTGATTAGACTTGATACGCGCTTTACCGTATTTACCTCTGTCTGAAATATGGATATCAGTTATAGGTTGCGCGTGTGCTTTAATAGAAGACCAAACATTAAGGGTTTTTAAATATTCAGCCGATGCATGAGATAAAGCCAAAACACGAGAATCGAAAATATTATGGTCAGAAGCGCTATTATTAGCCTCATTTGTATCGGCCGATTCAACAATCGCGATCGATAATGGTTTATCTCTTGAGGTTTCTATCAAAAGCAAGCTCAGCGCCATAAGAGAACCTGATAATCCACCGCCTGAAATAACCACATCAAAATGCTGATATTGAGCGATTGTATCTTTTGAATTATTTAATTTTTCTGACATATGTATTTTATTTTTAATGAATTTACTTTCGATGAATAGCATTTACTTGACAAAGCTTATACCTGACAAGGGATAACTTTAAAAAGCCTAACAACAATATTATTTAGCCATAAGTGCTTCAATTTCTTTTACTTCTTTTGGTGCATTTATGGTTAGATTTTCGAAACCTGTTTTAGTCACCAATATATTATCTTCAATTCTTATTGCAATGCCACGCCATTTAGCTTCAACACTTAAATCATCAGCTGGAATATACAAACCAGGCTCTATCGTCATTACCATACCGGCTTTAAATTCACGCATTTGCTCACGCTTTTCGTTGCTTTGATAATCACCAACGTCATGTACGTCTAACCCTAACCAATGACCTAAACCGTGAATAAAGTATTTTTTACTGGCCTTTTCTTTAATTAGGGTATTTAGGTTTCCTTTTAAAATTCCTAAATTAAATAAACCTTCGGTTAAAAAACCAGACGCTATTTCGTTTAAGTGCGTTAGAGTGCTTTCAGGTTTTATGGCATTAATACACAGTTTTTGAGCGTCAAGCACTAGTTGATAAATAGTTTTTTGTGCTGCGCTGAAACGCCCGTTTATTGGAAATGTACGTGTAATGTCTGCAGCGTAGCCACCTAATTCAGCGCCAGCATCAATTAATAGTAATTCTTTGTTTTTTAAAGGGTCGGCATTTTCAGTGTAATGCAGAATATTGCCATTGTTACCACCAGCAACAATGCTTGCATAAGCGGGAAATCTTGCGCCATTAATCGCAAATTCGTGTAATATTTCTGCTTCAATTTGATATTCAAATTTACCAAACTCACATTGTTTCATTGCTCGCTGATGCGCCAAACCACTTATTTGATTAACTTTTCGCATTAGCACCAATTCAGCTTTACTTTTTATCAACCTGAGTTCGTGAATAGCGTGGCTACAATCAACAAACGTTGTAGGCGCTTTTTTGCCTAATCTAGATTGAGCTTTTACTGTGCTTAGCCATTCAAATATTTTAGCTTCGAATGTTTGGCTAACGGGTTCATTGGCTGCCATGCAATAAAGTAATGTTGATTTACCTGTCATGTACTCAGGGATCAATTTATGCTGTTCTTCAAGAGTAAAACATTCGTCAATACCATAGTTTTGTACTGCAAGGGTTTGACCTATCCTTCTACCCTGCCACACTTCTTGCAAAGCATCTTTAGCACGCGAAAACAAAACAACTTTATTCGATTTGTCTTTAATTAATACCAATATAGCGTCTGGTTCATTAAAGCCAGTTAAATAAAAAAAGTTTTTATTTTGACAAAAAGCATACTCGGTATCGTTACTACGGGTTAACTCAATAGCCGCTGGAAATAAAGCGAGGCTATTTTGAGGCATACTGGTAAAAAAACGTTTACGCCGTGCGGTAAATTCGCTTAACGGTAAATGTGAAGAAGGTAAGTGAGTTTTTTTCATAAAAGATCTTAATGCTTATTTAATGCTAAATTAAGTTAATAAAAGCTATGATGTTCGCTCAAAATAAAGTTCAAATTGAAACGTTAAGCAGTGCCTAATAAAAACTTAAAAAAGGTTTAATGTAACGTGGTGGGCTCAGCGCTTTTTTCAGGCGGCACACCTAATTCAGTAAAACACAATAACGCTGAAATACGAACATACTCTGCAATTTCGTAATATGCTTGCTCAGTATCTTCATCTTCTTCCATATCATCTGAAAGATTAGCAATATCAACAAAGTCGCTCAGCACTTCTTGAACATCTTCCGACAACTTTGTTTTATTTTTTTGTTGTAAACCAAAACCTAAGTTAAAGCCTTGTACCCAATGTCCTAAGCCATTGGCTCTTTCCATAATGGTATCGTCATCGTCGGGTAATAAAAGCTGAAAACTGTAGGAGTCGTCTAAAATATGTTGCCAAATATCATTGAATATTGTTTTGATAGTGTGTTTAACAATGGCAGGAAAACCTTCGCTGTTATTAAGCATATCGTTAATAACAATAATGTAATCTGAATCTTCAAAAATATAACCGGCAGATATTAAGCCTGTAATAACGCCATGTACTTCACAAGCGTGCATTTTTACGTTTTCGCTGGTTAATGTGGCTTGTACTGTTGCAAAATCAAGTGTCGTTTGATCAGTCATAAAATATTCATTTAATTAAGTAAATTTTCGTGTTGATATACTAACATTCACGCTATATTGATACTAGACCGCGCAGTCTTTTAACATGGTAGGCAGGATAAAAGACTAAATTAAGAGTCGTTATACTCTGTATTACATAGCTAGTTACAACTTAGTTTTTTATTACTCCTTGATAGCTTTGCTCAAGTCTTGCAATGTTTTAGCTCATACCTTGTAATATGTTAAGGCGTGAAAGTAAGTGACTAATACTCGTAAAGTGATATTTAATAAGCTAAAAATTTAAATATTGTTATACTCATCAATACTTCTTAATATCAATTATTTACTTTAAATTATTATAAATGTTAGTAATAACCTTTTTAATATGTATTTGTAGCATGACACCTTAGTCATAACTAAAAGTAAAACATATAAAAAGAGTAACAATGATCAAGCGAGAAACATAACAATGAGCCAACATACCGTAACAATTAACGTGGCTAATAAATCACTTAAAATTGCTTGTCCTATCGGGCAAGAAAGTGCCTTACTCGCTGCTGCCCAAGAGTTAAATACTCGCGTAAGTATTTTAAATGATAAAGCAGGTGCCACAACTGAGCGCTCAATGTTAATGGCGGCGCTAAACTTATCGTTTGATCTGCTACAAGCTAAAGAATCTGCTGAAAAAGAAAAATTAGTATTAGAAAGTAAAATCGAGCTTTTACAAACCACCATTGAGCAAGCTTTCGCACTACATGAGAAAGAAAAAGCCTCCTAGTGTTATTTTATACCCGTTACCGTTAAAAATCGTTTACTAACTCAATCCTGATAGTATCAATGTAAACTTTTTATCTAGTTAAACGTCTCAATCAATAAGCTTCACATACAAAGCAATTATAAAAAACTTCTAACAAAATATACCGATTTTTTAACAAAATAATTTAGTAAAATAATTAAATTAAAATTAGGTTTACTTTGTTTACCATTAACTTTTTAACTTAAATTAAACTAAAATTTAAATAAAAAGTCTAAATAAACAACAGTTAACACACATTTACAATTAATGACTTAATACATTCATAAAGTTTAGCTATACTTAAACTGTTTCTGGGGTGTTTGTATGTTAACTATGTCCCTGAGCCGATAAGTTTTAATTCAGGAAATAGATTAAACTCTATTGTGCAAGCCCGGCTCGTATCGGGAAGCCTACGGTTTTTATGAAATTTCCGCCCTGAGCATCCGGTGTTCATGGGCTGAAGTTGACTGCGGCACCTTGGAAACACCTACCTATTTTTCAATAAGATTTATTAATTCTATTAATTTAACTTGTGTTTACACCCGCTAGTACATTTATTTATGCTTACTATTCAAAAACCTTCAACAAATAAAATCAGGCAAAATGCCAACCAACCTATTGGTATATTTGATTCAGGCGTTGGCGGGTTATCATTACTAAACAACATAAAAAAACAATTGCCCAACGAATCACTCATTTATATTGCTGACTCGCTTTATGCTCCTTATGGAGATAAATCGGATAATGTTATTATTGGGCGAGTAAATTATATTGCTGAGCAACTTGTAAGTAAAAATTGTAAAGCTCTGGTTCTCGCTTGTAATACCGCTACTGTTATTGCTATCAATCAATTACGGGAACGTTATTCAATCCCTATTATAGGCGTTGAACCGGCAATTAAACCTGCCGTAATTAACAGTAAAAATAAACGTATTGCCATTTTAACTACGCAAGCTACAGCCAACAATCAACGTTTTTTAGCCTTAGTTGATAAATATAAGGCGAATGCACGAGTGCATATTCAACCTTGCCAAGGCTTAGTTGAATTAATTGAAAATAATCAACTGCATTCACCAAAATTTGATTTGATATTGTCGAAATATTTAAACGAGGTTGTAAATGAAAATGCTGATACCATTGTTTTAGGCTGTACTCATTACCCTTTTTTTACCGATAAAATTAAAGCTCTCTTGGGAAATAACATAACTATTATGGAAACGTCTCAACCAGTGACCGACCAACTTAAGCGTAAACTTATTGAGCACCAATTATTATGTAATAAACCTAATGATTTTGCTGATAAAGCTCAGTATCAATTTTTTACTACTCAAACAATAAACGTTAATAATGAACAAGGTAAGTTAATGTCATTACTACTAAATAGCCCCATTACACTGAATCGTTTATAAATAAAAATGGTGAAAAACCCATAAAAAACTTAAGACGTTTAGCCGTCTAGGCGTAAATATTTCTATGAAGTTTCTACCAGAACAGGTAAACTTAGCAAAAATATTCAGCCAATTAATACGTTATTTATCTAATTCATTCCTAATTTACACAGAGAAAATACGTAATCGATTAACTCATTGAGGTTTTATGTCTACCCACTATTTTACTTCAGAATCTGTTTCTGAAGGCCATCCTGATAAAATTGCAGATCAAATTTCTGACGCGGTACTTGACGCAATAATCACACAAGACAAACATGCCCGTGTTGCCTGTGAAACCATGGTAAAAACAGGTGTTGCTATTATTTCTGGTGAAGTATCTACAACCGCTTGGGTTGACCTTGAAAGAATAACTAGAGACGTTATAAGCAACATTGGTTATACCTCATCAGACGTTGGGTTTGATGGTGAAACCTGTGGCATCATGAATTTAATAGGTCAACAATCTCCTGAAATCGCTCAAGGTGTAGACCGTGCGAAGCCTGAAGACCAAGGTGCAGGCGACCAAGGGTTAATGTTTGGTTACGCAACAAATGAAACTGAAACCTTAATGCCAGCAGCTTTGTATTATTCTCATCGTTTGGTTGAGCGTCAGGCCGAAGCACGTAAATCAGGAATTTTACCTTGGTTACGTCCCGATGCTAAATCTCAGGTCACTTTTATCTACGAAGATAATAAGCCAGTTGCAATTGATACCATTGTTTTATCAACGCAGCACAATCCTGAAATTAAACAAGACGATTTGCACGAAGCGGTAATGGAAAATATTATCAAACACACCATTCCTGAGGATTTGTTAACCAAAGACACTAAATACCACATTAACCCAACGGGAAAATTTGTTATTGGTGGTCCGGTAGGCGATTGTGGTTTAACAGGTCGTAAAATTATTGTTGATACTTACGGCGGTATGGCTCGACATGGTGGTGGTGCCTTTTCGGGTAAAGATCCCTCAAAAGTAGACCGTAGTGCTGCATATGCAGGTCGATATGTTGCTAAAAACATTGTAGCTGCTGGATTAGCTGACCGTTGCGAAATTCAAATCTCATACGCTATTGGTGTTGCAGAGCCCACCTCAATTTCAATAGATACATTTGGTACAGGCAAAGTGTCTGAAGAAAAACTTGTAGAATTAGTAAGAGAAAATTTCGATTTACGCCCTTACGGTATTACAAAAATGTTAGATTTATTACACCCAATGTACCAACAAACAGCAGCTTATGGTCACTTTGGTAGAGAGCCTTATGAAATGACCGTAGGTGATGATACCTTTACTGCATTTAGTTGGGAAAAAACTGACAAAGCTGACGATTTACGTCGTGCTGCTGGTTTGTAATAATACAAAAACTTTTAAAAGCTTTCAGTTTGAAAGCTTTTTTTATACCTAAAATTTACAAAATAGTATTTATACCCGTTACCATTCAAAATGCAGGTTTGTGTGGGAACTAAAAACAATTTAGACACAGATTTCAAGTTCCAGACGAAATCTAAGGACGACATCCATGTATGCAAGGCATTAAGTTTATGTCATGGTTATTCTCGGTAACTGCTCCTGCGTTACTCTAATATCCTACATCCTTGTAGGAACCTGACTACACTTAATAACGACGAATAAATTGTTTTTAGACCCATCGAAGAAGCGCTTGAGCGCTTATTCCTTTAAGAAATAACTTCATCGTTAATACTTTTTATAAGGGAACAACCATTACAATAAAGCATTGCCTTGAATTGCTTACTATAAACATTGACGCTCACGCACTCTGAAACGAGCATTTTGATTGGTAACGAGTATATATCACGTAAAAGTAGCTGCTTTATTTTTTTGGCTTATTTAGCTTATTTTTGATTGAATAATTGCTCGATGACCTTATATTAATTCTGACAAGGTTGCTTTTTATAAGGGAACGATCATTGCAACAAGTAACGATCATTGCAATAAGTATTGCCTTGAATGACTTACTATAAACATCGACGCTCACGCGCTCAAAAACGAGCATCTTGATTAGTAACGGGTATAAGTCTTAACCTAAACATTAATTTTTAATATTGGTTTAACTCCTTGAGCAAAATAACCTTATGCGTAATCCAAGAATATTTCAAAATACACCGTTAAATATCAATGAGATGGTAGACTTAAGTGATGATGCCTTTGCCCACACCATTAGAGTGCTTCGCTTAAAAAATGGTGACAAGGTCACATTATTTAATGGTAAAAATACTAACCTTAACAATCTATATAACGAATCCAGCCAAGCTATTTATGGCGATTATCAAGGCGAACTTATCAATGTAAGTAAAAAAAATGCCCAAGTCGTTATTAAAAGCTTCACAGAAAAATCAGTAGAATCGCCATTAAACATTCACCTTGGTCAGGGTATTTCAAGAGGCGACCGTATGGATTTTACCTTACAAAAGTCTGTTGAATTAGGTGTTAATACCATTACCCCACTTTTTACAGAACGATGTGGCGTAAAACTAACTGGCGAGCGCTTACAAAAAAAAATAGACCAATGGCAAAAAATAGTAATAAGTGCATGTGAGCAAAGTGGTCGTTGTTTTGTTCCAGAGGTTAAGTCTGCTATTTTATTAAATGAATGGTTAACGCAAAAGACTTCATCTTTAAAAGTAAATTTACACCCCAAAGCACAATATTCAATTATGAATTTACCTCACGGCGATGTTGTTAATAACAATCAAAGAGTGAGGCTTTTAATTGGTCCTGAGGGTGGGTTAAGTGATGAAGAAATTGCACAAGCAAATAATACGGGCTTTATTGATGTATTATTAGGACCTAGAGTATTAAGAACAGAAACCGCCGCCCTTACTGCAATTACAGCTTTGCAATGCCGCTACGGTGATATTAAATAAAATTAATGTACACCCTTAAGCAATAAAGCTTTAACACAAGTATTATTAACTAAAAAAAATAAAGTAAACTAGGAAGTAAAATGACAATAAAACTTGGCATCGTAATGGATCCTATTTCGCAAGTTAATGTTAAAAAAGATTCATCAATGGCCATGATGTTTGAAGCTCAAAAACGTGGCTATGAAATTTTTTACATGCAAATGAAAGATTTATATTTAGACCGCGGACAATGTCGTGCCTCCGCAAGCCCAATAAAAGTTTTTGATAACCCCGAGCATTGGTATGAATTAGGCGTCGCTAATGATATTGCCGTAAGTGAACTTGACGTTGTGCTTATGCGTAAAGATCCGCCCTTCGATACCGAGTTTATTTACGCAACCTATATGCTTGAACGTGCAGAAGTTGAAGGGACACTTATTGTAAACAAGCCACAAAGTTTACGTGATTGTAATGAAAAATTGTTTACTGCTTGGTTTGCAGATTTAACACCAAGAACCCTTGTGACTCGCAGTAGTAAATTAATCCGTGATTTTCATCTAGCTGAAAAAGACATTATTATTAAACCGTTAGATGGGATGGGTGGTTCTTCTATATTTAGAATTGGTCCTAACGATCCTAATGTGGGGGTTATTTTAGAAACATTAACCGATCATGGTAACCAATATGCAATGGTTCAAGAATACCTCCCACAAATAACAGAAGGTGATAAACGCATACTAATCGTTAACGGTGAGCCAATGCCTTACTGTTTAGCGCGCATTCCTGCTAAAGGCGAAACACGTGGTAATTTAGCTGCTGGTGGTCGTGGTGAAGCGCGTCCATTAAGCCCAACTGATAAATTGATCGCCGACACCATTGGCCCTGAATTGAAAAAACGTGGTTTATATTTTGTCGGATTAGATGTAATCGGCGATAAAGTAACAGAAATCAACGTTACTAGCCCAACTTGTATTCGCGAAATAGAAGCGGCTTACCCAATTAATATTAGTGGAAAATTAATGGACGCCATTGAAGAAAACATTAAAAATAAACATTAAAATATTGTTAGTAACGTTATAACCCCATAGAATTAATATAAGTTACCTATATGATTAATTTTGAAAATAAACTACTTATTGCAATGCCAACATTAAACGATTCTTACTTTAGTAAGAGCGTAATTTATGTTTGCGAGCATAATAATGAAGGCGCTATGGGATTAGTGATTAATTTACCCATAAATATGTCGCTTAACGAACTATTATCACACATTGAAGCCGATGTTGATGATAACCCTATAATGAACCAAAAAGTTCTTACTGGTGGGCCTGTAGCAACCCAGCGAGGTTTTGTATTACATAGCCCGCAACAGGGTTGGCAAAGCTCGTTAGCATTAAGCCAAGACGTAATGATCACCACGTCAAAAGATATATTAATGGCACTAGGTACAGATGAAGCGCCTAAAGAATTTTTAGTTACGCTAGGTTATGCCGGCTGGAGCTCTGGGCAATTAGAAGAAGAAATTAAAGAAAATGCTTGGCTTACAATTGATGCCGACAACGATATTTTATTTAACACACCTATCGAGCAACGTTGGAAAAAAGCAGCTGAAAAACTAGGAATAAACATTGCCCACCTTTCAAGCGAAATTGGACATGCTTAATTTATGTTAAAAACACCCCCTATCGGCCAACGCACTATTATTGGTTTTGATTTTGGTAAAAAATATATAGGTGTTGCCGTTGGACAAGAAATTACCGGTAGTGCAACTCCCTTAGGTAGTGTGAAAGCCAATGACGGCATCCCCCATTGGGATAATATTAATCAGTACCTAAAAGAATGGCAACCTGACTATATTGTGGTAGGTTTACCTTTAAATATGGACGGTTCAGAACAACAACTAACCCTTGATGCTAAAAAATTCGGTCGAAGGCTTGTTGGCAAGTTTGGCATTCCCGTTGAATATCAAGATGAGCGCCTGACTACTGCTGACGCTAAGGAACAACTTTTTGCTAGAGGGGGTTACCGTAATTTAAAAAAAGACAATATAGATGCCGAATCAGCCAAACTGATTATAGAAAGCTACTTAGAAACCCTGTATGAATAAATTACACTAAACGCATTAATAAATTGACCTATTTTATACCTGTTACCATTCAAAATGCATGTTTCATTGGAAGCATAAATTTTTTTAAACCCCTCGAAAAAGTGCTTGAGCGCTTATTCCTTTATGAACAGACTTCATCAACAATATTTTTTTAAGGGAGCGAACAGTACAACAAAGTATTGCCTTGAATTACTTATTATTAACATTGACGCTCAAGCTCTCTGAAACCAGCATATTGATTGGTAACGGGTATATGAATAATTAATTCCGTTATTTATAAATTTTCATCGGGCTCTAAACCAGCCAAAGTGACGCCTGAAAGCGAACCTGAGCCTCCTTGATCATTACTGCGTAATTTGATCATTAAGCGTAAATCATTAGGCGAATCGGCGTGGTGTAATGCATCGGCATAATTTATTCTGCCACTTTGATATAAATCAAATAATGCTTGATCAAAAGTTTGCATACCTAGCTCTTTAGATTTTTGCATCACTTCTTTAATGCCACCTATATCGCCTTTTTTAATAAGCTCAGCAATAAAAGGAGAATTAAGCAGTATTTCAATGGCGGCAACTCGTCCATCACCATCTGTAGTTGGTATAAGTTGCTGAGCGATAATGCCACGTAAATTTAAGGCTAAATCAAATAATAGCTTACCGTGTTGATCCGCTGGAACTAAATGCATAATACGGTCTATCGCTTGGTTAGCGTTGTTAGCATGTAATGTAGCAATACATAAATGTCCTGTTTCAGCAAAACTTAAGGCATGCTCCATAGTTTCTCGGTTACGAATTTCACCAATAAGAATAACATCAGGTGCTTGTCTTAAAGAGCTTTTAAGCGCTGCGTCAAAGCTTACAGTGTCTAGCCCAACTTCACGCTGAGTAACCATGCATTTGCGGTGTTCATGCACAAATTCCACAGGGTCTTCAATAGTAAGAATATGCCCGTGCGAATTTTTATTACGATAACCAATCAATGCAGCCATCGATGTTGATTTACCCGTACCGGTGCCGCCAACAAAAAGTACTAAACCACGTTTAGACATAACTACGTCTTTTAATACAGACGGTAAACCTAAATCATCAGCCTCTGGTATATCCGTAACTATACGGCGTACTACCATTCCTGCCATATCGCGTTGCCAAAAAGCAGATACCCTAAAACGACCAATATCATCGATTGAAATAGCAAAATTACACTCTTTCTCATCTTCAAATAGTTGTTTGTTTTTATCAGTCATGGCATCGTGCACCAAACCTAACGACTCTTCTGCCGTTAAAACATGATCATCTATTGGAGTCAGTTCGCCATTAATTTTTGCGCTAACTGGCAGTTTGGCCGTAACAAACATATCAGACGCATCCGCAGCGACCATTTTTGACAGTAATTCATTAAAATTCATAAAATGCCTTAGTTACCAATAAGTTTAGTAGCCTTGAGTAAATTGATTTTTATCAGCCGCTTTTTCTCTAGCTGCATCACGGGTAATTAAACCTCGGCTGACTAAGCTTTGTAAACATTGATCCATTGTTTGCATACCGTGCGACATACCTGTTTGAATAGCCGAATACATTTGCGCTATTTTGTCTTCACGAATAAGGTTACGAATAGCGGGTACGCCAATCATTATTTCATGTGCCGCAACCCGACCACCATTAACTTTTTTGATTAAAGTTTGTGAAATTACCGCACGTAAAGATTCTGATAACATTGAGCGCACCATGGATTTTTCTTCTCCTGGGAATACATCAATAATACGGTCAATGGTTTTAGGGGCTGAGGTGGTATGTAATGTACCAAAAACTAAATGACCGGTTTCTGCAGCAGTCATTGCTAATCTGATGGTTTCTAAATCACGCATTTCACCAACAAGAATAACATCAGGGTCTTCACGTAACGCTGAACGAAGTGCAGCTTCAAAGCTTAAGGTATCGCGGTGTACTTCACGCTGGTTGATTAAACACATTTTATTTTCGTGTACAAATTCTATCGGGTCTTCAATGGTTAATATGTGATCGTGTTTACTACTATTAATGTAGTCAACCATAGCCGCTAGGGTAGTAGATTTACCTGAACCTGTTGGCCCAGTCACGAGTACTAAACCACGAGGTGTATCGGCAATATCTCGAAAAATATCAGGACAACCTAAATCATCTAAGGATAAAATTTTACTGGGAATGGTACGAAATACCGCAGCTGGGCCACGATTTTGGTTAAAAGCATTAACCCTGAAACGAGCTAAATTTGGTACCTCAAATGAAAAATCGACTTCTAATTTTTCTTCATAATCCTTGCGTTGCTTGTCATTCATAATATCATAGACTAACGCGTTAACGTCAGCGGCATCAAAAGCCGGAATATTGAGTTTCCTCACATCGCCATCAACTCGAATTGAAGGCGGTGTTCCGGTTGATAAATGTAAATCTGATGCATTATTTTCAACACTAAATGCAAGTAATTCGGTAATATCCATTCAAACCTCTTAGTTGTAGGTAATTCGAGGCATTTTCCGACACGATGTCCGAATGATGAAACGAATAATTAAAATTAACTTTTGAAATAAATTATATGACACCCATTAAAGATAATATCGTTACGGTTAAAGCGCAAATTGCTCAAGCATGTAATTTGTCAAATAGATCATCTAATGACATAACGTTACTTGCTGTAAGTAAAACTAAACCTAGTAAGCTTATCGAACAAGCTTATGAAGCAGGCCAACGAGACTTTGGAGAAAATTATGTACAGGAGTCAATTGAAAAAATAGCACAACTCGCACATTTACCTGATATTTGTTGGCACTTTATTGGGCCTATCCAATCAAATAAAACTCGGCAAATTGCTGAAAATTTTTCATGGGTTCAAGGAGTCGATCGCATTAAAATAGCTAGCCGACTTAACGAACAAAGAAACCAACAAGATAGCCCACTAAACGTATGTTTACAAATCAATATTAGTAATGAAAACAATAAGTCGGGAGTTTTAGTAAATGATTTACCCGTGCTGGCTAAGTATGTTAACAATTGCAATAACTTGGTGCTGCGTGGTCTTATGGCAATACCAGAAAAAAACGACTCGACTGATGCATTTAAAAAAATGCAGACTATGTTTTTAGATTTACAAAAAAATTACCCGCAAGTAGATACCCTTTCAATGGGAATGTCGGGAGATATGGAGCAAGCGATTAAATCAGGTTCAACTATGGTAAGAATAGGAACCGCCATATTTGGTGCTAGAGAATGAGTACACTTTTATAAACAAATTAATAGGAATATACATGACAAAAATAGCATTTATTGGCGCAGGCAATATGAATGGAGCCATTATTGGTGGATTAGTTAAAAATGGAATCGATCCTAAACATATTATAGTGTCAAACCCATCACCAGAAAAGCGTGTGGCGCTAGCAGAAAAATATAATATTTTGCATACAGCTGATAATGTAGAGGCTGTTAATTTTGCAGATACGATTGTTTTAGGTGTAAAACCACATTTAATCATTGAGGTTTGTAAAAAAATTGTAGACAGCGCAAGCATTGAAAATAAATGTTTTATTTCGGTAGCTGCTGGTTGTTTACTTAATAATATTCAGCACGCTTTACATACCAACACGGCTATTGTTCGTACCATGCCCAACACACCTGCTCAAGAAGGCTTAGGTATGACTGGAATATTTGCAAATGAATTTGTAACCGCAGAGCAAAAAGAAAATGTGGAAAAAATTATAGCGTGTACTGGTAAGTTTATATGGCTTAAAGATGAAGCAGGAATAGACAAAATAACTTCAGTTTCAGGTTCAGGCCCTGCTTATTTTTTCTTGTTTATGGAGGCTATGGAGCAACAAGCTAAAGCTATCGGTTTTAGTGCCGAAGAAAGTCGTTTATTGGTTCAGCAAACGGCATTGGGCGCAGCCACCATGGTAAGCAACAATCCCGAGCTTGAAATTGGTCAACTTCGCACCAATGTAACCTCTAAAGGTGGCACAACGCAGGCGGCACTTTTACAATTTACTGAAGGTAAATTACCTGAGTTAGTTGCAACAGCCATGAACGCAGCAGTTAACCGAGCCCAAGAACTGGCAAACTCATAGCCACACAGTATGGCTTTATAAAATAATTATTACATAACTTTATTAAATAGTTACACGATTTAATTTAAAGATTTCACCGGAGAAATAAATGCAAGCAATTAACTTTTTACTCGACTTTGCATTCGATGCAATATTAATGATTTTAATTGTTCGAGTGTGGTTACAACTTGTACGTGCCGACTTTTACAACCCGCTTAGCCAGTTTATCGTTAAAGTAAGTAATCCGCTGGTTATCCCCTTTCGAAAAATTATACCGGGATTTGGCGGTGTTGATTTGGCAACGCTACTGCTTGCTTTTTTAGTGGCAACCTTAAAATTTATTTTAATACCTCTGCTAAATGGCGCCGGCATTAATGTTGTATCTGCCTTATTTTTAGGTTTGCTGTATTTGATTAAGGAAACTGGCGTTTTGCTGTTTATTCTTATGCTAGTCATGGCGTTAATGAGCTGGGTAGTACAAGGCTACAACCCTACGCAAGTTATTTTACAACAACTAACTGATCCGATATTACGCCCAATTCGTAATATTATTCCTACCATTGGTGGTTTAGATTTATCTATATTAGCGGCATTTTTATTATTAAATGTGATTAATATTTTGCTCTCTGGCTGGATACCTTATTGGGCAATGTTATAGAGGATTAGGCTAAACTTTTTGGATGTTTTTAAAACGTATTTTTAAAAAAGAGTAGTCACCTATACCCGTTATTATTCAAGATGCAGGTTTGAGTGGGAACTAAAAACAATTTAGGCGCAGATTTCAAGTTCCAGACGAAATCTAAGGACGGCATCCCTGTATGTAAGGCATTAAGTTTATGTCATGGTTGTTCTCGGTAACTGCTCCTACGTTACCCTAATGCTCTACATCTATGGTGAACATGACTACACTTAATAACGCCGCATAAATTATTTTTAGACCCATCGAAGAAGCGCTTGAGCGTTTATTCCTTTAAAAGATGACTTCATCAACAATGCTTTTTACAAGGGAATAACCATTGCAATAAAGCATTGCCTTGAATTGCTTACTATAAACATTGACGCTCAAGCGCTCTGAAACGAGTATCTTGATTGGTAACGGATATATATTTAAAAGCCACTCTCAACAAATGGCTGAGGATTTCAAATGAAAAAACTATTTCAAGTCTTATTTTTCGGCTTTTTAGCCGTTACGTTTATGTTAAATGCCAATGCAGAAAACATGGAAAAAATAGATAATGTAGATGTTCATTACATTGCTTTTGGTGCTACGTTCTTAACACCTAAAATTGCCAAAGCTTATAACATTGAACGCAGCCGATATAATGGCGTAATTAATATATCGGTACTTAACAATACTGAAAAAAACAAGCCGGCTAAGCGCGTTGCTATTTCAGGTAAAGCACGAAATGACTTAGGGCAAATAAAATCGTTAGAGTTTGAAGAAGTGATCGAAGGTGATGCTATTTATTATTTAGCGCAAGTAAAATACTCGCACGAAGAAACCTTCTATTTTGATATTACTTTAAACGACGGCTCAGGAAATAAATCGTTTAAATTTAAGCAAAAGTTTTATGTTGATTAGGCTAGGATCGCTCAAGGTAAAGTGCTTTAGTTACATGGTAGTTACATGGTTAATTTATTATGTATACCCGTTACCATTCAAAATGCAGGTTTCAGTGGGAACTAAAAACAATTTAGGCAAGGCATTAAGTTTATGTCATGGTTACTCCCTGACTACACTTAATAACGACGCATAAATTGTTTTTAGACCCATCAAAGAAGCGCTTGAGCAAAATCACTTCGTCGTTAATGCTTTTTACAAGGGAATAACCATTTCAATAAAGCATTGCCTTGAATTGATATCGCTCAAGCGCTCTGAAACGAGCATTTTGATTGGTAACGGGTATATTCCCCTTTACCAATAATGATGTTCATTTCAGAGCGCTTGGTTATTAAAGAATATATAATTTAAAGTTATTGAATATTAATCGCTAACTTTTAAACTTTCTCTCTTAAACTTTCATCCTCAAAGCTTTCAACTTAATCGATAGCTTTGTTCCAAAAGCATTTATTATCAATCCTAATAGTACCAACGCACTTCCTGCCCACTGAATATTAGAAATAGTTTCATTTAAAAAAAAAGCCGATGTTGAAATACCAATAATAGGAACACCAAGCGTTAAAGGAGCAACTTGCGCAGCAGGATATTGTCCTAGTAAATAACTCCATAAGCCATAACCTACAATTGAGGCAGCAACGGCTAAATAGGCTATCGATAAAAATGAAATCCAATTAAAAGCCATTAAACTCGCTACAATTAAGTCAGGACCTTCAATAAAGTAACTCGAAATTAAAAATGGGATTATAGGTATCCAAGCAGACCATACCACCAGATCCATACCTGGTTTAAAGCCTTTTTTACTAATAATTCGGTTAACAATGTTGCCAATGCCCCAACAAGACGCACCAATTAGCGTTAAGGCAAAACCAATGCCTGACATTGCTGAAGTTTCTCCAGTGCTAGCGATAGTAAACAAGCCCATACCAGCAATAAACATTGCTAATACTTGCGCTATTTTAATTTGCTCTTTTAAAATAAGCGCCGCAAAAATTAACGTAAATAATGCCTGAGACTGTAATACTAAAGATGCTAATCCAGCAGGCATGCCTAAAGACATAGCACTGAATAAAAGCGCAAACTGACCAAAACTTAGAACTAAACCATAGGCCACCATCCACCTAAATGGAATATTAGGTCGTTTAACAAATAATGCGCCAGCACAAAATATAAAAATAAAACGAAGTGCTCCCATTAAAAGAGGCGGAACACCATCAAGCCCCCAAACAATAACAACAAAATTAACGCCCCAAATAACAATAATGAGCAATCCGAGCAATGTATCTTTGAACGACATATCAATCCTTATGAAAATTTGAAAAACATATTTAATACTTTGTTTGTAGTTTTTAACTTGCGCAATGGCTATGAAATAACTTAATAGGCTTGGCATTATATTGTATGATCTATGAAACAGGAAAAAACTACACAATTCAAAGGTAAAAGCATGTCTACAGTTGTTTTAGCAACAGGTAACCCAGGTAAAGTAAAAGAGCTAACAAGTTTACTTGTTCAGCACACTATAGAGATACTGCCACAAAGTCATTTTAATGTGCCTGAAGTTGCTGAAACTGGCACTACGTTTGTAGAAAATGCCATTATTAAAGCGCGCCATGCAGCTAAAATTACAGGTTTACCCGCAATTGCAGATGACTCAGGATTAGAAGTTGATGCCTTAGATGGCGAGCCGGGTGTGTATTCAGCACGTTACGCAGGAGAAAATGCTACTGATGAAGACAACACCAATAAATTATTAAAGGCATTATTAAACGTGCCCGCAGTTAAACGAAGTGCACGATTTCATTGTGTATTGGTTTATATGGAACACGCTAACGATCCTACGCCTATTATTTGTCATGGTGTATGGGAAGGCAGTATAATAAATGAAAAACTAGGTCAACAAGGTTTTGGTTACGATCCTATTTTTTGGCAAGAAGAACATAAAATGACTTCAGCTCAATTGCCACGTGACCTAAAAAACACACTAAGCCATCGCGGAAAAGCATTAGCTTTATTGGTGAACGCATTAGCAAAAAAACACCAAACTAAATAATACCAAACGCATTAATAAATTAACCTATTCATACGAAACAAAAAGGGTCAATTACAAAAGATCATAGCTCAAAACTTAACATATACTCGTAACCATTCAAAATGCAGGTTTCAGTGGGAACTAAAAACAATTTAGGCAAGGCATTAAGTTTATGTCATGGTTATTCCCTGACTAAACTTAATAACGGCGAATAAATTGTTTTTAGACCCATCGAAGAAACGCTTGAGCAAAATCACTTCATCGTTAATACTTTTTATAAGGGAACGACCATTACAATAAAGTATTGCCTTGAATTGATATCGCTCAGGCGCTCTGAAACGAGCATTTTGATTGGTAACGGGTATATATGTAGACGAGGCATTTATTTTAATCACGGGTGTTCTAATAATTTAATAAATAACGATGTTATTGGCTATTTAAACGAATATAAATCATCAATGGGTTATTTCCGATTGGTATAGGCAAATAGCAGTTAACTAGCTTGCAATAATACATTCATATCAGGACTCTTCTAGTGCTTATAGCTCCACCGTTATCGTTATATATACATATTCCATGGTGTGTACAAAAGTGCCCATACTGTGATTTTAACTCGCATGCACTGAAAAATGAAATTCCTGAAGCTGAATATGTAGAGCAACTAATACAAGATTTAGACGCTGACATTAAACGCTTTAATTTAAGTAATAGAGAACTATATTCTATATTTATTGGTGGTGGTACGCCCAGCTTATTTTCAGCTTCTGCGATTAAATCATTGTTGGATCAAGTGCTATCAAGATTTACACACCATGCAAACATTGAAATAACTTTAGAGGCCAATCCGGGCACGGTAGAAGCCGACAAATTTATTGGCTTTTTTAACGCAGGTGTTTCACGTTTATCTATTGGTGTGCAAAGCTTTGAATCAGACAAACTAATAAAATTGGGTAGAATACACGATAGTCAACAAGCTAAAAGTGCCGCAGAACTTGCAACAACTTGTGGTGTAAAAAGCTTTAATTTAGACCTAATGCATGGCTTACCGAATCAGTCATTAAACAATGCTTTAGACGATTTAAAAACAGCTATAGCTTTAAATCCTACTCACTTATCTTGGTATCAATTAACCATTGAACCTAATACCCCTTTTCATTCAAAGCCCCCTACTTTACCAGCCGACGAAACCTTATGGGATATCCAAGACCAAGGCGTAAAGCTGCTTGAAAACGCAGGTTACATACAATACGAAATATCCGCCTACAGCAAATCAGAATATCAATGTAAACATAACCTTAACTATTGGCGATTTGGCGACTACTTAGGTATTGGCTGCGGCTCGCATGGTAAAATTACTGATATCGAACAACAACAAATATTTCGCACCGTAAAAGTAAAGCATCCTAAGGGCTATTTAGATAAAGAACGCGAACATTTAGACCACTTAAACCCAATCGATAAAAGCGAACTACCTTTCGAATATATGATGAATGTATTAAGACTTTGTGCCGCATTTAGCTTAGATGATTTTGAAGCTTACACTGGCTTAAATCGAAACACCGTATTACCTATACTGAACATTGCTAAGCAAAAAGGTTTAGTGCAAACACCTGCTAACACTAACCACAATAGTACCAGTACCATATGGCAAGTAACTTTACTTGGACATCGTTATTTAAATGATCTACTTGAGATGTTTTTATGACAGTAAAAGTAACTAAAAATAACGCGCAAGCTCAACACGATACAAATCATGTTAACGAACAAGCCGATATTATTGAACAAAGCAGCTTTAGTGAAACCGATATAAAGTTTATGCAGCGCGCTTACGAGCTAGCAAAACAAGCAGAGCAAATTAACGAAATACCTGTAGGCGCAGTAGTTGTTGCTGAGGGTAAAGTTATTGGAGAGGGTTTTAATCAGTCAATCTCTTTAAACGATCCGTCAGCCCATGCTGAAATGCTTGCCATAAAGCAAGCTGGTAAAGCTTTGCAAAACTATCGCTTAATCGACTGTACTTTATATGTAACCTTAGAACCCTGTCCTATGTGTGCAGGTTTATTGGTACATAGCAGAATAAAGCGTTTGGTCATTGCTGCCAACGACTTAAAAACAGGTGCTGCAGGTAGTGCGTTTAACTTAGTTGAACACGAAAAACATAATCATAAAGTTGTAGTGCTTAAAGGTGTTTTAGCAGAACAATGTAGCGCCCTGCTTTCTGCTTTTTTTAAACGCCGGCGTGTAGAAATTAAAGCGCGTAAAATACAGTTAAAAAATTTATTAGAAAAATAAACCGCTATTTTTTACGAATACTAGAACGCTTTAAGTAAGGGTAAAAGAATAAAAACAGCCCCGTTAACGAGATCAACAATAAAGCAATAGCCACGGGTAAACTCAACCATAAATTAGCGTTTTTTTGCCAATAAGTGCCATCGTGTATTTGTTCAATCGTGTTTGAACGTCGATAGGCTACGTGTAATACTTTTGCAGTTTTCGCATCTAATTGAATTTCCCATTGTGAGTTAGTACGTATTTTTATAATACCTTTTGATGGTCTAACATCTAATCGGTCGATAGAATCCCACGAAGTTACTTCTGCTTGCTCAATTGTTTTAGCTTGCTGCAAAATAACTTCAAACGAAATACTTGGTTGGCTCGCAATACCTTTAGCGCTGGGTGGTTGTAGGTAATTAATTTCTTTTTTTACCAATAGTAAAATACCTGTGACTAAAATGATAAGCAATGGAATAGCGACGATAATGCTCGCCCATTTATGTGTACTTCTATTAATTCTTCTAAAAGACATGTTGACTTACTTTTATTTAAAATATTTATTTAAGGAATTTTTTAAGTTATTTAATTTAATAATACCATGTAAAATCAATCGCTATAGCTCGTTCTGGCTGAAAAGCCGCATCTTCATCTAAAGAGGCTCTGAAGTTTTGGTTCAATAAATTAGACACTAATAAAGTAACTTCTGTGCTTTTATTTAAACTTACTTTAGCAGCAGTGTTCCAAATTAAGGCTTTAGGTAATTTAGTTTCAGAGGGACCAAAACGTGAACGCTGAAAACGATAAGTTATATTGTTTGTTATTGTTAATTCGCTCAACGCTTTTAATATACTTATTTCAGGGGACCATTCAGTAGGTGACCATTGCCACTGCCACTTTATTGCAGTGGGTAAGCCATCATCAATAGTTTTTTTTTGATCATTTGTACCTTGTTGAAACTGCAAGCCTAAAGAGGTGTTGAATTGTGTTGACGCTTGCCAAGACGTTAACAACTCTGCACCTTTTATAGTCGCGCTGTTTGAATTGACATAACTCTTCGTACTTATATTGCCATCACTAGCTTGTTTTATATTTTTTGCCGTTACACGCTCAATATAGTTTTCAATATTATATAAGTAAGTATTGATCCGCATTTCTATTTTTGGTGAAAACTGGTGTGTTAATGATAATTGATAACCCATACTTTTTTCTGATAATAGCCTTGTATTGCCTAGAGTATTTCCGCGTGGGGTTTCGCCTGAAAATAGTAATTCACTTACCGTAGGAAACCTAAAAGATGAGGCTACTTCAGCAATAACATTAGTTGAGGAATTAACACGGTATTGGGTATTTAAAGATGCAGAAAAAGCACTTTTACTTATCGTGCCACCTTGTTTTTGTTTAACCGATAGATGATCGAATCTAGCACCAGCGTTAATATCAACTTGGTCGAAAAGCCATTGATGATTTACATACAAGCCAATATTATTCTCGTTTGCATCAACTGATGTATTGCTCCATACAAATTGATTATCGGCGTTTAATTCTTGCTCAAAAATTTTAATGTTTTGTCTGGTATTAAACTCTACGCCAAATAAAGTTTGATCAAGTGCGTAAATTGCTAAAGCACCTAAAGTATGCGATGTATAGTCAGTTATATTTACACGACTAACGGATTGATTATGTAACCGTTCAATATGGGTTTGCCACTGTTGTTTGTGTTGAAATAATTGTAGCTTCCAGATATTAGCTTTTGAAAACTGAATTTGACTTAACAGGTGTTCCTCCTCTGGGTAAAGGCTGTTCCTGCTTTGTTGAAAGGTACTTGAGCTTTTTCCGATATTATTACCATTGCTATAAATAACCGAGGCATTAACATCTATGTCTTGCCATGTAAAATCAGTACTCGCGGTTATTGTAGATTGCTCAAACTGACTATTTAATAACATACCATTTGGCGAGTAATCGTTTTTAGCTTTTCGATAGGTGCCACCCATATTTAGGTGTTCGTTAGTAAATTGCCCGTATATCTGCTGGGTATTTAATGCCTTAATGTGGGTGTTAGGCTGAATTTTTATACCAATACTATTTATATTACCTACCGTAGATAAACTAATAACCCCACCCATAGCGCCCGAGCCATATAAAGCTGAGCTTGGCCCTTTTTGAATATATACGCTGTTAATAAGTTCTTTAGGAATAAAAGAAACCGAATTACCTGCTCGCCTATCTGTAATAATTGGAATACCGTTAACTTCTGTTTTGATTCGGCTTCGGCTAAACCCTCGTACATTATAACTTTGTAAAAGCCCACCCTGCCCGTTAAAATTAACACCTACTGCTTGCGTTAACACATCAGCAATAGAGCGATGTAAACTTGGAGTTTCCTCTGGAAAAATCAAGATGTTATCGGAAGTAAATACATCGTTTATTGATGCTATTTGCTTACGATAAAATATAGATAAGGTTTCAATAGCGTTGTTAGAATGGTTTAAAACATTATGGCTTTGCGATGTAATGCTAGGTGATTTATCTGTGTTTTCACTACCGACTTCCTCAATATTGTTTATGCGCTCTGCAAAAACCCAAGATGAAAACACACTCGCCACTATAAAAAGTAGCAAGATAAAATATTCACTTAAGCATTTTGTTAGCTTAAATGATGTTGTGGGCATTGAAATATTCACAAGTGGGCTTCGCGATGGTGGCTATAAATGTCATAAAGGCTTAATAAAAAATAAATGGAAAAAGTTAACGTTTTTCGGGGTTGCTTGTAGGCGTTGTAAAATTTTTTACCGTTTTTTGGCAAGTATGTTTTTTGTTATATTTACGTGTGCGGCGTGCAGAGGTAATATGAACAATCAAAATAAGGGGAAATAAAACACCTAAAACAGCATGGCTATTTCCTAGTATTTCATGCCAATTTTCATTGACTAAATAATAGAGGCTATAGGCAGTAATAATAGAAAACAACGTAGTTGTTATGATAAAGATACCAGATTTTCTTGCTCTTTTTGATGACCATGTTTTAGGAATATGCGACGCAAAAATAGCGCCCAAACTCATTAACATAAAGAATGCTGATAACCCATGCAGTTGCAATAACGGGTACTGTAAAAAGTGAGACTCTGGTCCAAAGTCCCCTTCTACCATACCAAAGCGCCTAAATAACCAAAACCCAATGCCGGTAACAACACTTAATACCAATACACCATAAAAAAAATATCGGTACTGCTTTGATATGTTAAGTGAGATGTTTGACATACGGTTAAAATTCTTTTAATTGACTTAATACATGTGAATAGGTAATTAGTAGTAAAGTTTCACAAAACCTAAACGGTTAATTTTTATTGCTTGGGCATTAAAATATTTCGCTATTTTTCGTTTTTGCGAACGAGATGACAAAATCATCGCTTTAGTTAATGCGTCTGACATCATTACTTGTGACGAAAAAACAGACATACTACCTGAAAATTTAACTGGCTTTCCGGTAAATGGTTGTACAATTGCTGACTTATTATTACGATGATAATTACCCGTAGTCGCTAGCGCTTTATTTTGCATTTTTACGGTTCTTAATGATGAGTTACTTTTGCTATATTTTAGAGCAACTTCCTCATTCTTCCATTGATTTATCGCTAAGTCACCGCCAGCATTAATACGACAATAAATTGTTTTAGGGACTTTACTTAACGCTCTATCAACCGCATAGCCTTTAGCAATACCACCTAAATCAATACATAATGGTTTATCAATAGTCACTTTGTTATTTTTACATAAAATATTGGCGCTGTTGCCAAACGTTAATGTACATTTACTATCTATTAATTTTAGCGATAGGTGGTTAGGTAATTGTTCATCTAAAATTAAGCTCGGAGCAATGCTGATATCGTACAAACCATGAGTAAATTTATTAAGTTGCAATGCAAAAGATAACACCGCATTTAAATCTTTTGAAACGTTTAAAGATAATACTTTGCCATTTTCAGTATGAGTTAAATCTAATGCTTGCCTATTTAATGAAGAGAGTTCGCTCGCTTCATTGTGAAAGCTTAATAAATGATGTATTCGTTCAATTTCAACGAATAATTCTTCAGATAATGAAATAAGTTCATCATTTTCAACTTCGCCCTTTAATTCTATTTCGACAAAGGTACCGAGTAAGGTTTTACATCTTTCTAAATGGTTTAATTTCACAGTAGTTTAAGCACTTGCTTCCAGGTTTGATTTAATCGATTAATGCCATCTGTAACATGGCGGCACGATAGTGTAGCACCGGAAATGTTTTTTATCTGCTTATCCAATTTTAAAAATTCACTACTGTTTTTTCCATGAAATTGTTGTCGCCATTTTGGATGCATAATTTGGCTACCGTAACTTTCTCTATAGGTAAGCACTTCAATACCTTCAACATTACCTTGGTGGCTTATTGCTACAGCAAGATCTATATTTTCATGCTTACCAATCACTTGATCTACAATAAACCAATCATTTTGTTGGTTACGCCATGCATTAATGGTTAAATGCCTGACTCTGATATCAATAGCGTCTTCAATACTTTCTGCTTGCTCTTGAGTTAAATTAACTATAAAAGGCGTTAGTTTTTGATCAGGAAATAGTATTTTTTGAGCTTGCTCAATGGTGAGAAAGGTTTTAGAAAATGCAATTTTAGGTACTAATACTAAACCAGATAAAGCTAATAAGGTGCTTTTAATAAAGTGCCTACGTTTCATTTTTTGATCCTTAATATCTGTCTTATACCCGTTATCAATCAAAATGCTCGTTTCAGAGCGCGTGAGCGATATCAATTCAAGGCAATACTTTATTGTAATGGTTGTTCCCTTATAAAAAGTATTAACGATGGAGTGATTTTGCTCAAGCGCTTCTTCGATGGGTCTAAAAACAATTTATGCGTCGTTATTAAGTTTAGTCAGGGAATACCATGACATAAACTTAATGCCTTGCTTAAATTGTTTTTAGCTCCCACTGAAACCTGCATTTTGAATGGTAACGGGTATAATAATACCGTTGTTAATAAAACAGCTAAGGCTTGTGATTTCTCACAAGCCTTAGCTTACTTCAATTAAATAAATTGAGTTACCAATTCACTACTTTCAATAACTAAAATTCGTAACCATACGTTAAACCAATATGAAGCTTTTCATGTTCGTCCCAGTTTCTACCGTTTCTTACGTCGGCGTGCTCTGAACCACCACCACTAATTTGCCATAATACCCCTGCAGTTAACCACCATCTTTGTTCAGCAAAATGTGCCGTAGGACCAAAATAGTTACCATGTTGATGTTGGCTGCCAATTCTAAAGTCACTTAAATCAAAATTACTTTTTTTAAGCCCAATGGTATAACCATCTTTATCGAAGCCTTCTTCAAAGTTACCCGCTTCAGCTTTGTCTTGAGGGTTTAAATAGTCTGATTGATGTCTAAACTCTAAACCTACAAACCATTTAGGAGCTACACGATAAGAAATACCGGCAGCAATATCGATAGCAAACTCATCTTCTACAACACTGCCGGCTTTTCTGCGTTCAAATTCAGTTTTAATATTTAATACGGTTATTAAAGTATTATCTAAAAAGTCTTTTTGGAGTAGAATTAGCCCAACAAAAGAGTCTTGATTGATATCGCCACCATCTAAACGGTACTTGTTTCTGCTTTCGTAGCCTAAGCCAAGTGATAAGCCAAAAGCATCTTTATATGGGCTTAAAATGTTATATTTTAAAGAAAGCTCATAACCTGCAAATTGTGTTTTTTTAAATTTTCCGGTGCCATCACCCGCTTCACACATTGGACAAGGCCCCCCTTCAGCTTCAGAGCCTACATCGTAATCGTGCCTAAAAATAATAGCTTCAGCCGCAATAGTTAATTTGTCGGTTACGCCATATTCTATTTCCGGGTGAATATCGTGAAAAGTATAATGATCGCCCGCATTTTTATCTAAACGAATAGTGTCTGATAATTTAAATTCGTAACTTCCTTGAGGTCGAGTATCTGTACCTTTAGCGTATACCCATAAATTTTCGCCTGCTAACGCTGAGTTTGTAAAAAAGCTAAGCAACGCAAAAAATGCAACTGTTGAAACTTTATTGTTCATACTTTTTTGGCCTTATTATATGTTTAGTTATTTATGTTTTATAAAAGGTATTCGTCTTTGAAGGCATATTACGATATAACTATTTAAAAAAATAAATGAGTTATATGCGAAAAATATAAATAAACGAGTAGCTTCAATTTTAATGTGGCGTATTCTAGCAACTAAATTCAAAATAACAAGTGAGAATCATTCTTATTTTAATTAAGTTTAGTCTTTTGCACTTTTAAAGACGGCAAGAACTTTACCGACTATTTGATGTTGATCAACGGGCCCTATTCTTTCAACCGTCAAACTTGAAGAGTTTTCACCTTTACTCCATATAAAGCCATATCGATCAATTAGCGCCACCGTTTTAATAATCAATCCTAATTTTTGGTGATTAATTAAAATCGTTTGATTGGGCTTTACATGCCCAAAATTTAACCACCCATTAACCAATACATAGCTATGTTGAGGAACTTTTGGAAACATGCTGTGCCCTGTGACTTTTAAAATTTTAAATCCAAATAGTGTCAAGATACTGCTCCATCAATTGCAGTTAAATTTTTATTTTCAGGTGATTTACATTCATTTTGAATAGCCGTTACCAAGGCAAAATTAAATTTTTTATCTAATATTTCCAATAATGTATAAAGCATAATGACACTCCTTAAATTTAATAAAACTCACTGATATTCAATTTACAATTGATTTGAAACCTTTTTAAAACTTGTTAAGAAAAACGATTAAATTTAGTATTTAAGCGTTAATGCAATACTGTTTCGTGCTGTTTAATTTGCTGTTGAAATGCTTTTATTGATTGTTCACAATCTTCACAAATAGGATTTCTTCTGCTAAAAGCCAAAAGAGGTGGAAAGGTAATTTTTAATGCGTTTATAGCAATTAACTTTACATCTTCTGCCGTTTCTACTCCCTGAGTTAAATGAATCATTCGATGATGTGCACTAAGAATGTAATGCAACCCTATTTGCTTATCTCCTTGTTGTTCAAACAGCGTAGATAAGTTATGCAAAGTACATATCCATGCCATTAATAAATTTACATTGGTTGGTTCTAGCGACCATAAGTAATCTAATTGTGACTCTGCTTCTTTATAGTAATACTCAGCTTGTAACCAGTTTTTCTGCTGGTAACACTCGTTGCCAAAATTTAATAATCGCTGCCAAAGTAGAGGTTCTGAAATATGTTCGATATTTGTTAGCACGTCAGTTCCTTAAAAATATTTATAATGCTCGTTTACATGTAATTTACTCATTTACGATAAAAGATAAATTAACACATAAAATACATAAATAGCAATGATTATCATTTACATTGACAGGTTTTATATAAATATTTTATTTTAATAAATTTTGATAAAAACAGAGGTGATGTAGAATAAGCTGAAGACTACGAATGTATGATATTTACAAAGGAAGAACCCTTATAATAAAGTATTAACGATGAAGTCATCTTTTAAAGAAATAAACGCTCAGGCGCTTCTTCGATGGGTCTAAAAATGATTTATGCGGCGTTATTAGGTGTAGTCAGGTCCTACAAGGATGTAAGATATTAAAGTAACGCAGGAGCAGTTACCGAGAATAACCATGACATAAACTTAATGCCTTGCATACATGGAAGTCGTCCTTAGATTTCATCTGAAACTTGAAATCTGTGCCTAAATTGTTTTTAGTTCCCACTGAAACCTGCATTTTGAATGGTAACGGGTATAAAGGTCAAAGTTAGTTCAATTCTATAATATTACAAATATTTGCGTTTATTTTTTTAACATCATATTTTTCTTGAGCCAAAGCTAAACTGTTGTGTGACATAGTAATAATTTTTTCTTTATTTTCAATAAACCATAGCATTTTATTAGCAAGATCATGCGCATCTTCTTTATTTACTAGAAAGCCATTAACTCCTTCTTGAACTGTATCGCGACACCCAGGAACATTAGTTGTGATTATTGCACGTCCCATTGCCATAGCTTCTATAACGGTACGTGGCAAACCTTCATGATATGAGGCTAATACAAATATGTCGCACTGGCTAATAAATGGTCTAACATCTGCTGTATTACCTAAATACTCAACTGAGCCTTGCTCTTGCCAAGAATAAACTTCTTCTAATCCTATCCCATCAGGTGAAGGGTCTTCTGGCCCTAATATTTTAAAATTTATATTTTTATACTTTTGAGTGACTATTTTAGCGGCGGCAACATATTCTCTTAACCCTTTATCTCCTAACAATCGAGCTATAGTTAAGAATGTAAAATTCGAATTTTCGGGTAATGGGCTATATTGAAAATGTTTTAGATTAACCCCTGAACCATTTATGACATGACTTTTAGCTTGAGTAATTATTTTATTGGTGATAAATGTTTGCATATTATCATTGTTTTGAAATATAACTTTTTTTGCAGCGGCTAAAGAAACTTTATAGAGAGTTGTTGCAACAAGCTTTACAAGTTTTCTTTTTAAATTCCCTGGCTGGAAAGCAAAACCTAAACCTGTAATTAATGCATAAAATTCAATTTTAGAGAAAAATCTAGCACTTATCCCACTCCAAATAACCGGTTTAATTGTATAAGCAATAATTTTATCAGGTGTTTCATTTTTCAGTACTTTAAAAATAGCGAAAAACGTTTTAAGATCTGACAGAGGATTAGTGCTATTTCTTGCTACAGTATATGGAATATATTTACAGCCTAATTGTTCAATTCTGTTGGTTGTGTCTTTATCTGTATGAGCAGCCATCGCAATAACTTCATGCCCTAAATTAATAAATTCTTTTATTAATTCACCTCTAAAATTTATTAATGATTCAGGTAACGCGCCAACAATAATAATTTTCATAAAAGGACTCGACTTACTTTTATCTGTGATCACTGGATTTAATTAAACAACTTAATTCACTTTGTAATTTTTTAATTAATTGAGGGTTTTGTACTGTATTTTTATTTCTTAAAAATAATAATTTTTCTTTGAATTTAAATACATTAGCAAAAGCTACAAATAAAATTTTAGCGCAAGTTGTGCAGAATAGTTTGAGCTTGTTAGTAAAAGATAGATACTGAAAATACTGAGAAAAGATAATGACTAATCCGTTGTAATAAGCTTTGATAGCTTTTTTAGCACTAACACTACTTTCTTCATGGTAAAAATAAAGGGGGTCTTTTATAAAAGCGACATTAAGATCATTTTTTACTGATGCATCGATCCACAATTGATAGTCTTCCTTTAGCTTAGCTTTTTCATTATAACGATTTCTTAAATACCATGTTTTCCTAACTAATATTGTTGCATGTGCTATTCCTGAACGTCCAAAAATTGCATCACTCACAGATAAAGTACGAAGCTTTTCAACCGTTGGCTGCCTATAGCCTATCACTTCGTTATTATTAGTTATGGAACATAACCCTGTTGAAATGATGTCTATTTCTGGTGAACTATCAAGTAAAGCCACTTGTTTTTCAATTCTTTGCAATGAAACTAAATCATCTGCATCCATTCTGGCAATATATTCGCCTTGAGCTATATCAATAATTTGATTTAATCGGGCTGGTAAACCTTTATTTAAACCGTCACTAATAATTTTAATACGAGGATCTTTAAAGCTCTTAGCAATTTCTAAAGAATGATCGCTTGAACCATCATCTAATAAAATCAATTCAAAATCAGTGAAGGTTTGATTCAGTATAGTGTGAATACTTTGCTTAAAAAATTCACCTGGATTATAAAAAGGAATACCAATACTAACTTTCATTATTTACCTCGACTATTGGGTTAAATCGATAAGGCGCTAAATTACTAAATGTAGATGTAGTCATATAAAAATATAAACTCATTAAAACGACTGCAGCTAAAGTAATAATATAGCGAGTATTATTGTCTTTAAAACTGATTATAGTCATAGGTAATAAAAACATATTAAATTGAATAAAATAAATACTAATTCTAAGAAAACCTGAAGGATCAATCTTTAGTATAATAGATAACAAACTAATCAAAGTACCAAGTAGATATAGTGCCAATAAAATATCATAACTTCGGGTCGCTAATGTTTCGGAGTTAACTCGCCTGCATAGAAAAAACCAAATAAAAAGTAAAATATTAAAACTAGAAACCACAACACCACCACTTTCTTCACGTTGATCGCCATAAGTTGAGTATTTACTATCTATACTTGATGCGATACTGATGAACGTTTGAAAAGAAACAACAAAAAGAAGAAAACAAAAAATAATTATCGCTATTTTTTTAGGTTTTATTTCACCTTTAAAAATAAAATATAATGGCAAGCAAATAATAATAGATTTATGAAACATGCAGCCAATAACAATTGATATTACGTATTTAAGAGGTTGTTTTTTTACGATAAAGTGCACAGAAACCGTAAAAATTGCTATCGCAATTGCTTGTCTTGTACCATTAATTTGAAAAAGATATGGACCTATTAATAATAAAGTAGCTAACGATAATGTTTTTAGATTAAATTGTTTAATACTATAAAAGTAACAACCAGTCGTTATGATTGAACTTATTATAAATAAAGCGAAATAGTTACTGCTAAATTGATTACCCAAGTAATTGAGTACCCAAAAAGCAGGCTCTCCTTTTTCATTAATAATATGAAGAAGTGAATCAATCGTATTGATGTCTTTGTAATATCTAACATAGCTAAGTGTGTCTGTACCCACCCTTACATGTTTAAAGCCTGTTATTGTAATCAACGGGATCGCAGATAAAAAGAAGGTTAAGTTTAAAGCTTTTTTATCAAATTTAAAGTGATAGCCGACATAGAAAAAACTTAAAGCAAGCATGTAAGCAAAAAAATAAGGTAACACGTTAATTACTCATTTAAATATTATTATTAATAATTGAGTAAAGTTTATTTAACTCATCTTTATTGCCGTAATTTTCTTTTGAGCAATGACGACTCAGTAGATCCAATTTGTTGGGGTTCTTATATAAGTCGATAATATTATTTGCAATTTCTTCTATTGAATTATCACAAATAATGCCATCTATGTTTTGGCTTACTTGGCTCTTAGCTGTAGGGTAATTAGTAATTAATATAGGTTTTGCCAATATTTTAGCTTCGGTAACAGCAACTGATTTACCTTCGTATCGAGATGGTTGAAGGTATAAATCACACTGTTTTATATAGGGGTAAGGATTATTGATTTTACCCAATAGTATAAAGCTCTCAGTTAGATCATACTTCTTAATAAGATCTTCTAAAAAACTTTTATCGGGACCATCGCCAATGGCAAACCATTTTATATCTTTAAAGCCTTTTTGATGTATTAAGTGCAAAGCTTTTATTGCATTATCAATAGCTTTTGGGTGACATAAACGACCTACCGTTAACAAATTAAAATGCTTTTTAATAAAGATATTGTCAAATTTAACTATAGACATTTCTTTTATAAATTCTGGAGCAGTAATATTCTCAATGACAATTAATTTATTTTGAAGACTTGGATACTTTTTAATAAAAGCTTTTGAACAATCATCTGATATTGAAACAATATGATCATAGTCTCTCCATATAAGTAAGTCTGATTCAATATCAGTTTCAATCGCAGAGTAATCGGTATGTATCCAAGCTATTTTTACTTTAGCCTGCACCTTTTTTGCCACATAATGATGTGGCCATAAGTAACTAATGGCCACATCATATTCTTTTTTTCTGTTTGGAAAGAAAGGTAAACAATATTTCCATATTAATTGGGTTTGTAAGTAGCCACTCTCTTCATTTTTATTAACAAGTATACTCATTTTAGCCATCAACCTAGCAAAGCCTAAAATCCACATTTTTTGTTTAAAAATTTGTTTTATGGATAATCTGACGGTTTTATATTCTTTTATTTCATCAAGTAGTTTTACTTGAGGTGGTAGTAAATCAAGAAAATCTCCGCTTTGTCTATAAAGAAAAAGTGCTAAGTCAAACTGTTGATGATCAAAATTATTGAGCATACCTAATAAGCTTCGCTCTACGCCTCCAACTTCCATATCAAAAGATGTAATTAATACATTTTTCATTGTTTAGCCTATTAGTTTTTTAAAGTTGGTTGATCCAATCAGTTTAATAAGAACGTTTTTAAATATTTTTTTTAACTTGAATGAGGAAGAAGCCCATGTAGCGCCAAAATGATGAATGGCATAGGTTGTTTCATCAGTATAATTTGCTTGTGTAAGATAGTCGTAAGGTGAAAATTTAACGCGATCTAATATCTTCACTATTTCATTATTAGGCATATAAACCTGTTGTTGCTCTCCATTTTTTATTAACCCGTATTGCTCAAGTAAAGTAGTTAACTTTGTGACATTAGTCGTTAAATCGAAGCTACCATCAGGTAAAGTAAAATGTTTCTGGTGATATAGATTCATAAATTCTTGTATAAAAGCAGAGTTTGCTTTTGCACAAATAGTACTAGTTGCTACGTAATTTTTTTCTTCAAAACCTAAAACAATCTCATTTTCAAGTAAATCATCAAACCTCTTAATAACTTCTACATCGGTATCTAAATAAATACCACCTTGTTGAAATAGTGCAAACAAACGAGCGTAATCACTAACAAATGCATATTTTTTTGCTTGGTAAGCCTCTTTAACATAATCATTAATATGTATATTAAAGTTATCTTCATTCCACTCAATAACTTGGTAATTAGGTAACTTTAAGCGCCATTGGTTAATGTACTTTATGACATCTTTTGGTTTATCGCCTTTGCCGAACCAGCAATAATGTATAATTTTAGGAATGGTCATTGTGTAAACTGCCTATTAATTTGATATACGTTTGTTTTTATAATTATTTAAGTAAGCGAATTAAGTTTTTAATGCTATTTGTTATTCTAAAACCATAATAAATCGTTTTAAAAAGCACTTTACTCTTAGCGCTTAATAATATTAATTGGTGGTTTAATGCCAAAAAATTGATCGTTTTTTTATAACGACTGTTTAAATTTGTTCTCAAAACAACTAAATCACAGTAACGGTTTTCATCAATTATTTTTTTAATAGTTGAGGTAATAAAAATATTATGCCATTGCTCAGGTAAAGTATTATTCATAAAACTTATTGATGCATTAAAATTGAATGTTGAGCTCATATTAGAGCCTGTAGACAAACTGTAATTGAGTCCGTAATAATCGGATTGACCCAAAATAAATTGGTGGGTGTAACGAATTAAAAAATCCCAATCTTGATGCTTAAATAAATTATTATCAAAACTTATACTAAGTAAGGTTTCTTTTTTTATTAATAAACTTGAGGTTACTAATATCCCTCCGTGAACAAAAATAAATTTACATATATCGGTTCGAGTTTTGTAGACCGGCAAAGCTTTATTCACAACCTGATCGGCAATTAAATTTACACGCCCAAAACAAGCATCTAATGATTGCTCTTTCATGGTATGTAAACACGAAATTAAATGTTGTTCGTTCCATGTGTCGTCAGCATCAAGAAAAGCTACATAGTTATAAATGGCTTTTTTAATGCCAATATTTCTTGAAATATTGGCATTCCCTTTAACTTCTGGCTGCAATATTGTTATTTTGTAGCGATCTGAATAACGCGCTACATTGCATTCAAGTAATTTAAAGTCGTTAGAACAATCATCAACAATAATAATTTCAATATTTACTGAGCATTGTTTTATCACTGACTCTATTGCAGTAACTATATATTCAGCGCTGTTATAAGTAGTAATAATGACAGATACACAATTTTCTCTACTCAAATGTTCTCTCTTTAACTTTAACTAAAAAATAAATAATAATTAACCAAATAAACATGTTATTCATTAGTTGTTTTTTTGATTGGTAATAAATTGGCTTTAAGCATGTGTAAATTAAACACAACGAGTAAAACCAATAGCATGGAACCTGATAACAATAAATTTATAAAAACTATTTCAGTGAGATTTGAAGCATACAAAGTAAAAATATAGTAGAGCAATATAACGGGTAAATACTTCATTAATATTGTTGCTATTATTTTGTAAAATTCTTTACTTGATGCTAAAAACCCATAACGAAAGAGGAAAAAATAAATAACTATAAAGCTCAAGGTAAAGCCTATGCACAAACAAATAGCCACTGAAGTGATATTACCTAGATACACACCTAAAGTGATAAATATTATATTTATTGTAGCTGCGATTGCTCCACTATAAAAAAGTAAATTTGGCTTATTGATTGACTGAAAAAATGCGCCTGAACTAGACAACAACATTTGAACCGGAACAATAAAACTTAAAACCCTAACTAAACCATCTACCTTGCTCCATTGCTCACCAAAAAGTAAAAGCACGATTGGGGTGCTATTCATTCCCATAAAAAGCGCGATAGGAACAGATATAATAAGTAATTTTTTTATTAGTTTATTGTGCTCTTTAATAACTAAAGGTAAGTTTTGCCCCCTAAGAATAGGTTGGATTGCTGGATTTATCGAATAAGTTATTAATTGTAAGGGATATCTCATTAGCTGATAAGACTTATCATAAATACCCAAAGCTTCTATACTTAAATATTTTCCAATTAAAATATTATCTAAATTTCTAGAAAAATAATTCACCACATTAAATAAAAATTGGAATGATGAAAACCTCACCACTTCAGATAAACACTTAAAATTAAAACTTAATGTTGCCAACCCAAGTTTAGTATTTTTAGAAAGCACATAAAGCATTAAAAACCTTAAAACTGACGATAAAAGTAAACGAAGGAATAAAATAATAACCCCGTAATCATATTGATATAAAATAATAACACCAACAAAAGTAATTATTTCGCTCATAATATTGACTATTGCGATTGAGTAAAATTTAGTTTCTCGATGTAAACCAACTGTTGGTATGGTAGCCATAGCCTGAAATAAAATAGAAATTGATACAAAGATACCGAAAAATGAATAGGATGGATTTTGGTAATATATATTTAAGAAATAAGAAAAAAGATAAAAACCGCCACCTAAAATAACGCCAAGAATAATAGTAAATGTAAATACACTATTCCTTAGGTTGTTACCTATTTTTTTTAAGCTTAGTAAGGCTGGAGATAATCCTAAATCAGAGAATAATTGGAAAAAAATAACAAAAACTTGTACCGAAGCAACAATGCCGAACTCTTCTGGAGTAAACATTCGTGCATAAAAAATCATTGATACTATCTGCAAAATATAAACAGATAAGTTTCCAAAAACACTTTTTTTAATTGAACTGTAGAGTTTATTGCTCATTATCTATTTGGCCACAATTTACCAAAATGTTGTGCTTGGTCATCTAGTATTTGATACTTCATCAAATCTCTATGTTTTATTGTTCGTTGAGTGGAACCAACAACTACTTCACCGGCTTCAACGTTTTTAGATACTACTGTGCCCATACCAATTACTGCGCCGTCACCTATTGAAACTCCTGGTAATATCATTGCATTCATACCTATCCATACCGATTTACCAATGATGACAGGTTTTAGTACATATTTATCATCATAAGGTATCGCTTCACCATTAACGCTATGATTGGCAGAGTATATAACTACATTTCGACTAATTTGAGTATTACTACCAATCGATATTCCCCCTAACGCAAAGAAAAAACTTCCAAAGCCAACTCGAACATCATCACCTAATTGGAGGCCATCAGAATAATATACTTTAACATCACCATGAAATTTACAATTCTTCCCTCGATGCTCAACCGAATCAAGAGAAGCGGTTCCAATTGCATTTCTTACTTTGTCTTCAAGTAAAATTTTATAAAATGATACTAATTTACCAATAAGCCATTTATTAAATACTACCTCTACGAATGCACGAAGCGTTTTTTTTAGTATCCTTTTTATCATTAATTTTAAATTCCTAAGGAAATGTTTAAATTTGCCATGCTCAGCACGTTATAAGACAATATTGAAATTCTCAAAGCTGGTAATGAATAGTGAATGTATAATTATATGAGTTAACTATAGACTATGAATATCTCTAGAGTATAATTTTGTTAGAGCATTGTTTCTAAAGTATTAATATCCCGGTTACCATTCAAGATACAGGTTTCAGTGGAAACTAAAAATATTTAGGCACAGATTTCAGGTTCCAGACAAAATCTAAGGTCTACACCCATGTAGAAATTTAACTAAATTTAATGACGACGAATAAATTGTTTTAGCTTCATCGTTAATACTTTTATAAGGGAGCGACCAATAAAAAGTATTACCTTGAATTACTTACTATAAGCATTGACGCTCACGCGCTCTGAAACCAGCATATTGATTGATAACGGGTATAAATGCTATTACTTGTTTTTAATTAATTTAACTCCTATAAATTGACACGTGTTTATCACGTCCATTAAATCGGTTGTTCACTTAATAGAAATCAACTGAAATAAGCTACAAAGTATTACCTTCTCACCCTATAATAAAAAATCTGTTGATCGGCTTTTTTAAATAAAATTAATAATTAGGTATTTATGAACGACAATAATTCAACATTGGTCTACTCTACTAATAGCGGCAGAGTAAAAGAGCAAAATAAAAATGAAACTATTACACCTTCAGACGGGTTTGCAAAAGTAAGACGTGAAACTAAAGGAAGAAAAGGCAAAGGCGTTATTACTATTACAGGTTTAGGCCTTGATAGTTCAGGCTTGAAAGCTCTTGCGAAAAAACTTAAACAAACCTGTGGTTCCGGCGGCAGTGTTGTAGGTGAAGTGATTGAGGTTCAAGGCGATAAAAGAGATACCATTAAAGAAGTGCTAGAAAAAAATGGTTATAAAGTTAAGTTTATTGGTGGCTAGTTATTGATAAATTGAATCAGTAAAAGGAAAAATATGACAACAATGCACCCAAGTGAAATCTCTATTTTAGTTGTAGAGCCATCAGATACCCAACGAAAAATCATTACCAATGAGTTAAAAAAACAAGGGGTGACTGAGCTATCTTCGGCGAAAAATGTCAGTGAAGCGTTAAGTATTGTTGAACGCCATTCATATGATTTAATAACAAGTGCCATGTATTTTGATGACGGTACTGGACTGGATCTACTTAAGAAAATAAGATCAAACGATAAAATTTCTGATACCGCTTTCATGTTAGTCAGTAGCGAACATAAAAGAGAAAGTTTAGAAGAATTTAAACAGTCAGGGGTTATCGCCTTACTACCAAAACCATTTACGCATGATCATATTGCAGCTGCAATTAATACCACCATTGATTTATTGTCTGCCGATGAATTAGAACTTGAACATTTTGATGTCCACGAAATACGTGTTTTATTAGTAGACGACAGCCGTTTGGCACGTAATCATATAAAGCGTGTTCTAAATAACCTTGGTATGACAAAAATCACAGAAGCTGTTGATGGGCAACAAGCAATAAATTTACTACAAGACAATATGTTTGACCTCATCGTTACAGATTTTAATATGCCGGAAGTTGATGGCAGAGAATTAACTCGTTATGTACGTGAACAGAGCCAACAATCTCATTTACCGATCCTAATGGTAACGAGTGAAAGTAACGACACGCATCTTTCTAATATTGAACAAGACGGCGTAAATGCATTATGCGACAAACCTTTTGAACCCCAAGTTGTGAAACAAATTTTGTATAAGTTATTAGAGCACTAGAGTTAATCTTAAATTAATTGATTCTTTATTGCCGTGGTTAGTTAACTTAAATCTAAACTACTTACTCAGCTAAGCGACTAATACTTAGTTTAAACATTTAAAAAGCTAATTTTAGCTGTCGCAAAACATTAAGGGCAAACAGTTAACATCATCTATTAATTAAATAAAAAACCTTTAAATTACAATACTTCTTAATTAACCACCTTTGACAAAGCTTTAGCTACTGCTAATTTAATTTTATTTGAGATATTCTCATCATAGGCTATTGCTGGAAAAGCTCCCCAAACTGGTTTAGGCCATGCTTTATCGTTAGTAAACCTCACAACATGATGGATGTGTAACTGTGGACAAAGATTACCAATAGCAGCAACATTGAGTTTACCATCAGGATAAATTCTCATTATAATTTCGCTCAATAAGCTTGATTCATTGAGAAATTGAATTTGTTGTTCCCATTCTAACTGATAAAGATCGACTACATCGTTAACTTTTGGAACTAAAATGAACCATGGGTATTGGCTATCGTTCATAAGTAAAACTTTACATAATGGAAGTTCGTAAATCTCTATACAATCTTTAGCAAGTTTTTCATTAAGTTTAAAATCAAAGTTCATTTGTGTATCCTTCATCTTTTGTTTTTACGCCCACGACCGCGTGCTAACTTTTTAGCTTCACGTGCTGCAACTTTATCTGCTTCAATTTTATTAAAATGGGTGATCTCTTTTTCTACCATTTCTGGGGTTTCAAAAGTAATGGCACCTAGCGTTTTATCACGTATCTCATTAATTAAAATCGATGAAGCTTTGTGAAAATCTATTTGACCGCCGCCTTTCATACATCCCCTTTTACGCGCTACCTCTTCTAATAACTCAACCTCTGTACAAGGTAATTTATCAATATTATAGCGCTTACGTAAGCACTCAGGATAGAATTCAAGAAGATACTCAGCCGCAAAACATGCAATGTCTTCGTGATCAAAAGCGGTGTCTTTTACTGCACTAGTAATTGCTAAGCGATAACCACTGTTTTCATTTACTATTTTGGGCCAAAGCATTCCCGGTGTATCGTATAAATATAAGCCTTCATCTAACCTTATTCGCTGTTGCCCTTTAGTTACAGCAGGTTCATTTCCTACTTTGGCTTTCGCTTTGCCGACCAAAGTATTGAGTAATGTGGACTTACCAACGTTAGGTATTCCCATTATTACAGCATTGATTTGCTTACCCGTATCATTTTTATTAGGAGCAAGTTTGCGTATTATTGCTGGAAGTGTTTTAGCTAAACTAGGATTATCAGTTGTTAATGCTATTGCTTTTACATTCTGTTGTGATTCAAGGTAATCTAACCAGATTTGAGTTTTTAATGGATCAGCCAAATCAGATTTATTTAAAATTTTAATTAATGGCTTATTACCCCTAATTTCAGTAATCATCGGGTTTTCACTACTAAAAGGCAAACGCGCATCACATACTTCGATGACAACATCAATTTGAGGGAGTATTTCTTTTATTTCTTTTTGTGCCTTGTGCATATGACCAGGGAACCAATTAATTGCCATTTTTTATATTTTTATATAGATAAATAATAAGTCTATTCTATCAATTATCCGTATTTCAAACATTAATTTAACTTTAAATAGTAAATAAATACTTAAAATTTTAATTTACATAAGACATTGTTTACTTGGATTCAAATATTAAGTGCATAACTTGAATAGGTAGAAAAATCGGTCAGCTGAATATATGCTGATCGCTTTTTCTCCGGCAAGAGATGCAACAATGAAAACATATAAACAACTGACCTATGAACAACGATGCCAGATTTATGCTCTAAATAAAACAGGTATGAGTCAAAATAAAATAGCCAATCAATTGGGTATTGCCCAATCAACCATTAGCAGAGAGTTTTCCCGTA